>Ga0208589_1001228_pt1 | contig 10887 bp, 7 predicted proteins | sample NGESurshal092012_2_FD_184486 | JGI IMG/M metagenome (GOLD analysis project Ga0208589, IMG submission 184486) | Arctic peat soil microbial communities from Barrow, Alaska - NGEE Surface sample F53-2 shallow-092012 (SPAdes) | ecosystem: Environmental > Terrestrial > Soil > Wetlands > Peat ... | reverse complement strand
GTTTCCATCGGCCGGCACCTCGATCCATGGCAGGTGCTTTAGCCGCGGCCACCATGCGGCGCGGAATTCGCTCACATGCGGGTTGGCATCGAGCGCAGAGGCTGGAATCTCCGGCATCTCGGCTGCCAGCACGTCGTCGCGCAGGAAGATGGCATTGAAGCCGAGTGCGTTGATGCCGACCAGCCGGTAGCCTCGGCGCCTGGAGACCGCGACATAGGCCGCGAGGCTGGCGGAGCGGAACAGCGCCTGGTCGGACGGCAGTGCGGCGTAATCGAAATCGGCCTGGTAGGGGATGGTGAGCGCGAGTTTGCTCGGCACCACATTGTTGAATTCGCAGATCAGGATCCGCGGCCGCAAGGTCATCGCGTTCCATAGATGCAGGTCGTTGCCGTCGATGTCGAGCGACAGCACGTCGACTTCATTGGGCACGCCGACCGACGCCAGTACCCGGTTGACGTTGTCGCGGGTGAACCATTCCGATTGCACGAGCGGCGGCAGCGCGCGGGTAGCGGGATGACGGGCGAAGAAACGCCGGCCCTCGGTCACGAATACCGGGTCGCCGTCGAACAGGAAACCGCGCCAGCGGTGATGCACCAGCAGGTTCGTCGCCATGCAGGTGCGGCCGTCCTGCGAGCTGATCTCAACGACAGTTCGCGAGACCGATCCAGCCAGCGTCAGCAGATAGAGCAGATGGCCGTCTTCCTCGAATTCCGAAAACCGGCTGAAGCCGACCTGGTCGAGCGGCAGGATCACGCCGGCCCTCTGCAACTGCTTCCAGGTCGCGACCAGATTTTTCTGCGCGACCTCGGAGCTGCGATAGATCGCTTCCTCAGGTCCTTGCTCGAACTGCACCAGCTTGCGCTTGATGTGCCGCAACAAGGAGAAACCGCGCAGCCGCGCGATCACGGCATCGAACAGAGGGCGGCCCGGCGCGTGGCCGGGCGAGGCGGCATGACCGGTTCGGGTCTCAATATCGGTGGAGATCTGGGTCATGCTTCAGTTTGATCCGTGGTGTGGCGCTGTTCCGCGCGGGCTCGTGTCATTGAATCGTTCCCGGTCAAGCCGGCTTGTGTCTGAATTCGTCGATGACGTCGAACAGCGGCTTGCGCTTGAGATCGGCATCGAGTGGTAACGGCCGATTCGGCATGCCGTCCTTGCGCTTGAAATAGGTCGGCACCCATGTGTAGCGGTCGGTCAAACCCCAGGTCAGGATCGCCTTCGGGCGAACGACATCGACAACCGCGCCGAGGAATTGATCAGCGAACGCCGCGACCAGGGCATCGCGCCGTTTCAAATCGCCCGGCAGGTCGTAGTCGATCACGTCCAGTTCCGTAATCAGTACGTCGAGCTTGAGCGCGACGATCTCCGCCAGGAACTGCTGCAATGCGTCGCGATCGATGTGGCGGCTGGAGAACAGGTGCGCCTGTAATCCAACTGCATGCAGTGGCACACCGCGGTCGCGCAACGAGCGCAACAGGCTGACCAGGGCCTTGCGGCGCGCCGCGAAGCGCGGCCCCTCATATTCGATGTCGTATTCATTAAGTACCAGCCGTGCGTCCGGATCGGCCTCGGCCGTCGCACGCAACGCGATCTCCAGGTAATCAGGTCCCAATTGCTTGGCCCAGATCGAAGGACGGAACGAAGATTCGTTTTCCGGCCATTCCGCCAGCGGTTCGTTGATCACGTCCCAGGACGGGATCGCGCCGCGATATCGGGACACAACCGTCTCAATATGCTCGGTCAGCTCACGCTGGGCTTCGGCCCGGCTGCTAATTTCGTTAGTCCAGGGCGGCAGGGCGCCATACCAGGCCAAGGTGTGACCGCGCATTTCCAGTCCGTTCTGACGGGCGAAGTCGATCAGCATGTCCGCTTTTTCGAATCTGTATTCACCCCGGGTTGGACGAAGTTCCAGCCATTTCAGTTCGCTTTCCGGGACGATCAACTGGCAGTTCGCGATAATTGCATCGCGATAGGACAGGTCGGACACCAGCATGTCGGAACGGGCCGCCGCGCCATAGGGAATGAGCAAGCGGCTCGCGGCCGACTTGGCGCAGGACTGGTCGAGCGGCATCGCAAATGCGGACACTTCGGGCAGCACGGATGTGCCGATAATGCCCAATGCGGTAAGCTTTGCTGCGTCCGCGAGAAAATCGCGGCGCGAATGCGTGTTTTTCGACATGCGTGCACTCGGCTTCGCTGTGAAGTCCAGACGATACACGCGGATCACTGCAATATCCGGTCCATCGACGCGCTTTCCCGCACACAAACCGCACGATGGTTACCGGGGCAGAAGGTTACCGGGCGAAATTAACTAAAACCGGAACAGGGCTGGTCCCGACCGCCGGTTCGGCACCGATCTTGCTGTCCTGATCCGCGATGAGTGTCGAGCCGATCAACACGTTTGAACTGGACATGCCGGCGGTCTCCCGGGCCTCGCGCCTGCGCGAGAAGCTGGAGCGCAATATCCGCGCCCAGTTTACCAATTATCTCCGGGTCTTTGCCGGCACCGGGGTGCGGCTCGGTCTGCAGGCGGTCTATTTCTTCATCCTGGCCAATACGCTGTCGCTGCGCGACATGGGCTTGTTCGCCTCGACCTCGGCAACCGGCATCATGATCGGCTGTTTCTCCGGCCTGGGCTTCTCGTCGTTTGCTTTCAGGGCCGCCGCCGGCAAGCGCCGCGCGCTCGGCGGTCATCTCGCGGTGTTCTATGTGAGCTGGCTCATCTCACTGCCGCTCTGCCTCGCCGCCTCGCTGCCGGTGTTTTATCTTTTGTTTACCACGTCGCTGTCGCTGACCGCGTTCCTGCTCATTATACTCGTCGAAGCCGGGACCTGGCGGATCGTCGAGATGATCCATCAGGTCAATAACGGCCTCGGCCGCTATGGCTCGGCCTCGCTGGTCATCAGCCTCGGGACCGCGTTGCGCACCGCGGGCGCGGTCGCCTTCATGGCCTCCGGCAAGCACGACGTCGAAACCTGGTCGACCGTCTACGTGATCTTCAATCTCGCTGCGATGGTGCTGGCGGTGGCGGTCTATCAGCCGCGTATCAGGCTGCGCTGGCGCGCTTCGCTGTTTTTCGGGCGGCTTCGCGAAGCCTTGATGTTCGCGATCGCCTATTGCGCCTTCATCTCGCAGAACGAGATCGACAAGGTGGTAATGCTGTCGCTGGCCGACCAGCAAACCGTCGGGATCTATGCGATCGCCTCGCGGCTCATCGATTTCACGTCGGTGCCGATCCGTACCTTCTACGTGCTGTATTCGCGCAAGCTGATCCTCGAAGGCCGCATGCGCAACAAGATCGGCCGCAGCCTCAGCGTCGAGATCATGATCGCGCTGATCTCGACCGTCGCGTTCGCGGGGCTGCTCGCGGTGCTATGGATCTGGCCGCATCTTCTGGGCCACAACGTCGCGTCCGCCGTACCGTTGCTGACCGTGGCGCTGGCGGTGCCGGCCTTCAAGAACCTGCTGGAATATCACTCCGAGCTGTTCTTCGTTTATCAGCGGATGACGATCCGTGCCGTGCTCGCGACCTCGCAAGTGGCGCTGAAGGCCGTGGCGCTGGCGCTGCTGCTGATTTCATTCGACAGCATCACGCAATGGGGCGTCTGGCTCAACGCGATCTATATCGGCCTCTACGCGCTCTCGGCCATCATCGTCTACAGTTTCGTACTCGGGAATGAGAACAATGAATAAAACCGTTGTCACCGACTTCAGTTATGCAGCCGCGCCCGATGCCGCACCCGACCAGCGTGCATCGGCCAATGCGCATGCCTATCCGCAATCGCTGCTCGACCTGCCGCCTGGCGAGGCGCGCAAGAGCCTGCTGGCGGTTCACGAAACCCTCTCGGCATACCTGCCTTCCGGGCGGCTCGCGATCTACGAAGCCGGCGGCGGCTCGACCAGTTTCCTGCCGCTCGGCATCTGGAATCGCGCGCATGTCACGGTGGTCGATATCGACGCCGACCAGATCCGCAACAACGACTATGCGCAGGAAAAAATCCTCGGCGACATCCAGACCTATCGTTTCGAGGCCAACCGTTTCGACCTCGTGATTTGCTATAATGTCATCGAGCATCTTCCGGACGCCAGATCGGCACTGCTCGGCTTCTGCGATTCGCTGAAACGGGGCGGCCTGATCCTGATCGGCGCACCGAACCCGAAATCGCTGTCCGGCATCGTTACCAAGCACACGCCGCATTGGTTCCACGTCTGGTTCTATCGTTACGTGCTCGGCGACAGGAAAGCCGGCCTGCCCGGCGAAGCGCCGTTTCCGACCTTCTTCCATCCGCTGGTGACGCCGGCGAATCTCGATGCCTTCGCCGGAGATCACGGCCTCGAGGTGATCTACCGCAAGGAATATGAAAGCCCGCGCTTTCCGGAGATGCGCGCGCGCAAACCGGTTTTCGCCGGCCTGCTCGACGCCGCAGCCACGGTGATGAATTTCCTGCTGCTGCGAAAGGCCGACGTCCGCCACGGCGATTATCACGTGATCCTGAGAAAGCGCTGAACCATGCCCGCGATGTGGTCCGAAGCCAAAGCGACTGCCGGCCAGTGGCCGGCGGCGCCTTTGCGCGCCGGCTTCGCGTCGCCGATCCCTAACAAGACGTTAATTCGGCTTGCCGGAAGACAACGCCCTGACGGCGCTGCCGCCTCGCATTCCGTTGAAACGGCGCGCGGCCTGAAAAAACCCGGCCCGCGGCACGGCGAAGGCGTAACCAGGTACGCCCGCTTAAACTCTTTTTTCGTCATTTCGGCGAATAGTCCCTCAATGAGTATGGTTAATTTTTCCTGTTGCGTTTGTTCCGCGCCGAAATCGTGCGCGCCTGGCGTGACCCCGGGAATGACCGCTCAGCCGATGCGCGTGGCGGTTCTAACGGAAGCCGGGGCTCATGCTCGTTTATGACCAACCGATAGGCCAGGCCAAAACCGTCGCCGCGCCAGCGACGGCGCGAACGGCTGCCGGCTTCAGCGTGCTGGAGCTCAGCCGCGTGATCTGGCGGCGGAAGGTCGCGATTGCCGCCGCCGGACTGATCTGCGCCTGTGCCGCCGTCGCCGTCGGCAAAAGCCTGACACCGAAATTCTCGGCCTCCGCGCAGCTTTATGTCGATCCCCGCGAACTGCAACTGGTCGACCGCGAACTGACGCCGCGCGCCCAGGATGTCTCGGGCCTTGCGATGGTGGTGGAAAGCCAGGCGCGCCTGATCACCTCGAACGACGTATTGCTGCAGGTGATCCACAGTACCGGCATCGACAAGGATCCCGAATTCGGCGGCGTTTCCAAGGGAATGATGGCGACGTTACTCGGCCTGTTCGGGATTCACCCGCCGGCCGTCGATCAAACCAAGCTCGAGCAAATGGCGGCGCTTGACGCCCTGAACCGCCACGTCACCGTCAAGAAGACCGACCGCAGCTTCATCGTCGACATCGATGTCTGGTCGCGTGATCCGGCCAAGGCGGCGATGCTCGCCAATGCGCTCGCCCACGCCTATTTGACGGAATCGAGGAACTCGCAGGCCACCGCCGCGCGGCGCGCGACCAAGGATTTGTCCGGCCGCCTGATGGAATTGAAGCAGCGCCTGCGCAACGCGGACAATGAACTTGCGATCTACAAGGCGCAGAACAATTTCGTCGGCACCCAGGACACGCTGATCAGCGATCAGCAGCTTTCCGCCAGCAACCAGCGGCTCGCCGCGGCGCGAGCCGCGACGCTCGACGCCCAGGCCAAATACGACCAGATCGAATCGAGCCGCCGCGTCACCGCCGACAACGGCGCCATTCCCGAGGCGTTGCAATCCCCGACCATCGCCAATTTGCGCGCGCAATATGCCGAAGCGCGCAAGCGCTACGCGGAACTGACCAGCGAACTGGGTCCGCTGCATCCGGCGCTGCGCCAGATGGAGAAGCAGGTCGACGACCTGCACCGCACCATCAGCGAGGAAGTCGATCGCTTTGCGACCGCTGCGAAGAACGACCTGACCCGCGCCCGCGACTACGAGGCCTCCTTGAACAAGGCGCTCGACGCGCAAAAGCGCCAGAGCGTCGAGATGAGCCAGGCCGCGGTGCGGCTTCGCGAACTCGAGCGCGACGTCGAGGCCAGCCGCGATGTGTATCAGGCGTTCCTCAAGCGCTCCCGCGAAACCGAGGAGCAGGAAAGCCTCAACACATCGAGCGCGCGCATTATCGGCGAAGCCACGGTGCCGCAGCGCCGCACCTTCCCGCCGGGCATGAGCGTGGTCGCGATGCTCGGCTTCATGCTCGGCACGCTGGCCGCGGCGGCATGGGCCGTCATGGCCGACCGACTGCCCCCGGACACCACGACCCCGGAACGGATCGACTCCGAAGCCAAGCCCTCGGCCTCGCCGCCGAAACAGCCGCCAGCCGCGCGGCCGCAGGCCGCGGTCGCCATCGTCGAAAAGCCGACCATCGCGCGCCTGCAGGAGTCCGACGTGATGCGGACACTGGGCGGCATCCTGACCGCTGCCACCATTCCCGACCTGACGCGGATTGGCTGGCCAACGCTGCGCATGGGCTTTCCGTTGACGACCTTCCTCAATGCCATGCGCGACATGCGCACGCCGCTGCAAAAGCGCGCGAAGGAAGTTACGCCGGTCATGGCCGTGATCGGCATCGGCTCCGCTCAAGACCTCAGCATTGCCGCGCTGAATATCGCGCTCGCCGCCGCACGCGACGGCGTCAAGGTGCTGATGATCGACGCCGACCATGCCACGCACGCGCTTTCGGACAAAGTGAGCCGCCCGGCCAAGCGCGAGGCCAGCCGTCTCGGCTGGCTCAGCATCGGCAGCAAGGCCTCGCGCGCGATCGAGACCGCGAATGGAATTTCGGTGCTGCCTGCGATCACGGGATCCGACGTCAAGTCGGGCGAGGCGATTCGCAAGGCGATCGCGCAGGCGCGTTCCGCCGGAGGATACGATCTTGTGCTGCTCGACGGTCCCGCGATGCCGTGGAGCCCCGCCGACCGCAAGCTGCTCGACGAGACCGATGGCCTCGTCGCAATGCTGCCGACCAGCCTCGACATCAACGATTGCCTGGAAAACATCCTGACGGCGCTCGGTGGAGCCGAGCACCGACTGGTCGGCGTGGTCCTGAACGAACTTCAGCCTGCGGCCGTCGAACGTCAGCGGGACAAGCAATATGCTTGAGCGGCGCGCAAATCCAATTGGTAGACTCGCTACCGCAAGCGTGCCTCGAATCACGCTCGGCGGGCTGCGGCTTGCGGTGCTCGATATCGAGCAGACCGCGAATTTCATGATCGACATGCTGGTCCCGGCGCGCCGGGTCAGCCGGCCACTTTACTTGACCTCGGCCAACGGCGAGGTGCTGGCACGCTGCTCGACCGAGCCGATGACCGAACGCCTGTTCCGCGCCGCCGACCTGATTAATGCCGATGGCCAGCCGCTGGTGACCGTGTCGCGATTGAAGTCGACGACGCCGCTGCCGGAGCGGGTAGCGACAACCGACCTGTTCGAGGTGGTCGCGCGCAAGGCCGTGGCCGCCGGCCTCAGCTTCTATATGTTCGGCGCCGATGAAGCGGAAAACGCCGCCGCCGTCGCCAAGGTCCGGGGCATGTTCCCCGACCTGCGGATCGTCGGACGCTCCCATGGCTACCTCAAGGGCGACGCGCTGCGCGACAAGGTCGACGAGATCAACACGCTGGCGCCGGATTATCTGTGGGTCGCACTCGGCGTGCCCTATGAGCAGGCCTTTGTCGAGGAATTTACCCCGCGTCTGTCCAATGTCGGCGTCATCAAGACGTCGGGCGGACTGTTCAACTTCCTGTCCGGCAGCCGCGCCCGCGCGCCAAAATGGATGCAGAGCCTCGGCCTCGAATGGGCCTGGCGAATCTGGCTCGAGCCGCGCCGGCTGTTCTGGCGCTATTTGACCACCAATCCGCGCGCACTTTATCTGCTGTTCAACAAGAGCCGGCCTTCAGACACCGACCGGACGCCGCCACGCCGCTAGCGTCGCAGTTCTGAAGTCCTTCTGAAGTTCCTGCCGCAACAACCAAGAATGTCGCAACGGGGCAATGGCATGAGCGATCGTCCGTCTATTCTGGTTACCGGTGGGGCGGGCTATATCGGCTCGCATTGCTGCCGGGCGCTGACGGCGGCCGGCTATCACCCGGTCGTCTACGATAATTTCTCGACCGGCCACCGCAATTTCGTCACGGGTTCGCTGGTGTCGGGGGACCTGGCGGACGGCTCAGCGCTCGCGCACGCCTTTGCGCAACATCGCATTATCGCGGTGATGCATTTTGCAGCTTCAAGCCTGGTCGGTGAATCCGTCGCCGACCCGCATAAATATTACCTCAACAACGTCGCCGGCACGCTGTCGCTGCTCGACGCGATGCGCGACGCCGGCTGCGACCGGCTGGTGTTTTCCTCGACCGGCGCAGTCTACGGCAATGCGGACAGCCAGGCGCTGCCGGAAACTTATCCCTGCGCGCCGATCAATCCCTATGGCGCCACAAAACTGATGATCGAGCGGATCCTGGCGGACTATCGCAGCGCCTATGGCCTGGGCTCGTTCTGCCTACGTTATTTCAACGCCAGCGGCGCCGATGCGTCGGCCGAGATCGGCGAGCTGCGCGCCAATGAAACCCACCTCATTCCCCGCGCCATGATGGCGCTGCAGGGTCATGTCGCGGATTTTGCGGTGTTCGGCGACGATTACGATACGCCGGACGGCACCGCGATCCGCGACTACATACACGTTACCGATCTCGCGGCGGCGCATGTTTTGGCATTGCAACAGCTGATGCAGGGACATCGCGGCGGCGCCTTCAATCTCGGCACCGGCAGCGGACTTTCGGTGCGGGAAATCCTGACCGCGATCGCCACCGAGACCGGCCGCGCCGTGCCGCATGTCATCAAGCCGCGTCGGCAAGGCGATCCGACCTATCTGGTCGCCGACCCAGCTGCTGCGCGCGAAACGCTGCAGTTCACGCCCAAGCATTCGGATCTCGCGACCATCATCCGTACCGCCTGGGCCTGGCACCGGAAAGCTCATCCGTTGAAGACGGCCGAGCCTGCCAGCGCCGGCAAAACGCTCTCACCGGCCGCGTGACCGCGCGGCAAATCCTGTCGCAATTTTTCCTGCTGCATCAGCGTAGTGCGCCAACGCGCCAGGCACATGCGGGCGGATGTCTTGCACCGTGAGAACCAGACCGGCTAGCATGTTTTCATAACAATAAGCCGGCTGTACCGCAGCCGTCATCCCTGACGGAGGAAACCATGAAAGCCACCAACCGGTTCTGGCGATTTCTGCTGCTGCCGCTGTCGTTCGCGGGCATGCTCAGCATCAGTTCCGCCGCCGAGCTCAATCCCGCCGCACTGGTCTACAAATTGCCGGACCAGATTCCGTGGGGACCGGTCAATGCGGCCGGGGCGCAAAGCGCGGTCGTGGTGGGCGATCCGACCAAGCCCGGTTTCTACATGGTCTACAACAAATGGACCAAGGGAAACCATTTCAGCCACCCGCACTTCCATCCCAACGATCGCTACATCGTGGTGTTGCAGGGCACCTGGTGGGTTGGCACCGGCCCGAAATTCGATCCCGAGCACGGCTCAACCCCGATGCCTGCCGGCACCTTCGTGAAGCACTTCGGCAAACAGGTGCATTGGGACGGCGCCAAGGACGAAGACGCCGTGTTGCTGATCATGGGCGAAGGCCCGGCGACGGCGACCGAAGTCGAAATGACGAAATAGACCGGCTTAACGCCGATATTGCTGGGCGCCCAACCGGCGCCGCGGGCGCGTTCGCTATCCGACGGCCTGTCCGAGTCGGCGGGCGGACGGGGGTGCGAAGTCGTCGCCGGCCGGCTGCAACGGCGGCGAGACCAGTTGAGGCGTCGGCCGCAGCAGATCGGCCAGTGGACCCGGCAAAAGCGGCCGGCTGAACAGGAAGCCCTGCATTTCATCGCAGCCATGCGCCCTCAGGAACGTCTCCTGCTCGACCGTTTCCACGCCTTCGGCAACGATGGTCATTCCAAGCGCCCGGCCCATGCTGATGATGGCCTGCGCGATCGCCTGATCCTCGGTATCGTCGGGGAGATCGCGGACGAACGAACGGTCGATCTTGATGGTGTCGATCGGAAATTGCTTCATCAGCGACATCGACGAATATCCGGTCCCGAAATCGTCGATCGCAATCCGAATGCCGCGGCTCTGGATCGCATCGAGCACCTTGATCGCGCGCGAGACGTTGCGCATCATCATGCTTTCGGTCACTTCGATCTGCAGCAGCACCGGAGACATACCGCTCGCCGACAACGCTTCGTCGATATCCTGCAGCAAGTTCTCGTCGCTGAACTGCCGCGGCGACAAATTGACCGCCATCGACACCGGCCGCAATCCGCAGCGCTGCCACGCCATGTTTTGCGCACACGCCTCCATCAGCGCCCAGCGCCCGATCGGGACGATCAGGCCGGTTTCCTCTGCCAGCGGGATGAACTGGCCGGGCGGCAGCATGCCGTATTCCGGATGGGTCCAGCGCAACAAGGCCTCGACGCCGCTGATCTGCCCGGTCGCCAGACTAACCTTCGGCTGGTAGTGCAGCGAGAATTCCTCGCGCTCCAGCGCATGACGCAGGCAGTTTTCCAGCGTCAGGCGCTCGATCGACTGCATCTTCACCTCCTTGGTGAAGAAGCGGAAATTGTTCTTGCCGTCTTCCTTGGCGAGGTACATCGCGGTATCGGCGCTCTTGGTCAACGAATGGACGTCGGCGCCGTGGGCCGGGAACATGGCGACGCCGATGCTGGCCGTCGCGTGGCATTCATGACCGCTCAATTGCACCGGCTGGCCGACCGCCGACAGCAGTTTGCGCGCGACGTCTTCGATGTCGTCGCGCTCGGCGGAGTGTTCGAGGATC
>Ga0208589_1001227_pt1 | contig 10893 bp, 9 predicted proteins | sample NGESurshal092012_2_FD_184486 | JGI IMG/M metagenome (GOLD analysis project Ga0208589, IMG submission 184486) | Arctic peat soil microbial communities from Barrow, Alaska - NGEE Surface sample F53-2 shallow-092012 (SPAdes) | ecosystem: Environmental > Terrestrial > Soil > Wetlands > Peat ... | reverse complement strand
CCTCCCGCGGCCACATGCACCCCATGCGACAACCCGTGCCACACCGCCAGGCCGATCAGCACCACAAACGGAGAGAGCGTCACCGCCATCATCCGCTCCGAACCCTTCCCCACCGCGACCGCACCGCGCAGGTTCCATACCGCGGAGACCCCCACAATCCCTACCTTCAGCGCCAGCCCACCATACCCAGCCGTCAACCACGGAGCCACATGGGACAGGTACAGCACAAACGTGGTCGGATAGATCGCCATATCGAACACGCTTGCCGCCAGACTCAGCCACGCCTCTTGAAAACCCCAGAACGGTCCCATTGCCTGGCGCACCCAGTAATAAAACCCTCCCTCCCGGGGCATCGCCGAGGCCAACTCCCCTACCATCAAACTCGTTGGCAAACTCCAAAACACAGGAACCAGCAGCAATAGCAGCAATGCCCGTCCATACCCAGCTTTGCCGATGATGTCTTCCAACCCATACGGCCCCCCCGCCACCATAAAATACGTCGCCGCGATCAGCGGAAGCAGTCGAATCTTCTTCGCTTTTCCTCTTGTCGTGCCGACCGCACTGTTCAATCGATCTCCCTGGTGAACACCGTCCTCACAAATCTAATCGAAACAAGGCAAATCGCTCTCAGCCAAGTTATAATCACCCATAGCCGAAGCAAAGCAAGGTACGGAGAGTTGGCCGAGTGGCTGAAGGCGGCGGTTTGCTAAACCGTTATAGGGTCAAAAGCTCTATCGGGGGTTCGAATCCCCCACTCTCCGCCAGATAGTCCGCGCGCGACGATTATCCGCTATCCCTGCCCGCAAAACTCTCGAAAAGACCCATAAAATCAGACGCTTAGGCGAAGGTAGATTCTTCGGTAGGAACTTCGTGGCCTTTGGTTCTGGGGCTTCTTTGGATCATTCTCCGGAGGCGGAGAGTTTGCTAGGATTGGGGGCGCTAAGGTCCTCGACCTTGAAGATCAGGATAGGTCGGCCGCCGCCAGCATCATCCCCGAAGAAGCCAAAATGGACGTTCTTGAAGTAATTTTTTGGCGGTGGTGGGAGCCTCGTTTTTGCTGGGGGTTTTGGCAAAAACGGGTTGTTGGACGTGGTGTTTTGATGGTGAAGTTGTGGTGGATTGCTGGTGAAAGCTGGTGAGTGGATGGTCATAATTCGGGCTCGGAAAACATGCCATCTTTTCCGGATTTGTTTTTGAGGGATTCCCATTTTGGAAATTCGGCCTTGAAGGCCACTCACAAGGTCGGAGAGGTCACCCGCATTCGCCTCGTCGACGAGACCAGCGAGTTCACAGTCATCGGCCAGTTCCGCAAGATCGGTTGTTTTTATGAACTCGCCGATAAGCGAGATATTGGCTGGCATCCTCACTGATATGGACGCCTGTTCTGACGGCCTCGTCCCATGCTTTCCGGGCGACGGTTTGTTCGTCTGGATGAAATGGAATATTCCAGCCAGCTCCATAGCTCTCTTCCGTAGACGGCGGTGGCGATCCTGCTATTTCAGCCGGGGAACTCCCTTACCCCAGGTATCCGGCGGCGAGAGTTCCCGCCGGATTGGTGGAGTCGTCATGTCGCGTTTGTTGCTGGAGAAAATGAGGTTGTTCTGGGAGATCAAATAGTCGGCGGTGCGCGCTGCCAAAGCCTGAATCGTCAAGCCGGGATTGGCCGAGCCCTGGGTGGGAAAGACACTTCCGTCGCAGACGAAGAGGTTCGCGATGTCATGAGTGCGGCCAAACTTATCGACCACTGATGTCCGCGCGTCCGAGCCCATGCGGCAGCCGCCAACGAGGTGGGCGTAGCGCGCTTCCTGAATCACCTCGGTCGCGCCGGCAGCCCGCATCACCTCTTTGGTTTTTTCCTTCGCTGCCTTAATCAGCTTCTTATCATTGCTGTGCAGGTTGAAGCTAACGTGGGCGACCGGTAGCCCAAAACGGTCTTTGTCTTCCGACAGCGTGACGCGATTGTCATCCCACGGCAAAATCTCACCAAGTAGGCCAAAGGCGGCCCAGTGGTTGTAATCCATCATCTCCCGCCGCAGTCCCCATCCCCAAGCCTTCTTTGCCGCCAGCATCTGCTTGCCAAATGCAACCGGAAGGGGACCCACCGTCTGGATTGCGAATCCACGCGCAAAATCGTTCTTTGGGTTCGTCTCGTAGAACTCCTCGGTGAGCGCATGAGCCGGAGGTGCCTTGTACATACGCACGGGCTGATCGAAGCGGCCGAGCACGACGTTTCCTGCCTGAGCCATCAGGTAGTGGCCCAGCGTACCACTCGAGTTCGCCAGGCCGCGCTCGTGACCGGGGCAATCGGAGTTCAAGAGTAGACGAGGCGTCTCGATGGAGTAGCCCGAAATGATAACGGCCTTTGCCTTCTGAAAATGGGACTCGCCGTGAATGTCGAAGTAATGAACTCCAGACGCCCTGCCGTTCTTGTCCAGTTCCACGCGGAAGACCATACTCCGATCGCGGATCTCAGCGCCGGTCTTCAGGGCATCGGGCACATGGGTAATCAGCGTGCTGGCCTTTGCGCCAACCTTGCAGCCCTGGATGCAGAAGCCGCGGTAGATGCAGTGCGGACGGTCGCCGTGCGAGCCAGAGAGAATCGCCACGGGGCCGCCAATGGAAACAGGAATGTTGAGCGCTGTGCAACCCTTGATCAGCGCGTTGCCCACGCCGCCCATGGGATGGGGGCCGTAGGCATAGCCATGGGGGTGGCCCCACGGATAGTAAGCGGGGCCTGCCACCGGCATCTCCAATTCGAGCTGCTCATAGTATGGTTGGATGTCCTGATAGGTGATCGGCCAGTCCGCTCCCACACCGTCTCGCGTGTAAACCTCGAAGTCGGATGGATGCAGCCGAGGCGTGAAGGCGGCCCAGTGAACCGACCCTCCACCCACGCCCTTGCCGCAGTTATTTGCGCCCAGCGCCAGTGGATCTTTGCCGCCGGTGACGCGAGGCTCGGTCCAGTAAAGCTCATGCGAGCCAACTTCATCGCTGACCCAGTCGCGCTCCGTATCCCAGAAAGGACCCGCTTCGATGCCAACTACATTGAATCCGGCGCGCGCCAGTCTTTGCAGCAGCACGCCACCGGCTGACCCCACGCCCACGATGACGAAATCTACTTCATCCTGCTCTTTGAAGCGACGCATCGGCGCGTGCATATGCTGGAGTGTACCCAGCATATGCTTGTCGGATTTGGGGGCTTCGAAGGATCCCAGAAGTGGCTTCTTCACTTTGCTCCTCCGTGCGGTAAGAGACTGTGCTGACTTGCCTCAGTGTGCAGTTCCCATGCGGAACCGACTTCATCGGAAACAGCGGCGACCGTAGGGAGCCACTCATAGCGATTCTCCTCGACCTCCCATGGCTCCGGTTCGCCGCGCTCCAGCCGTGTATAAGCGCGCGGGTATGCAGGACCACCGAAACCGATCTCGTCCCAGGCCCAGGGGTGTGCATAGTAGGCGTCGATGGCATCACCCATGATCATCTGCCAGAAGCGATGAATGGACATTCCTTTCCAGATCGCTGGTGCAGCTTCGGGCTTGCCGTCGTGGAGCGCCTGGAGGACGAGTTCCTGCTGGCGGTGTGGCAGAACCAGAAACTTTCCGCCATAACGATGCTCGGCCTCACGATTAATTGCTTCAATTCCTATTTGGTAGACAACGCGGTCCTGGGGCATGCTTTCGTAGCGATAGCCGACCGTCTGATTTTGTGCGAGCCGATGGTCAAGGACGGCTACGATTGGAATCTGCCGGTCTCGGGTGCGATCCGTCTGTGGGATCAGATGTGCGAAGACAGCCTCCCAAAAGGTCCACGCCTCCTCCGTAAAGAACTTGCGCTCGGGCGGATGCTCCACGCGCTTGTCGATAACCTGGCGGGTTGCATCGTCCCAGAATGGACTCTGCGAGAGCGTACTGAACCCCGCGTAGTAGCCGGGCTGACGGCGGGGCGGGAGCGCTTCCTCTGTGACAGGATCACGCGGGCACAGCGCAGGATCTGTTGCCGAATAAGTAGACTTCATTTATTCCTCCGTCGCAGCAGGCTGGCCAGGGCACCGAGCATTCCAGCAGCTCCGAACAGCAGAGGAGCAAAGATTGGGGGCCCGTACATGATGTTGTACAGGAGCTTCTTTTTGCCTCCGGGCCTGCGAAGCACACCGCGTGCGTGGTAGTAAAAGCCCACGGCAGCATCCGCGCCAGCCAGTGCCGATACGACAGGTAGAGCCGTTGTAGCGAGTCTCCGGCTTTTCACCGAAGCAAAGGCAGTGCCTGCAAGCACGGGCGCAAGAATCACTGGAGTCCACTGAGCCCAGTAGCGAAAATTGTTCTTGTAATGCGAGTAATATGCCTCGAATCCGCTGAGCAGTGCGCTGATCCCCGTGACGATGGCAACCTGCCGCTGGAAACGACCTTCGCGCAGATCCTGTTCAGCGGAGAGCAGCCCGCGGCTCTCGCTCGAAGGAAGTAGACAACGGATGAACGTATCTTTGCCTGTGCGTGAGGCGGCACCCGTGCTCTCCTCGCGTTGCAAATAAGAAGCGATCAATCCGAGGTAGGCGCTGGTGCCAAACAGCAGCGGAGCAAAGATGGGCGGCCCCATAATCATGTTCGTCATGGGCAGCCGCCAGCCACCTGGCTTTCGCTTGATCCCTCGTATATGAAAGTAGAAGCCAATCCCTGCATCGATCAGCGTCACCGCTGAGGCAAGCCGAAGCACGGTGCGGGCAGCGCGCCGGCTGAAAAACGCGGCTACGCCGGCCCCCGCCAGCAAGAAGCTCAGGATGACCGGCGTGTACATCACCCGGCGGCTGTAGCTTCCACGATAGTGCTCGTACGCGACCTCCAACCCACTCACCACACTGGTCGCGGCGGTGAGCAGGGAGAGGCTGCGCTGAAAACGACCCTCCCGAATGTGATTGCGGATGATTTCAAGATCCTTCGCGGAATCCTTTATCGCAAGTTCGGCGGCGTGTGGCATCGGCTAGATGACCTCCCGAACTTTGTCTTCGGCGATTGTCTTAATGATCTTGGCGGCATCTTTCTGACCGCGTGCCAACGCCTTCGCGAACTTGAGGGCTTGTTCCGTCGTGATCTTGCCAGGCATGGGAGGTTCATTCGGATCGACGACCGCCTGAACCAAGGTTGGCCCCTGCTGGGCCAGCGCCTGGCGCAGAATCTTCTCCGCGTCTTCGGGTCGTTCGATCGTATAGCTCTTGGCTCCGCAAGCGTTGGCAACCATAGCGAAGTCGATGGGTTCAAGTTCCACTCCGAACTCCGGGTTGCCCTCAAGAATCATCTGCTCCCACTTGATCTGTCCGAGAACGTTGTTCTTGATAACGATGACGCATACCTGCAGCTTGTATTTAACGAGAGTGGCAAGTTCACCCATCAGCATGGTCAAGCCACCATCACCTACGACACAGACCACCTGCCGCCCAGGGTAAGCGACGGCCGCGCCGATGCTGTAAGGCAGCCCGTTCGCCATCGTCGCAAGCGAGCCTGAGAGCGAGAACTGCATCGTGCCGCGAATATCAACATATCGCGCGGTCCAGGTGGCGATCGTGCCGCTGTCGGAGGAGACGATCGCGTCATCGTTCAGGAGCTTGTTCAGGGTATGCGTGACGACCTGAGGCTTCATCGGCATGTCCTTGCGCGTGCCGCGCTCTTCCATCAGTCCGAACCAGCTCTTCATCCTCTCCTGAGACTTCTTAAGGAACTTGTCATTCTTCTTTTTCAGCAGCGGGAGCAGCGCGGTGAGAATGGTCTTCGCGTCGCCCACGAGACCGACATCGACTGGATGCCGAAGGCCGATACGGGTAGGGTCGATTTCGATCTGGACACACTTTGCCTGGCCGGGCTTCGGCAGGAACTCCATGTAGGGATAGCTCGTGCCGATCATGATGATCGTGTCGCACTCCTCCATCGCATCGACCGACGGTGCTGTTCCGAGCAACCCGATACCGCCTGTCGTATAGGGGCTGCGATCCGGCAGCACGGCCTTGCCCAGCAGCGCCTTCACGACTGGACCACCGACGGTCTGCGCCAGTTGCGCAACTTCTTCCCGGCTGCCGAGCGCGCCTCTTCCGGCGAAGACGACCACCTTCGATCCCGCATTGATCACATCCGCGGCTTTCTGGATCAACGACGGAGCCGGTTTGGCTGAGGATGGAACGCTCCAGTCTCCGCTGTGGTGGGCGACGTTAGCGCCACTGCGATGCTTGTCGCTGACCTCCCACTCCTGGATGTCTTTCGGAATGCAGATGTGGGACACGCCTCTGCGTCCATAGGCTGTCCGCACCGCCATATCCACCACGTTGACAGCGTGTGCAGCTCCCATCACACGCTCGTTGAAGACGGTCACATCCATATAGAGCTTATCGAGATCAACGTCCTGCTGGTAGTCCATCCCGATAAGGTCATGGAAGGTATGCCCGGTTATAGCGAGCACCGGCTGAAGATCGCACTTTGCATCATAGAGTCCATTGAGCAGATGGACGCCGCCAGGCCCCGACGTTGCACAACATACGCCCAGCCGCCCCGTATACTTCGCATAGCCCACAGCCGCGAAGGCTGCTGCTTCTTCATGACGCACCTGTATGAATTTGAGCTTGTCCTTGTGGGTCCTCAACGATTCAAAGAAGCCGTCCACGCCGTCGCCGGGGAAGCCAAAGATTGTATCCACGCCCCATTCAATAAGTCTTTCCACAATCAGATCTGAAACCTGCTTCGCCATAACGTTCCTCCTGGATGTGCGTTCGGCGCCTCGTGGCGCGGTTGATGCTTCGGCTTGAGCGGTGTCTTCTCCGCAATTGAATTCAAAGCCTGTAGGGAGCGGCGTCCTTCTCCTTGAATGTCAGTCCATTGCCTGGTCTGGAACGGTCGGGCGACATGATGCCTTGAACCGGCTCGCAGAAGCCATCGAAAAACATCCGCTCGATGCGGGCGTGATCATGAAAGAACTCCATGTGAATAGCGCGCGGCACAGCACAGCAGACGTGAACATGCATGCTGGGACCGCAATGAGACGACAGAGGTGTATTCGCCGCCCAACACAAAGAAGCTGCATCCAGAAAACCGCTGATTCCGCCGCAGCGGGTGGCATCGGCCTGCAGCACGGTGACCGCCCTCGCGCTGAGCATGCGCTCGAAGTACCAGGCCGTGTATCCATACTCACCCGCTGCAACATCCATGCCAATCGGCGCTCGCGACCGGATCTCGCATAACCCGATCAGGTTGTCGGAGCTGACTGGCTCCTCAAACCAGCTCACATCCTGTTCCGCAAAGAGGTGCCCAAGTCGCAAAGCTTGTGTAACCGTGTAGGCCCCATTCGCATCGACAAACAGTTTTGGACTCTTGCCGATCGCCCTTCGCGCTACTTCAACGCGGCGCACGTCATCGTCTGGATGCGTCCCAACCTTCATCTTGACCATCTGGAAACCTTGCTCGGCCCATCCTCCCAATTGCTTCTCCAGTTGCGCGTCGTCGTACGAGGTGAATCCACCACTTCCATACACTGGAATTCCTCGCCGGACCGAACCCAGCAGATTCACCAGCGAAATATCCAGAAGTCTCGCTCTGAGATCCCACAGTGCATTGTCAATCGCTGAGATCGCCATACTGGTGATACCTGTCTCGCCCGAGTTGCGCACTTGACGATACATCTCCTGGAGCACCGCTCCCTGATCGAACACATTGCTTCCATTGACGATCTTGTCCAACAGACTCTTCACCAATTTGCCGGTCGCAGCATCTGCGTAGGTGTATCCAATCCCCTCCGCGCCACCGGCTTCCACGCTGACAAGCACCATGTTCGTACTGTCCCATGCGAAGGTTCCGTCCGCCTCCGGAGCATCCGTCGGAACGGTGTAAACCTGCACCTTGCTCGCCGTGATGATGCACTCCTCTAGCATTGCTTCCTTCAGAAATCCGTCATAACCTTTGCGCCATCTGATGTCACTGCAATTACGTTGCAGTGGCGCATGCCGCCATAGCCGTCAAAGTACGCTGCCGGCTCAAGATTGAACGTCATCCCTGCCTCCAGTACGTCTTGTGAAAGGGGATGAATACGCGGGCGCCCATTCGGGTTTGCGGCCGCAAAACCTACACCGTGTCCCGCAGCATGCTTAAACTCGCTACCGAAGCCGTGAGACTTCATGACATCGCGTGCAGCGCGGTCCACCTCATGGCCCGTTGCGTGGGGATGGATCGCACTCAAACCCGCAGCCCGCGCTGCGTCAATCGCGATTCGAATATCATTCTGCTTCTGCGAAGGACGGCCCGCCGTGTAGGTTCGCGTGAGGTCGGTCCAGTAGCCATCAGCACAGGTGTTCGCATGAATCATCACGAGATCGCCCTCTTCCACAACGCGCCGTCTCGTTCGCGCGTAAGCTGCAGCGGCCTTCGCGGAGTTAGGCCCGGACATGCAGAAGAAGTAGCCGTAACTGCGTTCCAGGCCTTCGGCTTGTGTAGCCGTCTCAAACGCACCCTGGATCGCAGCTGCGATTTCTGTCTCGCGCATCCCAGGGCGGATCGAGCTCTGCGCCACATCGAATCCGGCCGCAGCAACGTCGCAAGACTTCTGTATAAGATCAAGTTCCCTGGGTGTCTTCACGGCTTTCATCTGTTCGAGCAATTCGTCGCAGGAGGCAAAGTGTGATTGAGGCTGCAATTCCCGCAGAAGCTCCAGTAGTGAAGCGCGAAACTGATAGGAGACAGCGTAGCTGGCCGGTTGAACGCCGTTGTCAAGTTGCAGGCCGATCTTCGCTCTGGGAGCATGCAACGCTTTCATTACCGACCGAAGAGGCTCTTTCAGTATCTGAAGCGGGTTCTTCAACGTGCTGAGGCCGGCAGGATGATACGGAATAATCTCTGCACACGAAGTCTTCGAGGCTAACTCGACCTCATCTTCCGGCACAATCACCTTAAGAGCACCATCAACAGATAAGACAGCGATGCTCGCGCCCATGACTGGCCAATATCCGGTGAGCAGAAGGACTTCCGTGGCGGAGTTACATATCAGGACGTCGTGAGGAGAAGCAGCCAAAGCTGCTAGAGTGCGCGCATGTCTCTCCGGATCTATAGACATTACTATTCTCTCTGAAGTCTCTTCGGATGATCTCGCTCTGAGCCTCATTGCTGAATAGATGGCAAAAGGCTCTCGATGGTGGTTCAGCTTGTCGAAATTGAGCATCCTATTCATTGATGAGGAACGCTCGCTGTGAGAAAGGCTCCTGACATGGAATGTGAAGGTCTTCGATGCAAAATTCGCCAGTCGTTGTAATTACCGGTTCTTCTGCAGGGCTGGGCCGGGCAATCGCGCACGGATTCGCCAAACGTGGAGCTCGAATCGGCCTCATCGCTAGAAACCCGGAAGCTCTCAATGCTGCAAAGGAAGAATGCGAAGCGCTTGGCGGACAGGCCCTCGTACTTCCCGTCGATGTCTCCGATGCTGCCGCTGTCGATGCTGCGGCAAGTCGCGTCGAAGAAGAGTTTGGCCCTATCGACATCTGGGTGAACGATGCCATGGTCAGCGTCTTTTCCCCAGTCAAAGAAATGGAGGCGTCCGACTACAAGCGCGTTACAGACGTTCTTTATCTGGGCTTTGTCCATGGAACGCTGGCGGCCTTGAAGCGCATGCTCCCGCGCGACCGCGGCACCATTATTCAGATCGGCTCTGCGCTCGCCTACCGCTCCATCCCGCTCCAGTCTGCATACTGTGCATGCAAACATGCGATTAACGGATTTACGGATTCGTTGCGCTGCGAACTTTATCACGACAAGAGCAATGTCAAGGTCACGACCGTCCAGATGCCTGCGATGAACACAATCCAGTTCGACTGGGTGAAGAACCGGATGCCGAACGATACGCAGCCCGTCCCACCCATCTTTGAGCCAGAGCTTACCGCGGAGGTCGTGGTGGCCGCGGGGTTCGCCAGGAATCCTCGCCGCGAGTACTGGGTCGGATCGCCGACGATTATGGCCATCGTTGGACAGAAGTTCATTCCAGGCATCCTTGATCGGTATCTCGGCAGGACAGGCTACAAGTCGCAGCAGATTCCCAATGAGCCCAGGGACCCAAACGCTCCAAACAATCTCTACGATTATGTTCCCGGAGTGCATAGCGCGCGGGGGAAGTTTGACGATCGTTCTACACGAACAAGTGCCGAGATATTTGTTTCGCTGCATCCGGGCTTGTTAGCCGTCGGAGCAGCGGTGGCGGTCACAGCGATAGGCGGAGCGTGGATAGCAAAGAGGAGGTCGTAGTGGGAGTTCGCCGCCCAGACGAGACCGTTTCGCTTTCGAACAGTGTTGTCATGACTGGGGCGTGCTGCACTGCACTGGCGACTCTTGTGCCGGTAGCGCTCTTTCAAACAGGCCGTCTCTCGCGGCTTCCTGATCCACCTTCCACATTTTTTGACTCCGAGCGAATCACAAGCTCACAAGCGGCGCATCCCTTCGGGATTCCGGATGCGCTGCTGGGATTGGGTAGCTTTGGGCTGACGCTTGCTCTGATACTGCTCGAAAAGCGCAATGCACGAGCGAAGAGGCTACTCGGAGCAAAGCTTACGCTCGATGCTTCGGTCGCAGCTTATAACGCAAGCCGTCAGGTAATCAGCTTTGGAAAACTTTGTTCATGGTGTACAGGAACGGCTTTAGCCGCGGGCGTAATGGCATACTGCGGCCGTGCGATGATCCGAGATACCTGGACAAGGGGACGCAAACCACTAACCGCGCCCCTCTCTCAGACATCGATCACATGACCAACACGTTCCGCTCTGTTTTGCCAGTTCTTCTGCAGGTCCACCTCTGTCGCGCTTACATCTCCGGAGATAATGATGAACATGGGAGACCGAATGTTCTCGCTTAGCCGTGTTCAGGTAGTCGATTCTCATACTGGGGG
>Ga0208589_1001226_pt1 | contig 10901 bp, 12 predicted proteins | sample NGESurshal092012_2_FD_184486 | JGI IMG/M metagenome (GOLD analysis project Ga0208589, IMG submission 184486) | Arctic peat soil microbial communities from Barrow, Alaska - NGEE Surface sample F53-2 shallow-092012 (SPAdes) | ecosystem: Environmental > Terrestrial > Soil > Wetlands > Peat ... | reverse complement strand
GCGGTGTAGATCGAGGCGAAGGTGTGCGGCCACATATAGAAGCCGAGCGCGGTGAGCAGCACGGTCGAGGAGAACCACCACAGGCTCTCGCCATGCGCGGGCAGCACGGTGAAACCGGGTTTTGCCTGTTCGATCGCCGCGAACATGGAGCCGATCCCGCCGTAATAATGATAGGGCAGGTAAATGCCGAGGAAGACCACGACGCCGAGGATCAGGCTGTCCTTGGCCACGGACGTCCAGGCCGAGCCGTGCACGCCCGACACCATCACATAGGCCGCGACGATGATGGCGCCGCTCCAGACCGCCACCGTGGACGAGATCGCACCGTAGCCGGCGATTTCGACGATGATGCCGAGCCCCTTGAACTGAAGCACGAGGTAGGGGATCAGCGCCACGATGTCGACCAGCGCGACGAGGACGCCGAGCGCCGGACTGTCGTATTTGCGGACGAAAAAGTCTGACTGCGAGTACAGCCGGTTGTCCCTGGCATAGCGCCAGATCGGCGGCAGCATGAAATAGGACAGCACGTAAGCGAGCGTGCCGTAGCACAGGATGTAATAGGCCGGCGCGCCCTTGCCGTAGGCATAGCCGCTGCCGCCGAGGAAGGTGAAGGTGGTGTAGATTTCGCCGGCCAGCAGCAGGAAGACGAAGATCGCCCCAAAACCGCGCCCGCCTACGGTCCACTGCTCGAGGGTCATCTCCTTGCCGCGGCTGGCGAGAAAGCCCAGCGCGAGCGCCAGCAGGGCCGCGGCGGCAATGATGACCAGCGCGCCGTTCATGGCTCATCCCTGCGGTTGGCCGGGTCCGTTGCGTAGATTACCGCCATGATGGCCGACGTGATCAGGATCCACGCCACGATCCAGGCCAGCAGGAACGGCAGGTCGAGGATAACCGGCGTCGCGCGATTGACGAAAAACGGGCCCACCACGAGGGCGAGGAAGGGGATGACGGCGAGCCAGCGGATGCTTCGCATGACGGGGACCTTGCTGTGCTGAAAACCTGCCTCGCCAATGAAAGTTCCGGCTAAAGTGGACCATCTTTAGGTGTAACCTTGCGGTCGCAGGGAGGTGATGATGCTGCAGATACCTGGAATGGACAAGGTTCAGCAGGACCTGCTGCGCAACTTTCCCTTGAAAGCGACCAGCGCGGACCGGGCCTGGGAAGGCGTCCATGTCAACGAATTTGGCAAAGTTGCTATCGACGATCTGCGTTCGCCGCCGCGCGACCATGTCAAGATGGCCTTGTGTTTGGGAACGTCCCCCTTCATTCGCCGGGAGACCTGCGGAAATACGTTTACCGGTCCATCGCGCATCGGTGATTTTGCGATATTGCCGGCCGGCCGCAAGACCCGCTACCACGGCCTTGCACCGGCTCACCTCGACATCCGCTTCGACCCCGGCAAAATGCAGGAAACGGCGGCCGAACTGCGCAAGGCCGGCGAGCGGCGCTTTGAATTCGTCAATGTTTCGCAGGGGCGCGATCCCGTTGTTGAGCACATCGGCGCGATTTTCAGGATCGAGCTGGACCAAGCGCCGCATCCGGCCCAGGACATTCTGATCGAATCCATGGCGGTGGCGCTGTGCGCGCATCTGCTGCGCCGTTACAGCAACCTGACCGGGATCGAGGATCGCTCAACGGCGTCGGTCGATGTTGCCACGGTCGGTCGGGCGATCGCCTATATCAAGGACCACCCCGACCGGGCGATCTCGCTGCGCGAGTTGGCGGCGGCGGCCGGATTGAGCCGCTTCCACTTCAGCCGGCTGTTCAAACGCCAGCTCGGCCTGTCGCCTGCCAGATATGTGGAACGTGTTCGCATCGAGCAGGCCAAGGCGCTGATTGTCGGCGCCCGGATGTCGCTGGCCGACATCGCTCAGGCGGTCGGATTTGCCGACCAAAGCCATTTCGCGCGCCGCTTTCGCCATAATGAGGGGCGCACGCCGGGCGCATTCGCCCGCGAAAACGCGAGGGGCATTCTGCCCACGCACTGAGCTCGCGCCTCCTGTGCAGTGCCCGCGCTCGAAAAAAGCGCTTACGAGAGCAAGAACCATCCAGCGAGCGCACGTACAGGCAAGACACCGATCGCACCCGGTATTTGAATGCGCTACGGGTGCAATGCAAGGATTCCACGCGATGGGTACGGTCACGACCAAAGACGGCACGGAGATTTTCTACAAGGATTGGGGCAAGGGCCAGCCGCTGTTCTTTCACCATGGCTGGCCGTTGAGCGCGGACGATTGGGACAGCCAGATGATGTTCTTTCTGGCGCATGGTTTTCGTGTGGTCGCGCACGACCGCCGCGGCCATGGCCGTTCGACCCAGACCGCAAACGGTCACGACATGGATACTTACGCGGCCGATGTTGCGGAAGTCGTCAAAACGCTCGATTTGAAAGAGGCCATCCATATCGGCCACTCGACCGGCGGCGGCGAGGTGACGCGCTACGTCGCGAAATACGGCAATGGCCGGGTGGCAAAAGCGGTGCTCATCAGCTCCATTCCGCCGACCTTCATGCAATCGGAGCGAAACCCGGACGGCGTGCCGAAGGCGGTCGTCGACGGTATTCGCGACGGCACCGCCAACCATCGCGCGCAGTTCTACAAGGATATCACCATGCCGTTCTACGGTTTTAACCGGCCGGGCGCTGTGGTCTCGGAAGGCATCCGCGACAACTGGTGGCGGCAGGGCATGATGGGTGCAGCGATCGCACATTACGAATGCGTCCGGGTGCTATCGGAGACGGAATTTTTCGACGACCTCAAGGCGATCGATGTTCCCGTGCTGGTGATGCATGGCGAGGACGACCAGATTTGTCCGTTCCCGACCACCGGAGCGCGATCGGTCAAACTGCTGAAGCATGGGACGTTAAAATCCTATCCCGGATTACCCCACGGCATGCCGACGACGCATGCGGATTTGATCAATGCCGATCTGCTCGCCTTCATCCGCGCCTGATGCGGGTTGAGGCAAGCGCGATGCCGCCCCAAAAACAAAATCCCCGGCGCGAGCCGGCATCGTGATTGCTTGCGCCGATCGTTCCTGGTCGCGTAGCCCCGTCGAACCGCCTCAATCCGATTGCGCCTGATATTTGCCACACGGATTTTCCGGCCTTGTGGCAGGCTTCCGGCCAGCCCGGCCATCGGCCCACGGCAAAACGGCGTGTTTTCGACCTGTGGCGGCAGAACAACAATGCCCGGCAATCGGGCCTGCGCCGGGGCCGGGACCGATTGACGCTCCGGAAAAACTGGGGACAAATCAGCCTTCTGGATTTTGTTTGATTTTTTGCCGGGCTGCGCGATTTCACGGGAATGAGTTTGATGCGCTGCCGATCCAGGCTTTTTCGGAGAGGAGAAACCGGCGGTCGCAGCATTTCGGCAGCGATCGCGGTTGCCCTCATGCTCGGCATGGCCGTCACATTGGCGATGGCGCCGAATTCCGCCCACGCGCAGTTCGCAGGTCCGCCGCCCACCCCGACGCCTACGCCAACTCCGACACCCAGTCCTGCCCCGACGCCATCGCCGACCTCGATGGATTCGACCAGGGCGGCCGGCTCGACGATCGCCAATCTCGGCAGCAGTTTTCTCGAACGGCTCGGCAACCAGGCCTCCCACGGTTTTGGTAACACGCTGCGCAACAACCCGGGTGGCGGCGGCGCTTCCGAGGCGACCGATACGCCGCTGCGCTTCCGGACCTGGGGCGAGGCCTACGGGATTTCGACCAATGACAGCGCGCAAGGCGGTTTCGTCGGCGATCACCGCAACACCGCCGGCGGCGTCGCTGGCCTCGGTGCGACGCTCGCGCCCGGCGTCAATGTCGGCCTGTCGATCGACCAGAGCCGGACCGGCATCGACGTGCCGCTGGCGCTGCAATCGGCTTCCCTCGACCTGACCCAGTTCGGCTTCAACGCTTCGGTCGACAAGGGACCGTGGACCTGGGCGATGGCGGTGGTGCATGGCGTCGGCCAGATCGACACCCGCCGCGATACTGGTTTTGGTACCGCGACCGCCGGCTATACCGGCCAGGTCGACGGCGCGCTGACCGAACTCAGCTATTACTGGAATCTCGACCAGAGCCGTATCGTGCCGAAGGCCGGCTTCGAATATGTCCGCGCCACCACCGGAGGCTTTGCCGAGACCGGCGGCCTCGACCCCCTGACGGCGAGCTCGACGATGGTCGAGCGATCGCGAATCCTGCTCGGCGCGGAGATCGGCCACACCTGGATTTTCGACCAGAAGATTTTCGATCTGTCCGCCTACGGCAAGTTCGTCGACAACGTCTCGCAGAATTTCGGTTCGATCCTGGTCAGCCTCGGTCCCGAAAGCATCACGCTGCAGGGCATCGGCGAAAGCCAGTATGGCGCCGATGTCGGCGCGGCCGCCTCGCTCAGCCTGACCGACCGGATCCGTTTCTACATGAACTATGACGGCAAATTCCGCGCCGCGATGCAGTCGCATCAGGGCACGCTCGGCGTCGAGTATAAATGGTAGCTCCGTTCCGATCCGATCAGAGCCAATAAGGCTCTACAGCGGCTTCGGCGCGACGTATCCCTGCAACCCAAAATTCTCGCGCGATCCCGCCATCAGGCCCACGAGATCCCTCGGATGGATGAATTCGTCGCGGAAGCAGGCGTAGACCTTGGGATCGAAAATGCTTTTCAGCCAGTCGATGACGATCTTGTGGCGATCGGAATTGCGGAATTCCTTGTGGTAGGTCAGCCATAGATCCATGTGGTAGTTGATCGCGAGATCGATCGGGACCAGCGACGCGCCAAGCGCGATCGCCGACGTCGGCAGGAAGCCGATCCCGGCGCCGCGTTCGATGGCGTAGAGCACCGCGACGCTGGAATTGGTCGAGATGCCGACAATGCCTTCCAGCGATTCCAGCCCGAGCACGCGCGCGTAGCCGGTCTCGTCGAGTTGCACGCCGTGCTGCTTGACGATGCGGTGATTGACGAGATCGGCCAGCGAGCCCGGCAGGCCGTAGGCGTCGCGATATTCCACCGAGGCGAAAGTGTAGATGTGCAGCCGGCCGAGTTTTGCCACGATCAGATCGGGATTTGTCGGCCGCTCGAGCTGGATCGAGATATCCGCCTCGAGGCGCGACACGTCGGCTTGTTCCATCGCGCAGCGAAGATCGACCGTGATCTTGCGATAGGTCTTCTGGAAATCGATCAGCCTTGGCAGGATCCAGAAATTTCCGGGGCCCTCGGTCACGGCGACGCGCACGGTGCCGTGGATGTCGGGCGACATCGATGCGCGGCGAAAGATATTGAAGCTGAGGCGTTCCATCTGCTGGACGTCGAACAGCAAGGCGCGGCCTTCATCGCTCAGTGACAGGCCGGACTGGTCGCGCAGGAACAGCTTGCATCCGAGTTCCTCCTCGAGCCGGTCGATCTTCCGCATCAAGGTCGTGCCGGTCAGGCCGAGGACGTCGGCGGCATTCCTGAAGCTCTGGTGCCGCGTGCACAGCAGAAAAGCGCGCAGATCCTCCCACGAAGCATTCAGGGAATGGCGCTGCATTGGCGCAGCGCCCCGATGCAAATGTTGCGGCATAGCCCCCGGTCCTCGTCAGATATCATCATCAATACACGCAGGAGAACATAGATGGACAAAAGCTTTCGCGGAAGTAGTGAAAAGGGCCTCCGCCACCAGCTCGACGGGCTGCCGACGACGTCGGCGATCACCGTCAGGCTGGCGACGCCGGGGCAACTGCCCACTTTGGTTGAGATCGCGAGGGCCGAAATTCCGGGGGTCTGCCTGAACGAGCAGGGCCTCGCCCGGTTCCTCGATTACGATCCCGAGTCGATCTTCACGTTCGAGCGGTCGGGCAGCCTGCTCGGCGGCATCGCGTTTCTGCATCTCAACTGTCGCGGGCACGATGCCCTGCTGCTCGATGCGATCGATCTGAAGGCGCCCGACCGCGAATTCCTGGCGCGGCCCGATGAAGACGTCTCGGCGATGTATGTCTGGGCGCTCGCCGGCTATGGACGCGCCGCGCTCGGCCTTGGAAACGTCAAGGAATATCTCAAAAAGCCGAGATTTCTCGGCGCCGACTATTTCGCCCAGCCGTCGACGCCGGCCGGGCGCGATCTGCTGGTCGCGTTGGGTTTTCAGTCGATCCCGAGCTTCCAACCCGATTTGTGGAGTTACGAACGACCGTGGAACCGTCTCCAGCCGCCGATGCCCGGTATTGTCCCAGCAAGGAGTTACGCAGATGCACGGCACTAAATCCCTCAGCTCCGGCAAGCCGGAATCGCGGCAGATATCCGTCCGCATCGCCCGCGATCCGAACGATCTGATGCTGGTCACGGCGATTCGCTCGGCGGTGTACCTCGCCGAACAGGATTGCCCGATCGAGGAAGAGTTCGACGGCAACGACCTGGTCGCGGCGCATTTTCTCGGCTTTGTCGGCCGCGAGCCGGCCGGCTGCCTGCGCGTGCGGTTCTTCGGCGAGTTCGCCAAGGTCGAACGGCTGGCCGTGCGTCACCAGTTCCGGCGCTCGCGGGTGTCGTTCAAGCTGGTGCAGGCCAGCGTCGATTACGTCAAGCGCAAGGGTTTCAAGAAGATCTACGGCCAGGCCCAGGACCGCCTGGTGGATTTCTGGGCGCATTTCGGCGCTAAGCCGCTCGGCCATAACCGCAAGATCACCTTCTCGGACTTTTCCTATACCGAGATGGTGCTCGATATCGAGCCGGGCCCCGATGCGATCACGCTCGACAGCGACCCCTACGTGATCATCCGTCCGGAGGGCGATTGGGACCGGCCCGGCGTGCTCGACATCTCGGCCGGCCGCGCCGTGACGTCTCCGCTGCGCATGGCGTGACGCCTGATATCGCCGGGTTGCTTTGCCGGGGTGATATTCGTTGCCAAAATTTCTTCCGTAAAGGCGTTCTCCATGCATGACCATCCATCCGTCCTGATCTGCGCCGACCTGCAGATGGAGTATCTGACCGAAGGCCGCGGCCACGTCGTCGCCGATGCCGGGGCGATCATTTCGCACTGCCGCGAACTGCTGGCGCTTTGGCGCACCAACCTCTGGCCGGTGATGCATCTCAAGCGGATCGCGCAGGCCGCATGGTTCAATCCGGCATCGAGCCTGACCGACTGGATCGCCGAGTTCAAACCGAAGCCGGGAGAGCTGACTTTCGAGCATCCGTTGCCGTCGGCCTACAGCTCGACGCGGTTCGCCGAATACATGTCGAACATGCGCAACACGCGCTGCGTCCTGCTGGGTTTCTCGCTCGACGAAACCGTGCTGTCGACCGTGATCGACGGCTTTCATCGCAGCCATCGCTATCAGGTGGTCAGCGACGCGGTAGCGGGAAGGCGTCCCGGCGTCGGCGACGCCGCTTTGTACAGGCAGGCGGTGGTGCGGGTGATCGGCAATTACGCCGGCGTGCTGTCGAGTTCGGAGCTGATTGAGGAAACCAGCAAAATCGCGGTGTGAAGGCCCTGGGGACCCGGCCGCTACCGCGGCCGGACGCGAGACGCGATATCACTCCCGGTCGACCCTGATCACCCGGCCTTTTTCGACCGCGAGGGCGAGCTTGCCGTGCTTGAGCGCGATCGCAGCTTCGCCGAACAGCTCGCGGCGCCAGCCACGCAGCGCACCGACGTCGGCGTTGTCGTCGGAAGCGATCTGGTCCAGATCGTCCACGGTGGCGATCACCTTGCTGGCGACGGCATGGCGTTCGGAGGTCATCCGCAGCAGCACCTTCAGAAGCTCGACGGTGGCGGCGCCGTTGGAATTGCCGCGCGGCTTTTCGATTTTCGGCAACGCCGCGAGATCGCGGGCGAGGCCGCGCTGCACGGCGGCCACGATGTCGGCGCCCCATTTCGAACGATCGAAACCTTTCGGCAGCGAGCGCAGGCCGGCGAGCCGCTCCAGGCTGGACGGCGCATGGGTCGCGATGTCGCCGACCGCGTCGTCCTTCAGCACGCGGCTGCGCGGCACGTCGCGGCTTTGCGCTTCCTGTTCGCGCCAGGCCGCGACTTCCATCAGCACCGCCAGTTCCTTCGGTTTGCGCACCCGCGTCTTCAGCCGTTCCCAGGCCCGTTCGGGGTGGAAGTCGTAGGTTTTGGGCGAGGTCAGGACTTCCATCTCCTCGCTGACCCAGTCGCTGCGGCCGCGCTTCTTGAGATCGGCATCGAGCGCTGCGAACACGTCGCGCAGATGGGTGACGTCGGAAACCGCATAGTGCATCTGCTCGCTGGTCAGCGGCCGGCGCGACCAGTCGGTGAAACGGTGGGTCTTGTCGGGCCGGTGCCCGGTGATGCGCTCGACCAACTGGTCGTAGGCGATACTGTCGCCATAGCCGAGCACCATGGCCGCCACTTGCGTGTCGAAGATCGGGTGCGGGATGGTGCCGGACTGGTGCCAGACGATCTCGATATCCTGGCGGGCGGCATGAAATACCTTGAGCACCGCCTCATTGGCCATCAGGTCGAAGAACGGTTTTAAGTCGATGCCCGCGGCCAGCGTGTCGACCACGACCGCTTCCTCTGGGCTCGCCATCTGCACGACGCAGAGCAGCGGGTAATAGGTGGTCTCCCGCAGGAATTCGGTGTCGACGGTAATGACCGGGTGCTGGGCGAGGCGGCCGCAGACGGCCGCGAGTTCCGAAGTGGTGCTAATGAGATCCATGAATAGTCCATAACGCTTTAGACAGGGCGTTCTGCCGAAAGCGCTGATATGTCAAGGGTCGGACGGTGAATTCGAGCCTTGCATTTGGTCTGACCATGGATTTTCGCGGGCCGTAATGAGGCGGCCGGCGCGGGCTGGCAGCTTTCCGGGGGCAGGCCGGGGCGAAAAGCGGCCGCTCAGGAATCGCTGAGGCGACGGGCCTGCGGCCGGCCCGAGGGCACGGCGAGCACGACGACGCAGAGCCCGATCATCGCCAGGCCCATGAATTCAAACACCAACGCGTCCACGGCAATCTCCAGAAACGAAAACGCTAGATTTGTCGGGAAGCCGTTGACCGGATGTTAATTTGTGGGGTTGGCGGCCTTCCGGGCCCGGGAAGGCTGGGCGGAGGGTTAATGGTTTGTGTCCCGGTGCGCCCGTTTCCCGGAGGCCAACCTTAGGTTTTTCCGAAGGAACGGGTTTACTGACCGTGGCTTGAAACAATTGCTCCAATTTTCTTTTTGCGGTCTGCTTTTCTCCACCCTACTTTACGGTCCGGTGTAAGTTCGATTGCGACCGTTCGGGCAAAGCTGAAAGAGGCCGTTGCTTTGAAACCAGCCGCATATTTCAGTGTACCTCCACTGTCCTCGGGGCACCGCTGAATCTTTATGTCTCAAAACTAAAATCAGGTAGAGAGTGCCGGTGCGCGCACCAAATGCGTCAATCATGTCTTTATCGAATATGCCGCCATCCTCGGTAAACATAGCATTTGACGAACCTGGTTGTATTTCGTTTCCAATAATTTCTGGGTCCTTTGCTAATAGCGCGTAAGCATGTTGGAATTTGTCATTTATAAAATCCTCGTCCAGAGAGCGGCTTGTAAAACCAAGACCCCCAGCTATTTGCAATCCATGGGCCTTCAAGGAGCCTCTGTTTATTAAATAGACGTTGGCTTTGAACTGTTGTCCTATGCTCGGTTGTTTTGCCTCAAATCTAGCTACGTCTAAATCAGATCCTTCGCGAGGAAACAAATACCGCGCGGCCGAAACGGAGCCAACAAACAAACCGATCAGAATAATAGCTCCAGACACGGTAGGCCAAATAACGCTGCGCCAGCGCTGTCCAAATTTACGAAACCACCACCTCCCAAAGAAGAAAATGGCGAAGCCCCAAAACACTATGAGCGTCGCGGTCGTGTCGCCGCTCGGCAAGAATGTCGAGAGATAGTTGGGCAAGAGGCTTTCGAGGATTTGTCCGATGCCCATGCCTACGTCTCCCGCCGCTCTGGGACCACCCCAGAGTTTGTAGTTGGGCAATAAAGCCTATACTAGAATCAGGACATGTTCCAATCTGCGGTCGCTCCCGCGAATGACCTGTTGGCCAAACCATTTGGGCTGTAGCCCGGATTGAGCGACAAAATTCACGATCTGCGAGCGAAGATTCCCTACAAAGCTAACCCATTTCGCAGTGGCCTGATTTGCACTACAAATGTCCCGATCAACCAGGAGGCGCGCGCCATGACCAGGCATTCCGTATCGGCCGTGTTTGCTCTGACTGGCCTTGCGGCCATCTGGACGGTCGGCACTCCGGCGGTTGCGGCCGAACAGACGCCACAGAAACCCGGCGTCCAGCAGGTCGACAAGAGCCAGGAAGAATGTATCGCCAGACGGCAACGCGAGGGGCTCAATATCCGCTTTGCGGTCCACCGCTGCGTCAACCCGAACAATTAGAGCTGTAATTTGTAGCCCGGATTGAGCTCCGCGAAGTCCGGGGCCTCTTTGCTTGCGGATGCGCCGCCCCGGATGTCGCTTCGCTCATCCGGGCTACGAGCCTGAAAAAAACCTTTCATAGCGTCGGTGATTTGGCCGCGTTGTCCAGCCTCGCTCGAGAAAATATTGTTGTTTTCGCTGGAGGCAAATCACCGGCTTTTGGTGTGCATCCTGTCCCGCAAGAGGGGCGTTGGCCACGTCACTGACGTTGGGACAGGCTGCGGTGGACGCGTTGATGTCGCAAGACGTGCGGCGCTGATGCGTACGGCGAAATCGTGTGGTCCTGACGCCCCGACGCTGGCGTCAAGTTCCCGAAGGGCTAACGCTTCTCGGGGGCGATGGTGGCAAGAAAGCCCGGTCGCCAGGGAGAGCACGTATAAGTCGTAAAGCCACTGCGCAGGGAAGGCCGGAGTGTTTCCGCTTCACCTGTATGCTCGTGTGCGCATTGTTTTGTGCATCAATGCACACGAGACCGCGGGTGCAGCGCGCACCCGGTCTTCCCTGCGCCCTCTT
>Ga0208589_1001225_pt1 | contig 10907 bp, 18 predicted proteins | sample NGESurshal092012_2_FD_184486 | JGI IMG/M metagenome (GOLD analysis project Ga0208589, IMG submission 184486) | Arctic peat soil microbial communities from Barrow, Alaska - NGEE Surface sample F53-2 shallow-092012 (SPAdes) | ecosystem: Environmental > Terrestrial > Soil > Wetlands > Peat ... | reverse complement strand
CCGGCACCGCGCCCGGCAAGTAAGGAGCAGAACATGTGGCGTAAGTCCAGCTACAGCAACCCCAACGGCGCCTGTGTCGAGATGGCGTTCCGCAAGCCCAGTCACTGCCACCTGGAAGCCTGCGTTGAGGTGGCGGACGGCTGCGGGGACGTCTATGTCCGCGACTCCAAGGACAAGCGCGGGGATGCCCCTATCCTCACCTTCACCCCCGCCGTATGGAACGCGTTCCTGGCGGGGCTCAAGTAGCCTGGACGGGCGATGACAGCCCGCTGAACCTCCCCTGCGGGCAGCCAGGGATCATCCTGCGTGTGCAAACCAGGAAACCGTCCTAAGTCGCCTGCAGGGGAGCACGAAGCCCCCGGTCTTCACGGCCGGGGGCTTCGCTGCTGCCTGCTCCTCGCAGAGGGATCTCCAGGCTACGCCTTCAGCTCGCGGAACTTCGCCAGCAGCTCCGTGTCATCCAGGCCGAACTTCCGCTGGATGCCATCGGTCGAGTACACGTCCACCGACGCGATCCGGCAGTCCTCACCCGCCAGCTTCGCGTACTCCTCATTCAGCTCCAGGACGCGGGCCAGCTCCGGGAGGGTGAGGGTGAACTTCCAGGCGAGACTCGCCATGTCAGGCTCCCTGAAGCGGGCGGATGGGCATGCCTAGATCATAAGCGTGCGACCATCAGGACATGAGGTATGGAATCGGCGGGATCGTGGTCGTGGTGCTCATCATCATCGTGGTGCTGTTCCTGGTCGGCGCGCTCTAGCAGCAGGGCTCGATCCCGTTGTCGCGAAGCTGCTGGCGCAGGCGGTTGATCGGTGACGGCACGTGGCGGGAGTTGTGCCACTGATCAACCGGCGTAGCCCACTGCAGGTTGCCCGGCTCGTAATTCCCATCATTGTCCTTCCGGTCGAGCGTCATGCCCTCCGGGCGCGGCCCAAGATTCTCATCCATCCAGGTTTCGAAGGCGGCAAAGTCGTCCACCCATGGCCCGTAGAGCTTGATGCCCCGGGCCCCGTAGTTCTCGTAGCTCTGGTGGTTCTCCCGCAGGCAGCGCGTACGGATGCCCTGATAGGCCTGCCACAGGGGATGCTTTAGATGGAAGCGGCGTACGTATTCACGCTTGCACTCTTTGGTGGCCTGACACACGCCGGTCGTGGTGCGCGCCGGGATGAGCCGCTTGCACACATCGCATGGGACACGGTTCGCCGGGGTGTAGGTGGGCGTCACCGCCTCTACCCGGCGACGGTACTCGCGCCTGCACTCCAGGGTCTTATGGCACACGCCAGTTTTTGAGGTGGCCGGAATCTGGTTAACGCCGCAGACCTCACAGGGCTTGCGGGGCACTGGCTGGTATGGCATGAGTAAATCATACCATAATTTTTGGGAGTCCTACTACGCCGAACAGCTTTGTAAAAGTAACCTGCTCCGACCGAGGAGTTTCCGCAGGTCAGTCAGCCCACGCGCTGGATCTGTGAGGCAGGGCTCCAGGTGACCTTGATCGCTACGCCAGCAGTTACCCCGCCTGTGACGGCATAGTCTGGGAAGATAGTCCCAAAGAAATAGTTCGTTGTTTTATTAGTATTTGGGTAGAGGTAGTAGTTCCTCGACAGCCCATCGACCGCAGCCGTATACGTCTGCAGGGTCGCGTCGTCGTACCACCCGGAGAAGTCACCGGAGGCGTCGGGCAGGCCCACCACGTAGATGTGGTTGGGGTCACCCATGGCGGTGACGTCCACCTTGTCGGTGACGAAGTTCACCGACCAGTCGGTGAGGAAGGTCATGGGTGACGCTGCGGCACCGTTCGTAGCCGAAATGTAAGCAATGCCGTTCCTTCCATGAATCCTAGCCACCAGTAATCACTCCTTTACTAAGGGTTACCGGCGCTATGGCCCGGCGGTCTCCGTGTATCCTTGTCATGTGAATACGAGGACTAGACCTTGCGCCCACTGCGGCGCAGACTTCACTCATGAGGTCAAGCCGGGAACGCAGCCCATTTACTGCAGCCCGGAGCATCGAGATCGAGCCCGCTACGAACGCGACAAAGCGGCCGGCGAGATCATCACTGAACGGCGGTGTGCTCGATGCAAGAAGATGAAGCCGAGCACGGCCTTCCCTGGCGTACATGGCTACTGCCGGGACTGCCATGCCGAATGGAGCAGGGAACGCCGGAAGATCGTGGGAGGACGCGATCCCGATCACACCTGGTACCGGCATCTGCGCCGCTACGGCCTCACGCCGACCACCTTTGCCGCGCTGGTCACCAAACAGGGGGGGCGGTGCGCCATCTGCGGTACCGATAAGCCTGGAGGCCAGGGCCGCTGGCATGTGGACCACGACCACACCTGCTGCGGAGTCAGGAAAAGCTCCTGTGGCCGGTGCGTCCGGGGACTGCTGTGCTCGCGATGCAACATCGGCATCGGCAACCTTCAGGATGACCCGCGCATCATCCAGGCCGCGCTCGACTACATCGCGGCCTACCGGGCGAGCCTGGGCACTCATGAAGGAGCCACCACGGGTATCGAGACCCGGGTGGCTCAGTTGCCCATCTAGCTCATGGGGGGGTCGCCCGCCGGTACGGGTTTGATGCCAGGTTACAGCCTGGCAGGCAGGGCGTCGATCATGCTCAGCACGCGGGCAGCATGATTGGCGAATGTGCGGTCCGCGATGACCGACCTGGCCAGGTTCGCGCGGGCGGCAGCCATGCCGGGGTGGTCCAGCCACCAGTGCATCTGCTCGCTGGCATCCCCGGGGCCCTCGAACTTCGGCAGCATCTTCAGTACCTCGTCACCTTCGGGCCGTGGGTCGCGGAGGAAGAACGTGCCGGTGGCGGCCAGCTCTACCTCGCGGGGGCCCATGGCCCAGCCTTGCTGGGTGGCGAACTTGTCGTCCGCGTTGATCTCGCGCCGGTACAGGTTGATCGACATCTTCGTGGAGCGGTAGATCTCGACGGCCTGGTCGTTGTCCACGCATTCGTCCAGCCCGTGGGCGACGTACTTGCGCAGCGGGGAGTCGGTGCGCCCGCCGCCGGGGCCGAGCATGGAGCCGGCGTTGACGTCATCGAGCATGACCCAGTTGCCGGCGAGCAGGACGTCAAGGTCGCGGAAGTCCATGGCCTCGAAGAAGTCCACCCGGGACCCGTAGCCGGTGCCGACGAACGCGAAGTCCGATTCGAGCTGGGGGACTGGCTTGCCGGGCTTGTGCAGGGAGGGCCGGTAGGCGTGCGGCATGTACTCCGCGATCGTGCTGGCTTTCCTGAACGAGTTCAGGTTGGTGGGGTCGTTGACCAGGGAGATGTCGCAGCGGACGGCGCGCTCCAGCTGGACGCCATCCTCGTACGGGGACTCGGTGTGCAGCATGACGATCCTGATGCCGCGTGAGCGGATCAGGTCGAGCATGCGGGGGTTGAGGAAGAAGCCGCTGACCACGAAGATCACGTCGGGGACGAACTGCAGGACGGTGCCGAGCGCGCGGGCGGCGGCCATCTCGATGGCCTGCTCGTGAGACAGGGCCTTGCGGAACTGCTCCAGGCCCTGGGCGCTCTTGGTTCCGGTGAGCAGGTACGCGGAGTCGTAGAACTGCAGCAGCTCACCGAGGTTGTACTCCTGGACGGTCTGGCCGTGCTCTTTCAGGGCCTCAACCCAGCCGGTGTAGCAATCAGAAACAGAAAATTGTGCTCCTGGGTGGACCACCATGATTCTCATGCGCACTCCAGGCGGGGGATGGGAATGAAGCCTGACTCCTCGGAGACGACTGCATAGGTCACGCCGTTGCAGGAGATCAGGTAGTCCGCCGTGATCCTCACGTCACCTTCGACCACATGGGTCCGGGGACCGAGCCAGAAGACGGTAATACCCGGGGCGCCGTGTTCGGAGATGGTCAGCGGTCCCATTTGACCCGTGGCTCCCAGCCGTCTTTGCCCGGGGCCGGGGGAAGCTGGTAGCTGAACGTGCTGGTGAAGCATCCCGAGGCGCTGGCCAGGCCACCGATGTAGTAGAGGGTCACGTCTTTCGGGACGATGTACTCGCCGGCCTCCAGCGTCCAGTTCACCGGGCCAAGGCTGACCAGGCCGCCGCTGGCGAAGCTCGCGAATGCCTCACCCATGCCTTTGATTCTTGCCATTAGCAGCTGACCTCGATGGACAATTCACAACCCAAATAGTCTACCCCATTATAGGTAACCGTCCCGTACCTTTGCGCAGTTTTCACTTCAGCCCACTCGACTTTCCCGCCGAGGGTCGGGTCGGCGCGGAAGCCTTTCGTGACCGAGGTGGCGCTGGTGGTGGACAGCAGGTCATCCATGGCGTCCTGGGCGCTGGACAGGTTAACCATGCCGGTGAGCAGGACCACCCGGATGTACCACAGCACCAGGTCGCTGCTCATGACCTGCTCGTAGTCGGCCAGCTCGGCAGTGCTGGGGGCGACGATCGCGGCGGGAGTGGAGATCGTCCCGGGGATCGTGGAGTACACGGTGAGCCCGGTGATGATGGCCGCGAGCTGCGCTTGCACGGCGGCACGCGCCTGGCTCAGGGTGGACATGATGCGAAGCCTAGCGTCCTGGTTACCCTGACGGTATGGCCGCGAAGCATACGCAGGTGGGACGCACCAAGAAGCAGAAGGCGGCCCAGCATAAGCGGGCCGTCGCGGGCGGCGCGGCCTCGGCTGCGAAGCTGAAGAAGTCCGGGCCGACGAAGGCACAGAAGGCGGCCGGCCGTAAGTTCGCGGCGGGCGGGCGGGCTTCCCAGGCAAAGGCGCGGGCCCGCAAGGCCCAGCACCTGAAGCCGCTGCCGGTGAAGCATGCGCTGTCGGCCGGCGAGGTGTCGTGCTGTGCTGCGGAGGCGGTGGCTGATTCCCTGCGCGTCTTCTATGGCATCCCCGTAGGGCCGCAGGATGTCCTGGAGCTGTACTTCAGGGTCGCGGCACGCCCGGATGAGGGTGCAGCGCTCAGCGACGTCCTGAGGGCCGCTGAGGCCTGCGGGCTGGCGGGGTGGTATCCGCTATACCGCCCGGCGGACCCTCATCTGCTGGTGCCGGGAACCATCGCTGGCTTTGATGCGTGGGACGGGGGCGAGCCTCATGCCGCCCTCGCTGCCGGAGGCGGGGCGTGGACATGGGACGAGGTGCGGCCGTGGCCTGGCGTGCCGGACGAAGCATGGAGCGTCCGCTGGGTCAGATAGACGACCCGAACGCTGGCCCCTCGTTGTCCCCGAGGGCCGGGATGATCCTGAGAGGCACGTTTGCGAGCCTCTGGATCTTGCCAGGGATGAACTCGGGGAGGTCTTCGTCCCTGCTTACATCCCTACTTTGGTCCTGCCCCGCACGTAGCTCCACAGCATCTCCGTCATCTGGGGGTTAGCCGTAATTCGCATTATGCCCATATCTGCACTCCCAAGGACGCCGAACGGGGCGTCCTTGAGCTTGTAGATGTCCTCGCTGGCCTGCAATGCGACCTGCTTCACCAGGTAGGGAACAGCCGGCCAGCCGAACATCCCGGTGATCTTCACCCGGTCGGGGTTAGACAGCGGGTAGATCCACGGGAACCAGTACCGCCCGCCACCGCCGGCGAGGGCCCGGATGAGGGTGTACGGCTGGGCCTCAGGGCTGGGGGTGGGGGCGTTCACCGGCTCCAGGTTGTAGTCAGCGGGAGCCCATAGCTGGTCATAGACCCTCAGGCCCGTCGAGTCGGTGGACATCGTGGTGATGGACACCAGGTCATCCACCTTGCAGGTCTCGATGTCCAGGGTGCTGAACACCCTGGTGTCGGGGCCCTGCCAGAAGTACCGGCCGGTGTACTGGTCGATGCCCCGGGTGGCCGACTGGACGGCCAGGAGGAACTGGTCGTCATCGGAGGTGTCGGCGGGGTCCATGCCGATCCGGTACTTCAGCTCAGTGATGGAGCAGTAGAAGCGGTTCAGGAACGTGGGCGAGACGGTGAACGTGCCGGGGGTGATGTCGGAGGCGAGGCCTGTGCCGATCCAGACATAGCTCCACAGGCCCTCGACGGTGCAGGGCTGGGGGTACTGGTAGTCCCCCTGGGAGTTCCGCACAATGTCGGTGGGGTACGTGTGCGTGACAGCAGCGCCAGTGGGGTCGGTGATGACCAGGGAGATGGCGGTCGGGTCAGCGGGAGCGCCTGAGACGGAGAACACGTTCTGGATGACCGCGATCTCGGAGTTTCCCTGGAAGAAGACTGTGCCACCCATGCGGACCCCTGATCAGGAAGTCCGGGTGGCTCAGTCGCCCATCTAGATCATGGGGGGGTCGCCCGCCGGAAACGGTTAACCCCAGGCTAACGCGCCGCCGTCACAGTGAGCGGTGCGAGGGATCATGAAACGCGTCAGTGTGCCCATCCGCTGAATCCTGCCTGTGCGATGCCGCCCGTGGGGTAATACGTCCTGGCCGCTGCGGTGATCATGGTAGCAGGCGGGCCGAGGGCCTGGGAGGTGGTCCCGTCATCGAACACCTCGGGGGAGGTGGTGCGGATGTTGACGTTGCTGCCCGGGACAGTGCCGCCCAGCTGCGGCCCATTGTTCGGGGCGTTCTGGATCGTGATGACCTGCCCTGCGGGGATGCCTGGCGGGAGGGTGATGGTGACCGCAGTCATCGCGGTGTCCACCACGTAATAGGTGTCCGGGCTGGCCGTGAGGACCGAGGTGACCGCGCTGTTGATGTAGACCATCAGCTGCGGGTCCTGGTAGATGGGCATCCGTCCTCCTACCAGCTGATCCAGCCGGGCTGGCCGCCATAGGCAGCCGGGCACAGCGGAACATAGTCGTGACTCGTGGGCGAGGTGTTAATGGTCTGCACGGCGTTCGCGCCGTTGAGGTTCTCGGTGTTCCACGGGGTGACCAGGACGCCGTGGGTGTCGGCGCTGACCTTCTTGATCTTCACCCGGTCGCCGGGCTGGCAGCTCGCGGACGGCGGGAGCAGGAACGTGACGTCGCCGTTGCCGGTGTCCACCAGGTAGAACACGCCAGGGCTGACGAAGATCCTCCCCGTGGGCTTGATCGCGATGATGGTCAGGGCGAGGAGGCCGCTCACTGGCTCATCCACCCCTTCCCGGCTGCCGCCCCGGCCGGTGCCCCGGCGGTGAAGATACGGCCCTGGCCGGCCTGGACCAGGGAGACCGTGGACAGCCCGTTGATCTGCTCGCTGCCCCACGGGTGGAAGATCGCGGAGAACGTGCCCGTGCCCCCGGTGATCTTGGCCGCGAAGATGTCACCCGTCTCCAGGGTGTCCACGGACGGGAGCTTGAAGTTCAGGTTCCCGGCGGTGGCGTCGCAGATGTAGAAGCAGCCGGGCCTGGCGTGCCAGTAGCCGCCGTCAATGGCGAAGTTGCAGTAGACGGGCACCAGCCCCCGGACGGTCATTCAGTCCGGCCAGACGCCCGTGAACACGTCGCGCTCATCATCGTGCTCCACTATGCGGTAGATGAGGGTGCGGTTGCGCGCCCTGATCCGCAGTATGGCACCGACATCTACGCTGTCGATAGAGACGTCCAGGCCGCCCTTGCCGACCCGGACACCGCGCAGCACTTCTGCGGAGAACAGCGCCACGGGCTCGGCGTGGACGACTTCGAGCCACTCCCCCCCAGGCTCGAAGTGCTTGCGCAGGATCAGGCCGTCGTCATTGGTGACCATTTCAAAGACAGGGCTCCTCGGTATAGGGGGTGTTACTGCCCAGTATGTCAGGCGGCGCTGACCTGCGCCTGACGGCGCTGGCGGTCGCGGTAAGTCCTGCGGCCAGCCTCGTTCATCCCGCCCCACCAGCCCTTCTCGCGGGCATGGCAGGCCAGGTCCAGGCACTCCTGCAGCACCGGGCAGGAGCGGCACAAGGTCGCGGCCTTCGCCTCGCGCACCAGCCGGTCGGCGCGCAGCTCAGCTTCGGGGCCGAAGAACAGCTCGCCGTGGCCACGGCAGGCCGCCAGGTCCTGCCAGGTCCTGACCACCTGCGGCGGTAGTGCGGGGACAGGCAGGTCATCCAGCATCACGATCGCGTCCTCAAGCAGGTGCCGGTGCAGCAGTTCGGCGCAGTACTCGGCCTGGCTGTCCCTGATGCCCATCTCGCGGCCAGCCTCGCATACGGTCAGTCCCCGGGACAGGTGATGCGACAGTTCGGTCATGCGCTGCTGGAGCTTCGGTGACGGGCCCCGGGGGCGCCCGGCGGCAGTGTTCAGCGGAACCTCCCGGGGTTCAGTAGGTAGCCCTGTAGGTAGCGGTGTAACCCGGCACGCTGACCGCCGCCCAGCCTGACGCGGATGCCAGGCCCGCGCCAGCCAGGGTGCCGCCCGGGGTCACTGGCTTCGCTGCCGCAGTGGCTGCCGCCAGGCCCGCACTGACGTTAGTGCTGCTGCTCCCCGCAGACACCGGCTGCGCTGTCCCGGTAGCTGCCGCCAGGACCGCGTGGGCCAGGGTAATGGGGTGACCTTCGGCCAGGGTCACGGCAATGTTCGTGGTCCAGGACCCGCTGACTGCAGCGGCTGCGGCGACCCCCGCTGTCACGTCGAATTCCGCGATGTTGATGACGCCCTGGAAGAACTGGCTGGTGTTAGCGGTATTCGGGTACAGGTAGAAGGACCGGGGCAGCCCGTCTACCGCCGCGCTGTATTCCTGCAGGGTCGCGTCGTCATACCAGCCGGTAAAGGTCCCGGAGACATCAAGCTGGCCGGGAATCCACACCCGCGATGGCGCACCCAGCGGCGTCACGTCGGTGTAAGTCTGCGACCAGGTGACAGACCAGCCGGACATGAACGCGACGGGACTGGCTGCAGCCCCTGAGGTGAGACTCAGGTAGAACTGCCCGCTGCGGCCATGGATTCTGGACATCTGTCAGTATGTCTTCACCATCGGCCCGGCGTTCTGGACGTAGGTGCTGCCCGGCGACAGCGAGAGGACCGTGCCGAACGTCCCGGTGGCCGAGCCGGTAACAAATCCCTCGTTCACGTTGCCGAACACCTCAATGTCAGCGCCAGTGCCGTTGGACTGCACCCCCACCTTGTAGACGGCGGGACCCGGCAGTGTCACCGGGGCGGTGAACGGGATCTTGAAGTTCTGGGAGGCGCCCGGCGTAGTCGTCCCCGCCGTGGCCGAGTTGGCCAGCGCCGTGCCGCCCGCCGCTGGCCAGATGGCTGTCATCCACTTATCGGTGCCGTTGAAGGTCGTGTCCACGGCGGCGATGATCCCCGTCAGCGTCACCGTCCACGGGATGAGCAGGTCAGCGTAATACCAGGTCCCGGCCACCGGCACCTTCGCGGTACCCGAGGTCACGTTCAGCATGTTCGGGCCGTCGCCCGTCGCGAACGTGGTCCAGGGCAGGGCCGGGGCGTAGGTAAGCTGCGCCCCGTCCTGGATGACCAGCTGATCGCCGGTCGTGGCATTGATCTGGTTCGTGGTGTAAAGCGGTCCCAGCGGGTTGATCCCGTTCACCGTGACCGTGGCGCCCGCGATGCTGTTGAAGTCCACGAGCGCAAGAGTCGGGGTGGAGTTCCCGCCGTCCGAGGTTGGCATGTTGAGCCCGTTGATCTGCACCGACTGGCCCGAGCCGCCAGTGAACTGCACGACCGCGTTCGACGTCGAGCCATTGAAGGTGCAGAACCGCACCGACAGGCCGTTGACCTGCATACTGCCTGTCTGGGTGCCGACGCCGATCAGGGCCAGGTTCGGGCTGCCCGCCTGGATGCCTTCCATGTGCAGGCTGTTGATCACTATGTTGCCCATCTCCGCGACCTGCAGCGCAGGGGAGGGGGTGATGCACTTCTCGATGTTCAGCTCGTTGAAGACGACCTCGGACCAGTTCTGCAGGATGACCGGCCATGCGGAGGAGATCGCGGGGGTACCGCTGAAGTTGTTGTGGATGTAAGTGTTGTCGAAAACGCAGCCGGTGTTCCCGGCCCCCGTGCCATTGCCGCCATTAAGGTCAATGGCGCTGATGGAGTAGCCGAACACCTCGACGTTGCCGAAGTGGCAGGAGAACACCCCCGACGCGGTGCCGGTGATCGCAGGGTTTGTCTTCAGGCCGGTGCTGGACTGGTAGACGCGCAGGTCCTCGAAAAAGGACAGGAAGCAGGAGCCGATAGTGTCATCACCGAATTCCACGCCAATCGAGGATGTCTGCGCCGACGTCTGCTGGGTGGGGTAGCGCAGCGTCATGCCGCCGATCCGCTGGCCCTCGCCGGCTACCTGGAGGATCGGGGTGTTTGCCGTGGCCATGTTGATAATGACGTTGGCCGCGCCTGCAGTGACGACCTGCAGGCCCGGGATTTTCCAGTTGAGCGTCGAAGTGATCTTGTAGGTCCCGGCGGGAATGATCAGCGGCATGTTTGCCGCGTCCGCCGCGCTCAGGGCGTTACTGAAGGCGGTCGCGGAGTCTGCTGAGCCAGTGGGGTCCGCCGTCCCGTACGCCGCGTTCATGACGCTGTACTGAAGACCGAAGGCGCTGACGGCATCCACCATGCCGTCCATGTCCTGCGGCGGGTTGCCCGAGCCGACCGAGCGCGTATTGGGGGGGAGGGTGAAGTTTGCTGCCATCAGGGGCCTTCCTCAGGTAACCGTCGATGAGCCAGTGGCGGCCGGGGTGACCGATGTGGGGCTGGGGAGCGCCTGCGGACTGTAGGTGCCGCCGTAACCCGCGCCGTAGAGCGAGGCGGACTGCGGGCTGATGACCCAGGTGAAGCCCCGGGCGAAGGGAGTGACGCTGGAGCTGCCCCGCGCGGGGATGACAGAAGCGGACTTCGTGGCGGACAGGGTGCCGGTGCCGCTCATCGCGGAGATGCGCGGGAACGACGGCGAGGCGGCCAGGGTGCCGAGGCCGGCCAGGGCGGCCTGCTGGCCCAGCTTCCACAGCGCGGCAAGGCTCCCCGACCCGGACAGCGTGGCCGCGCCGGCCCGGACCGGGGAGGCGGAAAGGCTGCCGGTCCCC
>Ga0208589_1001224_pt1 | contig 10907 bp, 9 predicted proteins | sample NGESurshal092012_2_FD_184486 | JGI IMG/M metagenome (GOLD analysis project Ga0208589, IMG submission 184486) | Arctic peat soil microbial communities from Barrow, Alaska - NGEE Surface sample F53-2 shallow-092012 (SPAdes) | ecosystem: Environmental > Terrestrial > Soil > Wetlands > Peat ... | reverse complement strand
AGGGGCTCTATAACGGCTTCCTCGCCGCCGGCCTGATCTGGGGACTGCTCCAGCCCAACGCCGGCTTCGCATTCCAGATCAAGATATTCTTCCTGCTCTGCGTGATCGTGGCCGGCCTCTACGGCGCTGCGACCGTCAGCCACAGGATACTTTTGGTGCAGGCGGCACCCGCGGCGATCGCGCTGATTCTGCTGGTATTGGCGTGAAAACGTTCACCTTTCCGGCGCGCGCGTTCTTGCATTGCCATATCCGTTCCTCCACACTCCGGACCAGCGACGGCGCCCGGCCGGGACTGCAGGCAGACCCCCGGCCAAGACCGTTGGCACAATCCCGAAACGTGAGGAAATCAGCGACATGAGGAACGGCCTTTTTCATCTGCTCACCGGAACGGCAGTTGCGATCGCACTGTCGGCGTCGTCGGCCTACGCGCAGAAGAAATACGACAGCGGCGCCACCGATACCGAGATCAAGATCGGCCAGACCGTGCCGTTCAGCGGGCCGGCCTCGGCCTATGCGACGATCGGCAAGACCCAGGCGGCCTATCTGAAAATGATCAATGACCAGGGCGGCATCAACGGCCGCAAGATCAACCTGATCCAGTATGACGACGCCTACAGCCCGCCGAAAACCGTCGAACAGGTCCGCAAGCTGGTCGAGAGCGACGAAGTATTGCTGACCTTTCAATTGGTCGGCACGCCGCCCAATGCCGCGGTCCAGAAGTACCTCAATTCGAAGAAGGTGCCGCAGCTATTCGCGGCAACCGGCGCGTCGCGGTTCACCGATCCGAAGAACTTTCCGTGGACGATGGGGTTCAATCCCAACTACTTCGTCGAGGGCCGCATCTATGGCCAGTACATCCTGAAGAACCACCCGAACGCCAAGGTCGGCGTGCTCTACCAGAATGACGACCTCGGCAAAGACTATCTGAACGGCATCAAGGCCGGCCTCGGCGACAAGGCAGGCACGATGGTCGTCGCCGAAGCTTCCTACGAAGTCTCCGATCCGACCATCGATTCACAGGTCCTCAAACTGAAGGACGCCGGCGCGGACCTGTTCTTCTCGGCATCGACGCCGAAGCAGGCGGCCCAGGCGATCAAGAAGATCGCCGAGCTCAACTGGCATCCGGTCCAGATCGTCGACATCAACGCCACCTCGGTCGGCGCGGTCTTGAAGCCGGCGGGTCTTGAAGCATCCAAGGGCCTCATCAGCGTCAATTACGGCAAGGATCCGCTCGATCCGACCTGGAAGGACGATGCCGGCATGAAGAAGTATTTCGACTTCATGGCGAAGTACTATCCGGATGGCGACAAGGATTCGAACTTCAACACCTACGGCTACAGCACCGCGCAACTGCTGGTGTATGTGCTCAAGCAGTGCGGCGACGACCTGACCCGCGAGAATGTCATGAAGCAGGCGTCCAGCCTGAAGAACGTCCAGCTCGATCTGGCGCTGCCGGGCATCCTCGCCAACACCACCGCGACCGACTATCGCGTCAACAAGCAGCTTCAGATGATGAAGTTCAACGGCGAGCGTTGGGAGCTGTTCGGCCCGATCCTCGAGGATACCGGCGCTGCGGGCTGAGCGTTCGGCCCCGAGTCCGGAATAACAATCGGCGGCCTCTCCGGGCCGCCGATTTGCTTTGGCGATGCGCTATTACGGGATTTCGCCGAAGGTCTTTCCGATCGGAAGGGCGGCGTGCCGGATCAAACGCGAGTCCTCGACCGCCGCTTGCCGGTGCTTCACGGCTTCCCGATAGGCCGGATCGCGGATCATCTCGACGAAGGCCGCGACGCTTGGGTATTCGGCAATGAAGCAATGATCCCAGCGTTCTTCCTGCGGCCCGATCAACATCAATTCGAACCGCCCCTGCCAGACGATGCGCCCGCCCAGCCGGGTGAACACCGGGCCGCTTTCCCGGCCATAGGCCGCATAGGCTTCCGCGCCGCTCGCCCTGCGGCCATCGGGATAGGAGGCCATCGGCCGCAGCCGGACCAGATTCAGCATGTGAATGGGACCGGCACGATCATTGGCCTTGAACTGCGCGAAGACTTCCTTGGTCGGATCAATGTGGCCCATGCGGTTGCCCCGTGTGTTTTGCGAGATTGCGGCACGCTTTCCGGCATGGTTGCGGACCGCAAGGCGCTGGTCAAGCACGCCATTTTCAGAGCGCCCGCCGCACCTCCTAATCCCGCGTTAACCTCTCAGTAACCGGCCCTTAAACTCCGAACGCTAGCGTGCGCCAGATTGGCGTGGGCGTTATTGCGTATGGCGTGGGGACGGAAAAAAAGCGGCGGCCGCAAGGAGCCGCTGTTCGGGCTGGCCGCGTCGCTCGGCGATCTGCGCCTTGGGCCGCAGGACCGGATTCCCGGCGGCGAAAGCAAGACGAAAAAGTCATCCGCCAAACGCAAACCTGTCGAAGACGACGATGGCGATGACGAGCCGCCGCCTGAACGCAAACCGCGTGCGAGCCGCAGCGGCAGCAAACGAAGGTCCAAGGCCCGCGGCGGTTCACTCTTCTACCGGCTGTTCTATTGGGGCGCGGTGCTCGGCCTGTGGGCGCTGATCGCAGCCGTCGGCGTGGTGGTCTATGTCGGCGCGCATCTGCCGCCGATCCAGGCGCTGGAAATTCCCAAGCGTCCGCCGACGATCCAGATCACCGGCATCGACGGCAGCGTGATCGCGACGCGTGGCGAAATGGCCGGCGCCAATGTCGCGCTGAAGGATCTGCCGCCCTATCTGCCCAAGGCCTTCATCGCAATCGAGGACCGGCGGTTCTACTCGCATTATGGCGTAGACCCGATTGGCATTCTGCGCGCGGCGGTGACCAACCTCTTGCATCGCGGCGTCTCGCAGGGCGGCTCGACCTTGACGCAGCAGCTCGCCAAGAACCTGTTCCTGACCCAGGAGCGCACCCTGCAGCGCAAATTGCAGGAGGCCGAACTCGCATTCTGGCTGGAGCGCAAGCACAGCAAGGCCGAGATTCTCGAGCTCTATCTCAACCGGGTCTATTTCGGCTCCGGCGCCTATGGCGTCGAGGCGGCGGCGCAACGCTATTTCGGCAAATCGGCCAAGAACGTGACGCTGGCCGAAGCCGCGATGTTGGCGGGCCTCGTCAAGTCGCCGTCGCGGCTGGCGCCGAACCGCAATCCGGAAGGCGCGGAAAAGCGCGCCCAGATCGTGCTGGCGGCGATGGCGGATGCCCACTTCATCACGGAAGCGCAGGCGCAAGCCTCGATCGGGCATCCCTCCTACAATGTGAAAGCCGCCGGCGCCGGCACCGTCAATTATATCGCCGACTGGATCGGCGAAGTGCTGGACGATCTGGTCGGCCAGATCGATCAGGACATCGTGGTCGAAACCTCGATCGATCCGAAGCTGCAGAGCATCGCGGAGGCCTCCGTCATCGATGAACTGGCGGCCAAGAGCGTCAAGTTCAATGTCAGCCAGGGCGCGCTGGTGGCGATGACCCCTGACGGCGCCGTGCGCGCGATGGTCGGCGGCCGAAACTATTCCGAGAGCCAGTACAACCGCGCGGTGACCGCCAAGCGCCAGCCCGGCTCGGCGTTCAAGCCGTTCGTCTATCTGACCGCGATCGAGGCCGGCATGACGCCGGACACGGTTCGGCAGGACGCGCCGATCAACGTCAAGGGCTGGAAGCCGGAGAATTTCGAGCACGAATACCTCGGCGCGGTGACGCTGACGCAGGCGCTCTCGATGTCGCTCAACACGGTCGCGGTGCGGCTCGGCATGGAAGTCGGCCCCGCCAACGTGGTGCGCACCGCGCACCGGCTCGGCATTTCATCGAAGCTTGAGGCCAACGCCTCGATTGCGCTCGGCACCTCGGAAGTGTCGCTCACCGAACTCGTGGGCGCCTATGTGCCATTCTCGAACGGGGGCCAGGGCGTCACGCCGCACGTGGTGCTGAAAATACGCACCACGACCGGCAAGGTGCTGTATGCCCGTCAGCCCGACCAACTCGGCCAGGTGATCGACCCGCGCAATGTCGCGATGATGAACACCATGATGGAAGAGACGCTGCGCAGCGGCACCGCGCGCAAGGCAGAGCTGCCGGGCTGGACGGCCGCCGGCAAGACCGGCACCAGCCAGGATTTCCGCGATGCCTGGTTCATCGGCTACACCACCAATCTCGTGACCGGCGTCTGGCTCGGCAATGACGACAATTCACCGACCAAAAAAGCCGTTGGTGGCGGACTGCCGGTCGAGATCTGGGCCCGCTTCATGCGCGCGGCGCATCAGGGCGTGCCGGTCGCAACGCTGCCGACGTCGCAAGCCCCGGGCTTCTTCGCCAATGTCGCGCAGGGACCGCAGGCCACTATCGCGCAGATCACCGCACCCTCCGCCCCGCCCGCTTCGGCTTCGTTGGCGCCATATCCGGCGCCGAGCCCGTATCGCCCGCCGCCGGGGCCGGCGCGCAATAATCCTTCGGCACGCCCGGAAGCCGCGGCGGGGCTGGACGGCTGGCTGATGCAGCGGCTGTTTGGAGGCCGATGACGCTTCCCGACAGAGCGTTCGGCTAATCCTGAATCCCGTAACGATGCAGGTCGTTGCCGTGGGTGTCGAGCCAGGTCTTGGCGCGTTCGACCGACGGGCAAATCCTGGCGACCACCCGCCAGAACCGCGCCGAGTGATTCATCTCGACCAGATGCGCCACTTCATGGGCGGCGAGATAGTCGAGCACGAAGGGCGGCGCGAGGATCAGCCGCCACGAGAACGACACCGATCCCGCCGAGGTGCATGAACCCCAGCGGCTCGATTGATCGCGGATCGATACCCGTTTGACCCGGACGCCGAGCTCGCCGGCATAGGCTAGCGACGCCTTCTGCAAATCCTTGCGCGCCTCGCGCTTGAGGTAGTCCAGCACACGCCGCTCGGTATGTTCGGCGCCGCCCGCGACGCAGAGGATCTTCTCGCCGCTGTCGCGGGTTTCGGTCCACACCGTGCCGCGCTCGCCGGCGCGATGCACGATCCGGTGCGGTACGCCGCGCAACGGCACCACGGTACCCACATGAAACGGCGCAGCCTTCGGCAGGCGGCCGAGGCGCGCGGCGATCCAGCCGCCATGCAGGTGTGCAAATTCCTTGGCTTCAGTGAGCGTGCCGCGCGGCGGCATGGTCAGGATCGCTTCGCGGTCGGTCGGATGGATGCGCAAGGTGTAGCGACGCGCGCGCCGGTGACGGCGCAGCCGTATCGAGAAGATTTGCGAGCCATGCCTGACCAAAAGAGTCGAAGGTTCGGCAGGCCGCCGATATAGGAGCGCGCGAGTGGCCATATCTGAAAGTCCGGGGAGCAGTAGATCGCCCGGATTCTGCCATATCCGCCGCCAGTGAAATCGCTCGGCGCAAAAACAAATCATTTGCCCAATATACAGGGGCTGACCGGGCAAACGGCCTCTACAGGAAGGGGTCGGAACAAAAATTTCAGGGCCAAAAGACCCCTTCGGATGCCCCTTAAGGACTGAGACGCGACTCATTCCTTCAAAGGACAGTGAATCCGGATTTTCGTGGATAATTCAGAGGGTTATCCCGCACGCCGAATCAACGGCTTGCCACCGCGATCACGCCGTCGCGCGACCGCGAACGCATGAAAGCGCGGGTCTATTCAGCCGCTGCGGCCAATGGTGGCTTCACATCGGCCGATGACACCATGAAATCGGAAATGCGCGGCACGATTTCCGATTTGAAGCGCGAGCCGTTGAACACACCGTAATGTCCGACGCCCTTCTGCACGTAATGCACCCGGCGATGATCCGGAATCGCGCTGCATAGTCCGTGCGTTGCCTCGGTCTGCCCGAGACCGGAGATATCGTCCTTCTCGCCTTCCACCGTCATCAGTGCAACGCGGGTGATCTTGGAGGGGTCCACCGGCTTGCCGCGGTGGGTCATCTCGCCCTTGGGCAGCGCGTGCTTGACGAAAACCAGATCGACGGTCTGCAGGTAATACTCGGCGCTCAGATCCATTACCGCCAGATATTCGTCATAGAAGTCGCGGTGCTTGTCGACCAGGTCGCCGTCGCCCTTCACCAGGTTCATGAACAGGTTCTTGTGCGCGTCCATGTGGCGGTCGAGATTCATGCTGATGAAGCCGTTGAGCTGCAGGAATCCCGGATAGACGTCGCGCATCACGCCCGGATGCGGAAACGGCACCTTGGTGATGACGTTGTTGCGGAACCAGTCGATGCCGCGTTCGGCGGCGAGATCGTTCACCGCGGTGGGGTTGCGGCGGGTATCGATCGGGCCGCCCATCAGCGTCATCGAGAGCGGCACGAACGGGTCGTGTTCGGCTTCCATGATCGAAACCGCGGCTACCACCGGCACCGAAGGCTGGCACACCGCGATGATATGCATGTTGCCGCCCAGCTCGTGCAGCATCTCGATCAGGTAATCGACATAATCCTCGAGGTCGAAGCGGCCGGCCGCCAGCGGCACCATCCGGGCATCGGACCAGTCGGTGATGTAGACCTCGTGGGTCGGCAGGAAGGCTTCGACCGTGCCGCGCAGAAGCGTCGCATAATGGCCGGACATCGGCGCCACGATCAGCACGCGCGGCTGCGGGACGCGCAGCGGTCGCGTCAGCTTGCGATCGAAATACAGGAGCCGGCAGAACGGTTTTTCCCAGATGCTGCGGACTTCGATGGCGGTGCGGACGCCGTTGACTTCGGTGGTGTCGAGACCCCATTCGGGTTTGCCGTAACGGCGCGTGGTGCGCTCGAACAGTTCGCATCCCGCGGCGATCGATTTGCCGAATTCGGTGTGCGACCACGGGTTCATCGGATTCTGGAACAGGAGCTTGGTCGCATCGGTCACGGCGCGCGCCGGATTGAGCGAGGCCTGCCCCATTTCGTACATCCAGTACATCGGCGTGGTCAGTACCGGACTGCCTTCGGCCGCCAACGGCGGGGCTTTGCCAAACTCACCAATCGGCATTTAATGATGTCCCTCTTGCATCGCAGCATAGTGCCTAAAGCGTAATAATGCGTCAATGCACAGACCGGTATATCTACGGGCCGTAAACGGCCAATATCCCGTTAATACATGGGATAAGTGACGTTACTCGCCGCTCTGGAGCAACGCGCCGTGGCGGCGGGCGCTGCGCAGAAGAGCCAGGAATATCGCAAATGACGCCGCAAACAGCGCGACATTGATGGCGAAGGCCTCGATCATCAGATCGGCCCGAAACACATGGTCGGTCAAAAGCGCCCGCATGCCCTCGAACACGTAGGTCGGCGGCAGCGACCAGGCGGCATATTGCAGCCAATGCGGCAGCACCGTCACCGGATAGTAGACGCAGGCCAGCGGCAGGATGCCGAACATCAGCGTCCAGACGATGCTCTCGGCGCCGAGGCCGTTGCGCAGCACGAGTCCCGAGACGAAGATCCCGATCGACCAGCTGGTGAAGATCAGGTTGCAGAAGAATATGATCAGCGGCAGGCCGATGCTGTAAAAATTGAATCCGAAGAAGAACAGCGCCAATAGCGTCATCGGGATCACGCCGATGGCGAGCCGCACCAGGCTCATGATCATCAGCGAGATCAAAAACTCGATCGGCTTTAACGGGCTCATCATCAGGTTGCCGAGATTGCGTGCCCACATTTCCTCCAGGAACGAGATCGAAAAGCCGAGCTGGCCGCGAAACAGGATGTCCCACAGGATCACCGCGCCGATCAGCGTGCCGCCGGCGCGGGCGAAGAATCCGGCATTCTGCGAGATGAAGCTTTGCAGGAAGCCCCAGGTGATGACCTGCAGCGCCGGCCAGTAGATCAGTTCCAGAAGCCGCGGCCAGGACGATGCCAAGAGATACCAATAGCGCAGCACCATCGCGCCGATGCGCTGCGGCGAGATGCCCCGATGCGAAACCGTCGCCCTGATCGCCTGTCCGCTCATGGCGCGGCCTGCTGGGTGCGGCCGCGGGCAACGTCGAGGAACACCTCTTCCAGCGTGGCGCGGTTATAGCGGGCCATGATCCCGTCCGGCGTATCGTCGTCCTCGATCCGGCCGCGCTTCATGATGATGACGCGGTCGCACAGCCGCTCCACTTCCAGCATGTTGTGCGAGGCCAAGAGGATCGTCGCGCCATGAGTCTTGCGATAGGTCTCGAGGTGCCGCCGGATCCAGTCGGCGGTGTCGGGATCGAGGGAAGCGGTCGGCTCGTCCAGCAGCAGCAGTTCCGGCTGGTTGATCAGCGCTTTCGCCAGCGCGACGCGGGTCTTCTGCCCGGCGGAGAGCTTGCCGTTGGCGCGGTCGAGAAAATCCCCGAGATCGAGATCGGAGGCCAGTTGCGCGATGCGTTCACGCAGATTGGCCACCGCATAGAGCCGGCCGAAAATTGTAAGATTCTGCCGCACCGTCAGCCGCATCGGCATGTCGACATAGGGGCTTTCGAAATTCATCCGGCCGAGTACGTGGGCGCTTTGTTCCGGCATCGCATGGCCGAGCACCTGGATGCGCCCGGAGGTCGGCAGCACCAGCCCCATGATCATGGCGATCGTCGTGGTCTTGCCGGCGCCGTTGCCGCCGAGCAGCCCGGTAATGCTGCCCCGCGCAATGCGAAACGAGACGCCGTCGACGGCGCAGGTGGCCTTGTAGCGTTTTACAAGGTCGGCAACCTCGATCGCCGCGGATCCGGCCGGGGCGGCGGGCGATAAGGTCGATGCTGTGCCGTCACGCGTCATGCGGGCCGTTCCTTGGGCCATCGCGGCCGCCAGCGCAAGGCGCAAAATACCGGCCCGATTTGTGATCGGAACCATGCCCCGCTAAACTCCCGGAATGACCGACATTGCCGTCTCCGATTTTCGTCATCCGCGCCGTTATATCCGGCTGGACACGATCTTGCGGCTGCGCTGGCTGGCCGTGCTCGGCCAGTTGGCGGCGATTTTCATCGTCATGCAGGGCCTCGAATTCGACGTCGAGGTGATCCCCTGCTTGACCATCATCGGCCTGTCGGCGCTGCTTAACCTCGCGCTGCAAATCGCCGTCAACCCGATGCAGCGGCTGGAGCCGGCCAATGCGGCCGCGCTGCTGGCGCTGAACATCATCGAGCTCGCCGGCCTGCTGTTCTTCACCGGCGGATTGGAGAATCCGTTTTCGTTTCTGTTCCTCGCGCCGGTGCTGATTTCGGCGACCGCGCTGCCGATCCGGCTGACCATCGCGCTTGGGGCGCTCGCAATCGTCTGCGCTTCGGCGCTGGTCTATTTTCATTTTCCGCTGCCGTGGGACAGCGACGATCCGCTGGTGCTGCCGCCGATCTATCTGTTCGGGGTCTGGCTTTCGATCGCGGTCGCGATCGGCGTCACCAGCCTTTACGCGTTCCAGGTTGCCGAGGAAGCGCGCCAGCTTTCCGATGCGCTGGCCGCCACCGAGCTGGTGTTGACGCGTGAGCAGCATTTGACCCAGCTCGACGGCCTCGCCGCCGCCGCCGCCCATGAACTGGGAACGCCGCTCTCGACCATCTTCCTGATCGCGCGCGAACTCGAGCGCAGCGTTGCCGAAAGCAGTCCGCTGGCTGGCGACCTCAAGACCTTGCGCGAGCAGACCCAGCGCTGCCGCGACATTCTGGCCAAGATCACGCAGCTCAATGCCAGCGGCGCGCCGTTCGATCGCATGCCGCTGTCGACGCTGATCGAGGAAACGGTCGCGCCCCATCGCGATTTCGATGTCGCGATCAAGGTAAGGATCGCGATCGGCGTGACGCCCGAGCCGGTTGGTATACGTAATTCCGCGATCCTTTATGGCGTCGGCAACATCCTGGAGAACGCGGTCGATTTCGCCCGCGCGACGGTCGAGGTCAATGCGTCGTGGAACAAGGAGACGGTCGAGATCGTCATTTCCGACGACGGACCGGGCATCGCGCCGGATATGCTGAAGCGGATCGGCGAGCCTTATCTGTCGCGACGGCGCAGCGCGGACGAGGCCCAGAGCCAGCACGGCGGGCTCGGTTTGGGGGTGTTCATCGCCCGGACGCTGCTGGAACGCACCGGCGCCAAGGTGTCGTTTACCAACCGGGTATTCCCCGACCATGGCGCGGTGGTTGCGATCGTCTGGCCGCTCGACCGCTTCGAGGCGGAGGAAGCGGCCGCCGAACCGGCACCTTAGAAGCGTTCTCAAGAGGTAAGATGGCGAGGCGGAATCGACTTTAGGCGGCCTTGGCAGCGCCGTTTTGTCACGCCATATGAATGGTGTTCGACAAAAGGATTGCACACCGTGAACGCCATCGCCGAACTGAATGATCAAACCGATCGCTCCCTCCTGATTGTGGAAGACGACAAGCCGTTCCTGGAGCGGCTGTCGCGCGCCATGGAAACCCGTGGCTTCGCCGTGACGTCCTGCGACACCGTGTCCGACGGTCTGGCGCAGATCGGCAAGGCGGCGCCTGCGTTTGCGGTGGTGGATTTGCGGCTCGGCGACGGCAACGGCCTCGACGTGGTGTCGGCGCTGAAGCGCAAGCGTCCCGAGGCGCGCGCGATCGTGCTGACCGGCTACGGCAACATCGCCACCGCCGTCACGGCGGTGAAGATGGGCGCGGTGGACTATCTGTCAAAGCCCGCCGACGCCGACGACGTGGTCGCGGCCTTGCTTGCCAGCAGCACCGAGAAATCGGAACTGCCGCACAACCCGATGTCGGCCGACCGGGTGCGCTGGGAACACATCCAGCGCATCTACGAGATGTGCAACCGCAACGTCTCCGAGACCGCGCGCCGCCTCAACATGCACCGCCGCACCCTGCAGCGCATCCTGGCCAAGCGCGCGCCAAGGTAGGCAACGCGCGTTCCTCCCTTCTCCCCTTGTGGGAGAAGGTGCCCTCGCGGAAGCGAGGGCGGATGAGGGGTGGCTCCACGCACTGAGGCTCGGAGCCCTCACCCGTCCCGCATCTAACGATGCGAGCCACCTGAT
>Ga0208589_1001220_pt1 | contig 10918 bp, 9 predicted proteins | sample NGESurshal092012_2_FD_184486 | JGI IMG/M metagenome (GOLD analysis project Ga0208589, IMG submission 184486) | Arctic peat soil microbial communities from Barrow, Alaska - NGEE Surface sample F53-2 shallow-092012 (SPAdes) | ecosystem: Environmental > Terrestrial > Soil > Wetlands > Peat ... | reverse complement strand
CCTGGGACGCGGAACTCGAGCCGTTCCGGTGCGCGGCCGAGGGCGCGCCGGTGCGCTGGCTGCACGCCACCGGCTGAGCCGGGGCCAGGCCGTCCGGGTCCCTAGCCGGGTCGGCCGGCCCCCGCCTACGATTGAGGCGGGAATCCGCCGGCCCGCACATCGTGGCGCTGTGCCGCGGGAGCCGGGGCACAGTCCCGTGGAGGAAGGGTGAAGATCAAGGTGCTGGTCGAGGACCCTGGCCTGGCCGCGTGACGCCCGGGGGGCAGGGAAATCCCGCCCGGGTAATCCTGGACTGCGACCCCGGGATCGACGATGCACTCGCCATCGTCTTCGGCTGCGGTCATCCCGGCCTGGACCTGGTCGGGCTGACCACGGTCAGCGGGAACGTCAACCTGGACACCGTGACGGGCAACGCGCTCAGCGTGCTGGAACTGGCCGGCCGCCCGGACCTGCCCGTGGTGCCGGGCAGCGCCCGGCCGCTGCTGCGGCCCACGCTGGACGCCCGGGAGGTGCACGGCGAGGGCGGCCTGGGAGCGGCGCGGCTGCCTGTCGCGCAGGCCGCCCCGGCCCGCGGCCACGCGGTGGATTACCTCATCGACACCATCGGCGCGGCTCCCGGCGAGATCACCCTGATCGCCACCGGCCCGCTGACCAACATCGCGCTCGCGGTCCGGCGCGAGCCCCGGCTGCCCGGCTGGGTCCGCGACTTCGTGATCATGGGCGGGTCCGCGGGGCGGGGTAACGTCACCCCCGCGGCCGAGTTCAACATCGCCGCGGATCCCGAGGCCGCCGCGATCGTGTTCGAGGCCGGCTGGCAGGTCACCATGGTCGGCCTGGACGTGACGCTGCAGGCCCGGGCCAGCGCGGACGTGCGGGACCGGATGCACCAGCTGGGCCGGCTCGGCACGGACCTGCTGCTGCCCGGCCTGCTCGGCTACCGCGGGGAGGATGCCCAGGCCGCGGACGGCCCGCCGGTCCACGACGTGTGCGCGCTCGCCCTGGTCGCCGAGCCCGGCCTGTTCGGGTGCGACCCGGCCCGGGTGGATGTGGAGACCGCCGGCCGGTTCACCTCCGGGATGACCGTCACCGACTTCAGCGGGCCTGCCGACGGCCGCAACGCCCTGGTGGCCATGACCGTCGACGTGCCCGCGTTCTGGGACCTGGTGCTGAGCGCCTACGCCACGATTCCCGCCGCCAGCCTGGCCTCCTGAGCTATCCCGCCCGCGGGCGCCCCGGGCCGGGATGCCCGCCTGGCGCGGGTCAGTTGGCCTCGACGGTGACCTCGATGTTGCCGCGGGTGGCGTTGGAGTACGGGCAGACCTGGTGGGCGGCCTCGGCCAGCCGGAGCGTGGTGCCGGCGTCCACCCCGGGGATGGACACCTTCAGCGTGACGGCCAGGCCGTACCCGCCGCCGCCGATCGTGCCGATGCTGACGTCGGCCTCGACCAGGGAATCCGCGGTGTCCACGCCCTCGCGGCGGCCGACCACGCCCAGCGCGCTCTGGAAGCAGGCCGAGTACCCGGCGGCGAACAGCTGCTCGGGGTTGGTGGCCCCGCCCGGGCCGCCCATCTCCTTCGGCGGCTTGAGATGCACGTCGAGCAGGCCGTCGTCGGTGACGGCGTGACCCGCCCGGCCTCCGGTCGCGGTGGCCCTGGCGGTGTAGAGCGGCTTGATGAGTACAGTCGGCCCAGCTGGAGCTGACACGGTTCCTCCCGGTCTCCGGGCCCGCCACCCAGGAGATGGCGCGCCGTCTCCTGGGCCAACAGCCGCCCGGGCGGTCCTCATTCCGCCCGGGCAGGCTGGGCAGGCAGGCCCGCCCAGCCCCCCGGGCTGGCTAGGTCAGCCTGACCGCCGAGCGCCGCCCCAGCAGCATCCGGAACCCGAACGCCAGGGCATACAGCACGCCGACCAGGATCACCAGGAACCGGTAGCCAGTGATCAGGGCCAGGTACTCCAGCGCCCCGCCGACCATGGCCCCGAGCAGGTTGGCCGCGAACGCGGTGGTGGTGGTCTCCACGTCGCTGAACCGCTGCGCGAAGATCAGGTTGGCGATGAAGACCGGGGCGAAGGCCAGCGCCCCGCCGGCCAGGAACCGCGCCGCGATAGGCAGGCTGACCAGGTCCTCCTGCGGGACCAGCCAGGTCACCACCAGGCTGGCGATCAGCGCGGCGTAGAGCACCACCGGCGGGGGCAGCTTCACGTGCCGTGCCGTTTCCACCGCCAGGTACACCGCGACCAGGATGGCCACCGTAACCAGCGCGTTGACCAGCCAGGTACTGCCGAACAGCAACGCGAACTGGACGATGTTCTTGGTCTCCAGCAGGAGGAACGCCGCGCCCATGAAGGCCAGGTCGGTGTACCTGCCCATCTTGCGCAGCGAGCCGCCGGCCAGGCGGACGAACAGCAGCGACGCGGCCAGGATCAGGCCCAGCATCCACAGGTAGGACGACGGGATCGTGTTGTTCAGCAGGTAGGGGAACGGATGATCGTCCGTGGCCGGCGCGACCTGCGCGCCGCGCCACACCGTCCCGTTCCCGGCCCCGGTGCAGTTCGGCACGGTCTCCCCGGCCGGCTTGTCGGTCAGCACGGCCAGCCGCCGTCCGCCCAGCGGCGCTCCTACCTGCGAACAGGGCGCCTGCCCGAAAGCGTCCAGCATCGTGGTCGCGTAGCGGTTGTACAGGTGGTTCGAGTAGTAGTTGTACATGGACATGGTGCCGCCGGGGGCGAGGTGCGCCCGGGCGGACTTGACCGACTGGAGCGTGAGCAGGTAGCTCTCCAGCCGCAGGTTGGACTGGCCGTTCACCGCGGTGAGCGAGTCAGGCAGGGCGAACAAGATCAGGTTGTACTTTTTCGTGGAATTCTGCAGGTAGGCCCGGCCGTCCGCATTGTGGGTGGTGACCCGCGGGCTGTCGTACGGGTGGTTGGGGTGCTGGCTTTTGCCCAGCTTGATCAGGATCGGGTCGATCTCCACCGCGTCCACGTGCTGCGCGCCCTCGGACAGGGCCACCGCGACGTCGTTACCGGTGCCGGCCCCGACGATCAGGACGTTCTTCAGCGACGAGCGGGTCACGTGCTGGTACGGGTAGAAGTAGAACTTCTTCTGCTGGTGCAGCACCGTCAGCGAGCGGGCCGCCTGGTACGGGATGTTGTTCGCGGACACGTACAGCGCGGGGTGGGCCTTCCCGCTGAGCTGCGCGGAGATCTTGTAGTACGGCGACCACTGCTGGTTCGGGACCGCGGACTCGACCGCCAGCATGATCACCACGACCAGGGCCGCCGCGTAGTGCCACCACCGGGCTGACCGCCCCATGACCAGCACGAAGCCGCCGGCCGCGATCACGCCCCAGGCCACCGGGGGCAGCTCCAGGAAGGCCAGCAGGGTGAAGGCCGCGGTGCCCGCAATGCTGCCGAACACGTCCAGCCGGTAGGCCTTGAGCGGCTCGAACGTCACGAAGAGCCGGGCCACGGCCTGCCCGAAGCCGGCCATCACCGCCGTGGCGAGCACGAAAATCACGGCCAGGCTGACCGGCCGGGGAAGCGCCTTGGTCCCGAACAGGCCGTGATACGGGTCCGGCCCGGACAGCGTGGCCAGGATCACGGGGAACGCGAGCACGAACCCCACCAGCAGGACCAGCGCCAGCGGGGCCCAGCGCACGAAGTCCCGGCTGGACCGGGCGTTCAGGAAGCCGATGCCGATGCCGAGGAAGCTGGCCAGCAGCACGAAGTTGGTGGCGTTGGTGACGTAGACGTTATTGGCCGCCGTCCACCGGATCAGGGCCAGCTCCACGAACAGCATGAGGAAGCTGGCGAACGCCAGCTTCGTCCGCTTATCCAGCCACCAGCGGCCGGCTCCCTCCGTCCCCTCCGCGCCGGTTCGGTCCGCAGTGGTGCCTTCGGCGACGGCGGTGGCGTGGGCTACTGGCGCGCCGTTCCCGGATGCGCTGGCGTGGCTGGACGCGCTCCCGTTCCCGGAGGTGGTGCCGTTCGCCGCCGCGGCGGCCCCGGGTTCAGCAGCACCGGGTTTAGCAGCACCAGATTCAGCAGCACGGGGCTGCCGCTCCGCATCGGGAGTTTCGGTCTGCTCAGCTACGCTTTCAGGGCGCTCATCAAGGGGCATAGATCGTTGATCGTACGTCGGGCTCCGCGCCCCAGCGAGCCGATCGGGGAGAATTTCCCGCCCAATTCGTTACTAATTACGGGCCTAGGCGAGGTCTTTACTTTACTGCGCGCATACTCCCGCCGGGCCCGCCTCCGTGGCGTGCGGAATGGTGGCGGCGAACTCGCCGTCCAGCCAGGCCGAGAACAGGGCCGCCGCCTCGGCTGCCGTCCGGTCGCCGGCGTCCTGCCAGCCCTGGCGGAGCGCGGCGGTCCGGCCGGCCGGCAGCGGCGGCTGGGTGGCGCGCAGCCAGGCCTGCGTGATGGGCTCAGTCGCCTCGGGATGGAACTGCAGGCCCAGGTGCGGGCCGATCGCGTAGGCCTGCACCGACGCACCCCCGGTAGCCAGCTCCCGGGCGCCCGGCGGCAGGTCGAAGCCGTCCCGGTGCCACTCCAGCCACGGGCCGCCGGCCAGGCCCGGATGCTGGCTGGCCAGCCGGACCCAGCCGATCTCGGGATCGGGCAGCCGGTACAGCCGCGCGCCCAGCGCGCGGGCCAGCACCTGCCCGCCGAAGCAGATTCCCAGCAGCGGGACCCCGTCCGCCAGGGCCTGCGCCACCAGGGCCAGCTCGGCGCCCAGCCAGGGCACGGCGTCGTCGAACGCGGTCTGAGCCGACCCGAGCACGACGACGCCAGCGCAGTCCGGCAGGCGGCCGGGCAGCCGGTCCCCGCCGCCCAGGTGGATGACGCTCAGGGTCAGCCCGCGGGCCTGCGCCCACGGGCCCAGCAGGCCCGCCGGCGCGTCGAGCTCGTGCTCGATCACCAGCAGCCGCCCGTGGTCAGCCAGCCCGTAGTCAGGCCGCCCGTGATCTCCCATGCCGCTATCTCCCGGAACCAAGGGTCAGAGCGGGATGTTGCCGTGCCGGCCCCGCACCTGCGGGGCGGCCGCGATGGCCCGGACGATGGCCTCCCGGGTGGTGGACGGCTCGATGACCTCGTCGATCACGCCCAGGGCGCGGGCCCGTTCCAGGCCGCCGGCCTCCCGCTCGTGCTCCCCGGCCAGCCGGGCCTCGGCTTCCTGGAGCTGGTCCGGCGGCACGTCGGCGAGCGTGCGCCGGTGCAGGATGCGCACGGCGGCCACCGCGCCCATCACCGCCACCTCCGCGCCGGGCCACGCGAACACCCGGGTGGCGCCCAGCGACCTGCTGTTCATGGCGATGTAGGCCCCGCCGTAGGCCTTGCGGGTGACCAGGGTGACCCGCGGCACCGTCGCCTCCGCGAACGCGTGGAGCAGCTTGGCGCCCCGCCGCACCACGCCGTCCCACTCCTGGCCGACGCCGGGCAGGTACCCGGGCACGTCCACGACCACCACGAGTGGCACCCCGAACGCGTCGCACATCCGGACGAACCGGGCCGCCTTCTCCGCCGAGGTGGCGTCCAGGCAGCCGCCGAGCCGCAGCGGGTTGTTGGCGACGATGCCGACGGTGCGCCCGGCCATCCGGCCGAGCATGGTGACCACGTTCGGCGCCCACCGCGGGTGAAGCTCGATGCCGGGCGCGTCGAGCAGCCCGGCGAGCAGCGGGTGCACGTCGTAGGCACGGCGCACCGACTCGGGCAGCAGCTGGTCCAGCTCGGCTCCGTCCTGCCCGGCCACCAGGTCCACGTCCACGGCGGCTTGCTCGCCGAGCAGCAGCGCGAGCCGCCGGGCCTGGCTGAGCGCGTCCGCGTCGGTGGCCGCCACCAGGTGCACCACACCCGAGCGGCGGCTGTGCGGCTCGGGGCCGCCCAGCCGGGCCATGTCCACGTCCTCGCCGGTCACGCTGCGGACCACGTCCGGGCCCGTGACGAAGATCCGGGCGTGATCGGACAGGATCACGATGTCGGTCAGCGCGGGCCCGTAGGCGGCACCACCCGCGGCCGCGCCGAGCACCACGGAGATCTGCGGGATCACGCCGGAGGCCCGGGTCATGACGGCGAATACGGTGCCCACCGCGTGCAGGCTCTCCGCGCCCTCGCGCAGCCGGGCGCCGCCGGAGTGCCACAGCCCCAGCACGGGGGCCCCCCGGACGAGGGCTTCCTCGTAGGCGGTCACGATCGCAGCGCAGCCCTCACTGCCCAGGGCCCCGCCCTGGACCCGCGGGTCGCTGGCGAACGCGACCGCGGTCATCCCGTCGATGGTCCCGGTGGCCGCGACCGCCCCGCTCTTGTCGTGCGGGGTCAGCAGGCGGACCGAGCCCGGGTCGAACAGCGCTTCGAGCCGGACCTCCGGGTCCCGGGACAGTGTCGTGGCCGGCGCGGTGGCGGGGGACCGCGGGGCGGCGGCCGGGGCACTGCCCTGGTGCATGGTCTTCTGGGCAGCGGCAGCCGGGGTGCTGCCAGCAATGACCGTCACGGGACGTCTCCTTGCGTTAGGCGGGAGAACAACGGGCGGGAGGGACGGCACACGGGCGGGCTGGGGCAGGCCCTAGGCCGCCGTGAAGGCCAGCGCCACGTTCGCGCCGCCGAACCCGAACGAGTTGTTCAGCGCGGCCATCGGGGCGCTGGTGTGCGGGGCCAGCTTCCGCGGCTCGGTGGCGATGTCGATCCCGGCCTCGTCGTCAGGGTCGTCCAGGTTGATGGTGGGCGGGGCGACGTGCTCCCGCAGGGCCAGGATGGTGGCCACCGACTCGACCGCCCCGGCCCCGCCGAGCAGGTGCCCGGTCATGGACTTGGTGGCCGACACCACGACCCCGCCGGCCGCGTCGCCGAGGGCCCGGGCGATGGCCTGGCCCTCGACCGCGTCCCCGGCCGGGGTGGAGGTGGCGTGCGCGTTGACATGGACGATCTGCTCCGCGGCCACGCCGGAGTCGGCCAGCGCGCGCTGCATGGCCTTCACCAGCCCGGTTCCGTCCGGGTCGGGCTGGGCGATGTGGTGCGCATCCGAGGAGTAGCCGAAGCCGGCCGCGATCGCGTGCACGGGCGCGCCGCGCCTGGCCGCGTGCTCGGCCGACTCCACGACCACCATGCCGGCGCCCTCGCCGAGCAGGAAGCCGTCCCGGCCCTTGTCGAACGGCCGGGAAGCGCGCTCCGGCTCGTCGTTGCGGGTGGACAGCGCCCGCATCGCGGCGAACGCCGCGACGTTCAGCGGGATGATCGCGGCCTCGGTCCCGCCGGCCAGCACCACGTCGGCCCGGCCCGCCCGGATCATGTCGATGGCGTAGCCGATGGCCTCGGCGCCGGACGCGCAGGCGCTGACCGTCGTGTGCACCTCGGCGCGGGCGTTCAGCTCGATGGCGATCCAGCCCGCGGCGCCGTTCGGCATCAGCATCGGGACCGTGTACGGGGAGAGCCGCTGCCAGCCCTTGTCGTTCATGGTGTCGTAGGCGGCGATGGTGGAAGCCACCCCGCCGATCCCGCTGGAGACGACGACGGCGAGCCGGTCCGGGTCCACCTCGGGGGATCCCGCGTGGGCCCACGCCTCCCGGGCGGCCACGATGGCCAGCTGCTCGCAGCGGTCCAGCCGCCGGGCCTGGACCCGGTCGAGCACCGTCGCCGGGTCGACCGCGGCCGGGGCCGCGATCTGCACCGGCAGCGGTACCGGGGCCCAGTCGGCGGGGAGCTTGCGCGCCCCGCTACGACCGGCCACCAGCGATTCCCAGGTTGAGGCTACGTCCCCGCCCAGCGGCGTGGTCGCGCCCAGCCCGGTGACGACGACGCGTGGTTGATCTGCCCGCACTGTGAATCGCTCCTCTTGCGTACGTGATGCGCCTGGCTCGCGGGTGGCGAGAGCGCACCGGATGGCATCCCGTGAACGGGCCGCCCCGGCTCAGGCCGATACTTCGGCGTTCTGCACGTAGGTGACGACGTCCTGCACGGTCTTGAGGTTCTTGAGCTGGTCGTCCGGGATTTCCACCCCGAACTTGTCCTGGGCCGCCACCGCGATCTCCACCATGGACAGCGAGTCGATGTCGAGGTCGTCGACGAAGCTCTTGTCCGGGGTGACCTGGTCCGCGGGGACGCCGGCGACCTCGTCGACGATCTCGCCGAGGCCCGCAAGGATCTCCTGCTCAGTCATGGCCATATGCCCTAGTTCTCCTTCATGTGATGGTGTGGTCGGCCCCGGGCGTGCGCCCGGGGGCCGTGGCGCGTCAGGGTACCGTGATCACCTGGGCCGCATAGCTGATGCCCGCGCCGAAGCCCAGCAGCAGCACCGGGGATCCCGAGCGCAGCTCGCCGCGCTCGATCATCGCCGACAAGGCCAGCGGGATGGACGCCGACGAGGTGTTGCCCGAGTTGATGATGTCGGTGGCCACCAGGGCCTGCGGGGCGCCCAGCTTCCTCGCGATGGCCTCGATGATCCGCAGGTTGGCCTGGTGGGGGATGAACGCGGCCAGCTCGCCGGGGGCCACTCCCGCCCGCTCGCAGGCCTTCAGGGCCACCGGGTGCAGGGCCGTGGTGGCCCAGCGGAACACCGCCTGCCCTTCCTGGACGATGAAAGACCGGCGGTCCTTGATGAAGATCTTGTCGGCCATGCCACCGTCGCTACCCCAGACCACGGGCCCGATGCCGACGTCGGCGTCGTCGGCCGGGCCGACCACCGCGGCGCCGGCGCCGTCGGCGAAGATGATGCACGTGGACCGGTCGGTCCAGTCAACCCACTGGGACAGCTTCTCGGCCCCGATGACCAGCACGTGCCGGGAGGTGCCGGCCCGCACCGCGTCGCTGGCGGTGCCCAGCGCGTAGCAGAACCCGGCGCACGCGGCGTTGAGGTCGAACGCCCCGGGGGCCACGATGCCGAGCCGGGTCGCGACCATGGCGGCGGTGTTGGGAATCGGCGCCTCGGGGGTGCAGGTGGCCACGATGACCAGGTCGATGTCGGCCGGCGACAGGCCGCTGGCGGCCAGCGCCTTGCCGCCGGCGGCCACGGCCATGTCGGCCACCGTCTCATCCGGGCCGGCGATCCGGCGGCTGACGATGCCCACCCGGCTGCGGATCCACTCGTCGTTGGTGTCCACCTGCTGGGCGATCTCGTCGTTGGTGACCACCCGGGCCGGCTGGTATCCGCCGAACGCCAGGATCCGCGCACCGGCTGATCCGTCGGTGACTCGCATCAAACGTGGTTCCTTCCCGTGCCGTTCGGTGTGTCGTTGGGGGTGGGGTGCTGGGGGTTCACTACCCGGTGCTGCCGGTCCTACCGGATCGGGCCGTCGGCGGCCCGGTTCAGCCGGCCCTGGTCGTCCGTCTCGAGGCCGGCTCCGGCTGGAGCCGGACCAGCGGCTGACCGGCGCTGACCGGGTCCCCGTCCTCGACCAGCCACTCGAGCACGGTGGCCGGGAACGGCGGGGTGATCACATGCCGGGCACCGCGCTGCTCGACATGCCCGATCTCCGCGCCCGGGAACAGCGCCGCTCCCACCGTCGGGGCCGCGCCGACCGTCCCGAGGCGGAACGTGCCCGCCAGCGGCGCGACCAGCAGGCGCCACTCCGGCCCCTGGCCGCCGTCGTCGTAGGGGTCGAGTGCGCCGTGCTCGGCGATCAGCGCGGTCGCGCTCTCGAGGTCGTCCGGGGTCTTCAGGGCGGCCAGCGCCACTCCGGGCATCGCCCGGCGGGCCAGCCCGGTCAGCGTGCCGGCCGGGGGCAGCTCGATGAGCGCGCCCGCCTCCAGGTCGGTCATGGTGCGCATGCACAGGTTCCACCGCACGGGTGCGCTGACCTGGGTGACGATCCGCTCCAGCCAGTCCTGGCCGGTCCGGACCGCGGCGCCGTCCCGGTTGGACAGCAGCGGCAGCACCGGATCGCTGACCGTGACCGTGGCGGCCGCCTCGCGCAGCGCGTCCACCGCCGGTGCCATGTGCCGGGTGTGGAACGCCCCGGCCACCTGCAGCGGGCGCAGCCGCGCCTTAGCGGGCGGGTCGGCGGCGAACGCGGCCAGCTGCTCCAGGGTCCCGGCCGCGACGACCTGCCCGGCGCCGTTGATGTTCGCCGGGGTCAGGCCGTGCGCCCCGATCGAATCGAGGACCTCGGCCTCGTCGCCACCGAGCACGGCGGTCATCCCGGTGGCCTCGATGGCCGCGGCCTGGGCCATGGCCTGTCCCCGGATCCGGACCAGGCGCATCGCGTCTTCCGCGGGGAGAACCCCGGCCAGGACTCCGGCGCCCAGCTCGCCCACGCTGTGCCCGGCGGCCGCGCCGGTATGCACCTGGGCCTGGTCGAGCCCGCCGAACAGTGCCTCCGCCGCGGCGATGGCCGCCGCGACCAGCAGCGGCTGGGCGACCGCGGTGTCGCGGATCTCCTCGGCGCTCGCGGTCGTCCCGGACGTGACCAGGTCCACCCCGGCCAGCTCGGACCAGGCGCCCAGGCGCTCGGCGAAACCCGGGAGTTCCAGCCAGGGGGAGAGGAAGCCAGGGGTCTGAGCACCCTGGCCCGGGGCGGCGATAACGAGCATCTTCTTACCCTGCACTGTAGAAGTCCGCTACATGGGTCACAAAGAGCACGAAGTTTGCCCTAGAGACCCTGTTTGTTTCCTACAACCTATGTGCGATAGTGCGCGAGCCGGCCCAGGGCGATGCCGACCCAGAGGGTGAAACCGGCCCGCCCGTCCGAGGGAATCAGCCCGGTGAGCTCGCTGATCCGGCGCAACCGGTAACGGACGGTATTTGGATGAACAAACAGCATCCGGGCGGTGGCCTCCAGCGAGGAACCCTGCTCCAGGTACATGGTGACCGTGTCGAGCAGGGCGGTGCCTCCGTGCCGCAGCGCCTCGTAGACGTCCTGGATCAGCTGGGCCCGCGCCGCCTCGTCCCCGTCCAGCGCGCGTTCCGGCAGCAGGTCGTCGGCCAGCACCG
>Ga0208589_1001219_pt1 | contig 10919 bp, 12 predicted proteins | sample NGESurshal092012_2_FD_184486 | JGI IMG/M metagenome (GOLD analysis project Ga0208589, IMG submission 184486) | Arctic peat soil microbial communities from Barrow, Alaska - NGEE Surface sample F53-2 shallow-092012 (SPAdes) | ecosystem: Environmental > Terrestrial > Soil > Wetlands > Peat ... | reverse complement strand
CGCGAGCGGCAGCCCCGGCCGGTGTACAGGGACACGTACGGGTGCTTGAGGTAGCCGATGAAGTAGTCGTCCACGTTCAGGTCGCGCTGGTACACGTCGGTGACGTACGGCAGCCGGTCCATGTCTTCCAGGATCGCCCGGTCGGGGGTGTGCACCACGTGGCCGCCCGGGTCGCGGAACGTGAGCCCGCGGACGTCGTTCCAGGGCCGGCCCTCGGCGATCTCGGCGATGGTGAAGTCGAACTCCTCGCGGGCGACGAAGTCGATCGCGTCCGACGCCAGCAGGGAGGCCTGGGGTTCCACCGCCACCTTGGCCCCGACGAAGCCGACCTTCAGCGCCGGGTTGGCCCGTTTGAGTGCTTCGGCCACCTGCACGTCCCCGGCGAACGACGGGGAACTGGTGTGCAGGACCGCGAGGTCATGCTGGCCGGCGAGCGGCAGCACGTCGCTGACGCCGAGCCCCGCCGCGGGCGCGTCGATCAGCTTGCTGCCGGGCACCAGGGCCGCGACCTGGGCGAGCCAGGTGGGGTACCAGAACGACCGGATCTCGCGTTTGGCCTGGTAGCGCGAGCCCGCCCCGCCGTCGAACCCTTCGTACGACGGCGGGTGCAGGCACAGTGTGCGCATCACGGATAGCCCACCTCTCTGGCCGAACGTGCGTGCGGATGACTGTCGTTCAGCGCCGGGGCGCTTGGTGCGCGGCCGGCTCGGCCGGCGCCGCCGGCCGGGTCGGGGCCGCCGGCCGGGCCGGCGGCGATGCTGGCCATCGCGGCGGCGAAGGCCTGGTCCCAGTCTGCGGGCGGCCCAGCCAGCCGTGCAGGCGGGGGGCGGTCCAGCGCGGCCAGGACGCTCCTGGCGATCTCCAGCGGCCGCGGGTTGGACACCTCGGCCCCGCCCAGCTCCAGCTGGTGCTGGACGTTCTCGCGGCCATGGCCCGGCATGGCGTCGATGAGCACCAGCCGGCGTCCGGCCGCCCGGGCCTCACCGCAGGTCAGCGCGCCGGGCAGGGTGACGACGATGTCGCAGGCGCTCATCAGCTCGGGGATGCGCGGGGTGTAGCCGTACGGGTGGATCCGCGGTGAGCTGGCCGCCAGGGACCGGAGCCGGGCTTCGAGGCGGCGGTTACGGCCCGCCACGGCCAGCATGTGCACCCCGGCGGCGGCCAGGGCCCGCGCGGCCCCCTCCACCGGGCCCAGCCCCCATCCGCCGCCCATGAGCAGGACACATCCGGCCCCCGCCGGTATCCCGAGCGATGAGCGGGCCGTGCGCTGCGGCATCAGCCGGTAGAAGGCGGGGCGCACCGGCGGCGGGACGATTGCGGTACGGGCCCGGGGCACATAGCGGCGCACGCCCGCCTCCGCCGCGGCGGAGGTCACCAGGAACAGGTCGATACCCTCCCGTACCCACGTCGCGTGCGGCAGGGCATCGGGGCAGAGCACGACGGTGCGCAGCGGAGGCCGGGACTGAACTGGCCCGGACGCGGCCAGCCCGGTGCGCCGCGGAGGCCCGGACGCGGCCAGCCACGCCGCCGCCGGGACGCCCGCGGCGAACACGCTGATGATCAGCTCGGCGGGCTCCTCGTCCAGTGCGCCGCGGAGGGCGGCCAGCAGCCGCGGCGTGGCCGCCCGGTCCATGGCCGTGGCCAGGCGGCTTCCCGCCCGCAGGTGGGCGAAGTGCAGCCCGTCGAAGACCTCCGGCCGGCCCATCAGCCGCCGGAAGACCCAGTCGCCCGCCTGGCCCGCGCGCGGGCCCAGCAAGGCCATGCAGTCCAGCGTCCGGCTTTCCCAGCCGAGGCTGGCCAGGCTTCCGGAGACCACCTCGGAGACGACATCGTGACCTAGGCCCAGTGAGCCGGAGAGGATCACCGCGCGTTGAGGCACCGGGCCTGCACCTCCCCGTAATTGATCCCGGCCGGGTGGGCCGGTGCACAGGACTCCGGGACGCTGGCCCTACCCGGCGCCCGCGGCGGCAAACCGCCCGCGCTGCTAGGAAGGGGTGGCCGGCCGGGAGTGGCCAGGCCGCGCAGGCAGCTCAGCCCACGTTTGCCGGGTGCCACCTGGGTACGTTGGGTGGGTGCTCGAGCCGACCAGGGCCTGCCTGCGTCCCGCCGGAACCGGCGCATGACCAGCCCACGGCCACCCCAGAAGGCCCCGTTCACGCGCCGGGCCGGCGCCTGGGTGGTCTGGTGGGTCCTGCTCATGTCGTTCTGGGTCATCCTGGACGATTCGATCGCCCTGGACGAGCTGCTGGCCGGGGCTGGGGCGGCCGCGCTGGCCGCTTTCCTCGCCGAGCTGGTGACCTACCAGGCCGCCACCCGGGTGCGGATCAGGGCCGGATGGCTCGCTGCGGCTTTCGGGCTGCCGGGCGAGGTCGCCCGGGACACCGTGATCGTGTTCGCCGCCCTGTGGCGGCGGCTGGCCCACGGCGAGGATCCGCCCAGCGGCTTCCGCCGGCTGCCGGTCCGCTACGGGGACGAGACGGCGGAGGGGAAGACCCGCCGGGCGCTGCTGGTCGGCGGGAAGTCCCTGGCCCCCAACACCTTCGTCCTCGGCATCGACCGGCACACCGACACGATGGTGATCCACCAGCTCGTGGTGGACGACGGGGAGACGGCGGAGTGAACGCTTTCGTGATCGCGGCCATAGTCATGCTGGTGGCCGTGATCCCCTGCGGGATCGTGGTGGTACGCGGCAAGGTCATGGACGCTGTCGTGGCCTACGAGGCGGTCAGCTCCATCGTGGTCATGGCGCTGGTCCTGCTGGCCGAGGGGTTCCGGCGGTCCGGCGAGTTCGAGCTTCCGGTGCTGCTGGCCGTGCTCCTGTTCGGCAGCGGGCTGGTCCTCGTCCGGTTCCTGGAGCGGTGGCTGTGACCGTCCAGGACATCGCCGCCGACATCCTGCTGGGCCTGGCCGCCGCCCTGGTGCTGGCCTCGTCGGTGGGCATCCTCGTCATGCGGGACACCTACCAGCGGCTGCACTACGTGACGCCCATCGCGCTGATCGCCCCGCTGCTCGTGGGCCTGGCCGTCCTGGTCCGGTCCGGCTGGTCGGCGAACAGCTCGCAGACCTGGCTGGCGCTGCTGTTCGTGGTGATCGGGGGCCCGTTCCTGACCCACGCCACGATCAGAGCTGCGCGGATCAGGGAGAAAGGCGACTGGCGCGCGAGCGCCGGGCTGGACAATCAACCACCCAGCGGCCGTGATGACTAGCGCCCACGTCCTGGCGGTGGTCACGCCGTACACGATCCCGGCCGGCCTGATGAACGTCCTCCAGGTAACCCTCCTGCTGCTGGTCGCCGCAGGCGCTACCGCGGTGGTGCTGATCCGGGACCCGGTCCGCCAGGTCATCATGCTGAGCATGTACGGCGTCCTGCTGGCCGTGCTGTTCCTGGCCTTCCAGGCCCCGGACGTGACCCTGTCCGAGCTCACCGTGGGCGCGGTGGCCCTGCCGATGCTGCTGCTGCTGGCCCTGGCCAAGGTCAGGAGGCGCGGGAAATGACACCGGGCCAGCGCCGCTGGATCTTCCTGGCCGCCATGGCCGGCCTGGCCGCCTTCTACCTGTGGGGGCTGCGCGGCCTGCCCGGGTTCGGGAACTATCCCGGGCCGTACGGCGACATCATCAACTCCATCGCGGTGGCCCAGACCAAGGCGACCGGCGTGGTCTCGGCGGTCAACTTCGAATACCGCGGCTTCGACACGGTCGGCGAGGAGTTCATCCTGTTCGTGGCGGCCACCGGGATGGCCGTGGTCCTGCGCCGCCTGCGGGGTGAGCGCGAACGCAACCCGGATGACCCGACGGCGGACTGGGCGGTCCCGCCGGCCAGCGACGCGGTGCGGCTAGTGGCCCTGATCTTCACCGGGCCGGTGGTCGTCATGGGCTGGTTCCTCGCGTCGCACGCGCAGACCAGCCCGTCCGGCGGTTTCCAGGGCGGCGTGGTCCTGGCCACCGCGTTCTTCCTGATCTACCTGTCCGGGCAGACCCTGCTGTTCCGGCGGGTCAGCCCGGTGGACCTGACCGAGGCGGTCGAAGCGCTGGGGGCGGGCGGATTCGCGGCCATCGGCGTGTCCGCCGTGGCCATGGGGCTGCCCTACCTGAAGAACTACCTGCCCCTCGGCAGCACGCCGGGCGCGGTGAGTTCTTCCGGCACCATCGCGCTGATCAGCTTCTTCGTGGGTCTCGAGGTGGCCGCGGCGTTCATCCTCATCGTGGGGGAAATGGTGGACCAGACGCTGCTCGTCCGGCAGGGGGATCGCTGATGCACATCGTCCCGTTCGTGGTCGTGGTGTGGATCCTGGCCGTCGGCCTGTACGGCATCGTCACCAGCCGCCATCTGGTGCACCTCATCATGTGCCTGATCGTCGTGCAGTCCTCGACCTACGTCCTGCTGCTGGGGGTGGGCTATAAGACCGGGGCGGTGGCCCCCTACTTCTACGACATCCCCGTGCACACGCCCGCCGTTGACCCCGTGGTCCAGGCGCTCGCGCTCACCGACGTGGTGGTCGAGGGCGCGGTGACCGCCCTGCTGCTGGCGCTCGCCATCCAGGCCCAGAAACGGTTCGGCACGCTCGATCCGCACGAGCTCGTCCAGCTCAAGGGCTGAGGCCGGCCTCCACATGGACCAGCTGCTCCCCCTGGCCGTCGTCCTGCCCCTGCTCGTGGCCGCGGCGATCGCCGCGCTGACCCCGCTGCTGCGCCGCCAGCGGCGCGTCCTGGACTCGATCGCCATCGCGACCAGCGCCGCGGTGGCCGCCCTGCTGGTGGTCATCATGATCCGGGTGGCCCACCGGGACGAGACGTACTGGTTCGCCGGCTTCCGGCCGCACCACGGGATCGCCATCGGCATCGACTTCGCCGTCGGCCCGCTCAGTGCGGGACTGGCCTGCATCGCCGCGATCCTGGTCACTGCGGGAATGATCTTCTCCTGGCGCTACTTCGAGGAGGTGGCCACCTACTACCACGTCCTCATGCTGGCCTTCCTGGCGGGCATGACCGGATTCTGCCTGACCGGCGACATCTTCGACATGTTCGTGTGGTTCGAGCTGATGGGCGTGGCCGCCTACGCGCTGACCGCCTACCGGCCCGAAGAACGCGGCTCGATCCAGGGCGCGCTGAACTTCGCCATCACCAACAGCGTCGGCGCCTACCTGACCTTGTCCGGGATCGCCGTCGTCTACGGCCGGACCGGCGCGCTCAACATGGCCCAGATCGGCCAGGACCTGGCCCGGCACCGGCCGGACGGCCTGGTCGTGGTGGCGTTCGTGCTCATCATCACCGGCTGGCTGATCAAGGGCGCCATCGTCCCGTTCCACTTCTGGCTGGCGGACGCGCACGCGGTCGCGCCCACCCCGGTGTGCGTGCTCTTCTCCGGGGTCATGGTCGAACTCGGGCTGTACGGCGTGGCCCGAGTCTACTGGTCCATGTTCGGCGAGGCCCTCGGGAACCGCGCCGCGATCACGCACGTGTTCCTGGCCCTCGGCCTGCTCACCACCGTCGTGGGCGCGCTGTTCTGCTTCCGGGAACGGCACATCAAGCGGCTCCTCGCGTTCTCCACCATCAGCCACGCCGGGATGTTCCTGGTCGGCGTCGCGGTGCTCACCCCGCTCGGGCTGGCGGGCGCCGCCGTGTCCGTGGTCGGCCACGCCATGGTGAAGGCGGCGCTGTTCCTGTGCACCGGGATCGTGCTGCACCGGCTGGGCTCGGTCAACGAGACCTGGCTGCACGGCCGGGGCCGGCCGCTGCGGGTCACCGGGGTGGTCTTCACGCTGGCCGCCTTCGGCCTGGCTGACCTGCCGCCGTTCGCCACCTACCTGGGTAAGGGCTGGATCGAGGACACCTCATCGGCGCAGGGGATGACCTGGATCATCGGGCTGCTCGTAGCCGCCTCGGTCCTGGTCGGCGCGGCCGTCCTGCGGGTCGCGGGGGGTGTCTTCTACGGGCTGGGTGATCCGCCGAGTGAGAACCGGCAGATGGCGCAGGAATCGTCGGAGGAGACGAGCGAGACCGACCAGGGCAAGCAGCGAACCCCGCTCACCATGATCATCCCCCCGGCCGTGCTGGTCGCCGCCGCCTTCGCGATCGGGCTGGTGCCCCACCTGGGGTCGGTGGTCGAGGCGGCCGCGGTCCGGTTCCAGGACCAGCACGCCTACAACGCGACCGTGCTGTACGGCGGCCACGTCGCCCGGACGGCCGCCCCCTACGCGGCTGAGCCCGCCGGGGTCACGGCGGCGGACCTGATCATCGGGGCGGGCACGGCCGCGGGGGCGGTACTCCTCGCCCTTCTCGGCCTGTACTGGCGGCGGCTGCCGTTGCTGCGCCGCGGGTTCGAGCCGGGCACCGGGCTGGTCCGGCCCCTGGAGCGCTTCCAGAGCGGCGTGATCAACGACTACGTCACCTGGATCGTGATCGGCGTGGCCTGCCTGGGCGGGGCGCTGGCTTTCTCGATCCGCTGACCCAGTCCGGGCCCGCGGGTCAGGCCGGTCGTTCCGCGAGCGCGCCGCCCGGGTGCACCTCGGGCTCGGTGCGGCCGGGCTGGAGAACGACCTTGGTGCAGCCGTCGGCCTTCTTCTGGAACTTCTCGTAACCCTGCGGGGCCTGGTCCAGCGGCAGGTAGTGGCTGGCCATGTCCTGCGTGCCCAGCGGGTCGGCGTCGTCTTCCAGGTAGGGCATGATCTCACTGATCCAGCGCCGCACGTGGCACTGCCCCATCCGCAACTGGATGCCCTTGTCGAACATGTCCATCATCGGCAGCGGGTCGATGGCGCCGCCGTACACGCCGCTGATGGAGACCGTCCCGCCCCGGCGCACGGTGGCGATCGAGTCCAGCAGGCCCTTGAGCCGGTCCACCGCGAACTGCTCGGCCACCTTTTCGCCGAGGGCGCCGGGCAGCCGCGCGGCCACCTCCTGGCCGATCTTCGTGACCGGGTTGCCGTGTGCTTCCATCCCCACGGCGTCGATAACGCTGTCCGGCCCGCGCCCCGCGGTCTGCTCGAGGATGAAGGCGGGCACATCGCTGACGGCGGTCGCGTCGACGGCCTCGATGCCGTGCCGGCGGGCCATCTGCAGCCGCTCGGGCACGAGATCCACCCCGAACACGCCTTCCGCACCCATGACCTTCGCGCAGCGCGCCGCGAACTGGCCGACGGGCCTGAGCCCGTACACGGCCACGGTCCCGCCTGGCGGGATGTCCGCGTACCGGGCCGCCTGCCACGCGGTGGGCAGGATGTCGGACAGGTACACGAAGCGGTCGTCCGGCGGTCCTTCGGGCACCTGGATCGGCCCGAACTGGGCCTGCGGGACCCGCAGGAACTCAGCCTGGCCGCCGGGGACCTCGCCGTACAGCTTGGTGTAGCCGAACAGCGAAGCGCCCTTCCGCTGCTCCCGGTTCTGGGTGGTCTCGCACTGGGCAAACAGCTGCCGCTCGCACATCCAGCAGTGGCCGCAGGAGATGTTAAACGGGATGACGACCCGGTCACCGGGTGAGATGTGCTGCGCGACCTCCAGGCCGACCTCCTCGACCACGCCCATGGGCTCATGGCCCAGGATGTCGCCGGGCTCCATGAACGCCGCCAGCACCTCGTACAGGTGCAGATCCGACCCGCAGATGTTGGTGCTGGTGATCCGCACGATGGCGTCGTTGGGTTCCTTGATCACCGGATCAGGGACCTGCTCCACCCGGACATCACGCTTGCCGTGCCAGGTAACCGCCTTCAGCCGCGCTGCACCACCATCCGTCTAGCTGCTGTGACGTGACCGGCCGGGACCAGGAGAACAGTCACCCGGACGGCCGCGACTTCCACGGCCCCTGCCGCTTCCCGGGAGAGCCGGCCCCAACCAGCCCGGGGGCATCCGGCGGCGGCCGGTCCGTTTCGCGTTCCGGCCCCGGGTCCAAGCGCACGCGAACCTGACCGCGGCCATGGATAGGTCTGAGCCGGCCGGGTAGGAGCGGCAGACGTGACCACGCTTGGGGAACTGGCCAAGGAAGCCGCGTCCTGCACGCGATGTGACCTCTACCAGCGGGCGACTGCGACCGTATTCGGCGAGGGGCGCCCGCACTCTCGCCTGGCCCTGGTCGGGGAGCAACCCGGGGACCAGGAGGACAAGCAGGGCCACCCGTTCGTCGGCCCGGCCGGCCATCTCCTGGACCGCGCGCTACACGACAGTGGCATCGAGCGGGGCGACGCCTACGTCACCAACGCGGTGAAGCATTTCAAGTGGGAGGCCCGCGGCAAGCGGCGTATTCACCAGCGCCCCAACGGGACCGAGATCATGGCCTGCCGCGGCTGGCTGGAAGCGGAGCTCGCGGTGGTCGGGCCGCGGGTCACCGTGGCCCTGGGCGCGGTAGCCGGGGAGGCGATCTTCGGACGCGGGTTCAAGGTCCGCGACCATCGCGGCCGGCTGGAGGACGTCACCGTCGGCGACTGGCAGGGCCCGGTGCTGAGCACCGTCCACCCTTCCTCGATCCTCCGCGCCCCCGACGACGAGGCCCGCACGGAAGCGTTCGCCGGCTTCGTCGCTGACCTGGTCAAAGCCCGCGAGGCCCTGGCCGCCTAGGGGTGGCTGGAGCCGAGCAGGCAGGCCTGGATGCGCCGGTAACATGTCGGCTCACCTCAAGTACGGCGCTGCGGCTGCACCGGCACGAGGCAGGCTCTTTGGCGCAGCTGGACTGGTATCTGCATCAGCGGACCGACCGATCACAGCGAGGCCATCACGCGGGAACTGCCGGTGACGCGCCCAGTGGCCCAGGCCATTCATGGATGTGACTTTGGTGTCGTCCTGACGACACCAAAGTCACATCCATGAAGGAGCTGGCCTGCCCCCAGACCCCAGGAACCTCCAGGACCACACGGGCCACTGGGGCCGCCCGGTTCGGTGCGGTGGCGCCCGTCCTCAAGGCAATGAGAGCGTGCTTTGCCGCTCCGGCTGCCGGGCAGAGGAAGGGGTTGTTCTGTCGAGGATTTGCTGGCCGAGCGGGGTCCGGCAGACGACGGTAGCCGCGAGCGGCCAGGTCGGCGGCCAGCGGCTCTTCGCCGCCGCCCAGCCACAGTCGCGGTGAGGAGCCCCGCCTTCCCGGAACGCCGGTCCCGGGTCATGAGTGAGGCGCGCGGATACCGAGGAGTATCCGCCGCCAGCCCCTCCGGCTGCCCAGCAGCCGGACGCGCTCGCGGAACGGCCGCCGGCCGACTGGCTGGTGGATGCAAAGCCCGGTGTCGCCCGGAAGCAGGCAGTCGCCCGCGCAGTTGCCCCAGCAGTGCCGACAGTGGCGGATGAACGTCCGTTCCACTCCCCCATGATGCCCCGGCGGCCGGGCCCAGGGCCACCCCGGGCCCGACCGCCCGGAGCCCGGCCGCCGGGCCCCGGCCAGCCAGCCGGAGCCACGCCCGCGGCCGGGGCTCAGCCTTCGGACCTCTGGCTGAACAGGGCGAACATGCTGCCGTTCGGGTCGGTGAGGTAGGCGATGACCATGCCGTCTTCCATCGTCATCGGCGCGACGACGACCTTGCCGCCGAGTTCCTCGGTCCGGGCCGCGGTCGCCGCCACGTCGTCCACCCGGACCACGAAGACGGCGTACGGCGGGATGTTTCCGCCGGTGTTGAAGATGCCGCCCGACGGACGGTCCGCCCCCGGCGCGGTGATCATCGTGTACGTCCCGTCGGGCGCGAACGACCACCCGAACAACGGGCCGTAGAAGGCCTTGGCCGCCTCGACGTCGGGAGCGCCGATCTCGAACCAGGACACGGTGTTAGCTGCGGTCATGACTTCCTCCATGAGGGTGACGTTTCCAATGAGGCCACCCTGCTGGACTCTCGCGACAGCCTTATGTCGGTGTTTCCCGGGGACTTTCCCGGCCGGTCAGACCCGCAAGTCGGGACGGCGGACGAGCGCGTCCGGAATGTCGACGTCGAGGTCGCGGTAGGACCGGGGGGATGCGGGCTCGCCTGTGTCGTCAGCGGCCAGAATGCGGTCCACCCGGAAGGCCCGGGCCCCGCCCCGCAGTCGGCACCAGGCCATCAGGTACCACTCGGCCCGGGTGGCCGCGAACGCCACCGGCTCGACCTCCCGGACCGTCTCGCGGTCGTGCCGGTCCCGATAGGTGATCCGGAGCACGTGCCGTGCGGTGATCGCTTCCTGGATGGCCAGCGGAACCGTGGCGGCGGCCGGCGCCCCCCACCGCCGCATGGCTCGCTCCCGGGCGGGCAAATCCCGGCCAGCAGGCGCCCGGTCAGCCCGCGCCCCGTCAGCCCGCACGGGCGTCGGCGGCGTTTGCGCCGGTCTCCCTGGGCGGGCTGCCCCGATCAGGCGGACCCGGTCCATCAGCTCCCCCGCCTCGGCCGTCTCCGCCGCCGAGGCGGTGGCCAGCACCTTGCGCAGCGCGCTGCGGGTAGCCGCGGCGAAGGGAGTGTTCTCCTCCCGGGCCAGGGCCACGGCGATCGCGACCATCTCGGCCGCAGTGAAGTTCAGCGGCGGCAGGGTCAGCGTCGTGTCGATGGCGTAGCCACCGCGCCGCCCGGTCTCCGCGTAGATCGGCACCCCGGATTCCTGCAAGGCCAGGATGTCCCGCTCGATGGTGCGGGTGCTGACCTCGTAACGCTCGGCCAGCTGCCGCGCGGACCGGGGCCGGGGCGCGACCGCCCGCAGCTCCTCGACCAGCGCGTAGAGCCGATCGGTCCGGTTCATGCCCCGCACGCTACCCCCGCGCACCGACATTCCGGCCGGTGGCCAGACCGGGTGGCCGGACCGGACGGCCGAACCAGGCGGACTGCGGAGCCGCCCCTTCGGTGCCCAGTTTCGTCCCGGACACGGCGGGAAGCGCCAGATGGGCCGGGCGCAGGCGGACGTGTCCGGCTTCGTGCAGGAAGGGATGGTCGTGCCGGACCGCGCACCCGCTCAGGAAACTTCGCCTGAACTTCATTCTCCGCAACGGA
>Ga0208589_1001217_pt1 | contig 10932 bp, 10 predicted proteins | sample NGESurshal092012_2_FD_184486 | JGI IMG/M metagenome (GOLD analysis project Ga0208589, IMG submission 184486) | Arctic peat soil microbial communities from Barrow, Alaska - NGEE Surface sample F53-2 shallow-092012 (SPAdes) | ecosystem: Environmental > Terrestrial > Soil > Wetlands > Peat ... | reverse complement strand
GCAGACCAGGCTCAGCACTATCCAATCGGACAGCGACAAGGCTGGCTCGTGGGCCGGGAGCATCGTCACAGATTATTGGCCGGCCCGTGCGGCGGCCAGCGCCGCGGTGCCCCGTACCGCCTGAGGGCTTGAGCTTTGCGTGCATAGTGGGGGTGTAGAGACGGGATCATCAGACTCGGCTAGGAGGTGGCGCGATGCTGGCTGACTCGTACGGGCGCGTGGCCACGGACCTGCGGATCTCGCTGACCGACCGATGCAACCTGCGGTGCACCTACTGCATGCCGGCCGAAGGGCTGGACTGGCTGCCCCGGGCCGAACTGCTCACCGACGACGAGATCATCCGGCTGGCCCGGATTGCGGTCACCCGCCTGGGCGTCACTGAGATCCGGCTCACCGGCGGCGAGCCGCTGCTGCGCCGAGGGCTCCCCGGGCTGGTGGCACGGGTAGCCGCGCTGCGGCCCCGGCCCGAGATTTCGCTGACCACCAACGGCATCGCCCTGGCCCGGCTGGCCGAGCCACTGCGCGCGGCCGGGCTGGACCGGCTGAACGTGTCCCTGGACACCCTGTCGCCGGAGGTGTTCAGGCAGCTGGCCCGGCGCGACCGGCTGGCCGACGTGGTGGCCGGGCTGGCTGCCGCGGCCGCCGCCGGGCTGACTCCAGTCAAGGTCAATACCGTGCTGATGCGTGGCGTGAACGACCACGAGGCGCCTGCCCTGCTGGCGTTCTGCCTGGCACACGGCTACCAATTGCGGTTTATCGAACAGATGCCGCTGGACGCCCAGCACGGCTGGGAGCGATCCCAGATGGTGACCGCCGACGAGATCCTGGCCACCCTGTCCCGGGACTACACGCTCACTCCGGACGACCCAGCCGCCCGGGGCGCTGCGCCGGCCGAGACCTTCCTGGTCGACGGCGGCCCGGGCAAAGTCGGCGTGATCGCCTCAGTGACCAGGCCCTTCTGCGGCACTTGCGACAGGGTCCGGCTGACCGCCGACGGCCAGATCCGGAACTGCCTGTTCGCCCGGGTGGAGTCCGACCTGCGCACGCCGCTGCGGGCCGGGGCCAGCGACGAGGAGATCGCTGAGCGGTGGATCCGGGCGGTCGCGGTCAAGCTGCCCGGCCATGGCATCGACGAACCCGGCTTCCTGCAGCCGTCCCGGCCGATGTCGGCCATCGGCGGTTGACAACGCTGCGCTCTGGCAAGCGGCCGAAGAATCAGGCACCGGACGCTCGTTAACAGACTGGAAGCAAGGTCTCATAAGGGATCTGGCGGCGGTCCTTATCCTGGATCGGTGGATGAAGTCTCGCGCACCGGGATTCTGCTCTGAACAGGACGTTCGTGCCCGTGCCCTGGGTGGGGCCGACCCCTTCTGTCATCGGCAGCACAGACATTGACTGACGTCAGGCAATTAGCCAGTCATCCGCCCTGGCCTGCTCCGCCGATGAGCGTGTCCGGTTATCTCGGATTGTTGACCTTCACCCCTGCCGGGTGATCCCTGGGATTGGCGGTACAGCCGCGAGCGTTCCTGACCGGCGACCTGCGGAAACCCTCGGCTCTGCCGTTCGGAGGGCAACCAGTCAGCGATCGCTGGCAGCACCATAAGGTGATCCCCGGAGTCCTTCGGGTAACGCGCAGGTGAGTAGGGGAACGGATGCGGGCCACCGCGACGCCACGCGAGGTAGTAGAGGCGCTGGAGGACACGCCGGGCCGTCCTGATTCACTGCGAGAGCGCTTCAGGGGCTATGGCGTGATGGGGCTGCCTTTCGAATCCGGTCATGTGCTGGGCCTCCGGCGGTTTCCCGTGTCGTCGATCGGTCCCGCCTACACATCGATCTGGCATCGCTCGCCAGACGGCAGGTGGAACTTCTGGTCTACAGCCGCGCCCGAGGTCAGCTGCGCCCGGTACGCAGGCGAGGTCTCCGACGATACGCACCAGACTGCGATCCGCCTCGGCTGGCCAGAGCCCTACCGCCTGAGGATCACTGCTGACGATCCTGCCCTTTCCTGGGAGGTCACGTTCGCAGCCACGCCCACGAGCAGGGCGCTGAGCGCGCTTGCCCAGCGGCTGCCCGGCCCGTTCCTTGCCCGCGAGAACGTGCTGCGGGTACTTGGTCCGGTCGCGGGAGCCTTCCTCGGAGCTGGCCGCCTAGCCCTCACCGGGAGAATGCCCAACCGCCAGACCTTCCACCTGGTGCCCTCGCACGTCTGGCCAGTCACGGCAAGCCGCGCTTACCTGGAAGCGGCTGATCTCGGGAGGCCGGCTCCGCTCCCCGAACAGGCGACTATCGGCGACTTCCGCATTCCCCAGCACGGCCTGCTCGCCGTCGGAGCCCTCGATTTCGATCCCCTCAGCCCGGCACAGCACTCGACCCGCACGGCCCGCAGCTGAACTCGCGGCCATGCCGGCAGGTCGGACCTGATGAGTCAGCCAGGAGGCGAGCCCGGCACCGGCCGAAGCTGCCCGCCAGCCGCTGGTCGTTAACGGCGCGCAGGCACGCGCGTGACGAGCATCCGCGAGTCCCGCTGAGAATGCAGGCCGAATCCCGCCCATCCTCGATCTTCACGAAGCATTGCGGCGACGCCGCGCGCATTGCGCGGCTGGTCCGGACGGGTGACCAGCCGGAGGTCAGCCGGTCTGGTGCTGCAGCGCCCGCTCGGTAAGCACGCGGGCCAGGTGCTGCCGGTACTCCCGGTCCGCATGGATGTCCTCGCCGGGCGCCGTGCCTTCCGCGGCCAGCGCGGCCGCCTCGGTCACGGCAGCCCCAGCTGCCAGCGCCTCTTCCACTGCCAAGGCCCGCAACGGCTTAGCTCCCATGTTGGCCAGTGCCACCCGGCCGCCTACGGCCGCGACACCGACGATGGCCCAGTCGTTGGCCCGGCGAGTGAACTTCTGATAGCCCCAGGGCTCGTCTGGGCGCCGGGGGACCCGGACCGCTGTGAGGATCTCGTCCGGCTCCATCGCCGTCTCGAAGTACCCCACGAAGAAGTCGTCCGCCGCCACGATCCGGTTCCCGGCCGGCCCGGTCAGCTCCACCGAGCCGCCTAGCGCGGTCAGCGCCAGGGGCAGGTCGGCCGCTGGGTCGGCGTGCGCGAGTGAGCCGCCGATTGTGCCGCGGTGGCGGATCTGCGGGTCTCCGACCTGGGCTGCGGACCACGCCAGCAGCGGCGCCTGGGCGCGGACCAGCTCGGAGCCGGTCACGTCGGCGTGCCGGGTGGTGGCCCCGATCACCAGGTCGTCACCGTCGATGGCGATGCCAGCTAGCTCGTCCAGCGAGCCGATGTCGACCAGCACCGAGGGGAAGGCGAGCCGCAGCTTCATCATCGGCAACAGCGAGTGGCCGCCGGCCAGCAGCTTGGCCTCGTCGCCGTGCTCGGCCAGCAGGTCCAGCGCGTGCCCGGTCGACTCGGCCCGTGCGTAGTCGAACGGCGCTGGGATCACTTCGCCACCTCCGGCGAGGAACTCATCATGTCCGCGGCGGCCAGCACGGCCCGGACGATGTTGTGGTAGCCGGTGCACCGGCAGAAGTTGCCTTCTAGCCCCTCCCGGACCTCGGTCTCGGTGGGGTGCGGGTTCTCGGCCAGCAGCCCGGTGGCCGCCATCACCATGCCCGGGGTGCAGAACCCACACTGCAGGCCGTGCTCTTGGCGGAACGCCGCCTGCACCGGATGGAGGTCTCCGTCCCTGGCCAGGCCCTCGGCGGTGGTCACGTCCTGCCCGTCGGCCTGCACGGTCAGCACCGTGCACGACTTGACCGATTCGCCGTTCAGCAGCACTGTGCACGCCCCGCACGAGGTCGTGTCGCAGCCGACGTTGGCCGCGCGCAGCCCGAGCATCTCCCGCAGGTAGTGCGCCAGCAGCAGGCGGGGCTCGACGTCGTCGGACCGCTCCTCGCCGTTGACCGTGAGCTGAACCTTCACCGATCCTCCTTTGCCGCCTGCAGCGCACGCCAGACCCGCTGCGGGGAGGTGGGCATGTCGATGTGCCGGACGCCCAGGTGGCTGACCGCGTCAACGACCGCATTTTGCACCGCGGGCGTGGCCCCGATCGTGCCCGCCTCCCCGATGCCCTTGGCGCCAAGCGGGTTGTAGGTGGTCGGGGTGGCCATGTCAACCAGCTCGAAGCTGGGCACCTCGGTGGCGGACAGGAACGGGTAGTCGGCGAACGTCGCGGTGAGCAGGTTGCCGTCGGGGTCGTAAATGACTTCCTCCAGGAACGCCTGGGCGGCGCCCTGGGCGATACCGCCGTGCCGCTGGCCCTCGGCCAGCAGCGGGTTGACCACTGTGCCCGCGTCGTCGACGGTGATCATCTGGCTCAGCGTCACCTTGCCGGTCACGGTGTCCACCTCGACCACGGCCACGTGCGCGCCGAACGGGAACGTCGGCCCGGGGGCGCTGAACACCGACCGGACGAACAGCCGTTCGGTCTCGGCCAGGCCGGCCAGCGGCACCGCGGCGTCCGGGTCGCCGGCCACCTCGAACTGGCTGTCCGCCACGTCGAAGACGAGGTCGCCCGCGCTCACCTCGAGCCGGTCGGCGGCCCGCTGCCGGGCCACCTCGATCAGCTCCAGCGAGGCCTGCCGGACTGCGGCGCCGCCCTGCTGCAGGCTGCGCGAGCCGCCGGTGCCGCCGCCTTCGGGGATCAGGTCGGTGTCGCCCCACTTCACCGTGATCTTTTCGATCGGGATGCCCAGCTCCTCGCTGGCCAGCATGGCCCAGACGGTCTCGTGCCCCTGGCCGTGCGGTGAGGTCCCGGTCAAGATGGTGGCCGTCCCGTCCGGATGCACCTCCACCGTGCCGTTCTCATGGGGGTCACCGGCCTCCATGCCGCCGCCGGTGATCTCCACGTAGCAGGACACGCCCACGCCGAGCTGCATGGTCTCGCCCGCCGTGCGCCGCTTGGCCTGCTCTTCCCGCAGGCCCGCGTAGTCGGCCGCGGCCAGCACCTTGTCCAGGGCGGCCTCGTAGTCGCCGGTGTCGTACACCGCGCCGAATGCGGTCTCGTGCGGCTCGGTGAACTTGGGCAGCAGGTTCTTCCGCCGGACCTCGGCCGGGTCCATCCCGATCTCCGCCGCGAACAGGTCAATGGCCCGCTCGACCGCGGCCGTGGCCTCCGGCCGGCCTGCGCCACGGTAGGCCCCGATCGGGACGGTGTTGGTCAGCACCGAGACGGCTGCTGACTCGGCCTGCGGGAAGGCGTACGGTCCGGGCGTCATCAGAATCGTGAGCGACGGCAGGATCGTGCCGATCTTCGGGTAGGCGCCACAGTCCTGGATAACTTCCAGCCGGTAGGCCTGCACGGTCCCGTCCCGGGAACCGCCGATGGTGACTGTCTGCCGCTGCGCCCGGCCGTGCGTCATGCCGGCCAGGTTCTCATTGCGGGTCTCCACCCAGCGGGCAGGCCGGCCCAGTTTCCTGGCCACCAGGCACACCAGCCCGTGCTCGGGGTCGGCTCCGAACTTCGCGCCGAACCCGCCGCCTACGGCGGGGGTGATGATCCGCACATCTGCCTGGTCCAGGCCTAGCATCGAGGCCAGGCTGGCCCGGGTGGCCTGGGCGCCCTGGTTGGGGATCCACGCGGTCACCCGGTCGTCGTCACCCCAGGCCGCTGCGGCGGCCCGCCCTTCCATCGGGGCCGGGGCGACCCGCTGGTTCTCGATTGTCCGGGAGACCACGACCTCGCACCCGTCGAACAACCCGGGGTCGAACTTAGCCGCATCGCCGAATGTGGCGGCCACGTTGGTGCCGGCCGCCGGGAACAGCCGCTCGGCATCGTCGCTCAGGGCGTCCGACATGTCCACCACGACCGGCAGCGGATCGTAGTCCACGTCGACCAGCTCGGCCGCGTCCTCGCCTTGGTAAGCCTGCTCGGTGACGATGACCGCGACCGGTTCACCGGCAAACCGCACCACGTCGCGGGCCAGCAGCGGCTGGATCATGTCCTGGTTGATGATGGTCATCATCGGCTTGAGGTCCGGCACGTCGACCAGGTCCGCGGCCGCGTAGGCGGCGATCACACCGGGAGCTTCCCGGGCAGCGCTCAGGTCGACGGAGTTGACGAGAGCGTGCGCCACCGGGGACCGGACGAAGAACACGTGGCAGGCGCCGTCCAGCCGGTCGTCCTGCACGTCATCGGTGTAGACGGCGCCACGGGTCAGGAAGACCGGGTCCTCTATCCGAACCACCCGGGTCCCGAGAATGCTCACGCTTACTCCCTCCAGCCAACTGGTCCAAGCCTAACGAAGGTCATCAGCTATCTGGAGGCGGGCTCCGCTCCAGTGCCGCCGGGCTCCGGCGGCGCGCGGACACCTCGACCGGGGTACCTCAGCCCGGTAAGCCGCAGTCGTAAGCTCAGGCAGCCGTGTCCCAGAAGTGGCAGATAACTCTTCACAGGGTGCATCCGTCGTACCAGCGCTGCTGGCGTCCGTTCTGCGAGTCCAGATTGACGACATCGAACGGCAGAGAATGGCATCTGGTGATAACCAGTGTGCTTATCAGATGATGGCTCAGGGCACTATCACGCACTGAGCAGACCGGGCTGAGACTTGCATATGGTGAAGGTGGGGCGCTGGCGGACTGGTGGGCTCGCGTATTCAAGTAGTGCGTATTCTATGGGCCATTCTGCTGGGTTGTCGCTGTCCGTCACCGACGCGGTGGCCCTGCAGGGGTGCTGGCGGTGGTGCTGAGCTGCTGCGCTGGAGCGACGAGGGCAGGCAGATCCGTTAGCTGGCCTGTCTGGCCGCTGGGGCAGGGACGTCTCGTCGCCGGAACCAGAAAATGGGTGGCGGGGTTTTGTAGTGTTCCTGGCATGCCGCGTGATGCTGATCGCCTGGACGGGCCTGGTAGCGAAAAGGCCGCGCCGGAGCGGGCTGAGCCTTGTTATGACTGCGAGATTTCCCTGCCCGGTGGTGCCCAGATCGAGTTCAGTGAGCTGGATCGTGAGGGAAAGGCCTGCAGGGCCCGGCGGGTTGACTTCGATGAGTTCGATCTGGGCGGTGGACGTAGCCGCCGTCGCCCGATCGAGGGCGGATACGTGTCGGGGAGCGCGGGAGAGGTGCTCACTGCCGCGGCGGGTGTCCCGGCCGGGGACCCGTGGGTGGCCGCGGTGTGCCGGGCGCTGGAGCGTGAACGGGCGTGGGCCGGTGCGCCGCGTTATCGCCGGTCCAGGCTCTGGGTGATGCCGGGCAAGGGCGAGATGTTCCATGTGACGGCTGTGGCAAACCGCGAGTCGATCTCGCGGCACGGCCTGGACTGGCACGGGATGGGTGCGGCGTCAGGAATCGCCGGGAGTGCAGAGCCGGAACTCGCGGCGGTGTTTGTCTGCGACAGCCGTGAGGAGGCTGACTTTTTTACCGCGATGGCCCGCTCGCCCAGTGATGTGTGGGCGGTCCGCGCTGAGGGCCTGTGGATTGAGAATGGCCCGAACGGCTGGCAGCTTATTACCGAGCCGGTCACGCCGGACCGGCTGCGGCTCGCTGACCGCGACGTGCTGCCTCCCGGCGCGGAAGATTATGCGCAGCGCCATGGCCCATCGGCCGCTTACCAGAGCAGGCTGACGATCAGGCGGGCAGACGGGTCAGTAACGTCATGGCCCGGAGGGCTCCCAGAGTCCTGGGACAGGGACGTCCCGCCCCGCTGAAATGCTATTTGTGGTCGCCGGCCGGTAGCGGCCCATCAAAATAAGCTAAACGGCATTGCCCTATGGCCACATGGCATTCGAGAATTCTGGCCGGCGCAAGGTTCTCGTGCCGGGGCTGACCGGGGGGACCACACGTCTGATAGTGCAGCCACCGGAAAACCGGGAGGGGAACCCCAGAAAAGATCAGACGAGCCCTTGCCCTAGGTGTGGTTATGACTTGCACGCGGGACGTTGCAGACACTCTCATACATGCTGGTTGAGCTGGAAGAACGGTCCGCACATAACACGCCAACCTCGTATCAGACCAAGATCGTCGATCTTGCCTGCCCCGCAGCGAATCAATCACGCTGTCTGGCGACGTCTACGTTCAGGTGATGAAAGCTGTCATGCGGATCGAGACGAGCAGTCCGGGCAGGTCGACGCCAAGCTTGGCGACATAGCGGGTCGGTGGCCCGGACGGGAACCACCGCGTGTATTCCTCGTTGAGGCCGGCGAAGTCGGCGGGGTTGGAAAGCAGTATGCCGACCTCGATGACGTCATCCAGGCTGGCGCCGCCGGCTTGGAGAATGGCCTCGCAATTCGTCAGTGCCTGCCGTGTCTGATCCTGGATGGTGCCTCCGGCGAGGCTGCCCGTACCCGGGTCGATGCCGACGATGCCTGAGACCAGCACGTGCGGTCCGGCCCTGACTCCCTGGCTGTAGAGCGGCGAACTAGGCGCGTTTGCGGTCGTGATGATCTGCCGTGGCATGACGGTCCTCCTATTTCCAGGCGCATCAGTGCGTGCCAGCAGAATCGCAGGTTCGCGTCCCAGCGCGCTCATTTGCCGTGCTCCGCGCGAGCTCGATTGCTGGTCACCCGCAGTCAGCCGGCTGCGGGGCCCTACTTCAACCGAGCGCCGAGCACGGCGTGGGCAAGCCCATGTCAGGCGCGGCGGCCTGGAGCAGATGTCCGGAGTGCGCGGCCGAGCAGCTGCCGTTCTCGCGATGCTGCCGACTCGCGCGTCCAGCTCGTGCGGCCTGTCGTATCTCCTTGTTAGGTTCCGTGCACGTGCCACTCGCAGAAGGCCTGCACTCCGGGAGGACCGTGTGGATAGGGCAGTGTCTGATTCCGTCGAGAAGCATCTCCGGTCGCTCTTCCCCGCGGGGACATTCACGCGGGTGGATGTGCTGGGGTACGGCGACGATCCGGACGTGGAGCCCGGGGAGACCGCGGTCCGGGCTTTCGTGGACCGGGCAGGCCACCCAGCAGAGAGCTGGGAGGACGACGAAAAAGTCCTGCAGGCGTTCGAGAAGGCCCACGGCCAGGTAACTAAGAAGCTGCATCACGCCAGGATGCTGCCGTCTGTCGCATGGGTTCACTTCATTCCTGACACCCCGGCCCGGCAGGCCCAGCGCGGCACTCTGTACGGCTTCCCGAGCATGCTCCACGGGATGCGGTCTGACGTGGCGGATGAGGTAGAGGGGTCAGCCTCCGTGCGGACCACGCTGGGGCCTGCCGATCTGGCGACGGTGGACAGACTGATTTCTGCGGGCATCGGGTCCAGCCGCGCGGAGGTCATGCGGTGGGCCATTGGCCGGATCCGCGAAAACCCCGCCTACGCCCAGATCCAGGAGCGGGTGCGTGAGATCAGCGAACTAAGGACCCAGCTCTAGCGCTCCTCGTTAATCGGCGATAGACGACCAGGCCGCACCTGGTCCTCGACCTGTGAACACGGATGCCGCAGGCGAGCACGCACCTTTCGTGACCACGCGCTGCGGCCTGGCGGGCTGGGGCGGCGCGGCGGGCGTTAGCCGAGGACAGCCAGGCCCTGCAGGTCGACGCACATCCGGTCGTGGACCGTGACGAAGACCATGAGCAGATTGTCGCAGGTCGGGCACCGGACGACCGTGCCCGGCGCCCGCAGGTAGACCAGGAGCTCGCCGACCGGCCGGGCGTCGCCGCAGTTCCCGCAGATACTGGGGGCGCCGGTCATCTCGGTGCCGAAGACCTCGTGCAGCAGGCCACCGATGGCGTTCCCGTCGACTGCTTCCATCAGGTTCCTCCCGTTGCGCCGAACCGCTCGGTCTTCACCCGCTCCGGCGGGTAGCCGGATTGCACCAGGGCCTGGGACACCGTCTCGACGAAGCTGGTCGGGCCGCAGACGTAGGCCAGCGGCATCTCGGCGGCCGGCCACGCCACCTCGGCCAGCAGGGCCATGTCGGCGCGGCGCGCGTAGCCGGTCCAGCCTGGCGGCTGGTGGCGGGTCAGCGTGTGGATGACCTCGACGCCGCGGGCGGGCTGTTCGAGCTCAGCCCGGTAGATCACGTCGTCCAGGGCCCGGGCGGAGTACAGCAGCCGGACCGGGACGGTGCTGCCGGTACGCTCGCGGTGCCGCAGGATGGATCGCAGCGGCACCACCCCCGAGCCGCCGGCCAGCAGCAGGAGCGGGCCACCGTCCTCTGGCTCCCAGGTGAAGTAGCCACCGATCGGCCCGCGCAGCTCCAGGTCGTCCCCGGCCCGGAGCTCGTCGGTGAGGTACGGCGAGACCTCCCCATCCTCCAGCCGCTCCACGGTGATCGCGACGGGCTCGCCCGGTGCCGAGGCGATCGAGTAGGACCGCTCGGCCACGTACCCGTCCTCGTCGGTCAGCCGGATGTCCAGGTGCTGGCCGGCCTGGTGGCCGGGCCAGTCCGGCACGTCGAGCGTGAGCGTCCGCACCGATGCGGTCTCGGTCGTTACCGCGCTGACCTTGGCGACCTGCCAGATCAGTCGCCTGCGTAGCGCTGTTCCCGCCATGGGTCTCCGTAGATGTGGTAGCCGTAGTTCTCCCAGAAGCCGGGGTCGTTGGTATCGCGCAGCTCCAGGCTGCGGACCCATTTGGCGCTCTTCCAGAAGTACAGGTGCGGGACAAGCAGCCGGGCCGGGCCGCCGTGCTCGGGCTCCAGCGGCTGCCCGCCGTAGGCGTAGGCCACCCACGCCTGGCCGCCGGTCAGGTCGGCCACCGGCACGTTGGTCGTGTAACCCCCGTCGCAGTGGGCCATCGCGAACGGGCCGTCGTGCCCGGCCAGGTCCAGCAGCGTGTCCACCGACACGCCCTGCCAGACCGTGTCCAGCTTGGACCACTTGGTGACGCAGTGGATGTCGACGGTTATGTCCTCGCTTGGCAGGGCGCGGAACTCGGCCCAGCTCCACGTCTTCTGCTGGCCGCCACGGCCGACGGAGAAGCTCCAGCCGTCCAGGGCCGTGTGCGGAGTCGGGCCGGCCGACAAGACCGGGAAGTCCTTGGTCACATACTGACCCGGCGGGACCCGGCCCG
>Ga0208589_1001216_pt1 | contig 10938 bp, 10 predicted proteins | sample NGESurshal092012_2_FD_184486 | JGI IMG/M metagenome (GOLD analysis project Ga0208589, IMG submission 184486) | Arctic peat soil microbial communities from Barrow, Alaska - NGEE Surface sample F53-2 shallow-092012 (SPAdes) | ecosystem: Environmental > Terrestrial > Soil > Wetlands > Peat ... | reverse complement strand
GCGATCCCACCGAAACATCAGCACGGGGGTATGGATTCCGGGCCTGCGCCAAGAGGCGCATCCCGGAATGACGAAGCTAAGTGCGAGCGGGCCCGTTCGCCACCCGATTTCCGGCGAACCTTTATCCCAAAACCGGCAGTTCGATCACATCATACGCATGGCGAAGGCTGCGCTTCAGCACGGGGTCTTCGAGTTCGTATTCAAAGCGGCTGGCGGGACGGATGCCGCCCTTGGCGGCAAAGGTGCCGCCGAACATGGCGCAGCCGTCGGGTAGGCCCGACTTGCCGAACTGACCCTCGATTAGTTGCTTGACCGGCAGCATCGCATCCAGAGTGCCCTCCTGGTAGAGCACGCGCTCACCCTTGATCCATGCGAACGCGCGCAGGATCATGCGGTCCCAATGATCGATGACGTCCTCGAGCTCCCAGAGTTCCGGGGCCATCGGCTTGTCGCACATCTGCTTCGAAACCGTGACACTGTAGGTTTCCACCTTGCGGTCGGTGTGATCGGAACCAAGCCCGACAAAGGTGCGGCCCTGCCAACCGATCAGCACGAATTCGACCTCGCCGCTGGAATCGGAGCCTGAGACCTCGATACTGTCGGCGGTGGTGATGCGGCAGGCCGAGACCCGGTAATAGATCGGCGTCGAAGCCGGTCGCGCGATCCCGATCGCCTCCAGCTCGGCGATGTGCTTGTCGCGCGCCACCGGATCGCGGCCGGTCCAGCCCGCGATCACGGCCTGGTCGATCGCGAGCGTCAGCGGGGTCGGCGCTCCCTGATCGTCGATGGTGAATGTCAGGTCAAACACGGATCGCCCCCTCCATTCCCGCCGCCAGTTCGAAGATGCGGCGATCCGATCCGCCGCCCGCCGCCAGCATCAGTCCGACCGGCGCTTCGCCCTCGCGATGCGCGGGCAGCGAGATCGAGCAACCGTCGATCATGTTGATCAGCGAGGGATTGCGTAACGCGCGCACATTCTGCGTCGTAAACGCCTTGTCGTCGGCGACGAGATCGGCGATGCGCGGCGGCGTGTTGGCGGTGGTCGGCATCACCAGCGCGTCATACGGCGCGATGCGCGCCTCGATACGCGCGATCATCGAGCGTCGTGCATTGAGGAGGTCAACATAATCAGCCGCGCTCATGCCTTCGCCGCGCAGGATACGCACGGAGACGCGGGGATCGTAGACGTCGCCCTTGCTGGCGATCAGGAAGCGATGCCAGGCATAGCTTTCCGCCGCCGAGAAGCCGCCCTTGGTGTTCATCACGCTGATATCGAGGAATTCCGGCACCTCGATCCGCTCGATCAGCGCGCCCTGGCGCGACAAATGTTCCAGCGCGCGATTGAAAGCCTTCGCCACCGCATCATCGAGATCGTCGAGCACGATCGTGGTCGGCACCGCGAGCCGCATGCCCTTGATCGACCGCGGCCGCAGCGGCACGACCGGCTCGTCGGCGAGCACCGCATCGAGGATCGCGCAGCACGATACCGAGCGCGCCAGCGGCCCAAAGCTGTCGAGCGTGAACGAGAGCGGCACGCCGCCGTCGAGCGGCACCCGCCGTTGCGTTGGCTTGAAGCCGACAATGCCGTTGAATGCCGCCGGGATCCGGCAGGAGCCGCCGGTGTCGGTGCCGAGCGCGCCATAGGCCATGCCGTCGGCGATCGAGACCGCCGCGCCCGACGACGATCCGCCCGGCACATGGCCGACGCTGCGCTGCCAGGCGCTTTTCGGCGTGCCGTAATGCGGATTGATGCCGATGCCGGAATAAGCGAACTCGGTCATGTTGGTGCGGCCGATCACGATGAATCCGGCGCGGCGCAGCCGCGCTACCACGGTGGCATCGGCTTGAGCCGGTGGTGAATCGTCGAGCGCGCGGGAGCCGGCGCGGGTCACCTGCCCCTTGATGTCGAACAGATCCTTGATCGAAACGGGAATGCCGGCAAACCGCGAGGGAGCAGCGTTTGCCTTGCGCAACCGGTCCATTGCTTCCGCCGCTTCGATCGCCGTTTCCTTGTCGACATGAATGAAGACGCGCTGGCCTTCTCCCGCTGGATCGGCGATCCGGGCGATACATTCATCGACCAGCTTTCGCGCGCTGGTACGACCGTTTTCGAGATCGTCGGCCAGGGATGCAAGCGTCGGTATATGCGGCATGGCTTAACTCGCAGTGTTACGAAGGGCTCTATTTGTCGCCTGACACGGGCTCAATGTCGAGGTCGAGCAGCGCAGAGCTCAGGGATTTGCCGTGCGCGTCGAGCGCCAGCGACCGCGTCACGCCGCCGCCGAGCGCCTGGTCCATCACGAAATTCAGCGCCGACAGATTGGGCAGCTCATAGCGAACCACTTCGCCCTCGACCACGCCAGAGAAATGCGCCTTTACCCGCGCGCTGGTGACCTGCGCCAGCAGCAGTAGATAATGGCTCGCGTCATAGGCAATGACGGAGATGTTGGAAATGTTGCCTTTGTCGCCGGTGCGGGAATGGGCGATGTCGCGCAGCTTCATGCCTCACGCTCCCACGAACCGCACCTGCGGCTTTGCCAGCTCGCGCGGCAGCAGCACCGAGGCGACCGCGACCACATCGCGCGCCGACTTCCACGCGCCGCCGCCGGCCGCCGGGCCATTGGTGTAGAGCGTTTCGACCTCGTTGCCGATCCGTACCGCCTCGCGCAGGTTTTCGGTGCGGCCGGCGACGCGAACGCGGACCTCATAGGGCTCGTTGGCGTGCGCCGAGATGTCCGGGCCATGCAAGGATTCGACGCCGATCAGTTCGAACCGCAATTCGCTGGCCGCGACGCCGGTGAGTTTTAAGCGTTCGCGCACGATATCGAGCGCGAGCCGGCCGCGCGCCAATGCGCCGGGCCCGGCATAGGAAATCTGCCCCTCGCCGATAAAACTGTCGACATAGCCGACCGAAACTTTCAGCGTGTCGGTTCGCTTGGTGCCGCGACCGCCGCTGACCCGCACCCGGTCCGGCGCGATCTCCTCGACCTTCACCTGCGAGAAATCCGCCACCACGTCCGGCTGCATATAACGCCTGGGGTCGTGCACCTCGTAGAGCAGTTGCTCCCGGCAGGTCTGCGCCGTCACCGCGCCGCCGGAGCCCGCGACCTTGGTGATGACAAGCGCCCCGTCTTCGCCGACCTCGCCGATCGGAAAGCCGAGCCGCGCGAGGCCTTCGACATCCTTGTAGCCGGGGTCGGCGAAATACCCGCCGGTGATCTGTCCCGCGCATTCCAGCAGATGGCCCGCGACGGTGCCCTGCCCCAGCAAATTCCAGTCGTCCATCGCCCAACCGAAGGCGTGGATCATCGGCGCCAGGAACAGCGCGGGATCGGAGGCCCGGCCGGTAATCACAACATCCGCGCCGCCCGACAGCGCCTGCGCCATTGGCTCGGCGCCGAGATAGGCATTGGCCGACAGCAAGCGGTTGCCGAGTTGATTGATGCTGCCGTCGAATTCCATGATCTTGAGATCGCCGTCCTTGCAGGCCTCAAGCACATCGTCGCCAATGATGGCTGCGATCTTCAGCGACGGCAGCCCCAGCGATCTCGCGATCTCGGCAGTCTTGCGCGCGGCGGCCTCGGGATTGGCGGCGCCCATGTTGGTGACGATCTTGATGCCTTTAGAGGCGCAGACCGGCAGCACCGCGCGCATCCGTTCCTCCAGCAGCGGATCGTAGCCGCTGTCGGGGTTCTTCATCCGCGCCTGCTGCGCCAGCGCCACGGTGCGCTCGCCCAGGCATTCGAACACGAGATAATCGATGTCGCCCTTTTCGGCGAGTTCAACCGCGGGCTCGATGCGATCGCCCGAATAGCCGGCGCCGGATCCGATCCTGATGGTACGCATCACTTCAATCCGAAATAAGCCCGCCGCAGCGCTTCGTTGTCAGTCATTTCCGCGACCGTTCCGGAAAAGCGGATACGACCGCCCTCCAGCACGAACACCCGCGTCGCCACTTCAAGAAAACCGATATTCTGCTCCGCGATCAAAAGCGCAAGGCCCCGGCCCTGCAAATCGCTGAGGATGCGGATCACTTCCTTGACGAACAGCGGCGACAACCCGGCGGAAGGCTCGTCCATCACCAGCAGTTTCGGTTCGGCGGCAAGCGCTTTAGCGATGCCGAGCATCTTGCGCTGGCCGCCGGACAGGCTGGAGGCCGGCGCGCGGCGCTTGTCGCGCAGCACCGGAAAGAGGCCGTAGAGCTCCTCGACCCGCCCGCCGGGATCGGCATGCCCGAGCGCTTGCGCGCCGACGCGGATGTTCTCCTCGATCGACAGGTCCGGGAAGACCGCGAGTTCCGACATGTAAGTCATGCCGAGCCGCATCCGGTCGCTGGAGCGCATCCGCGTGATGTCGGTATCGGCCAGCGTGATGTTGCCGCCACGCGCGTCGATCAGCCCGACCAGCGATTTGAGGAAGGTGGTCTTGCCGGCGCCATTGGCGCCCAGCAGCAGCACGGTTTCGCCGGGCCGCACGTCGAGATCGACGCCCCACAACACCTGCATCGTGCCGTAGCCGGCATCGACGCCAGAGGCTTTCATCAGGGGAGATGCTGCTTCAGGCGGCATGCTCGCCTCCTAAAAACACTTCGATGACTTGCGGAACCTGGACTGCGACCGCGAGCTTGCCCTCAAAAATCTCCTTGCCGGCGTTCATGACAATGACGCGGTCGGTGATGTGCTCGATAAAGCCCATCAGATGCTCGACTACGATGATCGCAATCCCGGACTGCGCCAGCGCCTTGATGCGCTCGGCAATCCAGTCCAGTTCGGCCGGATTGAGCCCGGCGGCGAGTTCGTCGAGCAGCAACAGCCGCGGACGCGTAGCAAGCGCACGCACGAGGTCGAGCATCTTTTGCTGGGCATTGTTGAGGTCCGCCGCCGGCCGGTCAGCAACGTCGGCCAACCGGTATTCGTCGAGCAACGCGGCCATCGTCGGCGGCGTCACCGCCGCTCGGCCATAGGCCAGCGCGACCTCGACGTTCTCGCGAACCGTCAGCGACATGAACGGTTTTGGAATCTGGAAGGTGCGGTTGATGCCGCGATGAACCAGTTTATACGAGGCCATGCCTCCGATCGAGACGCCATCGAGCGTCACCTCGCCGCCATCGGGCGCATAAAGGCCGGAGATCACGTTGATGGCGGTGGTCTTGCCCGAACCGTTCGGCCCGACCAGCCCGAGGATTTCACCCGGCACGACATGAAAGCTCAGGCCGTCGAGCGCGTGGAAACCACCAAAGCGCTTGACCACCTTCGAGACAGCCAGAATCGGCTTGTTGTCAGGGGACACGCCACCCCCTGCGCGTTGCCAGCGAGACCAGACCCGCCGGGAGGAACAGCACCAGCCCCATGATCAGCAACCCATAGATCAGCTGGAAATATTGCGGCGTGGTAAAACCGATCAAATTGTAGATGCCATAGAGGAGGATGACGCCGACAATGGGACCGCAGATCGTGGCGACGCCGCCGAACAGCGCAAACACGATCGCAAAGATGCTGAAATCGCCGGAGAAGACGTTGTCGGGATAGAACACCGAGACGTACCAGGCATAGACACCCCCGGCGAGACCGGCGACCAGCGCCGAAGCGAGCCACGCGATCACACGCATCTTCACTACATTGACGCCCGCCATCGAGGCTGAGACCGCGTCCTCGCGCACCGCCTGTAGCGCGAGACCGAAACGCGAGTTCTTCAGGAACACCACCGCGCCCAAGGTCAGCGCCAGCACCACGAGCGCCGCCGTATAAGCCATGTTGGGGTTGAAGGTGCCGGACAGCGATACGCCGTAAGGTCCCTTGGTGATGTTCTCCAGAGCGGGGTTGGCGACGAAGTGCAGCACCGCGAGCGAGGCCGCGAGATTGGCGATCGCGAAATAGGCGCCAGACAGCCGCAGCAGCGGCGTCAGCAACAGCCCCAGCGCGACGCCGACGATCCCGCCGGCGAGCACGGCGACCGCGGCAGGCGCCTGGAAATGCATCACCAGAATTGCAAAGCCATAGGCACCGGCGCCGAAGAAGCCGACATAACCGAACGGCAAATAGCCGGTAAATCCGTAGATGATGTTGACGCCCTGCGCGAGCACCAGGAAGATCACGAAATTGAACAGCAAGAGATGGTTCTGGTACACGCCCGGCAGCACCGCGAAGATGACGACCAGAGGCGCTACGATGAACAGCAGATGTTTTATGGCGCTAGGCAACGCGCACCCGCCTTCCAAGCAAGCCGCTCGGACGCAACAGCAGGATGAAGATCAGCAGCACATAGGGCAAAAGATCAGCCCATGAACTGAGATAGGTCTGCACCAGCATGTAGCAGACGCCGTAGACCACGCCGCCGAGCGCGGTCCCCAGGGGATTGCCGAGCGAGCCCAGCACCACGATGGCGAACGAGGTTACGGTGGCGTCGGCGCCGAAGGCGGGCGTGACCGAGCCGAACATGAAAGGCGCAAACACGCCGGCAACCGCGGCGAGGCCGAGCCCGATACCGAAGGCGGCGGCCGAAACCCGATCGACGTCGATGCCGGTCGCCAGCGCTTCATCGCGGCGCGACATCACCGCGCGGGTCAGCGTGCCGAGCCGGGTGCGATACAGATAGACATAGACAAGCGCAATGGCGATTAGGCTGGTGCCGGCCGCGATCACCCAGGGCGCGGGAAATCCCTGGCCGAGGATCGAGATCGGCCCGGCGCCGCCGGGCTTGCCGCCGAACCATTTGACCTTGATCGTCGTAAAGACGGTGCCGAGCAGCCGGCTCTGGATCGAGCGTTCGCTGGTGCCGGCGAAGATCGTGGTGATGGCTTCGATCACTTGCGACAGGCCGAAGAACAGGATGATCGACAGCATCTCGGGATTGACCGAGCCCTGCAGCCGCGGCACCAGCACCCAGTACAGCAGCATGCCGACCAGCACGAAGATCACGAACGCCAGCGGCACCGCGAACAACGGATCGATACCGGCGATCGCCACGACGCCGAACGCAACGAATGCGCCCAGCATCAGGAAGTCGCCATGCGCCAGATTGACGATGCGCATGACGCCGAACACGAGATTGAGGCCGATTCCGACCAGGCTGAAATACAGCCCGAACAGCACGCCGGCGACGAGCGCATAGGTCAGCATCTGTGCGTCGCCCCCCGCGCCCGGCTTGCGGCCTCGAACAGCCTCATGGACGCGGATAGACCGGCTTGCCGGTCGCGGTCTCATGCGGATAGACCGAGATGAACTTCAGCTTCTCGGGATTCTTCTCGTCGAGCTCAAGCTGCCCAAGCGGCGTCAACTCGCCGATCTGACCGCCCATCTCGTCCAGCGCATAGGTGCCGTCGAGCGTCTTGAGCTGGCCGGACAGGCTGAAGTTCGCCTTGCGCAATTCCATCTGGTCGAGGCTGGTCGCGACCGACAATGTCTTCTCGAGCACGAGACCGGTGGTGTAGCCGGCCACTGCGTTGAAGCCGAACTCGATCTTGCCGTCGGGATAGGCCTTGTCCCAGGCGGCCTTGTAATGCTGCATATCCATGCCGAAATTGACCTTATATTCCAGCTCGGACGGCGGCACGTAGGTGAAGACGTGCTCCAAACCCTTGGCGCCGACGTTCTTTTCCAACAGCTCGGTCTCGAGGCCGGGATAGATGCAGAACAACATTTTGAACTTGATGCCGACGTCCTGCACGTTGCGCAGGAATGCGATGTCGTTCGGCGCATAGCCGAAATGAAACACCGCGTCCGGCTGGGTGTTGTTGATGTTGTTGATGATCACCGTGTAGTTGGTGGTCTCGGTCGGAATGCCCTGATCGTAAACGATCTCGATCGGCGCACCGGAATCCTTGACGAATTTGCGGAACGCGTTGGCCTGGGTGCTGGTGAATTCGTTGGTCGAATAGAGGATCGCGATCTTCTTGATGCCGAGGCCCGGGCCGTCATGCGAGACGAAATCGGCGACCGGCTTCGGCCAGACCGTGGAGACCGGGTCGGCCATCAGCGCGATGTAGGGATTGTCCTTGGAAAAGAAGCTGGCGCCGGTGCCGGTCTGATCGAACAGGAACATCTTGTGGTCGCGCGCGATCGTCACGGCCGGCGCGGTCAGCACCGAACCGGAATCGGCGACCAGCAGATCGACCTTATCCTGGGTGACGAGCTGGTTGTACAGCGTGGACGCGGTCGCGGTGTTGCTCTGATCGTCATAGGAGACCAGCTTGACGGGAATTTTCTTGTCGAACGCCTTCACATAGACGCCGCCCTCGGCATTTTTCTGGTCCGCCCATAGCTTCAACGCGCTGTAAACCGGCATCGAAATCGACGCAAACCGCCCGGACGACGCGTAGAGCGTGCCGATCTTGATTTCCGCCGGCGCGTCGGCTGCCATCGCTTGTGTGGCCATTGCCAGACCCGCAACCAATACCGCGCCTGTTACCTTCAGCATCAAATCCTCCCGAATTTCTGGTTCGGCCGGACAATAGCGCGGGGGGTCGGAGGGACACAAGCGTTCCAGCCTCATCCATTGTGCGCGTGCCGGAATACACGGCATGCAAGCGGCAAGCTGGACCGTTGACGGCGGACGGTCCAATGTCGCATCAAGGCCGGAACCAGCGGTCAAAATCGACCGCTTCCCGAGGGAGGAACAAGCGAGATGGCGGAGCCAACGCGTGCGCGACCGAAGCCGACGCCGGAAACCCAGCATTTCTGGGATGGCACGCAGGCGGGCGAACTGCGCCTGCAGCGCTGCGATTCCTGCGCCAATGTCTACTTCCCGCCGCGGCCGTTCTGTCCGTCCTGCGCCTCGCGCAAGGTCAGCGTGTTCAAGGCAACCGGCAAGGGCAAGCTCTACAGCTATGTCATCCATCACCGTCCGGTGCCCGGCTTCACGCCGCCTTACGCCATCGCGGTGGTCGAACTCGACGAAGGCCCGCGGATGATGAGCAACATCGTCGATTGTCCGCAAACGCCGGAAGCGCTTGAGCTCGACATGAAGCTCGAGGTCGCGTTCGAAAAACTCGACGACAAAATCACCCTTCCCCTGTTCCGTCCGGCGAAGGGTTAAGCATCATGCGCAGAAACCAGGTCGCCGTCGTTGGCGCTGCCGAGACCACCGAACTCGGCGTTATTCCGAACGTTTCCCAGATCCAGCTACACGCCGACGCGGCGCTGAACGCGATCGCCGATGCCGGCCTAAAGCTGTCCGATATCGATGGCTTTGCGACGGCGGTCGAAACGCCGCAGCAGATCGCGCATTATCTCGGCATTACGCCGACTTGGGTCGACGGCACGTCGGTCGGCGGCTGCTCGTTCATGCTGCATGTTCGCCATGCGGCGGCGGCAATCGAAGCCGGCCTGTGCAAGACCGTGCTGATCACGCATGCCGAAAGCGGCAAGTCCAATATCGGCCGCACGCCGCGCATGGTCGGCCCCGACAGCCTGAACGGCCAGTTCGAACTGCCATACGGCGTATCGACGCCGGCCAGCATGTTTCCGATCCCGGTGCTGCGCTACATGAAGACCCACGGCATCACCCACGAGCAGATCGCGATGGTCGCGGTCGTGCAGCGCGAATGGGCCGCGAGGAATCCGCGCGCCACGATGAAGGCGCCGATCACGGTCGAGGACGTCCTGAACTCGCGGATGATCGCCTATCCGTTCCGGATCCTGCAGTGCTGCCTCGTCACCGATGGCGGCGGCGCGCTGATCCTGACCTCAGCCGACCGCGCCAAGGATTTCCCGAAAAAGCCGGTCTATATCCTCGGCACCGGCGAGAGTGTGGAAACGCCGATGGTCAGCCAGATGAAGACATTCGATAGCTCGCGCGCCTTCAAGGTCGCAGGCCCCTTGGCCTTCAAGGAAGCCGGTATCAGCCACAAGGACGTCGATCATCTGATGATCTACGATGCGTTCGCGCATCTGCCACTCTATGGCCTCGGCGATCTCGGCTTCATGCCGCATGAAGAGACCGGCAAATTCATCGCCGACGGAAATACGCGGCCCGGCGGCAAACTGCCGCTCAACACCAACGGCGGCGGGCTCAGCTACATGCATTCCGGGATGTACGGCATGTACGCATTGCAGGAAAGCGTGCGCCAGATGCGCGGCATCGCGCCGGCGCAGGTGCCGGGCGCGAAAATCTCGGTTTGCCACGGCGTCGGCGGCATGTTCGCCGCATCAGGCACGATCATCTTTACCAACGAGCGATAGAAGCCGCGATCGGTTGGCGCGACAGCAAAAGCGATACAGGGAGGCCATCATGGCGCAGGCAAAATCACTCGAAGGCAAGTCCATCATCGTCACCGGCGCCGGTCGCGGTATCGGGCGCGAGATCGCGCTGTTGTGCGCGGCCGAGGGCGCCAAGGTGGTGGTCAACGATCCCGGCGGCGCCGCCGACGGTTCGGGATCGAGCGCTTCGCCCGCGGAAGAGGTCGTCGAGGAAATCAAGAAGCGCGGCGGCACGGCGGTGGCGAATTTCGAGACCGTCGCGGAGGCGATCCCGGCGAGCCGAATCGTGAAGATGGCGGTCGACACCTTCGGTAAACTCGACGGCGTGGTCAACAATGCCGGCATCCTGCGCGACGCGATCTTTCATCGCATGAGCATCGACGCCTTCGAATCCGTCATCAAGGTGCATCTGATGGGTTCGTTCTACGTCTCGCACGCCGCGGCGCGGCTGTTCCGCGAACAGGAAAGCGGCGCGTTCGTGCATTTCACCTCGACCTCGGGACTGGTCGGCAATTTCGGCCAGGCCAACTACGCCGCGGCAAAGCTCGGCATCGTAGGCCTGTCGAAATCGATCGCGCTCGACATGAACCGCTATAATGTGCGCTCCAATTGCGTATCGCCGTTCGCCTGGAGCCGCCTGATCGGAACCATTCCGACCGAGACCGATGCCGAGAAGGAGCGCGTCGAAAAGATCAAGCAGATGGGGCCGGAGAAGATCGCGCCGGTCTGCGCCTTCCTGCTC
>Ga0208589_1001215_pt1 | contig 10939 bp, 7 predicted proteins | sample NGESurshal092012_2_FD_184486 | JGI IMG/M metagenome (GOLD analysis project Ga0208589, IMG submission 184486) | Arctic peat soil microbial communities from Barrow, Alaska - NGEE Surface sample F53-2 shallow-092012 (SPAdes) | ecosystem: Environmental > Terrestrial > Soil > Wetlands > Peat ... | reverse complement strand
GGGGGACGGGGGGCTCATGCCGGGATCAGCGAGCAGCACGGGGTTCCCGCCACGGATCCCGCCGATGCTGGCGGTGTCCGCCACGGAGATCCCGGAACCGGAGCCCGCGTGGGCCGCGGAATTCAAGTGGGACGGCGTGCGCGCGGTGGCTTATGTGTCCGCCGGGCGGCTGCGCCTGCTGTCCCGAAGCGACCGGGACATGACCGGGACCTACCCCGAGCTGGCGGACCTGGCTGCCCAGGCCGGGACCCGGAGCATGGTCCTGGACGGGGAGATCGCCGCGTTCGACAGCGGCCGCCCGAGCTTCGCGGCCCTGCAGCGGCGGATGCACGTCGGTGACCCCGCGCCACGCCTGGTCGCCGCGGTCCCGGTGACGTACCTGGTCTTCGACATCATGGACCTGGACGAGCAGCCGCTGATCGGCGAGCCCTACGCGCAGCGGCGGGCCATTCTCGAGGCGCAGCCGGTCACCGGCCCGCATGTGCATGTCCCGCCGTCGTTTCCCGGCGGCGGCCAGGCCGTGCTCGCCGTCAGCGTCCGCGACGGCCTGGAGGGCGTCGTGGTCAAACGCCTCGACTCCCCCTACCAGCCCGGGCGCCGGTCACCAGCCTGGCTGAAGATCAAGAACCGGCGGGTCCTGGACGTGGTCGTGGGCGGCATCAGCCCCGGGCGCGGCCACCGCGCCGGGCAGATCGGCTCCCTGCTCGTCGGCATCCCCGCCGGACGAGGCCTCGCCTACGCCGGCCGGGTGGGGACCGGCTTCACCCAGCCGGAACTGCGGGCGCTGGAGGGGTTGCTGGCTCCGCTGCGGCGGGATAGCCCGCCGTTCGGCAGCCCGGTCCCCCCGGCCCAGGCCCGGAACGTGACCTGGGTGCAGCCCAGGCTTGTCATCGAGGTCAGCTACGCCGAGCAAACCCCGGACGGGATGCTCCGCGCCGCCGCCTACCAGGGCCTCAAGGCCACCTGGGACGAGCACGGAGCAGGGACCTTAGCGGCCCGGCGGGCGCAGCACGTCCGTGCCGCCTTCCTCGGGCCCGAGCTCGTCGGTACCGCCCTCCTCCGGGCCAAGCTCATCGGTACCACCGTCTTCAGGGCCAAGCTCGTCAGTGCCGCCGGTCTCGGGGCCGAGCACCCCAGCATCCGGCTCGGGCTCGTTCGCAGGCTTGGGATCGCGCGCCATGCCGACCTCCTTCGCGTCGCTCTCTCCGAGTCCTGCCCGCCGTGAGGCGGCGGGACACGACCGGGAGCCAGCCAGCGGCGGGGTTACGTGAAGCCGCGGTGTGCAGGGCGGAGCGGCGGGATCATCGGCACGCGCACTCTCACTGCAGAATCGCAGGTCAGGCACCACGTGTGGGCGCACCAGAGGCGAACCGGCGGCCAGCGGGCCGATTCATGACGCCGCGATAGCCTGGGGGTGCCGGCTGACGCCGGGCGCGGGCCGCTGCGACCGGCCCCCGTCTTTCGCTGTTCGCGCGAAGGGATGAGCTGCTGACATGACCGACGACACCCAGGCCCTCAGCGGCACCGACCTCATCAGGGCTGCGGAGCTGGCCGCCCAGCTGCGGGTGGACTCGATCCGGTCCAGCACGAGCGCGGGATCCGGCCACCCCACGTCAAGCATGTCCGCGGCGGACCTGCTCGCCGTGCTCGTCAGCCGGCACCTGCGCTACGACTGGGACCACCCGGGCGACGACCGCAACGATCACCTCATCTTCTCCAAGGGCCACGCCTCGCCGTTGCTGTACTCGGTCTACAAGGCCGTGGGGGTGGTGTCCGACGAGGAGCTGATGACCGGGTACCGGCGGTTCGGGTCCCGCCTGGAAGGCCATCCCACCCCCGTGCTGCCCTGGGTCGACGTGGCTACGGGATCGCTGGGCCAGGGACTGCCGGACGGGGTCGGCGTGGCCTTGGCGGGCAGGTACCTCGACCGGCTCCCGTACCGGGTCTGGGTGCTCTGCGGGGACAGTGAGATGGCCGAGGGCTCCATCTGGGAAGCCCTCGACAAGGCGTCGTATTACCAGCTTTCCAACCTGATCGCGATCGTGGACGTCAACCGGCTCGGCCAGCGGGGGCCGACCGAGCTGCAGTGGGATCTCGGCGCCTACGCCGCCCGCGCCGCGGCGTTCGGGGCGCGGGTCCTGGAGGTCAACGGTCACGACCTGAGCGAGATCGACGAGACGTTCGCCGCCGCCGAGGACACGAGCAGCGGCCAGCCGACCGTGATCCTGGCGCGCACCCGCAAGGGTCGCGGGTTCTCCGAGGTCGAGGATAAAGAAGGCTGGCACGGCCGCCCCTTCCCGCCCGACATGGCCGCACGCGCCATCGCCGAACTCGGGGGCGAACGTGACCTGATTGTCCGCGGCCCCCAGCCCGCCGTCACGGCGCCGGGCGACGAGCCGGCCATGCCCGCCGCGGCTGATCAGGCGCACGGCAATCCCGAGACCCCGGCGCCGGCGGCGCCGAAGTACTCCGTGGGCGAGAAGGTCGCCACCCGCAAGGCGTACGGCGACGCGCTCGTCGCACTCGGCGCGGACCAGCCCAGGGTGGTGGCCCTCGACGGTGAAGTCAGCAACTCCACCTACGCCATGGAGTTCGCGAAGGCCTACCCCGGGCGTTACTTCGAGATGTTCATCGCGGAGCAGCAGATGGTCGCGGCGGCCGTCGGGCTCAGCGTCCGGCACTACATCCCCTTCGCCTCGACCTTCGCGGCCTTCTTCACCCGCGCCTACGACTTCATCCGGATGGCCGCCATCTCGCAGGCCAACATCCGGCTGGCCGGCTCGCACGCGGGCGTCGAGATCGGCGCCGACGGGCCTTCCCAGATGGCCCTGGAAGACCTGGCCATGATGCGGGCCGTGCACGGAACGACCGTCCTGTACCCGAGCGACGCGACGAGCACCGCGGCGCTGGTGGAGGCCATGGCGCAGCGTCCGGGCATCAGCTACCTGCGCACTACCCGGGGGGCTTACCCCGTCCTGTACGACAGTTCGGACACGTTTCCCGTCGGCGGGTCCAAGGTCCTGCGCTCGGGCCCGGACGACGCCGTGACGCTGATCGGCGCCGGGGTGACCCTGCACGCCTGCCTGGCCGCGGCGGAGAGCCTGGCCAGCGACGGCCTCCAGGCTCGCGTCATCGACCTGTACTCGGTCAAGCCGATCGACTCCGGCACCCTCGTGGCGGCCGCGGCCGCCACGAATGGCCGCCTGGTCGTGGCCGAGGACCACTCCCCCGCCGGCGGGCTCGGCTCCGCGGTGGCGGATGCTCTGCTCGAGGCCGGGGTCCAGGGCCTGCGGCTCACTCACCTCAGCGTCCGGGACATGCCCGGCTCGGGTACCAGCGAGGAACTGCTGGCGGCGGCCGGCATCGATGCCCCGCACATCGAGGCGGCCGCCCGGGAGCTCATCGGCGGGTAAGCACCCCGGCCCGCTCAGGCGTCGGCGCGGCGGAGCCGGAGCACAGCCAGGCCCAGGGCGAGGGCGGCCCATGCGCACAGGACAGCCAGGCCAGCCCACGGGGCCAGCGGGAAGAAACCCTGGGCCGGCGTGTAGACGTTGCTGACCTGGGCGTACTGCGGCATGACCTGCTGGACGGAAATGGCGGCGGCCGGGGTGATCCGCAGCACCCAGTCGGCCAGCCCGGCGGGCAGGACAGGCGCGGTCACCGTGAGCAGGTAGGGCAGGACGATGACCACGATGACGGTGGCCACCGACCCGGCGCTCCGCCGCAGCAGGGTCCCGATGGCCAGGGCCAGGATCGCGGCGATGGCCAGCAGCGCGGCCGTGCCGGCCACCACCCGCACTGCGGTGAGTCCCGACACCGGGTAGACGTAGACGCCGTTGCCACGCAGGATCCGCTGGCCGAGCGTGACCACGACGGCGGCGGCGGCCAGCCCGGCCGCGAAGGTGACCACGCCGATCACCAGGGCCTTCGCCGCCAGGACCCGCCCGCGCCCCGGGCTGGCGGTCAGGGTGGTGCGGATCAGCCCGTGCCGGTACTCGGCGGTGATGAACATGGCGCCCACCACGGTCACCGCGATCAGCCCGGCGAACGTGCCCACCAGCGTCTGCGAGACGGTGGTGCCGAGGCCGGCCGCTCCGGTCACGAGCGGCGCGATGTCACCGGATCCGGTCACCGTGAACGTCCGCCCGGCCTGCTGGTATCCGCCGCGCAGGTCCCCGGGTGCGTTGCTCGCGGCCCCGACCGAGAGCCCGGCCCACCGGCCGGCACGGCCCGCAGACATCGCCGGGCTCAGGCGGACATGGTCGAACCGGCCGGTGGCCAGGGAGGGACCTCCCTCCGTGCCGGACTGGATGAAGCCGAGGCTGGCGACCTGCGCGTACTGCGGGGACGTGGCGAACAGCCCGGCCTGGACGGCGCGGGGCAGCCCGGAGAGAGTCACGGCAGCGACCCTGGTCCAGTGGGCGCCGTCCGCCGAGTCATAGCCGGTGACGGTGTCCCCGGAGCGGGTCAGCCGCAGCCAGCGGGGATCCCGCGGGGACACCGGGCCCGGGCGCCCCGCGATGTCCTGGGTGTAGTCGTCCTGCATGCGGACCCCGTGCGCGGCGGTGACCAGCATCGCCGCGTACGCCGCTCCCGGGCGGGTGGACGCGGTGAGGATGATCCCGGCTTTGGCCCAGGGCACCAGCCCGGGGCGCAGGCCCGCCTGGCCCGCGCCGCTTACGGGTCGCGGGGCACGCCGGCCACCGGCGCCGCTCGGCGCCACGGGGATCAGGCCGGTCAGCGCGGTCACCCGCACGGTGAGGCTGCCGTTCCCGGTCAGCCGCTGGTGCACGAGGTAGTACGAGTCGCTGACCGGCTCCCCGCCCGGGCCCAGCGGGACGGAGCAGGCGGAGGCCGGCCCGTTCCGGCCGCAACTGCCGTGCATGCCGGGCAGCAGCCCGAAGGCCACCGTCACCAGCGCGGCGGCGGCCAGGCCGAGGACCCAGCCGCGGACCGTCCGGAGCTTGGTCCACTCGGCGTGCACGAGCTGCCCGAATCGGTCATGCCCCGGCTGCACGCCGGGCCGGTATGAGGTGGGGGTGCTGGTGGTCATGAGGAGGTTGTACGCCGGGCCCGGTGTCAGCCCGGTGCCAGCCGCTGGCACCGGGCCGTCACCTGGCCGGCGCCCCTCATCTTGACACCGCGCCGTCACCCGGCACCTGGCATGGTTGGGATCGTGAGAGTGCTGGTCGTTGAAGATTTCGCCATTCTGGCCAGGACGATCGCGACCGGGCTGCGCCGCGAGGGCATGGCGGTCGACGTGGTCCTGGACGGGGACGACGCGCTGGAGCACCTGGCCGTCACCCGCTACGACGTCATAGTGCTGGACCGGGATCTGCCCGGCGTGCACGGCGACGAGGTGTGCCGCCAGATCGTGGCCGGCCCGGCTCATACCCGGGTGCTGATGCTGACCGCGGCCAGCACGGTCCGGGACCGGGTGGACGGCCTTGGCCTGGGCGCCGACGACTACCTGCCTAAACCGTTCGACTTCGCCGAGCTCGCTGCCCGGGTGCGGGCGCTGGGCCGCCGCTCCGCGGCCGCGCTGCCGCCCACGCTGGAATGCGGGGACCTGGCCCTGGACCCGAACCGCCGGGCCGCGTTCCGCGGCGGGCGGCGGCTGGACCTCAGCCCGAAGGAGTTCGCGCTGCTGGAATGCCTGCTCGCGTCGGCTGGCCGGGTGGTGCCGGCCGAGGAACTCCTCGAACGGGTCTGGGACGAGGCCGCCGACCCGTTCACCACGACGGTCAAGACCACGGTCCGGCGGCTGCGCGGCAAGCTCGGTGATCCGCCCGTCATTCACACCGAACGCGGCGGTGGCTACCGGCTCGGGGAGGCCTGATGCTGGGAAGCATGCTCCCGGAACCCGGCCTGCCCGCCCCCCGCCCGCCGGTGCGGCTGCGCAGGCTCCGCCGTACGCTGCGGCTCCAGCTGGCCCTGGCCTACACCGCGCTGTTCTTCGGCTCGGCGATCGTCCTGCTCACGATCCCGTTCCTGGGCTTCAAGAGCACGTTCCGCGCGGGCGGCCCGGGCCGTCTGTCCGCCGCCGCCCAGCAGGGCGCCGACGTGCACCGGCAGATCACCGGCTCCGCGCTGGCCCTGGCGGTCGCGGTGCTGCTGTCCCTGGTGCTGGGCTGGCTGATCGCCGGCCGGCTGCTGCGGCCGCTCCGGGCGATCACCGCCGCGGCCCGGGAGATCTCCGCCAGCAACCTGCACCGGCGGCTACGCCCCGGCCGCCGCCACGACGAGCTGACCGAACTCAGTGAGACGCTCAACGACCTGTTCGGCCGGCTCGAGGCCTCGTTCGCGTCCCAGCGGCATTTCGTGGCCAGCGCCTCACACGAGCTGCGCACCCCGCTCACGGCGGAGCGGGTCCTGCTTCAGGTGGCCCTGGCCGATCCCGGCGCGACCGCGCCGGCGCTGCGCGCGGCCTGCGAGGAGGCGCTGGCCCTCGGCGCGCAGCAGGAACGGCTGATCGACGCCCTGCTCACACTGGCCAGCAGCGAGCGGGGCATCGAGCAGCGGGAATCAGCCGATCTCGCCGTGATCGCCCGCGACATCGTGGCGGTCCGCAACCAGGAGGCCAGGCAGCGGGGGATCACCGTAGAGGCCACGCTCCGCGCGGCCCCGGTCCTGGGGGATCTGAGCCTCATCGAGAGCCTGGCCGCGAACCTGGCCGACAACGCCCTGCGCCACAACGTCCGCGGTGGCCGGGTGGAGATCTGCACCAGCGTCGCGGACGGGCGGGCGGTCCTCTCGGTCCGCAACACCGGGCCGGTCATCCCGGCCGGGGACGTCAGCCGCCTGTTCGAGCCCTTCCAGCGGCTCGGCCGACCGCGGGTCGGCCCGGCGGCCAGCCAGCCGGCGGGGCACCTGGCCAGCCAGCCGGCGGGTCAGCCAGATAGCCCGGCGGGCGGGCACGGGCTCGGCCTGGCCATCGTCCAGTCCATCGCCCGGGCCCACGGCGCCCGGCTGGCCGCCGCGGCCCGGCCGACCGGGGGCCTCGACATCGAGATCCTCTTTCCCTGAGCCCGGGAACGAGGGACCGCTACTCGGCCCTGAGCACCATGCCGGGCTGGGTCCGTGCCGCGGTCCGCGCGGGGATCGCCGCCACCGCGTTGGCCAGCACCAGGACAGCGGGGACGGCGAGCAGCAGCGCCGGGGAGATGATGGGCACCGGCTCGATCGCGAACGTCTGGGCCAGCGCCGTCCAGGCCCAGCGCCCGGCGGCCGCGCCAAGCGGCAGGCCGACGACCAGGCCGGCTCCGGCGATGGCGGTCGCCTGCCAGGCCACGCTGGCCCGGACCTGCCGGCCCACGAAGCCGAGCGCCTTGAGGATGGCCAGGTCCCGGCGCCGGCGGCGGACCGACGTAACCAGCGTGTGCGCGATCGTGCCCACGGCCAGCAGCGTGAGCACGGACGCCAGGGCGAGCGGCAGGTCGTTGACCCCCTGGACTTCCCGGACCTCCGGCGGCGCCACCGCGGGCAGCACCACCCCGGGGAACTGCCGCCTGAGGCGGGCCATCGCCGCCGGGTCACCCGGGTGCCGCAACGTGACCAGGTAGACGTTGACCGGGAGGGGGGCCTGGCTCAGCGTGCCCGCCCCGGCCAGCGTCATGATCGCGCCGGACCCGAGCTTCACCTGCTCGTTGGTGATCTCCGGGGACAGCACGACCTGCCCGGTGATGCGGAGCGCGACCTCCCCCCGGGTGGTCCGTGCCGCGCTGGGCGGCGGCCGCGGCGATGGCGTCGTCACTGCCCAGCTCGAACTGGGCCCGGCCGCCGGTCAGGCGGTTCACTTCGGCCCGGAAGGCGGGCAGGCCGGCCAGGCCGCGGTCCAGGTGGAAGGAGAGCCCGGCCATGTTGGCGACGGATCCGGCGAAACGGTGATAGAACGCGGCGGTCAGGAAGAGCGAGCCGGTGCCGGTGAAGATGACGTCGGCGGGCGCCCCGGAACCCCCCAGGTCCGTGGCGTCCGGATGATCGCGGTCACGCGCACGTCGGGCAGGGCGACATCCGGGCGCAGCACCTCGTTGTTGAGCACCGGCATGAGCTGGTCGGGCCGGAACCCGCGGAGCTGGATGACCGAGCCGACGTGCGCCCCCAGGATCCGCGCCGCCGTCTCGTTGATCATGACCTCGCCCGCCCGGGACGGCCTGGCTGGCCGGCCGGCCACGATGATCGCGTGGGTCTGCGGCGGGCGGTCGATCAGGGCCCAGGTCGTCACCTGGCCGGGCCGGGCGGCCGCCGGGCGCCCAGCCAGGGAGGCGGCCATCAGCATGAACGCACCCCGCTGGCTGTAGGCGATGCCTGGTAGCCGGGTGATCCGGCCCAGGGCCGCGAACGGGACCCCGGCCACCTGCCCCTCGGTCGGGCCGGACCAGGCCAGGAACCGGGGCACGGCGGTGTCGGTCCGGCGCGCCCCCGCGAGCGACACCAGGACCACGGACCCCATCAGGCCGGTGATCAGCGCCAGCACGAGCGGGCTGCGCCAGTCCTGCCGCAGCCCGGCGCGAACGCGCAGCCACACCGCCCGCATCCTGCTCCCGCCCCTGATGTGCGCCGGATCTCATGTGCGCCGGATCTCATGTGCGCCGGATCTCATGTGTGATTGTGCCTCAGCCCCCGGGCGGGGGCGTGGTGGCTAGCACGAGACTTGCCGGGGAGCCAGCCCTACCGCGGTGCGGCCGCCGCGAGCAGCTCGCGGGCGATGATCAGCTTCTGGATCTCGCTGGTCCCCTCGTACAGCCGGTACAGCCGGGAATCGCGGTACAGCCGTTCCACCACGGTCGAGCTCATGTAGCCCAGGCCGCCGTGGACCTGCACCCCGCGGTCGGCGACCCGGGAGACCATCTCGCTGCAGTACAGCTTGGCGGCGGACGGGCCAGCGGCCACATTGCGCCCGGCGTCGTAGTCGTCCGCGGTACTGAGCACCAGGGACCGGCCCGCCTCGATCTCGGCGTAGGAATCCGCCAGCATGGCCTGGACCAGCTGGTAGCTGCCGATGAGCTGCCCGCCCTGCTTGCTGGTCGCGGCGTGCGCGACCGACTCGTCCAGGATGCGCTGCGCGGTGCCGACGCACACCGCCGCGATGTGCAGCCGGCCGCGCGCCAGGACGGTCATCGCGCTGCGGTAGCCGCGACCCTCCTCCCCCACCAGGCGGTCCGCCGGGACGCGGACGTCATCGAAGATCACTTCGGCGGTCCACGCGCCGCGCTGGCCCATCTTGTGATCCCGCGGCCCGACCGTCAGCCCCGGGCTCGCGGCGTCGACCACGAAGACCGAGATCCCGCGGCCGGCCTCGGCGGCGGGATCGGTCCTCGCGAACACGACGAACAGGTCGGCCAGCGGCGCGTTGGTGATGAACCGCTTGGTGCCGGACAGCACCCAGCCGCCACCATTCGGGCGGTCGCCGTCCCGCCGGGCCGAGGTCCGCAGGCCGGCCGGGCTGGACCCGGCCTCGGACTCGGTCAGCGCGAACGACGCGACCATCTCCCCGGCCGCCAGGCCCGGCAGGAACGCCTTCTTCTGCGCGTCCGACCCGAACTTGGCGATGACCTGGCCGGCGATGCCGTTGTTGGTGCCGAACATGGACCGGAACGCGGGGGTGGCGTAGCCGAACTCGAACGCCAGGCGCACGTCCTGGGCCATGCTGACCCCGGACCCGCCGTACTCATCGGGCAGCGCGTACCCGAACAGGCCTAGCTCCGCGGTGGCCGCGCGGAGGTCCTCCGGGATCGCGTCGCTCTCCTCGATCTCGTCCTCGCGGGGCAGCACCTTCTCCCGCACGAACCGCCGCACCGCGTCGCGGACCTCACCGAATGTCGCCTCGTCCATGGCCCACCTCTCCTTCGGCTTCGATGCTCGCACCTGCTTTTCCCTAACGGAACCCGTCCGGACGCCCCCGGCGCCCCGGTCCAGGGTCCGCGGCCCGGTGCCGCCGTCCCCCTGGGCGGAGGACCGGCGGGGAACGCGGTGTTCGTTGCGGAAGAAAGAACGGCCACAGCGAAACAGGCAGGACCCCCGGCCCGCGCAACCATGCTGGTCGCGGGGCGGGGATCCCGCCTGCTACGGCGTGCGGGCCTGGGCCCGCGCCGGGGCCATGACGGTTAGGTCATGACGGGGTCGGCCGTGGCGGTCAGGCCTTGGCCTGCATGCTCTGCCGGGCCGGGTTGGCCTGCTCGGCGGCCTTGGGGTCCTTCTCGTCGGCCTTGGCGCGGACGCCGGCCTCGATCTTGCTGCCGAGGTCCTTGTCCACGTTGCTCCAGTACTCGAAGGCGCGCTGCAGGACCGCGTCGGTCACCCCGTTGAGCAGGTGGCCGACGATGTTCGTGACCAGCCGCTCGCGGGCCGCGTCGTCGAGCACCTCACGGACCATCGTGCCCGCCTGGCCGAAATCGTCGTCCTCCGCGTGGGGAACGTACGCGGAGCGCATGATCTCCCCGTCCGCGTACCAGCCGGCCGGCTTGTAGTGCTCAGAGTCGGCCCGGGGGCCGCCCTTGGAGTTCGGCGCGTACACCGGGTCGGTGGCGTTGACGACGCGCATCGCGCCGTCCTTGCTGTAGGCGTGCACCGGCACCTTGGGCGAGTTCACCGGGATCTGCTTGTAGTTCACCCCGAGCCGGGCGCGGTGTGCGTCGGAGTAAGAGAACCCGCGGGCCAGGAGCATCTTGTCCGGGCTCAGCGCGATGCCGGGGACCAGGTTGTTCGGCTCGAACGCGGCCTGCTCCATCTCGGTGTGGTAGTCGGTCACGTTCCGGTCCAGGACCAGCCGGCCGACCTCAATGAGCGGGTAGTCGCTGTGCGGCCACACCTTGGTCAGGTCGAACGGGTTGAACCGGTAGGTCTTGGCCTCGTCGAACGGCATGATCTGCATCTTCAGCGTCCAGCTCGGGTACTCGCCGCGCTCGATGTGGTCATACAGGTCGCGCTGGTGGTAGTC
>Ga0208589_1001214_pt1 | contig 10940 bp, 8 predicted proteins | sample NGESurshal092012_2_FD_184486 | JGI IMG/M metagenome (GOLD analysis project Ga0208589, IMG submission 184486) | Arctic peat soil microbial communities from Barrow, Alaska - NGEE Surface sample F53-2 shallow-092012 (SPAdes) | ecosystem: Environmental > Terrestrial > Soil > Wetlands > Peat ... | reverse complement strand
ATCCTTCTTCGAACCGAACGAGATCACCGGCAGCAGATCCTCGACCTGCGAGAATATCCGCTTCTCGATGACTTCACGAATCTTCTCGTAGCTGGTCCAGCCCGGGTTCTTGCCGCCGTTCTGGGCCCGCGACCGCAGCGAGAACTTGACGACCTCGTTGCGGAAATCCTTGGGGTTGGCGATGCCGGCCGGCTTCTCGATCTTGGTCAGTTCCTGGTTGAGAAGCTCGCGATCGAGCATTTGACCGGTGTCGGGATCCTTGAAGTCCTGGTCTTCGATCCAGGCGTCGGCATAGTCGACATAACGGTCGAACAGGTTCTGGCCGTAGTCCGAATAGGATTCCAGATAGGCCTTCTGGATCTCGTGGCCGATGAATTCCGCATAACGCGGCACCAGATCGGCCTTGATGAATTCCATGTAGCGCTTTTCGACTTCCTCAGGGAGCTGCTCGCGGCGGATCGCCTGCTCCAGCGCATACATCAGATGCACGGCATCGGCGCCGAGTTCCGAGGTGTCGTGATTGAAGGTCGCGGCCAAAACCTTGAACGCGAAACGCGTCGAAGCGCCGTCCATGCCTTCGTCGACGCCGGCGGCATCCTTGTATTCCTGCACGCTGCGGGCCTTCGGGTCGGACTCCTTCAGGCTTTCGCCGTCGTAAACCCGCATCTTGGCAAACAGCGTCGAGTTTTCATGCTTGCGCAACCGCGACATCACCGAGAACCGCGCCAGCGTCTCAAGTGTCGCCGGTGCGCAAGGCGCGGTCGCGAGTTCCGATCCCTGGATCAGCTTCTCGTAGATCTTCTGCTCCTCGGTGACGCGCAGGCAATACGGCACCTTGATGACGCAGATGCGGTCGATGAAGGCCTCGTTGTTCTTGTTGGTCTTGAAGCTTTGCCACTCCGACTCATTGGAATGAGCCAGAATGACGCCGGTGAAGGGGATCGCGCCGATATTCTCGGTACCGATGTAATTGCCTTCCTGGGTCGCTGTCAGCAGCGGGTGCAGCATCTTGATCGGCGCCTTGAACATCTCCACGAATTCGAGAATGCCCTGATTGGCGCGATTGAGGCCGCCGGAATAGCCGTAAGCATCCGGATCGTTCTGCGCGAAGGTTTCCAGCTTGCGGATGTCGACCTTGCCGACCAGCGAGGAGATGTCCTGGTTGTTCTCGTCGCCGGGCTCGGTTTTCGCGATCGCGATCTGTCGCAGGCGCGAGGGCTGGATTCGCGCGACGCGAAACTGCGAGATATCGCCGCCGAAGGATTCGAGCCGCTTGTAGCACCACGGGCTCATCAAGCCGCTGAGGCGGCGGCGCGGAATGCCGTACTTTTCTTCGATCATCGGCCCAAGCGTTTCGGGATCGAACAGGCTGAGCGGACTCTCGAACACCGGACTCAGTTCATCGCCGGCCTTCAGCACATAGATCGGATGTACTTCCATCAGCGACTTCAGCCGCTCGGCCAGCGAAGACTTGCCGCCGCCGACCGGCCCCAGCAGATAGAGGATCTGCTTGCGCTCCTCGAGTCCTTGCGCGGCATGCCGGAAGAATCCGACGATGCGCTCGATGGTTTCCTCCATGCCGTGAAAGCCGGCGAACGCCGGATAGGTCCGCATGGTGCGGTTCAAAAAAATTCGGCCAAGGCGGGCGTCCTTGGCCGTGTCAATCATCGTGGGTTCACCGATCGCCGTCAGCAACCGTTCGGCTGCGTTGGCATATCGCAATGGATCGCTTCGACACGATTCCAGATATTCCGCCATCGACATATCGGTCTGGCTTCGAGCCTCGAACGACCGCGCGAAAGCATTGAACAGAGAATCGTTGTACATGATCCCTCTCCACAATCTGGTCGCTGTACGGCTGCGTCGCGGACTAGCTTACCGACGGGGCATTGCCCACATTACGAATCAGCCTCAGCACATTGGTCGATTGGACACTCTGGGCAGCTTGTGGACAACGCACATCGTGGGCAATTGGCTGAGTCATAAACAGGCAATTGCCGAATCCTTATGCGATCCGCGCCACTGTTGCCGAAATGAGATACCATTTTGCAAGGCTGTAACCGAGCAGCAACAACTACACCGTTGCGTGATTTACCGGTGAGGACTCAGACACCGCTGCTTGAGCCGGTAATGTTACGGAGATGCATTGGCGAACGCGCAACCGCGCGGCGATGCACGCGACAGTTCCCGCGTTAATCGATCGGATGTCCGATCATCGCGGAGAGTTCGCGCACCAGACGTTCGTTCATCTGCCCGGTCGCCGGAATCCTGCGCTCGTGTTCGAACTTCACGATCGCCGCCTGGGTGTCCGAGCCGATGGTGCCGGTCGGTTTCAACTGGCCGTAGCCATATTCGGTCAGCGCGCGCTGCACCGCCGCCACACGGCGCGAACCGCCCGGGCTCAGCGTGCTGTCGCTGCGGGAGGAAACCGGGATCGGCGCCGGCGGACGCGGGACCGAGGAAGTCGCTATCGGCGTCGTGCTTGTCGCCTTGACGAGATTGGTCAGCGGATCGGCGCTCTTGAGGTCAGCCGCCTTCGGTTCCGCCGCCTTGATCTCGACGGCCCTGATCTCGACAGCCCTGGGTTCGGGAACCTTCTGCTCGATCGGAGCCGCCTCGGACCGCGCTGCTTCCGCCGGCCGCGGGCGCGGCAACGGGCTGGCCGGGGCTTGTACGGGTACCGGCATCGTTACGATCGAGCCGAACATCGGCGACGGATGAGGTCCCGCCTGGAGGAACAGCGCATTGGCGACGATGGCGACGATCGCGGTAAAGGCCAGCGCGCCGGCGCCCGTGTCCTTTGGGCTGTGCAGCAGGATACGCATCACGAGGCCGCGCTCGGGCTCAGCCTCCACCGCAACCGCCTGCGCGCTGCGTCGGCGGCGACGAGGCATCTCTTCGTCATCGGCAATTCGTCTAGGCACTTTTCTTCACCTGGTAAGTTTGGTCCGCTGGTCCGGATCGCGCCGTGGGATTGAGTGTCGCGATATTGCTCGACGGCTCCCGGGTGGATGGCGTGAACGTGAGCGGCAACGCGACCGTCACGGTGGTTCCCTCGTCGATCTTGCTCTGCACGGTCATTTCGCCGGCATGAAGGCCGACGAGGCTTTTCACAATCGACAGGCCTAGGCCAGTCCCTTCATGGCGCCGCTGATAGGTCTTGCCGGCCTGGAAGAACGGATCGCCAATACGCTTGAGATCGTCGGCGGCAATGCCGACGCCGGTATCGCTGACGCGAAGAACCATCCGAGGTCCCTCGACGGCGGCGGAAACCGTCACGGTACCGCCGCGTTCGGTGAACTTGATGGCATTGGAAACGAGGTTCAGGACGATCTGCTTGAACGCGCGTGCGTCGCCGGTCATGCCCGGCAAATCCTCGTTTACACGGGTGACGAGGTCGATGCCGTTTTCGCGCGCCTTGAGCGCCAGCAAATTGCAACAATTGAGCAACGCCGCGCGCGGCATGAACGGCTCCGGCGATATCTCGAAACTGCCGGACTCCATCTTGGACATGTCGAGGATGCCGTTGACCACCGACAGCAGGTGCTGACCGGAATCGTTGATCAGCTGGGCATATTCCTTGCGCCGCGCCGCGTTCAGCATCAGCGCGTCTTCCTGAACGATCATTTCGGAAAAGCCAATGATGGCATTGAGCGGCGTGCGCAGTTCGTGGCTCATGGTCGCGAGGAAGCGGCTCTTGGACGCATCGGCCTGTTCGGCGGCGGTGCGTGCCAGATCGAGCGCCTGCTCCTGAACCTTGCGGTCGGTGATGTCGCGCATCACGGCGACCACCTCGGCCTCGGACGAAGCCGCAGCATTGGACGTCTGACCGAGCGGTCGGCAACGCATTTCGACCCAAACGAAGTCGACCGAATTATTCGAACCACGCTCGCCGCCGCGCGGTGCGTCGCGCCTGAGACGAAACTCGACGCTGCATTCCTCGTCGCCACGCGCCGCATCCGACAACGCTGTCAGATAAGCCGGCCGGTCAGCAACGTGGACGCGGTCGAACAGGCCGTGAGCCAATAATCGCGGTGCCGGCGTACCGAGCATGGCTTCGGCCGCCGGCGAAATGAACTGCACGGCGCCGTTGCGACGGTGCCGCGATATCACGTCGCTCATATTGCGAGCCAGCAGCCGATAGCGATCTTCTTCGACAGAGAGCAACGACACGCTGGTGCGCGCCAGCGACTCCGCGCTGAACGCGAGCCCCGCGGCATAGAGCGTGCCTGACGCGACGCCGAACGCCATGCACAGGCTGCGCACGGCCGGATCCGGCACCGGCAACACGCCGAACTGGCCGAGTACGATCAACAACGCTGCGCACGTCAACGCCAGGCCGGAGGCAAAAGCGACCACACGGCGCGATGCCGAAAGCGCGGCCTCCAGCGGAATGACCATCAGCCAGATCGCAGCAAAGGAGTCGATGCCGCCTGTGTTGATGGCAACCGTCAGCACGAGGCCCGCCAGCGCCAGCGACGACAGCACGTAGGCGCCTTCGTAGCGGCCAGTGCGCGACAGAAACCATGACAGCAGGATCGGCGCGATCAGCCACGCAAACGCCACGACCTCGAGCGCGGTAGGCGCGCCGCGCATCGCGATGTAAATCGGGAAGGCTGCGAGCGCCGCGAGGCTGCCCAGCAGCCGCGGCGCTATGAAGGCGCGATGGCGCGCGCGGGTCAGCACGTCATAGCGCGCGGACGGGTGCAGCAGCGCATCGAGGCAATCGCGGATGATATTCAAAACAATCACGGCACTTGCGCTTCGGCTTGTTCGTCCAAACAGACGCGCCGGAACGCCCCCTTTATCGTTGCCCCACCGTGTCAGAGCGACATTAAGCTAACGCTAAGGCGTCGCGACTGGCCGCCAAAGACGGTAACTTCGCGGGATTTTCGCCGGGTTCCGACGACGCATTCGATCCAGATGGTGAATGACCGGTTTCCGGCCCAACGGGCTTATGGTTTCGAAATGGTGGACGCCGATTTCACGGTGAAATTTCGCATCAATCGAAAATTTACACCGAATCAAATCAATCGGATTTTCCGCGAAATTTCGCCGAATTAATCTCAATGCAAACACTTGCGATTTATCGACGGCTGTTAAGTCAGGGATTGATTGCGCGGGATCAAGCGCAACGGGATCAAAAAGAGACGGCTAGGGTCGCGAAGATGTTTTTTCTGCTCCGCATGGCGTTTTGGCTCGGGCTTGTGCTCGTGCTGCTGCCAAGAGAGAAGACACCTGAATCGGAAAAGCTGCCGCAGATCGGTGCGTCGCAGGCGGTGCAGGCTGCGACCGCCGCGGTGTCGGATATGACTCAATTCTGCAAGCGCCAGCCCGCAGCCTGCGAAGTCGGCGGCCAGGCAGCGACCGTGATCGGCCAGCGCGCCGAGGACGGCGCGCGCAAACTATATCGGATCATCACCGACAAGCGTGCGCCCGATCACACCGGTTCGATCGGCACCGTCGAGAATGCGGATTCCTCGCCCGCGGATTTGGCGCAGCGCGACACGTTGACGCCGGACGATCTCGCTGCCGAATGGCAGATGCCGTCGGCGCCGTAAGGGCAAAACGGCAGGCATTTTTCGCACCGCCAAACTCGCTTTCGATCGCCTGCGACCCTATATAAGGCTTGGGATCGAGCCCGGGACATCATGACGATCGACGAAATCAGGGATAATTTTGCGCTGCTGGAGGAGTGGGACGACCGCTACCGCTATGTCATCGAGCTTGGCCGCATGCTCGATCCGATGCCTGACGCCGAGCATTCCGCGGCCAACAAGGTGCAGGGCTGCGTCAGCCAGGTCTGGCTCTCGAAACAGCTCGACCGCAGCGAGGCCGGCAAGCCGCTGTTGAAATATCTCGGCGACAGCGATGCGCATATTGTGCGCGGGCTGGTCGCGATCCTGCTGACGCTCTATTCCGGCCACACTCCGCAGCAGATTCTGGCGACCGATGCGATCGCGGTATTCGACGAATTCGGATTTCGCGAGCATCTGACGCCGCAGCGTTCCAACGGCCTGCGCGCGATGGTCGAGCGGATCCGCGCCGACGCACGCGAGGCGCTCGCCGGCGCCTCATAAATTTTCCGGCTACTTCCGCCGCCGGCGTTGCTGGCCCAGTCCCATCTTTTTGGCGAGTTGCGAACGCGCTACCGCGTAATTCGGCGCAACCATGGGATAGTCGGCGGGAAGACTCCATTTGTCGCGATATTGCTCCGGCGTCATGTTGTACTGCGTGCGCAGATGACGCTTCAGCGACTTGAAGCGCTTGCCGTCTTCTAGACACACGAGATAATCCGGCGTCATCGACTTCTTGACGGACACGGCGGGCTTGGCCGGCTCCATCGGGGTCTCGACCCGGCCGGTCGAAACCCGCTGCAACGCCGCGTGAATCTGGCTGATCAGGGTCGGGATTTCGGAGGCTGGCGTCGGATTGTTGCTGAGATAGGCCGAGACGATATTCGCGGTCAGATCGATGAAGCTCTTGCTGGCGGCGTCGTTCATGGCCCGAACCTTTCGACGGTCTCTTGCGCCGGCAAATCTTGCACCGGGAGGTCTCGGTATCGAACAGTATCCCGGCGCCCAATACATCAGCGGAATCGCCGACTACTTGACGAATATGAGCGAATTGCTGCCGAATTGACAAGAAAAACAAAGTTTTATTTTCGCACCGGTTCCGCCCCAAGTAGAACCTGGCCTATGTGCGCTGGTCGAGATGCGCCCGCAATTCGTCGATCGAGCCGAACCGCATCATGCCCTCGGGCATTTGCGCCTCGATCGAGCCGTCGGAATACAACGAATAGGCCATGCCATCGACGACGCCGGACTTGAGAACCGTCACCGCCTGCGGCTCCTCGCGGCGCGGTGGCTGCCCCGCGCGATCGGCCGCCGGATTTGGCTCCGCAAAGGTCGATGGCGTGCGGGTGCTGCGCCGGACATCCACCGACCTTGCGCGTTCCGGCTGCGGCCAGGCGTCCTCAAACGTCGCGGGCGACGGCTCGTTTGGCTTGGCCGGCGCAGGCGCGATCGCGGGCGCCGTTCGCGAATCCGTTACGGCGAGTTCCGGCGCGCGGCCCTCGGCGCGCTCGCGTTCCTTGCGCGAGGTCGAGGAAAACAGCAGGTTGCGCCGCTGCTTGGGGGCAGGTGCGGCTTCCACCGGCGGCGCCTCGCTACGGGAGCGTTCCCGTGCGGTTTCTTCATGCCAGGGCGGCGGCGTGGCAGGATCGCCGTCGGCCGGATTTGCCGCGCCTGATTGGTCGAACAAGTCGTCATTGCCGGGCGCCTGACCCTGAGGCGCGGCGCTTGCCGCCGATAGCGGTGCCGGGAAGCCGGTCCGCGGCGCCAGCACGCCGGCCGATTCAAAGTGCTCCGCGATGGCTTTCAGTTCGCGGACGACCACGCAAAGCGCGATCATGATCATCCCGGTGCAGGCGGTGACCGCACCGGCAATGATCACGGTATTGCCGAAACTGAATTCCTTGATCGGGATCCCGTAAGCGATCCCCAAAAGGCCGGCCAGCAAAAAGCCAATCCCGGCGATCAGCAACGCGATGATCATCTAAAATACCCCCGCTGCGCTGAAAGACCGCACAGCCGCCGACGCCACGATACCGTCATATTGTGTGCACCGCCAACCGACAATTACAGGGGAAGTTCCTTCGGAAAACCGCCCTCCCCAGCCCAAAATCTACGATCCAAGCCCTAATTTTCGCCCAACAGCGCTTCCGGGCAGATATCTACCACCCTCATACCGCTCCCGGATTGCTGCAGCGCATCAAGGGCAATTACGCCACATTTCTCAATTACCCGGAAAGGGAACTGCGCTATATGGATGCCGGGGAATGAGGCCCAAAAGCGCCGAAGTTGGGCCATCTGGGACGCCGGGTTACCAATAGCCATGTCATCCATCACGACCTCGGACATCGATGCCTCGCGGCGCTCGGTGGCCCGAACCTGCGACGACCTCGCCATCCTCGTGCTGGCCGCGGTCGGCGTGATCGCGAGCCTCACATTCTGGGATTACGGGCTTGGCTGGGACGATTACACCCACGCCGAATATGCCGACCTGTTGCTCAAGATGTATGGCTCCGGGTTCAAGGACACCGGCGCGCTGTCGTTCGCCAATCTCTATATGTATGGCGGCGGCTTCGACATGGCGGCGGCGCTGCTGCACAAGGTCATTCCGCTCGAATTGTTTGAAACCCGCCGGCTCGTCGGCGCCATCGTCGGCATCATCGGGCTCGCGGTGACGTGGCGGCTCGGCCGCCGCGTCGGCGGCCCGCTGGCAGGCCTTGCCGCGCTGTTGCTGCTGGCGCTGTGCCCGACCTTCTACGGGCACATGTTCATGAACCCAAAGGACGCGCCGTTCGCCGTGGCGATGGTGATCCTGATGCTCGGCCTCGTCCGCCTCGCCGAGGAGTATCCTTCGCCCTCGCCGCGCACCATCCTGATCGTGGGCCTCGGCGCCGGCCTGTCGCTCGGCTCGCGCGTGCTCGGCGGACTGGCGTTGCTCTACGCCGTGATCGGTTTCGCTCCGTTGTTCATCGACGAAATCCGCACCCAGGGTAGCCGCGAGGCCGCGCGACGGTTCGCCCATGTCGTCTATGTCCTGCTGCCCGGCCTGGTCCTCGGCTATTTGATCATGGGGTTGATCTGGCCGTGGTCGATCATCGAGGTGGGCAATCCGTTCCGGGCGCTGACCTATTTCTCCCACTTCTTCGAAAAACCGTGGAAGGAAATGTTCGACGGCGCGCTGGTGTCGGTGCCGGACATGCCATGGTCGTACCTCCCGACCCTGTTCGCGCTGCAACTGCCTGAAGTGCTGCTCGGGCTTTTCATCGCCGCCGTCGCCGGCACGCTGGTCTCGCTGTCGCGCCGCGACGTGACGGCGCGCCGCAAGACCATCCTGCTGATGCTGACGCTGGCGGCGACGCTGCCGCTGTTGATCGCGATGGTGAAGCGCCCGGCGCTCTACAACGGCATCCGTCATTTCATCTTCGTGATTCCGCCGATGACGGTGCTGGCCGGTGTCGCCTTTGCCTGGGGCATGAACTGGCTCAAGGACAATGGCCGCCATTGGCAACCGGCGGCGGTCGCAGCCCTGGTGTTCGGCCTGATGCTGCCGCTTACCGAGATGATCCGGCTGCATCCCTATCAATACACCTTCTTCAATCACATCGCCGGAACGGTCCGGGGCGCCGACGACCTGTTCATGCTGGATTATTGGGGCCTCGCGTTGAAGCAGGCGTCCGACGGCCTGCGTGAGCAACTCGACGAACGGCAGGAAGTGCCGCCGAAGGGCCGCAAATGGAAGGTCGCGGTGTGCGGCCCGCAACGCCCCGCCCAGGTCGCGCTCGGCCCCGACTTCACGATCGGCTGGGACAGTCACGCCGCCGACTTCGCGATGACGCTCGGCGAATTCTACTGCAAGGGTCTCACCGCGCCCGTCATGGTGGAAATCAAGCGCGACGACGTGGTGTTCGCGCGGGTCTACGATATCCGCGGACGCAGCATTTCGAGCCTGCTCGCGATTCCCGCGCCTTAACGGCAAGAGCCTACCTTCGCCCGGCAAACATGACTGCCACGCGAGGCACGGGCCTGCCCGAGGCTTGCTGCAGGCAAGCCATGGGATTAGGTTCGACGCAAGATTAGCGGTCAGTTTCAACAGCCCTTACCGGAGAAGCCAATCATGTCGCCAGCAGAAGCGCGCCTCAAACAAGTGCCGTCGGATATGACCGAAGCCGAATGGAGCCAGCGGGTCAATCTCGCCGCCTGCTACCGCCTGATCGCGCATTACGGCTGGGACGACCTCGTCGATACCCATATTTCGGCGCGCGTGCCCGGCGGCGAGCATCACTTCCTGATCAATCCCTACGGCCTGATGTTCGACGAGATCACCGCCTCCAGCCTGGTCAAGGTCGACCTCGACGGCAACCAGTTGACCAAGAGCGAGTACAGCATCAACCCGGCCGGCTTCACCATTCATTCGGCGATCCACGAAGCCCGCGAGGATGCCGGCTGCGTACTTCATCTGCACACGCCCGACGGCACCGCGGTCGCGAGCTGCGCCGAAGGCCTGCTGCCGATGAACCAGACCGCGCAGCTCGTCACCTACGACCTCGCCTATCACGACTATGAAGGCATCGCGCTCGATCATGACGAGCGTCCGCGGCTGCAAAAGGATCTCGGAGCCAAGAACCACATGCTGTTGCGCAACCACGGCACGCTGACGGTCGGCCGCTCGGTGGCCTCCGCGTTCGAACGCATGTTCCATCTCGAGCGGGCCTGCACCATGCAGGTACGCACGCGTATGCTGGGGCCATCAGCCTATCCGATCGAGCAGGTCGTAATCGACAAGAACACCGCCGTGCTCAACAATCCCGACCGGCAGGAACTGCGCTCGACCACGCTGGTCTGGCCGCCGCTGCTGCGCAAGCTCGATCGCCTCGACCCCAGCTACAAGAATTGAAACTTTTACAGTTTTGGTGTAGCTTTTCAGTCAACGACCTCTGCACTTCGATTACAAACGCCGCCCAATCCCGGGCGGCGTTTTTATTTGCGTAGCTTCGTAGGGCGGATTAGCGAAGCGTAATCCGCCGCTCACGCCACGTGACAAGACGGCGGATTACGCTTTGCTAATCCGCCCTACACTTCCTGATTCAATTTTCAAACAGCCGATCCCAAATCGTCATTGCGAGCGCAAGCGAAGCAATCCAGAACCACAAAGCAAGACTGGATTGCTTCGTCGCAAGTGCTCCTCGCAATGACGGTAAGACAAGACTCCTCGTTCTCGCGACAAGCTTTTGCCCGAGTTTTTCAAATTCGCTCGCGCCCCTAAAAAGAAAGAGGGCGCAGGGAAGACCGGGTGCGCGCTGCACCCGCGGTCTCGTGTGCATTGATGCACAAAACAATGCGCACACGAGCATACAGGTGAAGCGGAAA
>Ga0208589_1001213_pt1 | contig 10940 bp, 10 predicted proteins | sample NGESurshal092012_2_FD_184486 | JGI IMG/M metagenome (GOLD analysis project Ga0208589, IMG submission 184486) | Arctic peat soil microbial communities from Barrow, Alaska - NGEE Surface sample F53-2 shallow-092012 (SPAdes) | ecosystem: Environmental > Terrestrial > Soil > Wetlands > Peat ... | reverse complement strand
GTCAGTGCTGTACGACGTCAAGTATGTGCTGCCGCGTGATGCTGTCGACGGCCGACTTTGAGTTAATGAGGACGCCATGAAGATTCTTGTCACCGGTACGGCCGGATTCATCGGCTCGCACGTGGCGCTGCGCCTGCTCGAGCGCGGTGATGAAGTCATCGGCATCGACAACCTCAGCGACTATTACGACGTGAACCTGAAGAAGGCGCGGCTGGCGCGCTTCATGGATCATCCGAACTACACCCATGTCGCGGCCGATCTGGCCGATCGCGCGGCGATCGAGGCGACGTTCGCCACGCACAAACCGCGGCGCGTGATCAACCTGGCCGCGCAGGCCGGCGTGCGCTACGCCGCGCAGAATCCGCACATCTACGTGTCGACCAACGTCACCGGCTTTCTGCACATCATCGAGGGCTGCCGCCATCACGGCGTCGAACACCTGGTGTTTGCCTCCACCAGTTCGGTGTATGGCGCGGATACCCGGATGCCGTTCTCCGAGCATCAGCCCACCGAGCACCCGCTGACGCTGTATGCGGCATCGAAAAAAGCCAACGAGATGATGGCGCATAGTTACGCGCATCTGTACGGTCTGCCATGCACCGGCCTGCGCTTCTTCACTGTCTATGGTCCGTGGGGACGGCCCGACATGGCGCTGTTCCTGTTCACCAAGGCGATTCTGGCCGGCGAACCGATCAAGGTGTTCAACCACGGCCATCACAAGCGCAGCTTCACCTATATCGATGACATCGTGGAGGGTGTGCTGCGCACGCTGGACGCCGTGCCCGCCGGCAACCCGCAGTGGAACGGGTTGGCGCCGGATCCGGCCTCAAGCCTCGCGCCCTATCGCATTTTCAACATCGGCAACGAGCAGCCAGTGGCCTTGCTGCGTTATATCGAGGTGCTGGAGCAGTGCCTTGGCCGCACGGCGCAGATGGAACTGCTGCCCTTGCAGGCGGGTGACGTACCCGATACCGAAGCGGACATGTCGGCGCTGGCGGCGGCGGTGGACTATAGCCCGAGCGTGTCGGTGGAAGAGGGCGTGAGCCGCTTTGTGCAGTGGTATCGGGATTATTACCACAGCTGAGCGGTTTCAAGGGCGGCCCATCACACGGCTCCCATCAATGCGCGGGGCGAACGGGCCTGGATAGATCCCGGCGTCCGGCGCGATTTGTCGCGGGCAGGACACAGCGGCCGCTGCGGCCGGTTACAATCACTGGCCAACGTCGTGTGGATGCAGCCAACCCATCCAGATCCCGAGCACGACCATGGCGATCAGCAGCAGCGACAGGCCGATGCGGCGGGTCAATGCCCACACCGTGCGCTTGTCATCGTCCTTGTCGGTCATCATGAAGTACAGCGCCTGGCCGAGGCTGAAGATCACCACCAGCAACAATCCCACCAGTGCATATTTGTAGACGGTTTCCACGTGAATGATCCGATCCATTTCGACCTGCACAGTATAGCGGCCGCCCGCAGGCGTCCCGCGTGAGCGGGTTCCGTCGGCCGTCGTGGTGGGCGTTGCTGTTGACGGCGGCTGGTGCGTTGCTGTTCATACGTTTGGGCATCTGGCAGCTGCATCGCGCCGACTTCAAGGAAGCGCTTCTGCGGCGGTATGCCGCATCGTCATCCGCGCCCTTGCAGGACTTCGCCAAGGTGGGCGCCGCGCCGCCGGCCGATACCTTCCCGCGGGTGCAGGTGAGCGGCCACTATCTGGCCGATCGGCTGTATCTGCTGGACAACCCCAACCATGACCAACGCGGTGGAGTCGAGGTGTTCGCGCCGTTCCAGCTGCATGCCCAGAAACAACTGCTGCTGGTGGATCTGGGTTTCCTGTCGGGCAACGGTACCGGCCAGGCACCGCAGTTGCCGCCATTGCCAGCGACCGAAGTCAGCCTGCAGGGCCTGTATGTGCCGCCGCCGCCGATCGGTTTCGAGATGGGTGGCGATGCGCTGGCGCGGCAGACCCGCTGGCCGAAGAACAGCATTTTCCTGGATCCGGCGGAAATTTCCCGCGACCTCGGCCGCCCGTTGTACCCACGGGTACTGGCGCTGGATGCCGACCCGGCCTCGATCTATGTACGCGTGCACACGCTCGATTTTTCCTCGATGCCGCCGGCGCGACATCGCGCCTATGCTTTCCAGTGGTTCTCGTTTGCCATCGCGGCGGTGGTGATTCTGCTGGTGGTGAATCGCAAGCGCGGCTCGCGAAAGCCCTGACCCAAACGTCGATGAAGCCCGATGAATACAGTTGATCCCAAGTCGTTGCGTCGCAGCCGGATGTTTCTGCTGCTGATCGCGCTGGTGTTTGCCGCGCCGATGCTGGTGGCCGGTCTGCTCACGTATGGCGGCTGGCAACCGGGTGCCAGGGGCAACGGTCAGCCGATCGAACCACAGCGGAATTTTGTCGCCGAGAACCTGCGCGTGCAGCTGGCGGATGGACAGACCTATGCCTGGCGCGACAGCAAGCCGCGCATGACCTTGGTGGCGCTGGCCGGCCCCGACTGCGCCGTGCAGTGTCTGGCGACACTGACGAAGATGGCCGCCGCACGCGTCACGCTCAGCAACAACATGTCGCGCCTGCGCCTGCTTTATCTGGGCACGCCGCCGGCAAATGAGAATCGCGACGGCATGAAGAACTACTGGCAGCTTGGCCAGGATGTCGACGGCAAGCTCGCCATGTACCGGCCGAGTACGCCGGACAGCGTCAGCGCGCTGCTGGTGGAATCGAACGGCACCGCGCTGTCGCTGTATCCTGCGGGCTTTGATCTTTCCGGGTTGCGCAAGGATCTGCAGAAGGTGATCCACTGATGCCGTCGCGTTCCCTGAAAATCCTGCGCGGCCTGTCGCTGCTGGCGGCGGTGTTCGCGTTCGGGCTGGTGATGTTCGGCGCGTTCGTGCGATTGTCCAACGCCGGCCTGTCCTGCCCGGACTGGCCCACCTGCTATGGCCAGGTGACCTGGCCGCAACATGCGCAGGCAGTGGCGCACGCGGATGCGGCGTTCCCGGATCGCCCGTATGAAGCAGGCAAGGCCTGGCGCGAACAGGTGCATCGTTTCCTCGCCGGTACGCTCGGCGTGCTGGTACTGGTGCTGGCGTTGCTTGCCAGCGGGCGCAAGCGGGATACCCAATTGGCGGTGATCGCCGGCGCGGTGTTCGCGGCGATCGGGGTCGGCCTTTACATGCACGGGGAACACCTGTGGTCGTCGGTGCTGGCGCTATGTGCGATTGCGCTGCCGCTGTTTGCGGCGATCGGATTGAAACGACCCGGCGCATGGAGGGTCTGCGTACTGGCGCTGGCGGTGATCATCTTCCAGGCGATGCTCGGCATGTGGACGGTGACGTTGCTGCTGAAGCCGGTAGTGGTGATGGGGCATCTGCTCGGCGGCATGACCACGTTTGCCTTGCTGGCGTACGCCGCGCTGCGGTTTGCCGGGGTGGATGCGCCGAACGATCACATGAATGATCTGCGCCGGCTGCTGGCGATCGGCATCGTGCTGCTGTTCTGCCAGATCGCGCTGGGCGGCTGGACTTCGGCGAACTACGCGGCGCTGGCGTGCGGTTACGGCCCGGGCTCCTTTCCGCAATGCCTGGGTCAGTGGATGCCGCCGGTGGACTTCCATTCGGGCTTTGAGCTGTCGCGCGGCATCGGCGTCAATTACGAAGGCGGCGTGCTGGACATGGCCGCGCGCAGTGCGATTCAGATCGTGCACCGGTTCGGCGCACTGGTGGTGTTCTGCTATCTCGGCTGGCTGTCGCACAGGCTGGTCGGGCGTGGCTTGCGCCTTTGCGGCATCGCGATCGCGCTGGCGCTGGTGAGCCAGGTGCTGCTGGGCATCAGCAACGTGTATTTCGGGCTGCCGCTGCCGGTGGCGACCGCGCACAATGGCGTTGCCGCGCTGTTGCTTTTCACCCTGCTCGCTGCACTGGCGCGCACGCAGAAACGGCATGATGCATGGATGTTCCAGACGCCCGGACAATATTGAAATGGCTCTGACCAGGGATCTGATCGGCGAATACCTGCAATTGACCAAGCCGCGCGTGGTCGCGTTGCTGGTGTTCTGCGCGGTGATCGGCATGTTCCTCGCCGTGCCCGGCATACCACCGTGGCGCGCGCTGGTATTCGGCACGCTGGGCATCTGGATGGCCTCCGGTTCCGCCGCCGCGTTCAATCATCTGATCGACGAGCGCATCGACAAGCTGATGGCGCGCACCGCGCGGCGCCCGCTGGCGACCGGCAAGCTCACGCCGCATCAGGTGCTGGTGTTCGCGGTGTTGCTCGGTATCGCCTCGATGCTGGTGCTGGACTTGCTGGTGAACCCGCTCACCGCGCTGCTCACGTTCGGCGGCCTGATCGGCTACGCGCTGGTCTACACCGCCTATCTGAAGCGTGCGACGCCACAGAATATCGTGATCGGTGGCCTCGCCGGTGCGATTCCGCCGGTGCTGGGCTGGACCGCGGTGACCGATGCGCTGCATCCGTTCGCGCTGCAGTTGTGCCTGATCATCTTCGTGTGGACGCCGCCGCATTTCTGGGCGCTGGCGATCTTTCGCCGTGACGACTATGCGCGTGCGAAGGTGCCGATGCTGCCGGTCACGCACGGCGTGGTGTATACCCGCTGGCACGTGCTGTTCTACACCGTGCTGCTGGCGCTAGTGACGCTGCTGCCGGCGCTGACCGGGATGAGCGGCCTGATTTATCTGGGCGGCGCGGTCGTGCTCGACATCGGCTTCCTGTATTACGCCGTGCGCTTGCTGAATCCGCCGGACGAGTTTTTCGCGATGCGTGTGTTCAAATATTCCATCGTGTATCTGATGGCGTTGTTCGCGCTCTTGCTGGCCGACCACTGGCTGGTCGCGCCGATGGTGCAGCAGGGACTGGTGTTCCAGCGCACGATCTGAGCACGCTGCGATTCACGGATCGAGCGCGATGCCCGCGGTGCTAAGCAGCTCCTGCAAGTCGGCCAATTGCACCTCGTATTGCTTCCAGCGCTTGATCGCGTCGCGGTAGATAGGCTCGCGCACCTGTACCGCGCTGGCTGTGGCTGCCGGCGCTTGGTTGCTCTCGAAGTGCAGGCAGGCGTCGTTCCAGGGCAGGCCGCAGAATTCCAGCAGCTGCCGTGAACTGGCCTCCTGTGAGTCCACCAGGGTCTCGTAGTCCACTTCCAGGATGCGCCCGGGAAATGCCTGCTTCCAGTGCGCCATCAGGCGATCGAACAGGATGTAGTACCTGCCGATGTCAAGCAGGTCGTACGAATAATCGTGGTACGGCGATGTCGGCGCGAACAGCTGGCGGAGATTGCTGAGGCAGGTGTCCATCGGATCGCGTCGCAGGCAGATGATCCTTGCATTGGGCAGCGCGTTGGCGATCGCCCCGACATACAGGAAATTGTGCGGCAGTTTGTCGATGAAGCGGGGCTTGTGCCCGGTATCGGGTCGGGTGCTGGCCAGATAATCCGCTCCGAGCTGTCGCCAATCGACCTCTTGCGAGCGGGCGATGGTATCGGCATCGATCAGATGCGGCGTGCGGCTGCCGGATGCACGCTTGAGGGCCAGGGGGAAGTTCCGCAGTTCTCCGGCGGAGTGCACGTCAGGGTGGCTGGAGATAATGCGCTCGACCAGCGTGGTGCCGGAACGCGGCATGCCGATCACGAAAATCGGCTCCTCGCTGGGAAAGCCGGCCGAAGCCGGCTGCGCTCGGGGCGATGCACGGGTCAGCGCCTCGAACTGTGCTGCGTCGCGTTGCGGCGAATAATGGCGTTCGGCCGCACCCGCTACCTTGCCAGCCACGAGGTGCTCGAACGCCTTGGGATAGTCGGCCAGATCCTCGTATTCCTTCGCCAGCGCCAGATGCAGGTTCACTTGCGCGGCGTGGTTATCCGCCGTCTCAGACAACAGCGTATGCAGCCGTTCCAGATGATTGCTGCTGGCGCTCTGCTTGCGCAGCTGCGACAACGAGAGGTGCGCGCCCCAGTACCACGGGGCCAGCCCAAGACAGGTTTCAAGCTCGCGTTCCGCCGCATCCATGTCGCCCACGAACACCAGCGATTTGGCGAAGTTGTGGTGATAGTTGGGATGATTCGGCGCCAGCGCCACGGCACGGTCGTACAGCGAGGTTGCGCACTCATGTGCATTGGCGCGCGTATAGATCACGCCCAGGGTGTCGAGCGTCTGTGCATCCAGGGGCAGCAGCGTCAGCGCCCGGTTCGCCACATTGACGGCGTCGGCAGACAGGTTGACCGTGGCAAGCGCCTTGGCAAATTGCGTCAGATAATCGGCCCGTGTCGGACAAAGGCTCGCGGCGTGGCGCAGATATTCCAGTGCCTGCGGCATCTGCTGCAATTCCAGCGCAGACAGTCCCGCGAGGTAGTGCAGCTCGGCATGATCCGGCCGCTGCGGCAGCAGTTGCGTGGCCAGATCGAGTGCTCGCCGCCAGTCCCTCTGGTTGTAGGCAGCGGTGGCTTGTGCATAGAGCTGAGATGGATCGGTCATGAGGTCCCGCGTCGTGACGAAGGATGGGCACTGCTCATTGTGCACGATGATGGCAGTGCCTTGGCTATGGGGTGACCAGTGTCCCGTCCGCCAGTACGCCTCGACTGTCTTGGCCTCACGTGATGAAGTTTTCACAACGGATCCATGTTTTGTGCGTTGACTCCGGCTCGTTTGCACAGCAAAATGCTCAGGCTGCATGGCGCGTCTTGCCATCAGTCCCCAGTCCTGACAAACCAAGGCATATGGACGTTTACCCTAGTCGCAACGTCGACATCCGCTCGCTTCGGGTGCCGACGCCGCATAACAACAAGCTGAACGCCTGCGGCGACCGCCTGCGGTCGGCTGGTGCTTTCCTCGACTAGGGAAAGACCGGCCCACCCCTGACGACGCCAACGGCGTCGTTACGAGGAGATGGGCCCATGAAGCTCCTTCGCGATTTCTTTGTGTTGCGCGCACTGCGCCGGCTCTTGGCCGGTCGTCGTGATGCCGTGCGTCGCCCCTATACCATCACCGTGCCTGCGCCGCTGGAGCAGCCATCCGGCAACAACGTGATCGTGCTTCAGCCCCGAAGCACGGTGACGGGAAACCGTGCACCGAAGACCGTTCAGGGCGATGCGTTGCCATCGTCCGTACATCTCGCACTGGTATCCAGTCGCTGATGGTCGCCATGACGTCATGCAAGGGATGGCCTCCGCCCGCGGCGGCGCCGTTCTGGCCGCATGCGCGGCCAAACGCGCTGACGGTGGCGCAGCCGGCGGATTGATTCCGCAGACTCGCACCGGCGACAGGCATCAGCGAATTCACGGAAGCGGGTCATGAACAAGCAATCCAATCAGGCCGCCGCAGGCAAGGCGGCGGGCAAGGCTGCGGCAGCAGTGCATACCGCGGTGGCGCAAGAGGCATTCCGCGCGAACAGCGAACTGCTGGCGGCACTGGACACCACACCGGCCGGTCTCGACGAAGAGCAGATCGAGGCGCGGCTGCATCGCGATGGCCCCAACGAGGTATCGCACGAGAAGCCGCCGCACTGGTCGCGGCAGCTGCTGCGCGCGTTCAAGAACCCGTTCATCATCGTGCTGCTGGTGCTGGCGGTGGTGCAGATATTTGCCACGCCCGACGACCTGTCCGGGCCGATCATCATTGCGGTGATGGTGGCGATCAGCGTGCTGCTGAACTTCACCCAGGAATTTCGTTCGTCGCGTGCGGCCGAGAATCTCAAGGCGATGGTGCGCAATACCGCCACGGTGACGCGCAAGGCGTCCGATGGCCATAGCGAACAGATCGAAGTGCCGGTGGTCGAGCTGGTGGCCGGTGACATCGTGCATCTGGGCGCCGGCGACATGGTGCCCGGTGACCTGCGCCTGCTCAGTGCGAAGGACCTGTTCATCAGCCAGGCGATCCTCACCGGCGAGTCGTTGCCGGTGGAGAAGTCCGCGCCGGCGCGCGTAAATGCTGCCGGCAACAGCCCGCAGCATTACGACAACGCGTTGGATCTGCCCACAGTCTGCTACATGGGCACCAACGTGATCAGCGGTACTGCCACGGCGGTGGTGGTGGCGACCGGCTCACGCAGCTATCTCGGCTCGCTGGCGCACAGCATGTCCGGCCAGCGCGTGCAGACCAGTTTCGATCGCGGCGTGAAAAGCGTCAGCTGGCTGCTGATCCGCTTCATGGCGGTAATGGTACCGGTGGTGTTCCTGATCAACGGGCTGGACAAACACGACTGGACCTTGGCGTTCCTGTTTGCGCTGTCCGTCGCGGTCGGCCTGACCCCCGAGATGCTGCCGCTGATCGTCACCGCCAACCTTTCCAAGGGTGCGCTGGCGATGTCCCGGCGCAAGGTGGTGGTGAAGCGGCTCAACGCGATCCAGAATTTCGGTGCGATGGATGTGCTGTGCACCGACAAGACCGGCACGCTGACGCTGGACAAGATCGTGCTGGAGCGCCATCTCGATCTGGATGGCGAGGAATCCGACGAGGCGCTGGAATTCGGCTATCTCAACAGCCGTTTCCAGACCGGCCTGAAGAACCTGATGGACAAGGCGGTGCTGGAGCACCGGGACCTGGAGGCGGCCGCGACGCGCTACCGGGTGATCGACGAGATCCCGTTCGATTTCCAGCGCCGGCGCATGTCGGTGGTGGTGGCCAGGGACGACGGCGAGCATCTGCTGATCTGCAAGGGCGCGGTCGAGGAGATGCTGTCGATCTGCGCCTATGCCAAGGTCGGCGACGTCACCGAACCGATGACCGACGAGCGCCGGCGCGACATCAAGGAGATGACGCACAAGCTCAACGAGGACGGTCTGCGCGTGCTGGTGGTCGCGGTGCAGCGCGAGCCGAGCCATGATCGGCCGTACAGCGTGGCCGACGAAAGCGACCTGATCGCAGTCGGTTGCCTGGCCTTCCTCGATCCGCCGAAGGACTCGGCCGCCACCGCGATCCGTGCGCTGCATCAGCACGGTGTCGAGGTGAAGGTGATCACCGGCGACAACGAGGCGGTGACCCGCAAGATCTGCCGCGAAGTCGGACTGGACGTCACCCATTCGGTGCAGGGCAAGGACATCGAGGCACTCGACGATGCCGCGCTGGATGCGCTGGTGGCGCGTGTCACGGTGTTCGCGAAGATGTCGCCGCTGCAGAAGGCGCGGGTGGTGCGCTCGCTGCAGCGCCTGGGCCACACGGTGGGCTTTCTCGGCGACGGCATCAACGATGCGCCGGCGCTGCACGACGCCGATGTCGGCATCTCGGTGGATACCGCGACCGACATCGCGAAAGAGTCGGCCGACATCATCCTGCTCGAGAAGAACCTGATGGTGCTGGAGGAGGGCGTGCTGGAGGGGCGCGTCACCTTCGGCAACATCATCAAATACATCAAGATGACCGCCAGCTCGAACTTCGGCAATGTGCTCAGCATGCTGATCGCCAGCGTGTTCCTGCCGTTCGTGCCGCTGCTGCCGCTGCAGATCCTGGTGCTGAATCTGCTGTACGACATCTCGCAGCTGTCGATTCCGTTCGACCGCATGGATGAGGATTATCTGCGTAAACCGCGCAAGTGGGATGCCGGCGACATCGGCCGCTTCATGGTGTGGGTGGGACCGGCCAGTTCGGTGTTCGACATGACCACTTTCCTGTTGCTGTGGTACGTGTTCGGCGCGAACTCGCCGGCGCACCAGTCGCTGTTCCAGTCCGGCTGGTTCATCGAGAGTCTGCTGACGCAGACGCTGGTGGTGCACATGATCCGCACGCGCAAGATTCCCTTCCTGCAGAGCATCGCCGCGGCGCCGGTACTCGGCCTGACCACGGCGATCATCGTGATCGGCATGCTGCTGCCATATACCGCGATCGGCGCGAAGATCGGCATGATGGAAATGCCGCCGGTGTATTTCGCGTGGCTCGCGCTGACCGTGGTGGCGTATTGCGCGCTGACCCAGCTGGTGAAGGTTGTCTACATGCGTCGTTACGGGCGCTGGCTCTGATCCATCTCTCTCATCTCTCTGGAGTGGAGGCAGGGTGAACGTCAAGCGCCGAACTCCGGCGTTGTAACACCCTGTCATCGATATCCAGCAAACAGGAGAACTCCGACCTTGCACAATAGTCGCTCAACCGATCAACCACCCCCAAGCCGGCTGTCTCGGCGTCGCACCGCGCACGTTTCGTCCTGAAGTGAGTCCCGGACGCGGCGGCCGTTGACGGCCCAACCGCAGTTCGGGATGCGCCCGCCGTTCGCCTGCGAAAGGCCTGCCTTTCCCTCGCCGTATACATTGCGCGTCGGTCGCCTGACCGCAACGGGCTCGTTCGCGCCTTCATGCCGAGGGGGAAGTTCATGTCATTCCGTTCCGTTGCAAATCTGTCGGGCCTGTCTGCCTGCATCGTGCTGATCCTTTTTCTGGGAAGTGCACGCTCGGCGCTGGTGGCCGCAGTGGCGATACCGATGTCGCTGGTCGCGGTCTTCATCCTGATGAATCTGACCAGGATGCCGGCGAACCTGTTCTCGCTCGGTGCGATCGACTTCGGCGCGATTGTCGACGGCACCATCGTGGTGATGGAACCGATGCTGTCCGTTGCCGCCGATGGCAGACTGCGGGGACACACGGTTCAGTCGCCAGCGGTGGATCAGTCCTGCGCGTTGCGTCGTTGCCGCAGCCACCAAAGTACGAGCAGCGTCAGCACGACGAGGCCGACGAGCACCCACAGGCTGCTCTGGCTGCGGTGCATCCACTTCATCAGCCATGCGTGGTTGTCGGCGCCGAAGTAGCCGAGGTATACCCAGAACGGCACGCTGATCAGCGCGGCCAGCCCATCGATCAGCAGGAAGCGCGCAAACGACACGCGATGGCTGGTGCCGGCGGTGATGTAGACCGTGGTGCGCATGCCGGGCAGGAAGCGTGCGATGAACAGCATGCGGTTGCCATAGCGCGCGAATTTTTCCTGCACCTGGGCATAGCGCGCGG
>Ga0208589_1001212_pt1 | contig 10941 bp, 7 predicted proteins | sample NGESurshal092012_2_FD_184486 | JGI IMG/M metagenome (GOLD analysis project Ga0208589, IMG submission 184486) | Arctic peat soil microbial communities from Barrow, Alaska - NGEE Surface sample F53-2 shallow-092012 (SPAdes) | ecosystem: Environmental > Terrestrial > Soil > Wetlands > Peat ... | reverse complement strand
TTCCTTGGCCGGTAGCTGGGTCCGTTCATGAAGACCTGGTGGCTGTTGTTGATGACGCGGTCGAGGAGGGACTCGGCGACGACGGGGTTGGGGAACAGCGGGTACCAGTCCTGGGGTGCCCTGTTCGAGGTGAGCACCAGGGACCGGCCGGCCCGCTCGGTGATGAGCTCATACAGGTCGTCGGCCTGGGCGGGGGTGAGCTCGCGCATGGCGAAGTCATCGAGGATCAGGACGGCGGGTCGGGCGAGCTCGCCGAGGCGCTTGTGCCAGGTGTGGTCGGCGTGGCCGCCGGCGAGGTGGGCGAGGGCGCGGCTGGTCTTGAGGAACCGGGCGTCGGCGCCGTGCCGGATGGCCAGGTGCCCGAGGGCCTGGGCGACGTGGCTTTTCCCGACGCCGACGGGGCCGTAGAGGATCACCGACTCCCCGGCGTGCAGCCACCGCAGGGCGCCCAGGTCGCGGATCTGGGCGGCGGGCAGCTTCGGCGAGGCCTGGAAGTCGAAGCCTTCCAGGGTGGCCTGCTCCTCGAACCGGGCCTTGCGGAGCCGGCGGGTCATGGACGTGGTCTCGCGGCGGGAGATCTCGTCCTCGCAGAGGACCTGGAGGAACTCGATGTGGCCGAGTTCCCCGGCGCGGGCCTGGCCCAGGCGGGCCTCGATGGTCGCGAGCATCCCCGACAGCCTGAGCGTGCGCAGTGCCTTGTCCAGGGAGCTGGTCTCGATCGTGGTGGTCATAGTGTGGCCGTCCTTGTCGCGTGATGGTCAGCCCGGTGGCGGGCTGTCGTGGTGGGCAGGGTCGCGGCGGCGGGCGCGCTCGCGGTGAGGGTGGTCACGACGCCGCCTCGGCGCCGCCGGTGCCGGGGTGCAGCGGGACCACGTTGCCGGCGGTGGCGGGCCCGGCGGCGAACAGCGCGTCGGGCCCGTGCAGGAACGCCGGGGCGCCGCCGTCGCCGGCCGGCGCGGTGAGCGGCGAGGCCTCGGTGCCGGCCGCGAGGATGCCCTTGACGGTCCGGTAGGACGGGTCGCCGGCCGCGGCGGCCTTCGCGCAGGCGGCCTCGAGCCGGCCGGGCTGGTGCTTATCGGCCAGGTGCAGCACGCCCTGCGCGGCGCGGAGCCGGTAGAGCGCGTTGTCTTCCAGCAGCCCGGCAATCAGCGCGGCGCAGGCCGGGCCGATCCCGGCGGCCTTCTTCCGGCACCAGGCGGGGGTGCGCATATGGAAGGCAATCTTCTCCGGCGGGTAGTCGCCCAGGTCGGTCTGCTTGCCCCGCGGCTTGCGCACGTGGGTCTTGACCAGGTCCCCGCCGGCGAACAGCTGCACCATCGTGGCGGTGGACCGGGCATCCAGGGTCTGGCCGATGTGCTTCCACGGCACCGAGTAGAGGGTCTGGCCGACCTTGACGTGGATGTCGGGGCCGACCTTGCACCGCGACCAGGCCGCGAGGACGAACGGGGACTTCGGCAGCGGCGCCAGCGCGCCGGCCTCGGCGGCGGCGAACACCGCGGCCGGGGCGGCGCCGTCCAGCGGGCGGCACGGCCGCTGCCCCGCGACATCAGCGGACCAGCGCGCCGCCTCGGCCTGCATGTGCTCCAGGCTGGTGAACTCCCGGCCTCGCCAGAACGAGTCCCGGATATACGGCATCGGCCGCTCGACCTGTGCCTTGTCCCGGGGCTTGCGTGATCTTGCCGGGTCGACCAGGCAGCCGTAATGGGCGGCCAGCTCCGAGTAGGAGCGGTTGATCCTCGGGTCATACAGGTCCGGCCGGTCCACCCCGGTCTTGAGGTTGTCGGGAACCAGCCGGGCGGGGACGCCGCCGAAGAACCCGAACGCCGCGACGTGGCACTCGGTCCACGCCTGCTGGTCCATCGTGATGACCGGGCGGACGAACAGGTGCCGCGAGCAGCACAGCACCATCGCGAACGCCCAGACCGTGCGGAGCTTCCCGGCCACCGGGTCCAGCCAGCGGCCCAGCTGCCCGTAGTCGATCTGCGCCTGCTCGCCCGGCACGGCCGGGTGCAGGCTCAGCACCCGGACCTGCGCCCGGCGGGCCTCCTCCGGCAGGTTCGCCGCCACATACCGGCGCAGCGACGCCACCGACACCGCCAGGCCGCGCTCGTCCCGCAGCCGCTGGTGGATCGTGGCGACCGTGACCCTGGCCTCCAGCTGGCCGACGATGTAATCGCGGTGCTCGCCGATCGCCGGCCAGGTCACCTGCCGCAGCCGGGTATCGGCCAGCTCCGGGAACCACTCCCGCGCCAGCTCCGCCCACTGCTCCTGGCTCACCGCCGGACCGCCCGGTGTCATCCCGGCGGCCTCCGCCGCGGCAAGGTACTTGCGCACCGTGTTCCGCGATAAGCCCAGGCTGCCCGCGATCTCGTTCTTCGACCGCCCCGCATGCCAGTGCGTGAAGATCTCGCAGATATCGATCACGTCGAACGTCCTCCTCGCCATCGGGCCCCCGTCCCTCGACGGAGGCATGATCCTGACTTCCCGATGACCAGGTCCACCCCGACACGCACGTCCTGACCATGGTCAATAACGTGATCGGGGTGGTCAATTACGTGATCGCAGCACGCCCCTCACTGCGCAATTTCATGATCGCTGACATACATCACGCAGCGACGCGCGGAGAGCCGCCAGTGCGGCCGCGACCGGCTCCTTAGAAGACACCGCCCGGCTGTCTCGGAGCGTCGCTCACCCGGGCCATCCATGCCCGGCTGTCCGGGCCCGCGCACTTATCGCCGGGCTCGTTGGTGTCGAGTGGTGGTGTCAGGCCGCCTGGCGCTGCGGCTCTCGATGCGAACTCCTGGCGCCGAGGTCGCTCGCGGTCGTTGGGGCAGGTCAGCGAACGATGCAAGTCCCTCGGAGCCGCTCGCAGTCCATGACGTTGCTGTACTCCGCTGCTGTACGGCGTCAGGCTCGGCTAGTGAGGTGGCGCGGCCTGAGCTTCCGGTATTCAGGAGGCTTTGCGGGTCCACGCCAGTCCGTCATCGGCCGCCTGAGCGGCCAGGATGGCGTCCCGCTGCTTGCCGGAGTCCAGGACCGTCGCCACATTTCCAGGACCGTTGTTAGCACTCTGTTAGCAAGATCGCATAGCCAAACGCGCGCAACTGCTGGCGGCAGTCGCCACCGTCAGCCTGGCCTGATCGAACCTTGATAACTCAACAGCGTGTGCAGCGCGACCTTGAGCAGCTCTCGCGTCTCCAGGCGCCGCCATTCAACGGGTAGTGATGCATTCCAACGCAGGCTGAGTCTGACCCGATTTCAAAGTTGCCTTGGGACACTCTTTGGCAGTGCAGCTAGATCCTGGAGCTCAGCGAAGCCCTCGTAGCGGCGCTGAAAATCATCTATCCGCCGTTCCGGTAGGCCCCACAGCCTCTGGATGGCGGGCATCGACGTGGAAATGGCCCGGCTCTGCGAGGCTATGTCACTGAGGAAGCGGAACTGCGGGCGGCACAGGCGCCACATCAGACGATGAGCGACAGACTCGGGCAAAAGCTTGCGCACTCCGGCAATCAGCGCACTCAGTCCAGCCTCGAGCCAGTCCAGCGGCATGCCACTCAGCAGGGTAACGGGCGTGGCCTCAACGGAGCTGATGAGTGACGCACCGCCCGCGCGGCCTGCATCCGCAAGAAGCGTCGTAAGCTTCACAGCCTCAGTACGGACGGCCTTCAATGTGGCAGCAGTAACATCAAGGTCACCTCGCTCAAGCGCCCGGTCCAGGTCGGCGCGGCGTTCACGGTAGCGGCGTGCTTGGCCGCGTAGCTTTGCCACAGCGGCCCATAGGTCCTGCGGCATAGCAGCATCACGGACCGCGAGGGCGAGGAACACAGGGAGCACGAACGGTGCACCGCACAATAGCTGGGCTTGCGAGGCACGCTCGGCGTACCGCCTGTCCAAGGCCAGGATCGATGGCAGACGGTCAGAGACGGCTTGGGCCCGGTCGTAGAACCGGCTCTGGAACGGGATACGGGCTACATTCGGCAGGTAAGGCAAGCTCAAGTGGTCGGCCAGCCTCTGGTTAACATTGCCGCGGTAGTTGCATTCTCTGATTAACCGGTACAACGATTCTTCGGCACCTGGTCGCGCTCCCAGGCTATCCAACATTCGCGGGTCAGGAACACTGATGACGTGGGAAGTGGTCCTCCACAGCTGCCCGAGTAGTTCGGCGCCTGGTGAGGCCCAAGCATAGGAGGAAAGATTGGTGTCCACCACCTTATTGGGCTTCAGAGGGCGGCCGAGGGCAAGACTCCACTGGCGGGTGAGAGCTTCAACCTCCAGTCCTGCGACCGTTGACTTGCCCACACTGGACGCCAGCTCCACCATGAGACTATCCGTGGATGTCCAGGCTTGGTTGAAAAGTCCGCGGACTCCGGACGGGTCATATCCCTGCCCGGCGTCCGGCAGGTTTAGCGGTCGGAATACGTCTTGTCCGAGCGCCGCGTTCAAGGCATCATCATTCACCTGTGAGTTGGCGAAATGAAAGACGTTATCGTAAGCCACCAATGCTGTCACGGCGCGCCCAAGGTCCCACAAGGTCAGGGGCGACAGCCGGTCGCCGTCGGCAAGCAAGCTGGTCAGCGTCACGATTGTAGTGTTGTCGAGTAGGACGCTACTGCCAGAATAGTGACGCGGCTGCCGCAGCCATTGGGTTACTTCAGCGAGGTCGTCCTGGGTGGCGACCACTGATGAGGAGACGGGAATATTGAAGTCGACGTACCCCGCGACCCGCGCCCCACCCGCGCTGAACCAGTCGGCGTAGACTGCGGTCTTAGACTCCGCACGGTTTATCAACTTGTCCAAAGCGATATCTTGACGGCTCACAGCGTAACCCCCACATCCCAGATACCTATAGGCTCCCGCGCCAGGCGATCCGGCGCAACCGCGCAAAGCGCCACATACGTCGCGTACTAGCGCGCTGGTGAGCCTGAAACTCGACCCCTGGAAGCCGGGGCAAGCGTTTCGAGGACCCATCGCCCTGGATGCTGCCAGGCTAGCCTGCGTGAACGCGGCTGATGTGAACAACTGCTGCAGCAGCGCGTACCGAAATCACACGGGAGCTTCAGAAGCTGCAACCCCAGTCAGCCGATTGAGGACCGGTGAGGCATGTGAGTACGGGGAAGGCTGGAACTCCACTGCTGGCTATCCGCGACCCCTTGACCCCCAGGAATGCACACATGCCATTCTGGCCAGTGAACTTATGCGTTTTCGCAGGTGAAGCTGCGCGGGAGTGAGCAGGCGGGAGCCCGGAAGCGCCCTTCGAAGCACCAGTGGTTCCCACGCTGTTCCCACCCTGACCGCCTGCGAGTATCTGCAAGCCGCGATGGGCCGCAGCCGGTCGCGAGAATGCGCGGGTGCTGTTCGGCTCGTAGGGCCTGAGCACTACCAACGGCATCGTCCGCATACGGCGAGTCCGCGCACACGGCTCCGGAGGAGGTTGACCTGCAGGCCATCTAGCAGGCACGCCACTCGGCGGTCATCCGAATGGGGGCGCATCGGGGAGCAGCGCCACTTGGCCGGTGATCCGCCGTGCGCGGGCCGTGCGTTCCCCGGCGAGCAACCCGAGGGACCTCCGCCCTGCGGTTGGCACGCTGCTGACTCTCGGTCCTGCGCTGGCTGGATCAATGGACCGGGTCGGTGTGCCCTACGAGCGAGTTCCTCTTGCGGTGCAGCGGTACAGCACGCCCTGCCATCGATCCTGCGGCGATTCATCTGACGCCAAATCAGTGGTCTGCGTCGGCAGCGTGTGCTGCGGCTAGGCCGAGGCAAGGCGCTCGGTCGCAGTTGGTCCAGATCGGGACGGCACGTGCATCCCGAGGTGCTCGGCTCGCAGTTCCGTCATGAAGCTCGGCTCGCACGCGCAGCGTCGGTGTCGTCGGACGGTGCTACGGTCACGCCTACCACTTGCAACCCGCAACTGCTTCCTGGGAGAGATGCTGGTGTCCGACACCACCTGCCACATGTCGATCTCGCTCGACGGCTTCGTCGCGGGACCCGAGCAGAGCCGGGACAATCCGCTGGGCAAGCGCGGCGGCGCGCTGCACGGCTGGCATATCGGCGACCCGCGCGCGACCGAAGCCGACAAGACAGCCGCCGGATGGCTCATGCGCCCTCGCGGCGCCTACGTCATGGGCCGAAACATGTTCGGGCCGATCCGCGGTGAGTGGAACGAGGCGTGGGAGGGATGGTGGGGATCCGAGCCGCCGTACCACGCCCCGGTCTTCGTGCTCACTCACCACGCCCGCGAACCGATCGAGATGGAGGGCGGGACCACCTTCTACTTCGTCACCGAGGGGTTCGACGCCGCCTACGCGCAGGCGCTCGAAACGGCCGACGGCAACGGCGTGGACATCGCCGGCGGCGCTTCGACAGTTCGGCAGGCACTCAACGCCGGCGTGATCGATGAACTCACCCTCGACATCGCACCCGTCCTACTCGGCAGCGGCGAGCGCATGTTCGACGGCGTCGAGACGTTCGGCTTCGAGCCCGTCGAGGTGCTCCACTCACCGCTAACCACCCATATCCGTTACCGCAAAGGCAGCGCCGGCTGAGCAGCAACTGCCCTTCGTGCGTCTCAATCGAGGATCGATTCTGGGATGGCCGGCGCGCCAGATAGTGCTGTCAGATCTCCTGTCGATGTCCGAAGTGTCTTGCACGGCTGACGGCCAAGTTGCAGGGCCTGTGCAGGCGGGTACGAACATCTAAATGTTCAGAGTCCTCTGCGCTACCGTCACTTCATCATCAGAGCTTTACGACGTCGCTCGGGGCCGTGTGGGCGGGCGACCGTTCACGATGACGCCGGCGAAGGTTCGCTTCGCAATGGCTTCCATGGGCAACCCGACACGAACGTTGGCGAACTCGGCGTATCAGGCGCGGTCGTGGAGAGTGACCTGGTAGCCGTCGGGGTCGGCGAAGGTGAACGTCCGGCCGAAGGGTCCGTCGATCGGCACGGAGACGATCGTATGGCCGTCGGCGACAAGGGCATCGTGAATGGCCTGGACGTCGGTCGCGTGGAGCCAGATCGCAGCACCGATCCCGGGCTGAGCAACGGACGCCAGGTCGGTGCCGGGAACAATGTCGCGGAGAGCGAACGCGATCGGCGTCGTCTCGAAGACGACGGCATGCGGAGGGCCCGCCTGAGAGCGGACGAGGCCGAGGTAGTGCTCGTAGAACGCCTGTGAAGCGTCGAGGTTGCGAGCTTGCAGGGAGATGAAGTCCGGGCCGGTAGCAGGCATGATGATCTCCTTTTTTTCGTGTCAGCTTTCTGACACCGGTCAATCTATGTCAGAATGCTGACATGAGTCAAGACGGTGTGGGCGTAGACCTGGAGACGTCTCTGGGCTACCTGCTGAAAGAGGCGTCGAGCGCCCTCCGCGCAGCCATGGAGGCAGTGCTGCGGCCGCTCGGGATGACTGTGACGCACTACTCCTGCCTCGAGCTGCTAGCTCAACGCCCGGGCTTGTCCAACTCCGAGCTCGCGCGGGGCGCGTTCGTGACACGGCAGTCGATGAACGTGCTGCTTCAGACCCTGGAACGAGACGGCTATGTGACCAGGCCGGCGGCGGCACCCGTCGGGAAGGTTCTTCCCGCTCGGCTCACGCCACGCGGTCGACGGAGCCTCGCGAAGGCGACCGTTGCGGTTCGATCCGTCGAGGTCAAGATGCTGGACGGCATGACTGAGACCGAGCAGTCGGATGCCTTCACGATCCTGCAGAGCATGATTCATTCCCTGCGCGACGGCAACGAGGGTGCGTAGATCGTTCCCCTGCGTGCGGCTTGATGCTTCAATTCTGGGGAGTGCAGGCATTCGTGGATATTCGTGCAGCGAATCTCGAACATCGACATCTCCGCTGACGGCCACAGGTCAAGTGCGTTGCGAAACCCAGGTACGTAAACAACGTAACGAGACCAGTGCAATGCGTTCGGAGGCCGTCGCTGCTGTTGGCGTCCATGAAACTCGACGCTCTGCTGATGCTCGCCTGGGGGAGTGTGTGGGGGCAGCGTGCCGTTCGGCTTATGACTGGATGAAGGAGGCCGGCCCTGAGATGACACCGCCGGCGGGCGGCCGGGCGGCGCGAACCTGATGTCCCGTCTGGACCGGCGCCGCTGGTCCGGAGGAGTTCGCGCACCATGGTGGCGGGCTCGCCGTCGCGGATCGATGGGGGACAGGGCCTCCCAGCCGCCTTGATAGGCGCTGCTGGCGGCCGGGTGTGCTGAAACTTGCGCCTGCGCTATGTCAGGACGACCTCTCTGGCAGCCGTTCGCTTTCCGGCGATAAGTGCATTCGGTCACGACGGCGACATGCACCCGGCAGAGAACCCCTCTGCTGACTCACTGAGGGCTGACGCAGCTGACATGGTGGCTTCCCGCACGACGTCAGCTGGGAACGGCCAGGGCCGCTTTCGTTCCCATTTCGGGGTGCGAGTGTTCGAAAAATGGTCGGGACGGCGGGATCCGAACCCCGCGACCCCTTGACCCCCAGATAGCGGCACGCACGCAGAGCGCACCGGTCTCACCCTCCCGAGCATGCGGCTGATGTCCGCCGGAGTCCGCCGTGATCTGCCCGCCGCCGCCGCCGTTGCTGTACTTCGCTGCTGTACCGGCGAGGACTCATCGGCTACCGGATGAGAGGTTCGGACACCTCGCCGAAGCCAACTAGCAGTGTCAACGACCTGGGTGACCGAATCCGGGCCAAGCTGCCTGCCACCAGGAGATGGCCACCTTAGGTCTGGGGTCAAGAAGTAGTTGACGGCAGACCTGATGAATCAGCCTGTAGGCCGGGCCTTACGGGCGGTCTGTCCGGCCTCAGCCAATCCAGGTACTTGCGGGCTGGCTTGGGGTTGAGCTGACTCCATGAAGCTCCAGCTGGTAGGGCGCCACAGAGCTTGCTTCCGTGGGGGGAGCGAGGGATGCATCAAGGGGCTTCACCCGAAGATGCGATTTTCTTGCCATGCTAGGGCGATGAACTCAGTCCGGCTAAGCCGGTGGGTTGCCGCGAGTGTCATAGCTTTCGCTACCGTCCTAGCGGCGGCGCCGCCAGCCTTGAAGGCCGCGCACCTCCACTGGCCTGCCTGGCTGGTGGCTCTGATCCTGGCTTCGATCGTTGCGCTTGGGGGGATCGTCAAGCCTCTAGTTGATGCGCTCACGCAAACATGGGCGAAGCACCTCACCGCGGACATCGAACTCAGCAAGCGCCGGCACACCTTGATCGCGGAAGTCCAGGGAGATAGCAAGGACCTGCGCCGCGTATCCGAGGTCAATGACCGTGCGCTGCTCGGAATTCATCCAGCAATTCCGCTCCCGCACACTGCAGATCGGACACTCTCATCCGAGCTACCACTCTACATCCCACGCGATATCGATGCCGACCTGCGTGCTTGGCTGGATGCGCGACATAACGACGGTGGTCTATTGCTGTTTGTTGGTCCAGCGGCAACCGGTAAGACTCGATGTGCCTATGAACTCTTGCGCAACGCTATTCCTGACTGGCATATACTTATGCCAACTACCGCTTCTCAAATTGTAGAATTCTCATCTACCGCATATGCAGGGAATACGGTTATATGGCTCTATGAGATTAAGAACTTTCTATCTGGCGACGGACTTCCTCTGGCAGTTGTCCGGCGATTTCTTGCAGATCCCCGACCCGTTTTGATAGTGGGAACAATATGGCGAGATGACTTTGATAGCCTGACAGAGACAGACGCCGGTACCCAGGAGCAAGGATCCATTAACCAAGGCTCTCGCGAAATCTTGACCGTACTTGCTCACCGAGTAGACATTCCTGATGTCTTCAGTCCCACCGAGCTACACCGGGCTAAGGAGTTGGGCAAACGTGACCCACGGATTGGCGAGGCTCTGAACCATCCGGAAGGCTCTAATATCGCAACTACCCTTGCAGCTGCGCCGGAGCTGATCAGGCGATGGGTTTACCCATCAAACCCCTACGGCCGTTCTGTCATTACTGCCGCCGTTGCGGCCCGCCGTTGTGGCCACCCACAGCCCCTTCCTGAGGTTGTTCTGCTTCCATTGGCCGATAAATTCTTGTCGAGTGCTGACCGGGCCGCTGCGGTTATTGACTGGCTTCCTATTGCGTTGGAGTGGGCGTCTCAGCCAGTACGTGGCCAAGCCGCTCCATTGACGGCTCAAGCAAAAATAGTAGGCGAGATCGACGGGTATAATGTTTCTGACGTGCTGGTCCAACATGCGATGAACTCACTTGATGCGCCTGGGCAAGCAATTCATGACGACATTTGGAAAGTTGTCGTTGCAAGTGCGACACCGTCCGCTTGTGTCCTTATAGGATCGGCAGCTTTGTCACGCCCGGAAATTGCAGAGGAGGCCTTTCGCAAGGCCGCCGAGGCTGGGATCCAGCTTGGGATGGCGCGCCTAGGAGTCGTGTTGCACGAGCGGGGGGAGGACGGCGAGGCTGAGACCTGGTGGCGCAAGAGTCTCGAGCAGACAACTGATTGGACAAAGCCTGAAGCCATCCTATCTGTGTCAGGAGTCGGTGTTCTTCTCATTAAACGGGGTATGGACCCTGAAAGCTGGTGGCACAAGGCCGCCGAAGCCGGGAATCCCAACGGGATGGCTTCCCTCGCAGAGATCCTGCGCAAGCGGGGCGATGACGCGGAAGCCGAGTCTTGGGCAGCCAAGGCCGCCGAAGCCGGGAATCCCAACGGGATGGCTTCCCTCGCAGAGATCCTGCGCAAGCGGGGTGATGACGCGGAAGCCGAGTCTTGGGCAGCCAAGGCCGCCGAAGCCAAGCAGGCTCAAGAAATTGCTAACGAGGCGGCGCTGCGCAAGAGCGCCGAGGGCGGATCCCCTGAGCTAATGCTGGTGTTTTCAAATATGCTGCGCGCTCGGGGTGACGAGGCCGAAGCCGACACGTGGTTGGTCAAAGCCGCCGAAGCCGGAAACCTTCAGGCAATGGCCCTCCTGGGTGCT
>Ga0208589_1001210_pt1 | contig 10958 bp, 7 predicted proteins | sample NGESurshal092012_2_FD_184486 | JGI IMG/M metagenome (GOLD analysis project Ga0208589, IMG submission 184486) | Arctic peat soil microbial communities from Barrow, Alaska - NGEE Surface sample F53-2 shallow-092012 (SPAdes) | ecosystem: Environmental > Terrestrial > Soil > Wetlands > Peat ... | reverse complement strand
ATTGTGATGTGGCGTGCGTTTGTGTATTCATCAAATAATGAAGACCGCGCCAAACAAGCTTATGATGAATTCATGCCGCTGGATGGAAAGTTCAGGGACAATGTTATCATCCAGGTAAAAAATGGACCAATAGATTTTCAACCAAGAGAACCCTTTAGTCCGTTATTTGGGGCGATGAAAAAGACTTCCGTAATGCCTGAATTCCAGGTTACCATGGAATATCTTGGACATTCAAACTATCTCGTTTTTTTATCGACCATGTGGGAAGAATGTTTGAAGAGTGACACCTATCAACAAGGCAAGGGCAGTACCGTGGCGCGTTGCACAGACGGAAGTATTTACCCTCAAAAATATACAGCGATTGCGGGCGTATCCAATGTGGGGTTGGATACCAACTGGAACGGTCATCCATTCAACCAGGCCAACTGGTATGCGTTTGGAAGATTGGCATGGGACAATACTTTAATAAGCGAGCAGATTGCGGACGAGTGGATAAAGCTTACCTATTACAACGATTCCTGCCAAAAATCCGGTGAAGCAAATTATGCAGAAGACTGGACAAAAAACTTTTTGGCACCCGTAAAAAAAATGATGATGGAAAGCCGCGAAGCTGCGGTTAATTTTATGACACCGCTTGGGCTGCATCATATCATGTCGGCAAACGGGCATTATGGTCCCGGCCCATGGTGGGCTCCAAAAGGCATGCGGCCCGAGTGGACACCTCCATACTATCACCAGGCGAGTGCTAATGGAATTGGTTTTGACCGAACCATAAAAGGCAGTGATGCCGTGAGCCAGTATCATGAGCCACTGGCATCTGAATTTAATAATGTGGCTACGTGCGCTGAAAAATATTTATTATGGTTTCATCATTTGCCTTGGGATTATAAGATGAAGAATGGACGCACTTTGTGGGCTGATTTGTGTTATCATTATGAAGAAGGCGTAAACCAGGTTCGTGAATTTCAAAAAGTGTGGGACAAAGCCGGGCCCTATGTTGACAGCACCCGATTCATGAAGGTTCAGCGCAAACTGAGAACGCAATGTGTGAATGCCATTTTATGGAAAGACGCATGCACACTTTATTTCCAGCAATTCAGTAAAATGCCTATTCCTTATGAATTGGAAAGACCGGTAAATAATTTGGATGAAATGATGGAAAATGACAGGGGAGACGGGCAATCGCATTGAGAGAAAAAAGAAAATATTTTCAGTTTGAATGGTATTTTTTAAAGTTTATGCCGGTTGCTAATCATGTTATATTTATAAAAATTAATTCAATTAGGTAAAATGCAAATATTTAATAACGTTCCGGTCAATAAAAAAATTAAAATTAAAGAAGGTGATAGTACTTTTACATCTTTCGAACTGGTTCGACTTGATTTTATGAAAATGCAAGAGCATCACTAACATTTTTTAGAACTTTGAAGAAGAATGGCGAGAATAACAGATCAGGTAACGTGAAAGAAGGCTATAGCAACTAAAGAAAAAATTTGGTATTTTTTTTCTTATAAAAAAATCAATTTATAACCGTTTAAAATTTAAAAACAAATATTACTATGCAAGTAACAACAGGAAAAAAGGAATTTTTTAAGAAGATTCCGCAAATTAAATACGAAGGCCTTAAAAGCGATAATCCATTTGCCTTTCGTTGGTATGATGAAAATAAAAAAATTGCCGGGAAAACCATGAAAGAGTTTTGCAAATTTGCATGTGCCTATTGGCATTCATTCGGAAATGTAGGCGCTGACCCTTTTGGTGAAGGCACTCATATATTTCCCTGGAATAGCAAAGAGGATCCTATCAAAAGAGCGAAAGATAAAATGGATGCCGCCTTTGAATTTATCACCAAAATGAATTTGCCTTATTATTGTTTCCATGATGTTGACCTCGTTGATTATACCAATGACGTTCCTGATAATGAAAAAAGATTAAAGGCAATTACCGCTTACGCAAAACAAAAACAACAGGAAAGCGGGGTAAAATTATTATGGGGTACCGCTAATCTTTTTTCACACAGAAGATATATGAATGGCGCTTCAACCAATCCTGATTTTCATGTATTGACTCATGGCGCCGCACAGGTAAAGGCTGCGCTGGATGCTACTATTGAATTGGGCGGATCCAATTATGTTTTCTGGGGAGGCCGCGAAGGATACATGACTTTACTGAATACCAACATGAAGAGAGAGCAGGAACATCTTGCAAAATTTTTACACACGGCGAAAGATTATGCCCGCAAAAATGGTTTTAAAGGAACCTTTTTAATTGAACCAAAACCTTGCGAACCCACCAAACATCAATATGATTATGATGCTGCCACTGTTATCAGTTTTATGCGTGCATATGATCTGATGGATGATTTCAAATTAAACATTGAAGTAAATCATGCAACACTTGCAGGGCACACGTTTACTCATGAACTACAGGTAGCAGCAGATGCAGGTGTTATGGGAAGCATGGATGCCAACCGGGGAGATTATCAGACGGGTTGGGATACAGATCAGTTCCCGAATAATATTAATGAGTTGACTGAGGCAATGCTTATCATACTTGAAGCAGGCGGATTTAAGAATGGTGGTATCAATTTCGATGCTAAGATCCGAAGAAACTCCACTGATCCTGCTGATCTCTTTTATGCACATATCGGCGGCATGGATTCATTTGCAAGAGCATTAATAATTGCAGATAATATTTTAAATAAATCAGAGTATAAAAAATTAAGAGCAGATCGCTATGCTTCTTTTGATAAAGGAAAGGGAAAAGAATTTGAAGAAGGTAAATTGACATTAGAAGACTTGAGAAACCTGGCTGTAGAGAAGGGAGAACCTGAAGTGAGAAGTGGCAAACAGGAATATTTCGAAAACATCATTAACCGTTTTATCTGATCATTTTCTAAACCAAAACTATGTCATTAGTAAACACTTCTTCGGGCGTGGCAAATACCAGTTTCAATAAGGGGAATCCACGTTATATTGTTTTGCTGACGTTAGTTGCCGCGCTGGGAGGTCTCCTGTTTGGATACGATACTGCAGTTGTTAACGGAGCGGAAAAATCGCTCGTGGCTTTTTATATCCAGGCCATTACGGATCCTTCCCATTATCAATATGCTATTTCAATGATCCGTCAATACAGGGAGCTTATGGTTATTGTCCTTTTAATTATTTTCCTCATTATCAGCGGTCAGATTATAAGACTTGTTGGGTTAAAAAAAGGAGGAATCTGGTGCCTGGTAATTATCGCGGCAGTTGTTTATTGGGCAACAGGCTTTCTTGCAAAAGCAATTCCGACAGAAGCGTCTGCTTTGCAGGATACTGCCGATGTGATCAAAGGATTTTTAATTGCGAGCGCTTTAATAGGATGTATTATCGGGGGCGCTTCTGCCGGATTTATTTCAAAATCTTTGGGTAGAAAAAACGGTCTTTTAATTGCTGCAGTGGCTTTTTTCATCTCAGCGATTGGTGCGTGGAAACCCGAAGCTTTCAATATTTTCGGAACCGAGGATGCGTATTCATTTGTAATCTTCCGTATTATCGGAGGAATAGGTGTTGGAATCGCTTCCATGATATCGCCAATGTATATCGCTGAAATTGCACCCGCAAATGTCCGCGGAAAATTAGTTTCTTTCAACCAGTTTGCCATCATCTTTGGTATGTTACTCATCTACTTTGTCAATTATTTTATTGCTCAGCAAGGCAATGAACAATGGTTGCTGACCGAAGGTTGGCGGTGGATGTTTTTCTCCGGTGTTATTCCCGCGGGCATCTTCTTTATTCTTTTATTCTTTGTTCCTGAAACGCCGCGGTATTTGGTAATGAAAGGAAAAAGTGAAAAAGCATTGAAAGTTTTGAAAAAGATTTCGGGTAATGATAATGCAACAAAAATTTTAGAAGAAATAAAATCTACCACACACGAAAAAAATGTTCCCTGGTTGTCTTACGGTTTCTTCATCATTTTCGTGGGCATCATGCTTTCAGTGTTTCAACAATTCGTTGGAATAAACGTAGTGTTATATTATGCTTCCAATATTTTCCGCAACATGGGATCTTCTACAGATTCTTCTTTATTGCAAACCATCATTGTCGGCATTGTAAACCTTCTTTTTACGGTGGTGGCTATTTATACCGTTGATAAATTTGGCCGCAAACCTTTGATGATTATAGGTTCTATCGGAATGGCAGTGAGCATGATCGCGTTAGGATTTGCTTTTTATTTTAATGCTTTAGGAATTGCCGCATTAATATTCATGTTGGTTTATACTGCTGCATTTGCTATGAGCTGGGGTCCGGTTTGCTGGGTTTTGCTTGCAGAAATATTCCCGAACAGTATCCGAAGTGCGCTCTCTATTGCAGTGGCAGCGCAGTGGATAGCCAATTGGGTGGTTTCTCTTACTTTCCCTGTAATGAACGATAATGTATGGTTGACCAACATATTCCATCATGGATTTTCTTATTGGATTTACGGAGTTATGGGGATTTTGTCAGCGATTTTTATGTGGAAATTGGTGCCCGAAACTAAAGGCAAAACTTTGGAAGAAATAGAAAGTTTATGGAAGAAAAAACCTGATCAAACAGTAGAGCAAGCTTTATTGACGAATCCTGAATTCTAATCAAAAATATTTTTTTGTAATTTTTAATATCCCTATTCATGAGAAAATATTTTTATCTTTTTGTTTCATTTATTTTTCTTTATAACATGAATGGTTATACGCAGACTCCTAAATTCATGGACCCTTCACTTTCAATTGAAACGCGCGTTAACGATCTAGTCTCACGGTTAAAGCTTGATGAAAAAGTGAACCAGATGCTTAATTCAACTCCGGGCATTCCACGTTTAGGAATTCCTCCCTACGATTGGTGGAACGAGTGTTTGCATGGTGTTGCAAGAACAAAGTATCACACAACATCTTACCCCCAGGCAATTGGAATGGCGGCTACTTTCGATGTAAACGCCATGAAAAAAATGGGTGATTTCACTTCTGATGAAGGCCGCGCTATTCACAATGAAAGTCTTCGCAAAAAAGATTACAGCCGATATACAGGCTTGACCTACTGGACACCTAACATCAATATCTTTCGCGATCCCCGCTGGGGCCGTGGCCAGGAAACTTATGGAGAAGATCCTTTTCTTACCAGCATGATTGGAACCGCATTTGTAGAAGGTTTACAAGGAGATGACCCAAAATATCTGAAAGCCGCTGCATGTGCCAAGCATTACGCCATTCATAGCGGACCGGAACCTTCCCGACATGTGTTCGATGTAAACGTTAGTAGTCATGATCTTTGGGATACCTATCTTCCTGCCTTCAGGCAATTGGTAGTGAATGCGAAAGTTACCGGAGTAATGTGTGCCTATAACGCCTATGCAGGCCAGCCCTGTTGCGGAAATGATAAATTGATGGTGGATATATTGCGCAACAAATGGAATTTTAAAGGTTACGTTACTTCTGATTGTGGCGCCATTGATGATTTTTATGAAACGCATAAAATGTTTCCTGACGCAGAAAGTTCAGCCACGGATGCGGTGTTGCACGGTACTGATGTAGAATGTGGCAATAGTACTTACAAGACTTTGATACAGGCAGTGAAAGATGGAAAAATAACAGAAAAAGAGATTGATGTTTCTCTAAAAAGATTATTTACCATTCGCTTTCGCCTTGGCATGTTCGATCCGGCAAGTATGGTAAAGTATGCTCAAATTCCAATTACCAATTTGGAGAGCAAACCACATACAGAACTTGCTTTGAAAATGGCAAAAGAATCAATCGTCTTGCTTCGCAATGTTCCAATGTCCGGGCAGAAAAATAATTTATTACCTCTTAGTAAAAGCATCAGACGAATTGCAGTGTTAGGACCTAATGCAGATAATGCCAACACTCAATTAGGAAATTATAATGGTGAGCCTTCAGTGGTGACTACCGTCCTACAAGGCATAAAAAGTAAATTGAAAAATACAGATGTTTTTTATTCAAAAGTAACGGATTTTGTATCAACCCAACCAGGAGATTTTTCAAAGTTGATTAATAGTCTTAAAGATGCAGATGTGATCATTTATGTGGGAGGAATATCACCACGCCTTGAAGGAGAAGAAATGAAAGTAAGTAAACCCGGATTCAGTGGTGGGGACCGCACCAGTATTGATTTACCTGCCGTGCAAACGGATTTTTTGAAAGCCTTGAAAGCTACCGGTAAACCGATAGTATTTGTGATGATGACAGGAAGCGCTCTTGCCATTCCCTGGGAAGAAGAAAATATTCCCGCAATCATCAATGCATGGTATGGCGGAGAAGCAGCAGGAACTGCTGTTGCAGATGTTTTGTTTGGAGACTACAGTCCTTCAGGAAGATTACCGGTTACCTTTTATAAAAGGGATTCAGATCTTCCGCCATTCGATGATTATTCCATGCAAAACAGAACGTATCGTTACTTTAAAGGGGCGCCTTTATATCCGTTTGGATTTGGATTAAGCTATACCAAATTTTCTTATGGCAATTTAAAACTATCCAAATCAGCCATTAAAAAAAATGAATCCATCAATGCCGAAGTAACGGTAACCAATAGTGGAAAAATGAAAGGTGATGAAGTCGTTCAATTATATCTTACTCATCTTGAAAGTGGCAAGGATATTCCTTTATATTCTTTAAAAGGTTTTAAGCGAATCACGCTTGCGCCGGGCGTCTCCCAAAAAGTGAATTTTAAAATTACTCCTGGTATGATGGAATTAGTAAATGAAGATGGGAAAAGTGTTTTAAATTCAGGGAAAATAAAGATCAGTATTGCGGGCTCGTTACCATCTGAACGGAGTGAAGAACTGGGAGCCGCAAAGCCGGCAGAAAGTATTTTGAGCGTAGAATAATTTTATCAGTTTAAAAAAAAGAAAATGTTATTATTAGGAATTGATATTGGAACTTCTTTTATAAAGGTTTCTGTGGTAGATGCAGATACACAACAATCTGTTGCTTCTGCGCAATACCCTGAAACAGAAACGCCAATCAAATCACTTCAATCAGGATGGGCAGAGCAATCACCTGAAATGTGGTGGGAACATACCGTTCAGGCATTTAAAAAATTAAATGCAACAAAAAAATTTGATCCGAAAAATATTGCTGCAATTGGAATTTCTTACCAGATGCATGGATTGGTAATTGTAGATAAACAACAAAAAGTTTTAAGAGATGCTATTATCTGGTGTGACAGCAGAGCGATAAATATTGGGGAAAATGCTTTTAATACAATTGGAAAGGAAATATGCTCCTTAAGTCTTTTAAATTCTCCTGGGAATTTTACAGCTTCCAAATTAGCATGGGTAAAGGATAATGAGCCGGAAATTTATAAGAAGATTGATAAAATAATGTTGCCGGGAGATTTTATCGCGATGAAATTAACAGGGCAAATTACCACAACCTCATCTGCATTATCCGAAGGAATATTCTGGGATTTTATAAAAGACGAAATATCAAAGGATGTAATGGCACATTTTGATTTTGATGATTCGTTGATTCCAAAAGTGCAGACGTTATTTTCATCGCACGGTAAAGTTTCCCCTGATGCTGCCAAGCAGTTAGGCATAAACGAAAATATTCCGGTTACTTATAAAGCAGGCGATCAACCCAATAATGCATTATCATTAAATGTACTTGAGCCCGGCGAAGTAGCCGCCAATGCAGGTACTTCCGGTGTTATTTATGCAGTAACTGACAAATTATTATCTGACAAATATTCGAGAGTAAATAGTTTTGTTCATGTAAATCATGAAAAAGGCAAAAAACGAATAGGAGTACTTCTTTGTATCAATGGTGCGGCTATCATGTATAGCTGGATCAAAAAAGTGTGCGGGGAAAATTTAAGTTATAAAGAAATGGATGCAAAAGCGTCTAAAATAAATCCGGGAAGCGATGGTTTATTTATATTACCATTTGGCAACGGAGCTGAACGTATGTTGCAAAATAAGATGATAGACGCACATATCAGCAACATTGATCTAAACAAACATACGAATGCTCATATTTTCCGCGCTATCCAGGAAGGAATTGCGTTTGCTTTCCGCTATGGTTTGGATATTATGCGTGAAAATGATTTACATCCAACCATTATCCGCGCGGGCAAGGCCAATTTATTTTTAAGCGACGTTTTCATTCAGTCGTTTGTAAATGCCACCGGGGTAGCTGTAGAATTATATGAAAATGATGGAAGCGTGGGAGCAGCGCTGGGAGCCGGAATAGGTGCAGGAATATATAAATCATACAGCGATGCTTACTCGAAATTTAAATCCCTTGGTAAATTTGAACCAACGAATGTTGAATTGTATGATAAATTATATCAGGAGTGGAAGAAATTATTGGAGGCAAAGGCTCAGGTCAATAATTGATTGCACTGTCCCATTCCAATTTTCAACTTTTCACCCAAGAAAATGCTTCCTTTAAAATTGTCTCCTTATTAACAATCACTAAAGTGGCAATCATAAAAGCGTAATTCCTATTATTTGTTTGTTTACTGTAAACTAATAACGGGGTTCAAACTTCTTTTTGTTTTTAATTTCTCTTTCCGTAAATTACGAGTATGGAACCGCTCCTTAAAAATATATTTGTAAATCAATCAGTTATAAAGAGATACTTTATTCTTTTCTTCATAATATCATTACTTCCTTTTTTTTCATTTGCGCAAAAAGTAATTTCTATTGATCTTAACGAAAGCATTAATCCTTCATCTGCAGAATACATTCAACAGGGAATAGAAAAGGCTCAAAAAGAAAATGCGGAATGTCTTATTATTAATTTGAATACACCAGGAGGATTATTAAGCTCTACGAGAGAAATTGTTACCAACATAATGCAATCGCAAGTGCCGGTAATTGTATATATCTCTCCTTCAGGCGCTCATGCCGGTTCTGCCGGAGTATTTATTACCATGGCGGCAAATATTGCTGCAATGGCACCCGGAACTAATATTGGTGCGGCTCACCCGGTTACTATGCAGGGAACAACTGATGCTGTGATGAATGAAAAAGTAACAAATGATGCGGCGGCTTTTATAAGAAGTATTGCAGAAAAAAGAGGAAGAAATGTACAATGGGCTGAAGATGCTGTACGAAATAGTGTAGCACTTACTGAGCAGGAAGCACTTGAAAAAAATGTAATTAATATAATAGCTGCTAATGAAAAAGATCTTTTGGCGCAGGTTGATGGAAAACAAATTGAAATGAGCAACGGATCTAAAATTTTGCACACAAAAAATGCAACTATTGAACCTTTGGAAATGGGATTTTTTCAAAAGGTTTTAAGCAGATTGAGCGACCCTAATATTGCTTACATCATTATGATGCTTGGATTTTTTGGGCTCCTGTTTGAATTGTTTAATCCGGGTGCTATTTTCCCTGGTATAGTGGGAGTGATTTGTTTGATCCTTGCTTTTTATTCAATGAGTTCAATGCCGGTAAATTATGCAGGATTGGCTTTAATTATTTTTGGAATCATACTCTATTTACTGGAAATAAAAATCGTAAGTCATGGGATGCTGGCCATAGGTGGAACCATTTCCGTATTATTAGGATCCCTGTTTTTATTCCGCAGCAGTCCTGCTAATAATTTTGTTTCTTTATCCTATACCGTAATTTTTACTGTTACTGCTGTTACCACTTTATTTTTTCTTTTTTTAGTAACAATGGGTTTAAGGGCACAAAGAGCAAAGCCCGTCTCAGGAGAAAATGCAATGATCGGACAAACTGCTGTAACCCTTGGTGTACTTGATCCGGCGGGGCAGGTAAGCGTGTTAGGTGAAATATGGAAAGCCGTTTCTCTTTCCAACACAATAAATGCAAATGAAAAAGTAATCGTAAAAGAAATAAAAGATCTTACTTTATATGTAGAGCCTGAACAAATTTGAACTTAAAAAAAATCAATTTATTTATCAATTAAATCTAAAATAAAAAAACATGCAACAATTTCCCTTAGCTATTGTAATTATAGTTGTCATTATTATTTATATTCTTGCCAGTGCTGTCCGAATTCTTCGCGAATATGAACGCGGTGTTATATTTCGTTTAGGACGCGTATTAGATGGTGGCGTAAAAGGCCCCGGGCTGATTTTGCTTATACCGATTATTGATAAAATGGTAAAAGTAAGCTTGCGCGTAGTAGTGATGGATGTGCCGCCACAAGATGTCATTACAAAAGATAACGTTTCTATTAAAGTAAATGCGGTTATTTATTTTAGAGTCGTTGATCCACAAAAAGCGATCATTGAAATTGAAAACTATCTCGTAGGTACTTCGCAGCTTTCACAAACTACGCTGAGAAGTGTATTAGGACAATCTGAGTTAGATGAGCTCCTTTCTCAAAGAGATAAAATCAATGTCAGGCTGCAACATATTATTGATGAACAAACTGAACCATGGGGCGTAAAAGTAACGCATGTAGAGGTGAAACAAATTGATCTTCCACAGGAAATGCAACGCGCTATGGCTCGCCAGGCTGAAGCAGAAAGAGAACGTAGGGCGAAAGTAATTGCCGCAGAGGGTGAATTCCAGGCTTCGCAAAAATTGACTGATGCCGCAAGAATTCTTGGCGAGGAACCAAGTGCATTAACTTTACGGTATCTGCAAACATTGCGCGAGATAGGAACAGAAAATAATACGACTACTATTTTCCCAATCCCGCTTGACTTATTCAAACCCTTTATTAAACTAATGGAGAATTCAAAAAATGACGGGAACAATATTCCGGGCCCGGTGATCACCGAAGACAAATAGTTTGTTTTTGGCATTAATCATGTTATTAAAGGTTTTATGGTTGTTAACTTTTGAAAGTTGGCAGCCTTAAAACCTTTGTAATTTTAGGTTTGTATTTTTAAAATAAGTTAGCGATGAAAAAAATCGAAATAGGAACTTTAAAATATGAGGACTTTCAGCAACTCTTAACAGCGATGAAAGCTGCATATCCTCTATGGCGCGGTAATTACTGG
>Ga0208589_1001209_pt1 | contig 10986 bp, 11 predicted proteins | sample NGESurshal092012_2_FD_184486 | JGI IMG/M metagenome (GOLD analysis project Ga0208589, IMG submission 184486) | Arctic peat soil microbial communities from Barrow, Alaska - NGEE Surface sample F53-2 shallow-092012 (SPAdes) | ecosystem: Environmental > Terrestrial > Soil > Wetlands > Peat ... | reverse complement strand
CTGTGGGACGTCGAAAGCGCCGGCCAACGCATCAAGCCGCTGGTCGGCGCCGAGACCGCGGTGATCCCGCTGCAGAACGGCATCGACGCCGCCGAGCGACTGATCCCGATCCTCGGCAGCAACGCTGTGATGGGCGGCGTGGCGCAAATCAGCGCATCGATCACAGGACCCGCCCTGATCCAGCAGGTCGGCACCTTCATGCGCATGATCTTCGGCGAGTTGGACGGCAAGCGGAGCAAGCGCGCCGAGGAACTTTACGCGCTGTGCCTGAAGGCTGGTTTCGATGCGACCCTGAGCGACCAGATCCTGATCGAGTTGTGGCAGAAATTCGTGCTGCTGGCCGCCAATGCCGCGATCATGGCGTTGTCGCGGCAGCCGGTCGGCCGGGTGCGCGACGATCCGGACATGCGCGCGATGCTGGTCGCGGCCTATCGGGAGACGATCGACGTCGGCCGGGCCAACGGCATTGCGCTGCCGGCCGACGCGCTCGACAAGGTCGTCGATTTTCTCGGCCATGCGCCGCCGGCCATGAAGCCGTCGATGGCACTCGACCTCGATCGCGGCAACCGGCTCGAATTGCCATGGCTGAGCGGCAAGGTCGTCGCGCTCGGCCGCAAGCTCAATGTGCCGACGCCGACGCATGACATGGCTTACGCGATGCTGAAACCCTACATCATGGGCAAGCCGGCCTGATCCGGCCGATCGCAAATCAGGTGGACAGGCAACGGAAGATTCAGGGATGCGGGCTAACAATGCTTGAAACACGGCTCGCCGGCAGCTCAACAAGCCCGCGAATGGTAGCTTGATCGTTTGATTCAAAGCCGGACTCCAGCGCGTTGTTTTGACTCACCTTTCCCGACGTGAACACCGCTCGCTCCGCTTGAACGCACGCAGCCGTGATATCGCGCTTCTTCACGTCAGAGTTTTCAGGCAAGCTGTTGCGGATGGACAGGATTCTCGCCGCCGCTCGGGTCATCGCGACCAACCGCCGCAATCGCTCGCGGCTTCATTCGTTGCCGGCCGAGATCGCACCGCAAAGCGAGGCCGAAGGCTATCGCGTCCAGCGCGCGGTGCATGACCTGCTGTTGCCCACTGCCGGCGCCATGGTCGGCTACAAGATCGGCTGCACCAGCGCGGTGATGCAGCAATATCTCAACATCCCGCATCCCTGCGGCGGTGGCGTGTTCGCCAGGGGCGTTCACGATTCCGGCGTCGTCTTGCCGCTGCGCGATTTTGTCCATGTCGGGGTCGAATGCGAGATCGCGGTGCGGCTGGGGCGCGACCTGCCGCCGTCACAGGCGCCATTCACCGCCGAGACCGTCGCGCAGGCGATCGAGGCCTATCATCCCGCGATCGAGATCGTCGATGAGCGCTATGCCGATTGGCCGAGCCTCGGTGCGGCAACATTGGTGGCGGACGATTTCTTTGCCGCCGGCTGCGTGCTCGGAAAGCCGGTGGCGCGATCAACCGCGCCCGATCTTTTGGGCGTGGTCGGCCGCGCCATTGTCAACGGCGCCGAAGCGGGCCGGGGCACCGGCGCCGACGTGCTTGGCCACCCACATAATCCGCTTGTCTGGCTCGCCAACCATCTGGCGCAGGAGGGTAAAGGTTTGCGCGCCGGCCAGATCGTGCTGACCGGCAGCCTGGTCAAGACGGTCTGGCTCGAGGCCGGCGCGAACGTGACGATGGATCTGTCGGGGCTCGGCGCAGTGGAAGTCAGGTTTACCTGAACCGCCGCGGCGGGCTACCGGCTGAACCTTGCGGGTTAACACCCCGTTAACCATGATCGCGCTAGCTTTTCGCGGCATAAAGACAGCTTCTCCAAAGCTGTCGCGATCAATCATCCAACACTGCGGTGGCCGCATGATTCTAGGCGATCCCGTTCCCTGGTTCAGCGCGCCGACCATCAACGGCGGCGCGTTCGATCTGCATGTCAGCGCCGGGCGCTGGGTGGTGCTGAGCTTCCTCGGCTCGCCCAACAATCCGCGCGCGATCGCCGAAATCACCGAACTGGTGCGCGCCTGCGCGTCCTTTGATGAAAACCATATCGTGGTCGCCTGCGTATTCACAGGCCGGCCCGACGATCTCGATACGTTTGCGGCGATCAGCAGCAACAAGTTGTTCTTTCTCGCCGACGATGACGGCTCGATCAGCCGCGAATTCGGCGCTGCCGACATGCCGCGCACCATCGTGCTCGATCCGATGCTGCGCTCGATCGCCGATATCGCCTGGGACAATCCGCAGGGACATCGCGAGACCGTCGCCAACGTGCTGCGCAGCCTTCCGCCAGTCGACGAGTCCGCCGGCGTGCCGATGTTCGCGCCGGCGCTGATCGTGCCGCGCGTCTTCAGTTTTGAGCTCTGCGATTTCCTGGTGCAGTTCTACGAGCAGCAGGGCGGCACCGATTCCGGATTCCAGTTCGACATTTCCGGCAAGACCACGACGCTGTCGGACTGGCGGCTCAAGCGCCGCAGCGACGTTCCGGTGGCAGCGGCGGAAGTGCGCGAGCTGGTGCGCGGCCAGATCGTGCGGCGGCTGTTGCCGCAGATCGAGCAGAATTTCCAGTTCAAGGCGACGCGGATGGATCGCTACATCGTCGCCTGCTACGATGCCGAGGTCGGCGGCCATTTCCATCGCCATCGCGACAACGTCAACGCCGGCGCGCAACACCGGCGTTTTGCCGTGTCAATCAACCTCAACAACAATTTTGAAGGCTGCGACCTTCTGTTTCCGGAATTCGGCCGCAAGGCCTACCGGCCGCCGGAAGGCGGCGCGCTGGTATTCTCCTGCGGCGCGCTGCATCAGGTCACGCCGGTGACAAAAGGCCGGCGTTACGCCTTCCTGGCATTCCTGTACGGCGAGGAAGACGCCAAAAAACGCGAAGCCAACAATTCCAGGCTGCATGCCGGCGAGCAGCAATATAGCGGCGGTCGCGACCGGCTGTTTCCCGAGGAAGCCGCGCCCGAAGACATGGTCGCGGTGGCGTAATAGAGTAGCGTTTTCGAGCGAAGCATGTTCTCGGACTTGATCCGTGGGTGGGGACACCGGTTCGCGTGAAGAAAACGCGTCAAAAAGAGAATCCCGCGCGCGTTACCTTGTGGGATCATCCGGCAAATCGAAGGCGCCGAGACGAAAATCGTCCTCGGTCGCGACTCCCGATGGCCGATAGAGCGTAAACGCGGCCAGCGGGAATTGCTGCCATACCGCAAGTTCCGCTTCCGTAATCGTGACCCAGCCGAACTTGAACATGTAGCGGCCCGGTTCGGTGACGCGCCCGACCTGTGACCAGTTCACCTTGTTGACCGCCACTCTCTACCCCTTCGTACCGATCGAACGGCCACACCTGCAGCTTTGGTCGGAGTCTCGTCGGTCCGTATGGCTGAATGATGGATGTCAGGGTCATTTCGTTCGCCCCGCCAAAACGACCACGGCCTCCGTCAGGGGAGCTGACGAAGGCCGCGTAGGACATCTCATCGCGCCTAGGTTCGCAACGAGATGTGGGAGCTCGAAAATGGATCGTCAGAACGGCAACAGCACGTCCATCACCTGTTGGCCGTAGCGCGGCTGCTGCACGTCGGTAATCTGGCCGTGGCCGCCATAGGCGATGCGGGCCTCTGCGATCTTGCTGGAATCGATGGTGTTGTCGCTCTGGATGTCCTCCGGGCGCACGATGCCGGCGACGATCAGTTCGCGCTTTTCGAAGTTGACTCGGATCTCCTGCTTGCCTTCGACCACCATGTTGCCGTTCGGCAGCAACTGGGTGACGACGGCGGCGATGTTGGTGGTCAGGCTTTCCTGGCGTTGAATCGAACCCTTGCCGTCGCTGGAGGAGGTGGAGTCGGCGGTCAGGATGCGTCCGGGCAGCACCTTGGCGGCATTGCCGCTGAGCAGGCTCGAGCCGAGGAAATTGGTGATGCCGGAATCCTCGGTGTTGGTGCGGCTGCGCTGGGTTTCGTTGGCGAAATTAGCCTGGTCGGTGATGTTGACCGTCACGGTGAGCAGGTCGCCGATCTGGTGGGCGCGCTGGTCCTTGAAGAACGACCGCGAGCCGTTCCGCCACAGCGAGTTGGCGTTGTAGGACACCGCTTCCGGCTTCGGCATCGGCAATTGCACCGGCTTGTAGCCGGGCTGCGTGGTCGGGTTCTCGATCGCCGAGAGTTTCGGCTGCTCGCCGATTTGCGACAGGCGATCGATCGAGGAACAGCCGCTTGCGAGGACAGCAACGCTCAACATAGTGCCGGTAAGCGCGATACGACGGATACTGGAGAAGTACATTGAACTTTACTCGGCTTTTGGAGCGGTGGGCGAACTGGTGCCGGCGGCGACCGAAACCGTTGCGGTTTCAGCCGAGCCGACCGTAGAGGGAGCGGGCGTATCGGCGACGGGCAACTGGATCGGCGTGGCGACCGAGATCGCGACCTGGTCGCGGCCGATCACGACGCCGGATATCGTGCGCTTGGACTGCAAATTGGTCACGCTGACGGTGTCGCCTTCGGTGCCGCTGTCGAGCGCCTTGCCGCGGATGGTGAGGTAGAGTCCGGCGGACTGGAAGATCAGCGTCACGTTGTCGTCGCGCTGCACGAGGTCGGGCTTGGCGATGTCGGCGCTCCGCAAGGCCTGGCCGGCGCGAAGGGCTTTCCGCATCTGCATGCCGACCACGAGATTGCGCGCGGCGGCGTCGCCGCCGACTTCGGCCTTCGGGCGACGTTCGGCGATCACGTCGGAAGATTTCAGCACCTCGGCGCGCTGCACGTCGCGGGTCAGCACCGCGGCTTCCACGGTCTCGATCGCGACGCCGGTGAAGCGCAGCTTGACCGGAGGCGTATTGTTGTCGCTGCCGATCGCGAAGGAGACGTCGAAGCGGCCGCTGCGCGCATCGTAACGTGACGCGGTCGGTTGCATCGCCCCGGTGACGGAGGCGTCGAACTGCAAATCCTGCACGTCGCGATCGAAGGTCAGCAAGAGATTGGCGGCATCGCCGAGACCGGCGCGATGTTCCAGTGCGCGGGCGACCTGCAGACGGATTTCGCTGGCCTCGATCGAGCGCGACGACCGCGTGATCGAAACAGTCTTGATGTCGCGGGTATCGACGCCGATCACCTGATGCGCCTGCAGCGCGTTGAGGATTTGCGCGGTCGGCAGCGAGCCGGTGGTGCCGAGATCGGGCGCGCGATAGATCGCGATCTGCGCCGCGCTGCCGGCATTGTCGATGACGTCGCCGATCCGGACCACTTCGTCGGCGACGGTGACATTGGCGCGCAGCACCGGAGCTGCGATCACGTCGTCGCCATTGCCGGCGAACGCGGCTGCCGTGGTGGCCGCGAGCAGGGCGGTTGCGATCAGAACCGAGCGAAACATCATCATCAGCTCCCTCAGCGGAACAGCGCGGAAGTGGTCTGCAGCATCTGGTCGGCCGCGCTGATCACCTTGGCGTTCATTTCGTAGGCGCGCTGTGCCGCGATCATGTTCGACATCTCCGACACCACGTCGACGTTGGATTGTTCGAGGCTGCCTTGCGTCATGCTGCCGTAGCCTTCGGCGCTGGCGAGACCGTCCTGCGGCGGACCCGACGACGGGGTGTCCTGGAAAAGGTTATTGCCGACAGGCAGCAGGCCTGCCTTGTTGATGAAGCGCGTAAGGCCGATCTGGCCGATGATGGTCGAGGTCGTGGTGCCTGGCAGCGTCACCGAGACCTGGCCCTGGGCGTTGACCGTGAGCCCCGAGGAGTTTTGCGGGATGGTGATCGCCGGCTGCACCAGATTGCCCTGGGCGTTGACGATGCGGCCCTGGTTGTCCATCTGGAAGGTGCCGTCGCGGGTGTACTGGAAGGTGCCGTCCGGCATCTGGATCTTGAAGAAGCCTTCGCCGGTGATCGCGAGATCGAGGTCGTTGCCGGTCTGCGACAGCGTGCCTTGCGTCATCGAGCGCGGCGTGCCGACGGTCTTGACGCCGCCGCCGATGTCGATGCCAACAGGCAGGATGTTGCCCTGGTCGGAAGATTGCGCACCGACGCGGCGGACGTGTTCGTAGATCAGGTCCTGGAACGCCGCGGTCTGTTTCTTGTAACCGGTGGTCTGCAGGTTGGCGATGTTGTTGGCGATGACCTGGACGCTGAGTTCCTGGGCCGCCATTCCGGTCGCAGCAGTATGAAGCGCTTGCATTGTCTATCTCCCGAAATGGTCGTTACGCTGGAACGTCCGCCAGCTTCTCGATGGCGGATTTGTGCAGGTCGCTCTCCTGCTGGAGCATGGTCGCGATCTGGGTGTAGGCGCGGGTGATCTCGATCATCCGGCTCATTTCGGCGACGCCATTGACGTTGGACTTTTCGATGTAGCCCTGCTGCACCTGCGACTTGAGGTCGGGGGCGGCGCCTTCGCCCGAATAAAGGTTCGAGCCTTCCTTCAACAGCTTCTGCGCGTCCGTGAAGCTGACCAGGCGGAGTTTGCCGCGCAGCGAGTCGGTGCGGCCATTGCCCTCCACCACGGTGACGGTGCCGTCGGGCGAAACGTTGATGTCGTGATCGGTGGGCTGGAACACGATCGGGCCGCTGGTGCCGAGCACCGCGTTGCCGGATGCGGTGACAAGCTGGCCCAGGCTGTTCATCTGCAGGCCGCCGTCGCGGGTATAGCGCTCGCCGGCCGCGGTCTGCACCACCAGGAATGCGTTGCCGGTGATGGCGACGTCGAGGGGATTCTTGGTTTGCTCGGAGGGACCTTGGGCGAAATCGCGATAGGTGCCGCGGTCCTGCACGTAGCTGACGCGGCGATCGCTGCCCTTGAAATTGTCTTCATGGGCGCCCGAGCTCAGATATTCCTCGAACAGCGACTGGTCCGACTTGAAGCCAGCGGTGTTGACGTTCGCGATGTTGTTGGCGACGACGTCAAGTTGCCGCTCCAGTACCGTTTGCCGCGAAAGTCCGATGAGAAGCGTGTTCTCCATCGATGGTCTCCCCTTGAGTGATCCGTTCGCTGCTCTCCCAAGCGGCTTCGCGGATGTCCCGAACCGGTAAGCTCTCCCAAGCCGCGGTTCGCATTCCCTACAGAGCGAAAGCCGTGCCAATTCCAAAATTGTAATTTTTACAGACGGTTAGATGTTCTGGAGGGGGTGATCGGGGGCGGCAGAAAGGTCTTGTTGACCATGTTTGCCCGGCAACTTTTTCCTACCCACAGGCCAAACGAAAGGTTCCGTTAACCATTATTACCTTAGCGTTGCCGCAGAAGCGCATGTTGCGCTGGCGGCCATTGTATCGCGTCTGAAAGCCTGTCCGGCAGCATCGAATTCACGGCAAGACACTGGCACGGGGACGATGGCAGATACCGAAAAGGCGGAAGGCGGCGCGGCTGAAGAGGGCGCGCCGGCGCCAAAGGGCAAACTCAAGCTGATCATCGCGGCCGCCGGCGTTCTCGTCATTCTCGGCGGAGGCGCGGGCTGGTTCTTCTTCCTGCGTCATCACGGCGAGGAGAAGCACGCCGAGGCGCCGCCGCCGAAGCCGCCGTCCTTCATCGATGTCCCGGATATGCTGGTCAATTTGCAAGGGTTGCCCGGCGAGCGGGTGCAGTACCTCAAGGTCAAACTCACGCTTGAGGTCAAGGAAGAGAAGCAGGTCGAGGCGATCAAGCCGACGCTGCCGCGGGTTACCGATCTTTTCCAAACCTATTTGCGAGAGCTGCGGCCGGTCGATCTGAACGGTTCGGCCGGACTGTTTCGCCTCAAGGAAGAATTGACCCGCCGGGTCAATGCGGCGGTGGCGCCGAATGAAGTCAGCGCGGTGCTGTTCAAGGAAATCGTCGTTCAGTGACGAGACGGATTTAGGTTCATGGCAGGTAACGACCAAGTCGACCAGGATGCCATTGCAGCCCAATGGGAAGCATCGCTGGATTCGGAGGACCCGGCGGAGGCCGCGGAAGCCGCTGCCGCCAATGAACTCTCCGGCACCATGGCGCTGCAATGGGCCGCCATGGTCGAGGACGGCGGCCGCGAGTTCGGCGGCGACAAGAAGGGCGGCGAGCGCGTCCTGTCGCAGGAGGAAATCGACAACCTGCTCGGTTTCAATGTCAGCGACGTCAATGTCGACGACAATTCCGGCATTCGCGCCATCATCGATTCGGCGATGGTGTCCTACGAGCGTCTGCCGATGCTCGAAATCGTGTTCGACCGCCTGGTGCGGCTGATGACGACCTCGTTGCGCAATTTCACCTCCGACAACGTCGAGGTCTCGCTCGACCGCATCACCTCGGTGCGGTTCGCCGACTACATGAATTCGATCCCGCTGCCGGCGGTGCTCAGCGTGTTCAAGGCCGAGGAATGGGACAATTTCGGTCTCGCCACGGTGGATTCCAGCCTGATCTATTCGATGATCGACGTGCTGCTCGGCGGCCGCCGCGGCCAGACCTCGCTGCGGATCGAGGGCCGGCCCTACACCACGATCGAGACCAATCTGGTCAAGCGGCTGGTCGAGGTGGTGCTGTCCGACGCCGAGCAGGCGTTCCGGCCGTTGTCGCCGGTGACCTTCACCATCGACCGGCTGGAGACCAATCCGCGCTTCGCCGCGATCAGCCGGCCCGCCAACGCCGCGATCCTGGTGCGGCTGCATATCGACATGGAAGACCGCGGCGGCAATATCGAGCTGCTGCTGCCCTATGCGACCATCGAGCCGATCCGCAGCGTGTTGCTGCAGATGTTCATGGGCGAGAAATTCGGCCGCGATCAGATCTGGGAAGGTCACTTTGCCACCGAGATGGCGCAGGCGGAGATTTCGGTCGATGCGGTGCTCTATGAAGCCAATATCCCGCTCAAGCAGCTGATGCGGCTCAAGGTCGGCGATACCCTGCCGCTGGAAATGCGCGCCGACGCGCTGGTGGCGGTGCGCTGCGGCAACGTCACCTTGACCGAGGGGCGGATGGGCCGGGTCGGCGACCGCGTCGCCATCCGCGTCACCAAGCAATTGCGCAAGCCGAAGACCACGCTTGCGATGTTCGAGAAGGCCGACGAGCAAACCAAGATGATGGAGGCCCAATGAGCCATTCTTTAGGAATCGCGATCGAGAGCCTGGTGGCAGTTCTGCTAATGCTCACAATCGGCTATTGCATGTTGCTGAATTCGAGATTGAAGCGCCTGAAGGCCGACGAGAGTTCGCTGAAAGCGACGATTGGAGAATTGATCACCGCGACCGAGATCGCCGAGCGCGCGATCGGCGGGCTCAAGCTCACGGTCCGCGACGTCAACGAGAATCTCAACGCGCAACTGACCGCCGCGGGCCAGATCTCGATCCAGCTCAAGAAGCAGCTTGCCGAAGGCGACATGGTGGTGCGCCGGCTGTCCAAGATCGCCAGCGCCGCGCGGCCGTCGGCCGAGGCCGTCGCGGAGCTGCCGGCTCAACCGGTCGTCTCCAGCACAAATCTTTCAAGTGCAAATCTTTCGAGTGCCCGGGCGATCGCCGACGCCGCGCAGGCGTTTTCCGAACGCAAGAGGACAAACGGCCTCGCCGCATGAAAGCCTTTCGTGACATCCGCGTCCTTCCCGTCGTCGTCGTGGCGATCGCCGGCTTTGCCGTCTTGAAGATCGCCGGTCTCGTGATCGATGGCGGCTATGTGTTCGATTACGATCCGCACGCGACCAAGCCGTCCTGGGCGCAGGATCAGCTGAACTTCCCGAGCGGCCGGCCCGATTTCACCGATGTCACCGGCTCGGTCGACGAGAAGAAGGGCGAAGGAAAGAAGGACGACAAGCCCAAGGAGGAAGCGCCGAAGCCCGACGCTCCCGCCGCCGAAGCGGTGCGGCCCGACGGAACGCTGCTGTATCCGGGGCAGGGCGCCCCGGTCTCGGCGTCGGAGCGCGCGGTGCTGGAGCGGCTGCAGGCGCGGCGTCAGGAACTGGAAGCGCGCGCCCGCGAGATCGATATCCGCGAAAGCCTGCTCAAGGCCGCCGAGAAAAAAGTCGAATCCAAGGTCGAGGAATTGAAGGGCGTCGAGTCCAAGATATCGACCGAGACCACCCAGAAAAACGAAGCCGAAGCAGCGCGTTTCAAGGGCATCATCACGATGTACGAGAGCATGAAGCCAAAGGACGCCGCCAAGGTGTTCGACCGGCTGGAAATGCCGGTGCTGTACCAGATCGCCTCGCAAATCGCGCCGCGCAAGATGTCCGACATCCTCGGCCTGATGTCGCCGGAAGTGGCCGAGCGCCTGACCACCGAAATGGCTCGCCGCGCCGGCACCGACCAGTCCGCCTCCGCCGACGCGCTTCCCAAGATCGAAGGCAAGATGCTGACGCAAAAGACCAATTAGCCGGGATATTTAACAAGTCCTTAAACCGCGAATTCTAGATTCTAGTCTGCGGGTGAGGGCGTCCCGCTGACCAGGCCGGTAAACCGAAAGACCCCGAGAACAACCCGAGAGCAAATGGCGCGAATGGCTGCCGCTGGACCTTGGTCGCTATGGCGCGCATCGGCGCGGAGCGTCCGGTGCTGGCCGCAATTTGCCACGGGCTTTGCCAGCATTGTTGCGGCGCTTCTGATCCTGGTCGGAACGGGCGGCGCGGCGCGCTCCGAGAGCGATCCGGTCAAGGGCGAGGCGACATTTTCGGCGGCCGGCGGCTACGCAAGGCTGGTCATAAAACTGGCCGACGAGGTCGATTCCGAAGTCACCGCGGCGGGCTCCATCCTGGTGATCCGCTTCAAGCAGCCGGTCGATGTTCCCGTCGAAGCGATCGCGGATGCGGTGCCCGATTATGTCGGCTCGGCGCGGCGCGATCCCGACGGCATGGCGATCCGGCTGTCGCTGTCGCGCCGCGTCACCATCAATACCATGTCCGCCGGCGAACGGCTGTTCGTCGATCTGTTGCCCGATAGCTGGGCCGGTACGCCGCCAAGCCTGCCGGCCGACGTGATCAAGGAATTGGCCGAGCGGGCGCGCGCGGCCGAACGCGCGCTTCGCATCCAGCGCGCGGTCGACGCTGCGAGGAAGCGGCCGCCGATCCGGGTCCGCG
>Ga0208589_1001208_pt1 | contig 10994 bp, 11 predicted proteins | sample NGESurshal092012_2_FD_184486 | JGI IMG/M metagenome (GOLD analysis project Ga0208589, IMG submission 184486) | Arctic peat soil microbial communities from Barrow, Alaska - NGEE Surface sample F53-2 shallow-092012 (SPAdes) | ecosystem: Environmental > Terrestrial > Soil > Wetlands > Peat ... | reverse complement strand
CCAGCACGTAGCTGTTCCGGCAGTGCCAGCGCAGGCTGACCACCTCGCCCACGTCCTCGGGCGCGCAGTCCAGGTGGCAGGACCACCACTCGTCCTCGTTGTCGGGAGCGCCGCGGGTCGCCACGAAAAACAGGGTCCGCCCGCTGCCGGTGGCCACCGGTCCCGTGGCCACCCCGGCGTCATGCATCATCTCCAGCGCGGCCAGGCCCGCGGCGGCCGGCACGTCCAGCACGTCGAACACGCGGCCCGTGGGCAGGATGACGTTCGCCTCGGGGTGGTGCGCCCACCGCTGCCGGGCCTTCCCGGGGTCGCTGGTGGCCTGGATCTGCCAGGCCGGCGAGAGGGGATGCGCGGCCGGGGCCGGGCAGCCGACCCGGTCACACGAGCAGGCCCGGCCCGCGCTCCGGGCGTTGCCGCGCGGGTACGCACCGAGGACCACCGGCCAGCCCATGGCCGCGTACGAAACGGCCGCGGCGGCCATCCGCCCGCTTGCCCTGCGCCGGCTCCGGCGCAGTACCGGTGCGACCATTCAGTGCTCCAAGTCCTCAGTGCTCCAAATCCACGGGCTCCAACTCCACGGGGCTCCAGATTGAGCGGAGGCTCCACACTGAGCCGGGTTGCTCTCCTTACTGATAATGACGGGTCCGGTGCGCTCCGCGCAGGCTACCGGCCCCGCAGATACCGACATGTTGCCGAACGGGCATGCTCAGGCCAGCCGCCGGGCCAGCTCGGCCGCCCAGTAGGTCAGGATGATGCTCGCCCCGGCGCGGCGGATCGCGGTCACCGTCTCGTCCATGACCCGGTCCCGGTCCAGCCAGCCGTGCGCGGCGGCCGCCTCCACCATCGAGTACTCGCCGCTGACCTGGTAGGCGGCCACCGGCACCGGGGACACCGCCGCCACCTGGGCAATGACGTCCAGGTAGGCCAGTGCGGGCTTGACCATGACGATGTCGGCGCCCTCAGCCAGGTCCAGGGCCACCTCGCGGAGCGCGTCGGCGGACCGCGGGTCCTGCTGGTAGGAGGCCCGGTCACCGAACTGGGGGGCGCATTCGGCGGCGTCCCGGAACGGCCCGTAGAAGGCCGAGGCGAACTTCGCCGAGTACGCGCAGATGGCCACGTCCGGGTACCCGCCGGCGTCGAGGGCCGCGCGGATCGCGCCGACCTGGCCGTCCATCATCCCGCTGGGCGCGACCACGTGAACGCCCGCCGCCGCCTGGGCGACCGCGATGGACCCGTAGCGTTCCAGCGTCGCGTCGTTGTCCACCTCGCCGGAGCCGGTCAGCACCCCGCAGTGGCCGTGATCGGTGTACTCGTCCAGGCACAGGTCCGCCATGAGCACGGTGGCGTCGCCCACCTCGGCGGCCAGGTCGCGGAGGGCGACGGCGAGGATCCCGTCCGGGTCGTCCGCCGCCGACCCCCGGGCGTCCTTCACCGCCGGCACCCCGAACAGGACCAGCCCGCCCACCCCGGCCGCCACGGCTTCAACCGCTGCCTTGCGCAGGCTGTCCCGGGTGTGCTGGACCACGCCCGGCATGGAGACCACCGGCTGCGGCTCGCTGATCCCCTCCTTGACGAACATCGGCAGCAGCAGGTCCGATGGCTGGACGCTGGTCTGCGCGACCAGCCGGCGCAGCGCAGCCGTCCGGCGCAGCCTCCGCGGCCGGGCGGCGGGGAACTCCGGGGTGCTCACGCGATCACCGGAGCCGGCGCCGGGCGCCCCGGCGCCGCTCACTGGGCTTGCGCACCGGTTCCCCGGCCGTGATGGCGGCGTCCCGGACCCCGGCCGCGTACTCGGCCAGCGCGTCGACCAGGCCGGTGGCGGAAGGCTTGGGCGCCTTGACGTCCACCCGGAGGCCGAACTCCGCGGCGGTCTTGGCGGTCTGCGGCCCGATCACCGCGATCACCGTCACCGCGTGCGGCTTGCCGGCGATGCCGATCAGGTTCCGCACCGTCGAGGACGACGTGAACAGCACCGCGTCGAACCCGCCGCCCTTGATCGCCTCACGGATCGGGGCGGGCGGCGGCGCCGCGCGCACGGTCCGGTACGCGGTGACGTCCTCGGTCTCCCAGCCCAGCTCGTTCAGCCGGGCGACCAGCGTCTCGGTGGCGATGTCGGCCCGGGGCAGCAGCACCCGGTTGATCGGGTCAGACAGGCTGTCGTAGGGCTGCCAGGCGGCGGCCAGACCTTCGCCGGACTGCTCACCGTCGGGCACCAGGTCCGGCTTGATACCGAAGTCCAGCAGCGCCCGGGCGGTCTGCTCGCCGACCGCGGCGACCTTCACGCCGGCGAAGGCCCGCGCGTCCAGGCCGTATTCCTCGAGCTTCTCGCGGACCGCGCGGACCGCGTTGACCGAGGTGAAGGCGACCCACTGGTACCGGCCGGTGACCAGGCCCTTGACCGCCCGCTCCATCTGCTGCGGGGTGCGGGGCGGCTCGACCGCGATGGTCGGCACCTCCTCCGGCACCGCGCCGTAGGCGCGCAGCCGCTCCGAGACCGATCCGGCCTGGTCCTTGGTCCGCGGCACCAGGACCCGCCAGCCGAACAGCGGCTTGCTCTCGTACCAGGACAGGTCATGCTGCGCCCCGGCGGCCTCGCCCACCACGCCGACCGCGGGCCCGGTCTCGGTGAGCAGGCTGACCCCGGCCGCCTTGAGGTCGGCGGTCACCGAGCCCAGCGCGCAGCGGATGGTCAGCTGCTCGGTGGTGGTCCCGTTCCAGGTGATAGTGAACGGGGTGCGCTCCGGCCATCCGGCGGCCATCAGCATCTTGGCCAGGTCGGCCGGCCCGGCCTCCACTCCCAGGATGACCAGGCTGCGGGACGGCTGGGTCTCGGCCGACAGGCGGCTGACCTCGGCGGCGTGCAGGATCCGGACATCCCCGCCCGCCTCGGAGGTCAGCGGGATGCCCGCGTAAGCGGGCACCGCGGTCGCCGCGGGCATGCCCGGCGCGATCTCGAACCGGATCCGGGCCTTGGCGCACGCCGCGGCGGCTGCGGCGGCCGAGCCGAACAGCAGCGGGTCGCCGTCGTAGGCGACCACCGCCAGCTGGCCGGCCTTGACCGCCTTGACCAGCACCCGCGGGTCGGCGTCCAGCTCAGCCAGGTCGCGGAGGTCCGCCGTGGCCGGCAGCAGGTGCCTGACCCGGTCGGTGACCTCGGCGCTGGCGAACATCAGGTCAGCCCGGCCGAGCAGGCCCGCGGCACGTACCGTGAGCAGCTCGGGGCTGCCGGGCCCGGTGCCCACGAACGCCGCCAGGCCCGGCTGGGCCGCACGCTTCTGCGCCGCGGGATCCTGCTCGGAACGCCCCGGCGTGTCCTTCTTCGACGTGGTTGTCACACTCACGATGCATCGTCCCCGTTGCTGATGTATTCCGAAGACACGGCCACGTACGTTGCCGCGCCCTGGCGCAGCAACTCAGCGGCGACGTCGCGGCCGAGGCGTCCGGCCTCGGCCGCGGGGGCGGTCGCGCTGGCTCGCAACGCCGACCCCCCGTCAAGCGCCGCGACGACCGCTCTCAGCTGCAGTATCTCCGTTCCGGCAGCATACGCACCTACCGGCGCGCTGCAGCCGGCCGCCAATCCGGCCAGCACGGCCCGTTCCGCGGTGACCGCGGCCCGGCTGGCCTGGTCATCTACCTGGGCCAGCAGCCCGGCCAGGTCGGTGTCGCCGGCCCGGCATTCCACGGCCAGCGCGCCCTGCCCTGGCGCGGGCAGCATTTCCTCCGGCTCGAAGATCTGGGTCACGGCGTCCAGGCGGCCGATCCGGGCCAGCCCGGCGCTGGCCAGCAGCACCGCGTCCAGCTCGCCCGATTCGACCTTGCCCAGCCGGGTGCCCGCGTTACCGCGGACGGGCACCGGCCGGACGTCGGGGCGCAGCAGCCGCAACTGCGCGGCCCGGCGCGGCGACCCGGTGCCGACCGTGGCGCCGGACGGCAGGTCCGCGAACTTAGCGCCGTCCCGGGCGGCCAGCGCGTCGCGCGGGTCCTCGCGGACCGGCACCGCGGCCAGCAGCAGCCCGGGCGCGGGGGCGACTGGCAGGTCCTTGAAGGAATGCACGGCCAGGTCGACCTGGCCGGCCAGCAGGTTCTCGCGCAGCGCACTGGCGAAGACGCCGGTGCCGCCAATCTGGGTCAGCTCGGCCCGGGTCACGTCGCCGAACGTGGTCACGCCGACCAGCTCCACGCTGACCCCGGTGCGCTCGGTGATGAGCCGGGCCACCCGGCCCGACTGGGTCATGGCCATCGGGCTCTTGCGGGTGCCGAGCCGCAGCGGTGGCCTGCTCACGTGGCGTCCTCCTGCCTGATGCCTGGCGCATCGGGGACCGGTGCCGGGCCGGGCCCGCTGGTGTCGGCCTGGGTGACCGCGGCGACGACCGCGGGGTCGAGATCGAACAGGACCCGCAGCGCGTCCTCGTAGGCGTCGCCGCCCGGGGATCCGGCCAGCTCCTTGACCCGCACCGTCGGGGCGTGCAGCAACTTGTCCACGACCCGCCGCATGGCCCGTTCCACCTCGGCGAGGGTGCGGTGGTCGGCGGGCAGGCGGCCCGCCAGCCGGGCCAGTTCGGCGTCCACGACCTGGGCCGCCTTGGCCCGCAGGGCGACCACGGTGGGCGCGACCCGGGCCGCGTGCACGGCGGACACGCGGGCCGCGAACTCCTGGGCGACGATCACCCGGACCGCCTCGACGTCCGCGTCCCGGGTGGCCAGGGCGGCCAGTTCCGGCGCCTCCCCGGTGCCGGCGGGCCGGTCCCCGAGCGCGTCCAGGCCGACCACGTCCGCGCCGGGCAGGGCGGCCACGGCCGGGTCCACGTCACGGGGCATGGCCAGGTCCAGCAGGACCAGCGGCCGGCCGGGCTGGCCGCGCCGCGCCAGCGCCCCGGCCACCAGGTCCGCGCCGATCACCACGCCCGCGGCGCCGGTGCAGGAGATGACGAGGTCGGCCTGGCCCACTGGCCCGGTCAGGTCGCTGAGGTCGGCGGGGCTTCCGCCAACCGCCGCGGCCAGCCGCGCGGCCCGGTCAGGGGTGCGGTTGGCGACCACGATGTGCTCCGCGCCCATCCGCGCCGCGGTGGTGGCGGCCAGCGAGCTCATCGAGCCGGCCCCGACCACCAGGACCCGCAGTCCGGCCAGCGGCCGGGACGGGTCCGCGGGCCCGGACTCGGCCGCGGCCAGCCGGGCGCGCGCGACCGCGATGCCGATGCTGACCAGGTTCGCGCCGGCCTGGTCGATCCCGGTCTCGGCGTGCGCCCGCTTGGCCGTGCGCAGCGCGAGCGTGCCCAGCTCACCCAGGCCGCGGCTGAGCGTGCCGTGCTCACGGGCCACGGACAGCGCGCGGCGGACCTGGCCGAGGATCTGGCTCTCGCCGACGACCATGGACTCCAGCCCGCAGGCCACCGCGAGGAGGTGCTGGACCGCGCGGTCCTCGTAGTGCACGTACAGGTTCGGGGTCAGCTCGCCCAGCGGGATGCCGGAATGCCTGGCGAGCAGGTCACAGATGGAGGACACGCCGCCGTGGAACTTGTCCACCTCGGCGTAGATCTCTACCCGGTTGCAGGTGGACACCACGAACGTGCCGCCCACGTTCGGGGCCTGCGACACGTCGCGGATGAGCTTGCTGAGCGTGTCGCCGCTGACGACCGCCCGCTCCAGGACCGGGAGCGAGGCGCTCTTGTGGCTCAGGCCGACCACGAGAACACTCATCGGATGGCCGCCTGGGCATCCTGGGGAACGCGCACCACCGACCTCCGCTGCGCGTGGAAGGCGAGGATCTGCAACTCGATGGACAGGTCGACCTTACGCACGTCTACGCCACTGGGCACATTAAGGACCACCGGCGCGAAGTTGAGGATGCTGGTCACCCCGGTCGCGACCAGCCGGTCGCAGACGGCCTGGGCGGTGCCTGCGGGCGTGGCGATGACGCCGATGGACACCCGGTGCCGGGCGACCACCTGCTCCATCTGCTCGACATCCAGCACGCCGTGCCCGGCGATCTGGGTCCCGACCACCTCCGGGTCGCTGTCCAGGACAGCCGCGATGCGGAACCCGCGGGAGGCGAACCCGCCGTAGTTGGCCAGCGCGCGGCCCAGGTTCCCGGCCCCGACGATGACCACGGGCCAGTCCTGGGTCAGTCCCAGTTCCCGGGATACCTGGTAGACGAGGTACTCCACGTCGTACCCGACGCCGCGGGTGCCGTAGGACCCCAGGTGCGAGAGGTCCTTGCGGAGCTTGGCCGAGTTGACCCCGGCCGCGGCCGCGAGTTCCTCGCTGGACACGGTCGGGATGTCCTGCTCCGCGAAGGCGTAGAGGACCCGCAGGTAAACGGGCAGCCGGGCGATGGTGGCCTCCGGGATGCCCGGCCCGCCGGTTGCGGAATTGCCGTGCCCTGACCTGCCGTTCGCGGATATTGCACGCCGTGACATGCGCCGACGCTCCTGAGGGATCGACCTGCACTGATCAACCTGCACTGATCAACTTGCACTGCACAATCTGCACTGGCCAACCCGCCCGGGGGGCGGCCCAGACGCCCGCCAAAGGGTTGCGGTCTTCAACCGTACGCTCTTGTGAACGTTTGCACAAAGTCGGCGGCCGCCGCTCCCGGACCGCGCGTAGCGGATCACCGGGTCAGCATCACCGGGTGAGGGCCGCCCGCAGGCGATCCTCGCTGACCCGCCAGAAATCGTGCTGGACCCCGTCAATGAGGGTGACCGGGATCTTGTCCCAGTACTCCCGCATATCCGCCTCGGACCTGGTGATGTCGCGTTCCTCCCAGGGCACCCCGAGGTCCGCGGCGACCCTGGTAATCACCTCGCGCGCGGTGTCACACAGGTGACAGCCGGGCCGGGAGAGCAGGGTGATGGCGTGCGCGCCAGCAGGCATCGGGCCCGTCCCCTCAGGGGACCTGGCGCGGCGTCACCGCCGCCACCTTGGCCTGCCGGACCCCCAGCTCGATCACGTTGGTGGCCAGCACCAGCGGGCGGCGCCGGGACTCGAACTCGGCCACGTAGGGCCGTTCCTGGTGCCGGTCGTAGGCGGCCCGGTCCGCATAGAGCTGGTAGAGAATTCTCTGCAACGGCGCGGACGGCACGCTGTGGGCCACGTAGGCGAGCGTGTCCGGCTCCCCGGTCCGCACCTGGTCGACCACCTGCTCAGCCAGCCGGTCGAACTCGTCCGCGCCGGCGTCCAGCAGCGTGTAGATGGCGATCCGGCCGTAGAGCCGGCCGGTGTCCACCGTGCCCGGGCCGGCGGCGGCGGCGAGCACGTCACCGAGGGCAGGCAGCTGCATGCCGGTGGCGAACTCGATGTCCTCCCCGGGAATCAGGCGCGCAGGGGCGCCCTGGCCCGGCGCCGCGCTGCCCGCGGCCGGGTCCCGCACCGCGGGCCCCTTCGGCTGGAACAGCGGATCGAAGGCCCCGGTGACCGGCTCGACCGGGTCAGGGTGAAACTCCCCCGCCCCGGCGGACTCGAAGCTCCCGGTACCCGGGTGGCCGGCCGCCGGGAAGCCGCCCGTGTCCTCGTACCGGTCCCCCTCGTACGGCGGGCGCGGATTGCCGTAGGTCGGGCCCGGGTGGTTTCCGGTCTCGCCGTACTCGCCGTTGACGTAGGCGGCGAACGCCGCGCTGTCCTCGAAGTGGCGGTAGCCGTCGCGGTACAGGTCCAGCGAGTCGTCGCCGGCGTAGCCGGGATCGCCCCCGCTCCCCCGCTGCGGCGGCCCGGCGGGGGCCGTGGTCCCGCCCCGCAGCCGGCCGACGCTCACCACGGCGGCCCGGCCGGCGGCCAGCCAGGCCGCCGCCGCGGCGATGGCGGTCAGCGCCGGGTACGCGGCGTTCGCGGGCAGCCCGGCCTGGAGCCCCTGGGTGGCCAGCGCAGCCACGCCGGCCAGCGCGACCGCGGCCAGCGCGCCGTGCCAGGCGGGGTCGCTGCGGCTGCGCAGCCCGGTCGTGGCCAGCGCGGCGATCATGGTCAGCACCACGACGACGGCGACCAGGGCGAGCAGCCCGAGGGGGAGGATCTCGAAGTGATCCCGGGCCGCCGGCCACGTCTGGCCGAACGCCCGCGCGCTGAGTACGTCGGTGGCCAGGATCACGCCGGCCACCACGAACAGCCCGGCCAGGATAAGCCGCGCGGCGAAGCGCGCGACGAGACCCCTGGCGGCCAGCTCGGCCATGCCCCAGGCCAGCGCGAGCGGCGCGATCAGCGCCGCGCCCAGCTGGGTGGCGCGGAACGTGGTGGGCACGAAACCGCGCCGGTAGCCGGCGGCCTGCGCCGCCAGCGCGACGGTCAGGCCGGCCAGGGCGATCACCCAGGCCACCATGTCCGTCCTGGGTTTTCGCACGCAGAGCCGGATGGCCAGGCCGGTACCGACCGCGGCGAGCACGGTCCCGGCCAGGGCAGCGGCGAACGAAATAGACATTGCAGCCTATGGTGCACGACGGGCGGCGATGATGCGGACCAGATCAATGAGCAGCCCGCCGGCGGCAGGTCCGGTTTGTAGACTCGGCAGGCATGAGGCAGCGGCGGGAACAGCGTCCCGACGGCGCCAGGTCCCTCCGGCTGCGCAGGTCCGCCCGGGTGCGCAGGGAACAGGCGGCGCTCGCGGGGGCCGCTTCCGCGGCCGTGGCCACGGTCGTCCAGACCCCGCCCCAGGCCGACCCCACGGCCGGCGCCTTCTTCGACGTGGACAACACGCTGATCCGCGGCGCGTCCATCTACTACTTCGCCCGCGGGCTGGCCGCGCGCAGCATGTTCGGCCCCCGGGACCTGGCCCGGATCGCCTGGGGCCAGGTGTACTTCCGGCTCCGCGGCGCGGAGAACAGCGAGCACATCGACGCCGCCCGCCAGGCCGCACTCGCGTTCGTGGCCGGGCACAAGGTGGCCGACATCGTCAGCCTGAGCGAGGAGATCTTCGACGAGACCATGGCCGACCGGGTCTGGGAGGGTGCCCGCAAGCTCGCCCAGGGCCACCTGCAGGCCGGCCAGCGGGTCTGGCTGGTCACCGCGACCCCGGTGGAGCTGGCCTCGGTCATCTCGCAGCGGCTCGGGCTGACCGGCGCGCTGGGCACGGTGGCCGAGTCCGCGGACGGCGTCTACACCGGCCGGCTGGTCGGCGGCCTGCTGCACGGTGAGGCCAAGGCCGCGGCGGTCGCGTCCCTCGCCGAGCGGGAAGGGCTGGACCTGGCCCGCTGCTCGGCCTACAGCGACTCCAGCAACGACCTGCCCATGCTCCAGCTGGTCGGCCACCCGAACGCGGTCAACCCGGATACCGAGCTGCGCGCCGAGGCCCGCCGCCGGGGCTGGCCGGTGCACGATTTCCGGTCCGGCCGCAAGGTGACCCTGGTCGCGCTGCCGACCGCGGCGGGCGTCGGCGCGGTCGCCGGCGGCATCGCGGCCGGGCTGGCCCTGCACCGCAAGCACCAGCGCGGGCGGCCCTAGCTGTCCCGGCCGGCCGTAGCGCCCCGGCATGCCCTCAGCCGAACGCCGGGCCGCGCTCCTCGACCAGCTCGTCCAGCCTGGTCTGGATGCTGCCCCGGACCGCGGCGGTCAGCTCCGCGACCGCCACCGGATCCTGCCAGGCGTCGTCGGCGTACCCGGACGTGTCCACCGGGCACCCGAAGCCGATGATCCAGTTGGATGGCAGCGGGACCGCGCCCAGCGGGCCGAACCACGGGAACAGGGGGGTGAGCGGGAAGTAGGGCAGCCCGAGCAGCCGGGCGAGCGGCCTGGCGTTGCCGACCATCGGGTAGATCTCCTCGGCCCCGACGATCGCGCACGGCACGATCGGCACCCGGGCGCGCAGCGCGGTGACCGCGAACCCGCCCCGGCCGAACCGGCGCAGCTGGTAACGCTCGCTGAACGGCTTGCCGATGCCCTTGAATCCCTCGGGGAACACGCCCACCAGCTCCCCGTCACGCAGCAGCCGGTCGGCGTTCTCGGGGCAGGCCGGAGTGTGCCCGGCCCGCCGGGCCAGGTGGCCCAGGCCGGGGAGCTCATAGACCAGGTCCGCGCCGAGCAGGCGGAGGTTCCGGTGCTGCGGGTGCTCGTCGTGCAGGCCGGTCTGCAGCATGATCGCGTCGAGCGGGAGCACCCCGGAGTGGTTGGCGACCACCAGCGCCGCCCCGGTGCCGGGCACATGGCCGAGCCCGCGCATCTCGACCCGGAACCACTGCTGGTACAGCAGCCGGGCCAGCGGTATCAGCAGCCGGGAGTTGAATTCGGGGTCGAAGCCGAACTCGTCGACCTCACCCTCACCGGTGACCTGGCGCCGGGCAAACCGGAGCGCGTCGCTCAGCTGGCCGCGCCAGTCATCGCCGCCGCCGTCCTGAGGAGGGGCGCCGGGAAACGCCCCGGACGGAAGCCCCCCCGTGCTTCCCTCCCAGCCCACGGTCCTCCCTTTCCTCACCGCGCCCTCCCCAGCGCCCCGGGCCAGCCTTCAGATAAGCCCCCGGGGCGCCAGCGCGGCGTTACTTCTTGTTGCGCCGCTGTACGCGCGTCTTGCGCAGCAGCTTGCGGTGCTTCTTCTTCGCCATCCGCTTACGGCGCTTCTTGATGACAGAGCCCACGACACCACCCTCACTCGGGATTCAGGCCAACTGGCTTGCGACGTATTCGCCCGATGCCAGCCGGCTGGGCCCACGCCAACGCCCCAGGGTACCTGCCCCGCGCCCGCCCCGGTGATGTCCCCTCGGGGAACAGCCTCAGCTGGCCGCGACGAATGACCCCTTCAGGTACCGGTTCACCGCCTGCTCGGGAACGCGGAATGACCGGCCCACCCGGATCGCCTCCAGCTCCCCCGAGTGCACCAGCCGGTAGACGGTCATCTTCGACACGCGCATGATCGAGGCCACTTCGGCCACGGTCAGGAACCTGACGTCGCTGAGCGGAGTTTCGCCTGCAGCCATCTGTTTTCCCTCTTCCGCACGGAGCCGAGTGCGCCTGGCCGGATTCAGCGCATCAGTCACCTCCGTCCCCAGCGTAAGTCTTGTGCGGAAAAGGGCAACCCC
>Ga0208589_1001207_pt1 | contig 10996 bp, 12 predicted proteins | sample NGESurshal092012_2_FD_184486 | JGI IMG/M metagenome (GOLD analysis project Ga0208589, IMG submission 184486) | Arctic peat soil microbial communities from Barrow, Alaska - NGEE Surface sample F53-2 shallow-092012 (SPAdes) | ecosystem: Environmental > Terrestrial > Soil > Wetlands > Peat ... | reverse complement strand
CGAGCTTCGTTGCTCCTCCTCAGCGTATTTGGCTGCAATACGCTTCGTCGTCGCGTCTCGCCCGCGGCCAAAATCCACTTCGCCTGGCCGCGCGGGACTCTTGCCACAGGCTGCTAGCGGCGGTACTCCATCGCGGGCGGTGAATATGTATTCCTCCCTCACGGCTGCGTCGTCGCCGGCAACGCACCGGTCATAAACGTCCCCACATCTGCCCGCAGTTTCTCACGCGTCGAAGACGACTGATAAATCATGTGTCCGCTCCCGTAATACGTCTGCGTCAGCCGCGAGCTGATCTGGTTTCCCAGGTCCATATGGCCGATCGTGTAATTCACCGTCGCAAACGGCGTGGCCAGGTCATAAAAACCCGCCGCCACCAGAACCTTCAGATGCGGGTTTTGCAACATCGCCTGCCGCAATCGGCCGCTCACATCCAAATACCCATCGCCCTGCCCAAAATCCCATGGCCCAACGCGAGCCAGCACATGGTAGGGGATGTCCGTCTCATATTTCAGCGTCCCGCGAATGTAATCATTGAAGTCGGACGCGAAGGAAGGCGAATAAAGACTGTCGCTCGGATCCTGGCTCAATTCATCTGTCGCCGGCGTCGGATCGTCCGCCAGCAAGCGCGCATCATATCGCCCCAATATCTTCTCCTCATTATTCAGCAGGTGCTTGCGAAACGCCTCCGGGCTGATGCGCAGCCGGCTCTTCAGAATGAATTCCTTCGGGAGCGACGTGAATTGCACCAACTTATCCGCGACCGCCGATTGCTCGGCCGGCGTGAGCGATTTGCCTTTCGTGAGAGCGGTCATGTAATCGCCCGTCGCCCACGCGACGGACGCGGCCCGTAGTTGATCGGCATCACCCGTCAGCTTGTGATGATAAGACGCAATCGCCGTGTAACTCGGCAGAAACAGCGCGTACGGCAGATCATTCCCCTCTTCAGGACTGAGCACCTGGAAATTCAAAACCGTGGAAATCAGCACAATTCCATTGAGATCGATCCCGAACCGATCGGCCAGATAAAGAGAAAGCCCCGCGGCCCGGGTGGTGCCGTAGCTCTCGCCGGCCAAAAACTTCGGGCTGCTCCAGCGCTGATAGCGCGTGAGATAGAGCCGGATGAAATCCGCGACCGACGAAATATCCTGTTCCACGCCATAAAAATCCTTGGGCGCAACGCCGTCCGCCGCACGGCTATAGCCGGTGCCCACGGGATCGATAAACACGAGATCGCTCGCATCCAGCCACGTCTCCTGATTCTCGACCAGCCGGTGCGGCGGGGCATCCGGCGTGCCGTCATCCGAGTTATTCACGCGCATCGGCCCGACCGTCCCCAAATGCAGCCAGACCGACGAGGAACCCGGCCCGCCATTAAATACAAACGTGATCGGACGTTTTCCCGGCTCATATGCCGGGTCTTTCAGAACGCGATACGCTATGAAGAAAAAATTACATCTCAGCTTGCCCGCATCATCCTTGATGCCAATCGTCCCCGCCGTAGTCTCATATTTCAGCGGCTGGCCATGCAGCGTGATCGTGTGCGTGGTGACGGAAAGATGATCCTCCTCCGATGGCTGCGAGGTGGCAGAACGCGAACTGGGGCGCGACTGCGCCAACGCGGCAGTGGCCAGAGAGAATACGAGAATAGCCGAAAGGATATATCGCATGGTCGGGATTCTACCGGGCAAACGCATTTGCGATAAGGCCCGCGTTTAATGCGGCGCGGCCATGATTTGTCGCAAGCCGCCCTTCAAATCCCCTCCCCCCATACCCAGGGGGAAGGTTAGGGTGGGGGTCGAGCACCCAGTTGCGTCCTTATGCCATGGCCCTGTCATTCATCCCGCTTCGAACACGTCGAGGCACGCGCAACCTTCATTTATGGTATCATTCATTTGGTAGACATGCGATACAAAGGTTATGCCGGTCACGTTCTCTTCGACGCCGATGCCAGTATCCTCCATGGCGAGGTCTTGGGCATTGGCGATGTGGTAACATTTCAAGGCGATTCCGTCGCCGAAGTGGAAAAAGCCTTCCGAGATTCTGTTGACGACTACCTTGCGTTTTGCATGGGCCGCGGCCAACCGCCGGAAAAGCCGCTTCCGGTAAAATCACGTCGAAGAGCAGTCGCATGATCGACGAAAAACTGGACAAAACCATCTTTTCCTTTACGACTTTCGACGACGCCGAAGCTGATGACATCGACTATTGGCTTTCAAAATCGCCGACAGAGCGGATTGAGGCGCTGGAATATTTACGCAGGTGGGTTTATGGCGACGATCAGGTTGACGCAAGACTTCAAAGAGTTTTTGAATTTGGTCAACTCGATGATGAATGACTAGAATGAGCCTATGAGTTCAACGACGCGAGTACCAGCCGAGAAATTACATATCACGGGCACGCCGGGCGTGTGCGGCGGTCGCGCGTGCATCGCCGGCAGTCGAATCCGCGTTCAGGACATTTACGTCTGGCACGAACGCCAGGGATTGTCGCCCGACGAAATCGTCGCGCGATTTCCGCAGCTTGTCCTGGCGGACGTTTATTCGGCGCTGGCCTATTTCTGGGACAACCGCGACGAAATCTTGGCCGATATTGAGGAAGAGCGCCGGCTGGTGGAGGAAGCTAAGAAGAGCTACCCATCGAAGTTGGCAGAAAAACTGAAAACTGGCGTGGGCGATGCAAATCCGCATTCATCTTGGTGAACACCTCACGGCAATCGCATATCGGCGCTGTTTGGTGTTCAACCCCCACCCTAACCCTCCCCCTGAGTACATGGGGAGGGGATAAGAGTGTGGATTTATTCTCATATGCGATTGCCCTGTTGAACACCTCGATTCTTGCCCCGTCATTTGTCCCCACCCTCCAAAACCCGTAAAATTCTCCCTAACAACATGCAAATTCGTAACTTCTCGATCATCGCCCACATTGACCACGGCAAGAGCACCCTGTCCGACCGCCTCCTTATGCGCGCCGGCGCCATCACCGAACGCGAGTTCAAGGAGCAAATCCTCGACGACATGGACCTTGAACGCGAACGCGGCATCACCATCAAAGCCAGTGCCGTCACCGTCTTCCACGAACACAAGGGCGAGCAGTTCATGCTCAACTTTATCGACACGCCTGGCCATGTTGATTTCCATTACGAAGTCCGCAAGGCTCTTCAGGCGTGCGAAGGCGCCATCCTCGTCGTGGACGCCACGCAGGGCGTGCAGGCGCAAACGGTCGCCAATGCCTACGCCGCCATTGAAGTCGGCCTCGAAATCATTCCCGTCATCAATAAAATTGATCTCCCCTCGGCCCGCCCCGTCGAGGTCGCCGAGGAAATCGAACAGGTTCTCGGCTTCCGCGCCGAAGACGCCATTCTGGTCTCCGCCAAAACCGGACAGGGCATTGACGAACTCATCGGCAAGCTCTGCGAGCAACTCCCCTCGCCCAAAGGCAACCCCGACGGTCCCACCCGCGCCCTCATCTTCGACAGCATCTACGATGATTACCGCGGCGTGATCGTCTACGTGCGCGTCATCGACGGCGAGCTTGTGAAGGGCCAGAAGATTCACCTCATGGGGACCGACCGCGATTACCAGATCACCGATCTGGGCAAGCTCATGCCCCGCCCCAAGCAGGTGGACAAGATCGGCAACGCCGAGGTCGGCTATTTCGTCGCCGCCATCAAAGACCTGCATGATGTTCGCGTTGGCGATACCGTCACCGACGGCCTTCATCCCGCGACCGAGCAGTTGCCCGGCTATAAACCGATCCAACAGATGGTCTACTGCGATTTCTATCCCGGCGGGAAAACCCAGTACCAGGATCTGCGCGACGCCATGGACCGCCTGCAGCTCAACGACAGTTCATTTAGCTTCGCCCCCGAAAGTTCCGATGCTCTGGGCTTCGGCTTTCGCTGCGGTTTTCTCGGCCTCCTGCACATGGAGATCATCCAGGAGCGCCTTGAGCGCGAGTTCAACATCGAAATCGTTCAAACCGCCCCGACCGTCACCTACGAAATCCTATTGAGCGATGGCAGCGTCAAGCGCATCGACGCCCCCAGCGAGCTTCCCAATCCAACACTCGTCACGGAAATCCGCGAGCCGTACATCAGCATGAACCTGATTCTCCCCGCCGACGGCGTCGGAGCCATCATGAAACTCTGCGAAGACCGCCGTGGCACCTACCAGAAAACTGAATACATCGGCGCTTCGCGCGTTATCATCGTCTACGAGATTCCCCTCGCCGAAGTCATCTACGATTTCTACGACCGCCTGAAATCCGCCACTCGCGGCTACGGCACCATGGATTACGATTTCATCGGCTTCAAAGCCGGAAATCTGGTCAAGCTCGATATCCTGGTCAACGGCGACCGCGTCGATGCGTTAAGCGTCATCGTTCACCGCGACCAGGCCGAAGCCCGCGGCCGCCGCTTGCTGGTGCGGCTCAAGGAGGAGATCGACCGCCACCTCTTCGAGATTCCCCTGCAAGCCGCCATCGGCGGGAAAATCATCGCCCGCGAAACCATCAAATCTGTGGGCAAAAATGTCACCGCCAAATGCTACGGCGGCGACGTGACGCGAAAACGCAAGCTGTTAGAGAAGCAAAAAGAAGGCAAAAAGCGCATGAAGCGCGTCGGCAGCGTGGATATCCCGCAGGAAGCCTTCATGTCGATCATGGAGATAGGGGAGTAAGCCCGCGGTATTTGACGAGCAATGCGCTTGATAGGAAGCCCCCGGATAGTCATCGGGGGGCCATATCCGCGATTTGCTTATTCCCTAAGCACGCCTCACCCCTCACCCCTTTTCATCCGATACAGAGGAGGGGCCGGAATGGATAACCATGCCGGTAACAAAAGCAGGAGGCTTGTCTTGGCTGGAATCCAAATCGGACAATTATTGGTCGAACAGGGCGTGCTCACCGAAAAGCAGGTCGAGCAGATCATCAAGATCCAGAAAACCAGCCATCGCCCCTTCGGCGACCTCGCTGAACGTCTATTTGGCATCGATCCGCGCGCCGTCGAAGACGCCTGGGTTGAGCAGTATGTCCGCGCTGTCGGTGTGGTCGATCTTTCTCAGATCGAAATTGAATCCGAAGCGCTTCGCACGCTCAATCGCCGCCAAGCCTGGCAGTTCCATCTTCTGCCGCTCTACCGCGACCAGGAAGCCGCCGATGAGACCGCCGGCGCCAATCTCAATCTGGCCACCACCAGCGATTCGCTGGTCCGCGCCGTGAATTTCGCCTCGCGCAAACTCAGCGATCCGGTGTACTTTTTGATCGCCGAGCGCACACAACTTCGCGATTTCCTCATGAAGCATTATCCCGTGCCGCAGTACATTGCGCGGTATGCCGAGCAGATGGCGCAATAGCGGCAACGCCACGCACCAATCACCTGACCCTTCCCCGTTTACCGGCCGCCCTTGGGGGGCGCGTCCGTGCGCCAACCGCTACAAATTCAATTGGAAGCCGCCACATCCCCCGGCGGCACCATCACCTCCGCCCGCCCATCCTTCCATACAACTCTCCACCCCAACTCAGTGAGGTCATCCGCAAAAACACTCCCTGTAGTCGGCAGCACCGCCGCGTCCGCTTTCAGTGTGCTCAGATACGCCTTACGGTTTTGGCTGTCGCCAAGATAAACCGTCCTCCAGAATTCGGCCGTATAGACTTGAGTGCGGCCGTCCATCAAAACCTGCCAGTTTTGGCCCAGCCGCCATTCCAGATAGCCGCCCCAGGTAAATTCGCAGATCATGCGCCCCGTGCGCCGCGGCACGCTTCGCAGCACATACTCCGTTGCATTCACCGGATATCCGCCGACTTCCTGGCGATTGAGCCACGTCGATAGCGGCGTCTTTCCCGTCGGAAATGCCCATCCGATCCGCACCATCGCCGCGATGAGCAACAGGGCCAGCGCCGTTTGCGTCCAACGTCGCGACAAAACCCGCGCCGATAAATGTGGCAGCGTCGCACCGAGTGACGGCGTCGAAAAAATCGCGAAGATCGGCGCAAATCGCCCCAGCCGGAGTAAAGCGAGAGAACTGCCACCAATCCAGAGCCATTGAGTAATGGATAAACTTCGCCGCCTGAAGACAGCCGCGATTACGATGAACATCACAATTCCCGTCGCCACCCAGCCAAATTGCCCCTGATAAAACGGGTGCATCTCCGCGATCACGCCGCCGCGAACCATGACATCGGCGAATTGGTAATTCCAAGCCGCCGCGATAACCCCCGGCAGCATCGGCGTCATCAAGCACGCCAGCAGCGCGCCAAGGAACAGAAATGCAGTTTTGCCACAGATGGACACAGATGCACACAAATAAGCGATTTTCGAAACCCACGACCCTGAATTTCCCCGTATTTCATCTGTGTGAATCTGTGTCCATCTGTGGCAAAACTCTTCTATCAGCCGCGCCGAACACGCCGCCGGCACAAATACCGCATAGAGATGAATATTGATCAGCACCGCGGTGATGGGAATGATCAGCCACACCGCCCGCGACGAATCCTTCATCCGCATATCCCGCAACATCAGCCAAACACAAACCGCTATCAAAAGCAGCGCCAACGTCACCGGCCTGAAGCTCAAATATGGCAGAGCCAAGAATCCCCCGCAGAACGCCGCCAAACTCGCCGCCAGATACTCTCCTCCGCGGCCTCGAATCCGAGCCGTTTCCAGCGCGCTCATCCCGATTAGCGTAACCAGGCCGGCCGCAATCAAGGCCTGCGCCAAAACCGCCGACCGGAATCCGCCCCAATCCCACAGCCGTTTCATCCCCAGATCCGCCAGCCATGAGTAGGGCGTCCACGGCGTGCGAATCGAGGCGAACGAAAGATCATCGATAAGCGGATGCACAAACGCCTGCTTGCTCAAATCGTCCGCCACGCGGAGATGCCAGAACAAATCAGGATCAAGCGTATCATAAAGAATCGCCTTGGCTCCCGCCGCGACGGCGAGCAGCGACAGCAGAAGAATGAAGCCCGTCCGGGCGGAGCGAGAAGAGACGCCTTCCATGCCCTTATTTCGACCAACGCGACCGCCAGCGCGCGGTTAGATCGCCTCTCTCGGTTATCGGACCGCCGTTTGATCTGAATAAAATGCCGCCGGAGTAGGCCGTGCTAGATTCTGACGAGTGTTTTCGGCTTCATAGAATCCAACGCTATCAAAATCGACGGAACGGGCGGCCGAATGTCATCGATCTTGTTTGTTTTCGCCCGCAGCAGAATAACCGCCAGCGGCAGGTTTGTGATATTCTGTTGGTGTCCAATGCCATGGTCCTGCGTGATGATCGCCTCGAACCTATTTGCCGCCGCCTGAATTAAGAGTTCTCCATTTTCAATTGCTGACCATCCAAGATATGCGACGGTAAAGACTTCGTGCATCGGCATCAGAAGGGGCCGAAGCTCGTGGGGAAGATTCTCGTCAAGCAACACCTTCATCCGCCGGCAACCACAACCGCTTGGCGTTCAACGTTTTGCCGCGAGTCTTCCAGCACCGCTAGAACTTGCTCGCGCTTGACGCTGGGAAACTGCATCAGGAAATACTCGACGTTATAACCGCCTTCCAAATGGTCAAACAAGGATTTGACCGGCACACGCGTACCCGCAAAGCACGGGGTGCCGCCCAGCACCTTCGGGTTTGTAGTAACCACATTGCTCATGGGGCCGAGTGTAGCATGTTCGCTTGCATCCTAACAAGCATGGAGCCTGTCAATGAGCCGCATTTCCAGCGATAAATGTGCCATGGCCGCCCAACCGAAACAGCCACGCAGATTTCCCGATTTGCCGATTCTCTGCGCATTGTCGTTTACCGTCGCTGCGGCCTACGCCAATTCCCTGCACGGCCCCTTCATCGACGACGATCTGCACGCCATCGTCGCCAACGATCATATCCGCTCCATCTTTCCGCTCTCCCAATCCATGACCGCGCCGCCGCTCAATGAACTCGTCGGCCGCCCCATCATCTGCCTCTCCTTTGCAATCAATTACGCCCTCGGCGGCTTAAATCCTCTGGGCTACCACGTCGTCAATGTCGCGGCGCATATCGCCTGTGCGATTCTGTTATTCCTGCTGACGCAAATAACCCTCAGAGGACGACTCCCTTTTTCCTCCTCACCTGGTACTCCGGGAGAGGGCAGGGGGGGCTCTTCTGTCCTCGCAACACGAGTTGCCGCCGCCATCGCCCTTCTCTGGTCCCTCCACCCCATCCAAACCGAATCCGTCAATTACATCACCCAGCGCACCGAAGTCTTCGAGTCCATGTTTCTACTTTTAACGCTCTATGCAGTCGCCCGCTCCGCATTCTCCCCCCGCCCCCTCGCATGGATCGCGCTAGCGATCATCGCCTGCGCCCTCGGAATGGGCTGCAAAGAACAGATGGTCGTCGCGCCGCTGCTGGCAATGCTTTACATCTGGTGCTTCCTCCCCAATCAACCCGGCCGGCATCGCGCAACACTGCTCCTCGTCGTCGGCCTGTTCCTCACCTGGATCATCCTTCCCATTGAACTCATCGATGCCGACTGGGATTCCAAAAGCGGCTACGGCCTGAAATACATGACCCGGATCGACTACCTCCAAACTCAAGTCAGCGTGATTTTCCATTATTTCCGCCTCTGTCTCTGGCCCAGCGGACTGGTCATCGACTATACCAACTGGCCCGTCGAACACAGTTTTCTCTCCGCTCTCCCCGGTGGTTTGCTGATCGTGCTCGCATTGCTTGCCTCCGCCTACGGCTGTCTGCGCAAACACTGGGCCGGCTTTCTCGGCGCATGGTTCTTCCTCAATCTCGGCCCTACCTCCAGCTTCCTGCCGAATTTCACCGAAATCGCGGCAGAACGCCGCATGTATCTTCCCTCCGCGGCAGTCATCGTCTGCGTCACCATCGCAATCTGGCGAATTGTGTCGCGCGAGAAGTTTTTCCTCCCAATCGTCGCCACATTAGCCGTTACCCTCGGCCTTCTGACGATCCTCCGTAATCAGGTTTATCAATCCTCCATTTCCATTTGGACCGACGCCGCCACCAAGCGTCCCGATAACTGGCACGCCCATTACTTCCTCAGCCGAAGCTATGCGGAATTAAATGATTGGAATCACGCCTGGCCGGAAGACCAGCTCGCCCTGCAGCTTGAGCCTCGCGCCGTAGGCCCACAGCAATTGCGCGATCTGATATTGCAATCCTCTCCCGCGCTCATCCGCCCAGATAAGCCCGCTTCACTTCCGGATCATCCAGCAGCTTCGAAGCCTTCTCCGCCAGAATGATCCGGCCCGCCTGTAACACATACGCCCGATTGGCGACCGCCAGCGCCATATGCGCATTTTGTTCAATGAGAAAAACGGTCGTTCCGGCGGAATTAATCTGCCGGATAATCTCGAAAATCTTCCGCACAATCAGCGGCGCCAACCCCAGCGACGGCTCATCCAGCAATAGCAATCGCGGCCGCGCCATCAGCGCCCGGCCCATCGCCAGCATCTGCTGCTCGCCGCCGCTTAGCGTGCCCGCCGGCTGCTTCCGTCGCTCCGCCAGCACCGGAAACAGCGCGAATATCTTCTCCAAATCCGGACGATTTTCCTGGTGTGAGTGCTGATATCCCCCCAGCAGCAGATTCTCCCGCACCGTCATGTTGGCGAAGACCTGCCGCCCCTCCGGCACATGACTGATTCCCAACGACACAATCCGATCCGCCCGCCGCGTTTGCAACTCAACGGCTTCCCCGCCATCCGGTTGCCACACGATTCGCCCCGCCCGTGGCCGCAGCAGGCCGCTGATCGTCCGCAGCAGCGTGGTTTTGCCAGCGCCATTGGCTCCGATCAGCGCCACGATTTCCGCCTGGGCGATTTCCAATGAAACATCGCTCAACGCAGAAATCGCGCCGTGACGAACGTCCAGATTGGATACGCTTAATAGCATCGCAATATATCTTTCGCGCTAAACCGGCTCTCCCAGATAGGCTTCAATCACCTTCGGATTCTGCTGCATTTCCAGGGGCGTTCCTTCCGCGATGATCTCTCCATGATCCAAAACCGTGATCCGCTGCGAGATCGTCATCACCAGTTTCATGTCATGTTCGATCAGCAAAACGGCCAGCTTGAACCGCTCGCGGATGAAATGAATCAACTCCATCAACTCCAGCTTCTCCTTCGGATTCATCCCCGCCGCCGGCTCATCGAGAAGCAAAACCTTTGGCTCCGTTCCCAGCGCCCGCGCGATTTCCAGCCGCCGCTGCTCGCCGTAGGAAAGATTGCGCGCCTGTTCATGCCGCCGAGCACCCAACCCAAAAAGCTCCAGCAATTCGCCGCAGCGTTCATTGATCGCGCGCTCACTTGCCGCCACGCGCCCGCTGCCCGAAACGCTGGCCCACAATCCATGCTGCCGCCGCAACTGGCAGCCGAGCCTCACGTTGTCCAGCACCGACAATGCCCCAAACAATCGAATATTCTGAAATGTCCGCACCATGCCCGACCGCACGATCTCATGCGTCTTCCGCCCGTCAACGCGCTCGCCCGCCACCCGCATGGTTCCGCTGTCCGGCCTGTAAACTCCCGTGAGTAAATTGAAGACGGTCGTCTTCCCCGCCCCATTCGGCCCGATCAGGCCGTAAAGACCGCCCGCCGGCAGCGACAACGAAAACCGCTCAACCGCGCGCAATCCCCCGAACGAGATCGACAAATCCCGTACTTCCAGCAGTGATGAGCTGGCTTCGCTCATGATTGCCTCCGCCATCTGCGCGGCAGATAATCCCAAATCTCCCGAATCCCCAGCAACCCCCGCGGCCGAAGAATCATGGTCAATATTAGCAGCAACGCATAAACCGATACCCTCGCCCTCTGCATTTCTTCCGGCAAGCTTCGCAATAATTCCGGCAGCAGCGTCAGCGCAATCGCGGCAATGGCTGCCCCGGAAATCGAACCCAATCCGCCCAGCACCACCATAATCACGTAATCAAAACTTCTCTGAAATCCAAAATCCCCCGCGCTGATCGTGCTGCCCGTCTTCATTGCGTAAAGCGCCCCGCCA
>Ga0208589_1001206_pt1 | contig 10997 bp, 24 predicted proteins | sample NGESurshal092012_2_FD_184486 | JGI IMG/M metagenome (GOLD analysis project Ga0208589, IMG submission 184486) | Arctic peat soil microbial communities from Barrow, Alaska - NGEE Surface sample F53-2 shallow-092012 (SPAdes) | ecosystem: Environmental > Terrestrial > Soil > Wetlands > Peat ... | reverse complement strand
GCCGCCGGGGTGATACGCGCGCGAGTGGCGCGAGAGCCCGTACGCGGTCGTGAGACGGGCTCCACAGCCCATCATGAGGCATCGGTAGCCGGGGTAGCGGATGGCGCTCATGCGGCCCACCGTTGCGCCTCAGCGGCCTTGACGACCACCATGCGCTCTTGCCACACCTCTTGCCAGGAACAGCCGCGCTCGTTCGCGACCTCATCGAGCAGGCCGAAGTACTCGGCCTCCGAATAAGTTGCGCTGAGGCGGTACTCTCGCTGCGCGTTGTACGCTCCGTAGACCACTTCTGAACTCCTTTCCCCTACGACCTCATTCTAGTCGGTACTTGACTCAAAGTCAAGTCGGGGGAAGCGGTGGCCTCGGCGGCGTATCGGGTGGCGCGGTACCGCGCACGGGCTCCGACGACATGATGAGATTCTTGTTCGCGGCAAAGTCGTCCATCGCGAGTTCCATCGTGAGGTCGTCGAGGACCGCGTTGAGTCGTGCGCACGCTTGGTCGGCGTCGCCCTGCGTCAAGCCCGTCGCTATAAAAATCGAGACAGCCGACTCACTGGAATTGCACGAGATAGCGTAACCATCGGCGAACTTGAAGACCGTGAAGCGTCTCATCGACGTCGCCGCCAAAATCGGAACGGCTGTGCCACCAGCACCGTGCGGCCCGAGCGGCGCGCGAGTTCCTCCGCAAGCCGTGGCGTCATCATCACGCCCACGACCTCGTCGTCAAATACCACCAGTGTCTTCTTCTCCTTCATTGCCCTTGCTCTTTTCTATTGCCGATTTGTGCGCTCGGATATTACCGGCGGGGGTGCGCGACTGGAAGGAGTCGCACACGGGGCAGTTGACGTAACGGCGACCGTTGCCCGCGACGTACTGACCGGAGCCGGGGCATCGCGCGTCGAGTTTGGCTTGCTCGTCGAGGTCGTACTTGTTGGTGAACTCGACGGGGGCCGAGGGGTAGCACGTCGTGCAGAGAATCGCACCCTGGTCCGCCACCGCGTCGGCCTCGTTGAGACCCGACAGTTCGGGCAACCACGCGAAGCGCGTATCTTGCTTGCCGTTGTTACAGGTCGAGCAGTTCATCGACGAGTGGACGTGGCCACCGACGTTGAGGACGAGGAAGAAGCGCGACCAGCCGTCGTACTCCTTCTCGACGAGCGCGAGCGCGTCACGCGCGACTTGCAGCGCGTCGAAGGCGACCTCGTAACGCTCGAAGTACTTGGGCGCCTCGGTGCGGTAGTAGCCGGTCCCCCACTCGCCACTCTCGAATCGCTCGCGCAGCATCTCGATGTTGGCGTAGACGATGCGGTGGTCGTCACCGTCGTAGAAGGCGAACTTGCCGTAGTACGAGGCGCGCTTGGCGGCGGGAATGAGCAGGGAGCAGAGCGAGCCGAAGGCTTGTATCGAGCGCTGGTTGGCCGTGAGATAGACCTCGTACGCGGCCGCGATGCGGGTGTCGACTTCGACCTCGTGACGGACGGTCATGACTGGCTCGTCATCGACTGAATGGTGTCGAGGTCGTTCGCCCACGTGCACTTCTCGTCCTCGTCGAAGAGCCACACCTTGCCACCCGCGATGAGGATGACGTCACCCTCTCGCTCGGTGTAGGTGCCAGTGGTGAATCGAATCGTGTACTTCGTCATTCGACCACCTCGAACCACCTGGGGAGGAGGAGGAAGTTGGAGTTGTTGAACGCGCCGTCGGGGCGAGCGACACGGTCGACGAGACCACGCGCGTCGGGGATGAGGGCGCAGTCGATAGTGAGCCCGTCGCCGTTCGTGGCGTACACCGCCTCGACCTCGTCGCCGACCGAATACTGCGTCGTGTCGATACCCGTCCCCTCCAGTTGGAGAATCCGAATCTTCATTGATGTCCTTTCGTCGCTTACGGAATCAGTTTAGTCGAGCCTTGACGCAAAGTCAAGTACTAGTCGCGGGACGGGTAGCGTTCCCTCGATGCGTAGTGCCGCCAGTAGTTGCCAGAGCGGCCCGTCCACACGCGGTGCACGCGCCGTTGACAGGTCGTGCAGATGGTCCAGTGGTTCCACCCGGCACCCGCGGGAACGGTCGGCTTGTGCGTCGTCATAGTGCGTGCACCGAGACGAGTTCGTCGTGGGGCAAGATGCGTAGTCCGTACTGGAGCGCGATGGCCCGAGCCTCGACGCGGTCGGCGCCACCGAAGAAGTGAAGTTGGCCGCTGGCGTAGTGCGCGGCGTAGACGTTGCAGCCCTCGGGACAGTTGGGGATGTCGACAGCGAGGAGTTCGGCGTCGCGCAACTCCACGTCGGTGTAGCGCTCGGGGCTCGGCTCAAACACCATTGAGGTACTCGTCGATAGCGTCAGCGGCCTCGCGTAGTTGGACGGCGACCTCGCGCATGGGTCGACCGCGCCAGTTTTTTTCGTACTTTGGGTTAAGCCCTGTGTTCTTGAGGTTGCGCGCGGAGTTGACCGCGGTGGTCAACTTGACGCGCAGTGCCGTCTTGTTCATGCTCACTCGATGAGCCTCCTTGTGTGTTTCGCGGACGTGTTGACGGCAGTGGTCGTAGGCGGCAGTGGTGGTCGAGTCCCAGTAGCGATAGGGGCCGTGCGATTCAGTGCACGTGTCGCAGACGTAGGTCCACGCGCCGGGTGTGCCAGTGATGATGAAGCCGTCGTCAACCACGGGCGACCTGGTCCTCGACGTACGCCTTGCATTCGGCGAGGGCGCGAAAGCGCTTGAGCACGTAGTCGTTACGTGAGACGCGCCAGAAGCGGAGCACGCGTGACCCAGTGCGCACCACGCGATACTCGCAGCGCCACGTGTCGAGATAGGTGTCGAGCACGTACGTGCACCGCTCGGTGCGGCTCGGAGTCGAGGTCCACTTAGCCATAGCAGACCGCGCAGTAGTAGGGACCGGGCGTCGATTCACCGCAGTGGAGTTCGTCAGGGTCGTTGCGAGGTTCACCGCAGGGGGCGTCGAACTCGTCGTCGAGGAACGGCCGATTGAGGTACTGCTGATAGAGCGAACGCCAGCCCTGGTCGGCGAGACCGGGGTCGTCTTCGAGAAGTTCGAGCACCCACTCCTCGAACTGCTCCATGTCGCGAGCCCACACGACGCCCGCGCTAGAGCAGAACTCGTGAAGGTGTTGCAGTGTGAAGGCGTCGGTTGTCACATGAACTCCGTAGGGTCGCGGTCCTCGAAGGCGTCTTGAATCTCGTCGAACGTGTCTTCATCCCAGTCGATGTACTTCATGTTCTCGCGGATGCGCTTGTCCTGGGCGAGTTCGCCTTGGGACTTGGGAGTGCCGAGCAGCGTGGCGTTGGCACCCTTGTACTGGTACTGGTTCTCTGTCATACACTCAGCATAGTCGAGCGTTGACTAAGAGTCAAGTAGGGCAGTCGCCGAGGGGTTCGGGAATTTTTTGGGGCCGACCAGGGCATTGACTAAGAGTCAAGGGGACATTCGTGAATGACAGCGAAGTAGGAGGGGGGCCTTCCAGGCCCAGGCCCGCCTCGTCGACGCTGGAAAGGCCTAGCGAGGCCCCTAGCGCTTAGTCGTCGAGCGCGCGCGTGCGCAAGATTTCCGCCGCGACCACACGACCCTCGATGACCTGCTCGCTGTTGAGTCCGAGTCGAGGTGATGTGAGGAGGGTGACCATCGCGTGCACGATGAAGTTGGCTTGACCTTCGATGAGGTCGAGACTGCGTTGCGCGATACCCGCGTCGAGTGCCATCTTCGTCAACTTCGCGTGCGTGATTCGCTCGTCGCGCCACGCCTCCATGAACACGTTGAGGTGAGAGCCCTGTGTCGACGTCGACAACAGGTCACCATCCCCGAGTGACTTGCAGAGGTCCCCGAGTGCGAGCGCGACCTGTGCGCTCCACCTCACCTCACGTAGCAATCCATCTTCGAGTGATTCGTCGAACCCATCGTCGAACGCGACGATGTGACTGGCGCGTTGATGCATGTCCTGTAGTGCGAGACGCTGCGTGGCATTGCGTCGTGCGTTGGGTGCCATACCACCATGCATTCGACACACCTGTTGACCATGCATGGGGTAGCCAAGACAGGGGGTCTTATCGCGACGATGACCATGACACCTGTCGTGCGCGGAGCCCTTCAGTGGACACCCAATCTTCTTGCAGATGGGCTTGACGAGTGAGAGGTTGGTCTTGCTCACCTAGTCGATGCTACGCCTCGTTGTATGGGGACAAGTACGTGACCAGGTCGCAAGGGCACGCGACCAGGCTGTTGGTGGTCCCTCCCGCTGTTTCTACTTGCCACCAGTCGCACTCGAATCCGGTGACGTCGTCCCCACGACCGGCGTCTCACTCATCAACTTGGGGTCCGCCGTGTCGCCCAGTGCGAACTCCTCGTGCGAGATGACGTTCGCGCTTTCGAGCGACAGCACCGCGACGCCACCGCTCATCACGCGCGTCACGCCGTCCGCCTCGACAATCGAATCCCCGTCAGCCTCGCTCTGTTGACCACCCACGCTCACGAATCGGTATCGGTTCATTTCACTCTCACCCTTGACCTTTCAGGAAGTACCACCCGTGCTCGACGGCATCGGCACAGTGCCGCCCCATTCGCTGCGTTACCGCCAGATTATCCACACCTTGTGCCTTCATCCGAACCCTGGCGATTTTCTTCACCCAGGCCCCTTGCTCCAACAGTTCGACCTCGTGCTGCGTCGTCAAGAACCGAATCACCCCAATCACTTCCACGGTCCCCATCTTCGACCACGCCTGCGCTGCGGCCTTGCCGGGATAGAGCCTAAAACTCTCGACCACGACCAACTCGACGTCCTCGCTCGCGCTCGACATCATCATGTCGAGGTACTCGAACAGTCCATCGGGGTCGTACTCCGCGACCCGCCAGCACCGACCATCGACGAACTCCGCGACCCCGCAGTGAATCGCACCAGGGTCAATCGCAATGATTTTCATGACCCTGTGCATAACTGTGACACACTCTCAGGAATACGCCCCCCTGATTGGTAAAACGTCATTTTCTTGACCTCCTGTATAACTTTCTCGCGCGCATACGAACACATTTCTAAAATCACTGTCACACTGGCACAGAGTAACTCCTTAAAGGCTTTTCGTGTGACACCTTTCCTGTCACACTTTGTGTCACACCAAAGTGTGACACTCATCATGACCAAACAGGTCATCTATGTGACACACCCTGTGACACACCCTCTGTCACACCAAACCCGTCTCTTGACACCAAAACCACTTCGCCCTACACTCGGTCCTTAGCGACCTCCACGCACACAGGTTGCGACGACTGGTCTAGGTCGGCGCCGCCACTTGCGAGGACGTCGTGAGAGGGCAATCGGCTCAACCTACGGGTTGGGTCGATTGTTCTCTCATCCATCACGAGACGTCGAACCCGGCCTGCTCGACAATCCACGATGAGAGGTCGACGGGCAACACGTAGTAGCGCAACTGCGCCACTCCCGCCGCTTTCGCTACGCGCACCCGCGTGCTCTTGGTCTTGCCGATGATGCGCTCACGCTGCTCGCGCATCGAGCCGAGTTCACCCAACTGACGCTCGCGCTCGGTGATGTGATTGTGTTTGAGCCACCACGCGCAGACCATTGACTCGGAGTAGTTGAGGCAGCCGAACTCGTCGAGGAAGACCATCGTGTCGCCGTGCGCTTGACGACGCAGGACGCCACTATCGGCCAACAGCGCGCGCGGCAGAATCGTGTTGGTGAGGACATTCGCGTCGGGGTTGTACTTGGCGATTTCCGCCTCGACCCACGCGTCGACGCGCTCGACCCACGGACCCGGCGACTTGACGCCCATGAGATGCTCCAAGATGCGCGCGCCGATGCGCAGAATCGTCATCGAGTCACCGAACCTGGCGAGCGCACCATTCGGTCGCAACGAGTTCCAGTGCTCGCTCTCTAAATCGCTCACGCATTCAAGTGCCATGCTCACGAACCACCCCGCGAGTTGCGTGAGGTCCGAGCCGTTCTTGCCGGGATACTGGTCCATGAGGTCGGTGATGTCGAGCCACTGCGAGCGCCCCTCCTCACCATGCAACGACATCCGCGCGTTGGGCAACGGCACCGACAGTCGTATCGCTCTATCGCTCAACGCTTTCTCACCACCGAGCCCGGTGATGCCCTCACCCGACAGTACGATGGGCGAGACCAGTTTCACCTTCTCGTTCGTCGTGTTGTCAAAAGATTTCTTCGACCTCGACCCACCCGACGTCGCCTGACGGATGATGTCGAGCGTGTCGTCGAGGTCCGAGACATCATCAATCCACACGATGCCCGCGTTGTGTGCGCTCGCCCTATCGCGAAAGACCGCGGTCGTCTGTTGACCGTGCCCTTCGGTGTTGCCACCGAGTTGGACCATGAGCGCGAAGAACCCGTTGGTCTTGCCGCTCCCCGAGGGCGCTTCGAGTGCCATGAACGGGAAGAGCGCCGCGCGTTTCATTATCTGCGGCTTGAGGAACGACGCCGCCCACCACGCGCCGAAGACCGCGCACACCGTCTCGTCGTGGAACGTCATGACCTCACACAACACGTCTTGCGCGTCCCAACGCGTGCCGCTGAAGCCGTAGTGGTACGGCGCCGCGTTGCGCGCGAGCAGCGACGTCGAGGGTCGCACGCCTTGACCGGTGAACGGCTCGGCCTGCGCGCTCTCCGCGCCAATCACGCCCTCGTGACAGAGCCACATGCCCGAGACGTCATCGAAGCCGAGGTGCGGGACCATGCGCCACGCCTCGGCCGGTTGCGCCTTGACGTAGCGACCGAGTCGCGTGGCGAACGAGACCTTGGCGTGCAGGTCGCCCTTCGGCGAGATGATGGTCGCGCGTCGAGCCATGAGCCACGCCATCAACTCGTTGCCGCGGCCGAGAATCTTCGAGGGCAAGACGCACTCCAACTTTCCGTGGAGCGTCGTGAGCGTCACTAGGTAGTCGACCGTCTCGGCGTCCTCCGATTGAATGATGCCGAGCACCTTGATGTCGAAGTCGCACCACGACGCCAGCGTGGTGACCTTGTCGACCGTGACCGGGCACCAGAGCAGCCCGTTGCCGCCAATCAGCCAGCCGTTGTCCTCGACGCAGTCCGCCATGTCGAGTTGGAACTCGAACAGCGTGCTCTTGGCGTGCTCGGCTTGCCAGATGGAATCGGCCGTCTTGAGCAACTCCGCCTCGTCGAGCGGTGGTGACAGGAGCGCATTGTCCTGGCGCACGTAGCCGAGATAGGCGTCGTAGAACTTGATGTGGGCCGCGTGGTGGCCACAGACCTTGGTGAGCCACACGTTGCGGCCGCCTTGGCCCTTCGGCGGACTCGCCCGCAACGCGTCGAGCATTGACGCTATTGACTCCGCTACGGGCGCCGTATCGACCTCCTGGCCGCTATACGCCGCCAACCGGCCCGATATGCCCGCCAGGCCGTTTAGGAGCGCTGAGGGCGCCTCAATGGTCGACTCGGGTGGTCGCACCCACTCGTACGAGCCGCCCTCGGGATGGGGCGATGGGGGCGTCATCACGCCGCCACCCTCGGCCTTGACGTCCCAACTCAGGGAGCCCTCGTGATACGCCCACCCTGGCACGACCGCACCCCCAGGAATCGAGAACCAGTAGTGGTGGCCCTTGCGCGTCTTCACACAGGCCGTGGCGTCCATCTCGGGGCCAATCAGGGTCCTCCAGAACGCATCGGCCTCGTCACTGTCGCAGTCGAGCACTAAGAGCCCTGACGCCTCGCCGGTCATGGTGAAGATGCCGACGAACCCACTATGGGCGTTCCACCACGACTCAACCATGCCCGCGGTCGGTTGATGTTGCCACTGCTCCCACTTGACCGCGGGCGACTTCTTGCCGCGCCTGGTCGGTAAGACGTTGAAGCCCATCGCGCTCAGTCGGCGGGCCTCTTCAAGAATCGAGGCCATTCACTTTTCCTCTCGTCGGGGGACGTCTGAGCCGCTCCACCCACTCCCGACGAAAGGAGGAACAAAGAGGGTGAAGCGGCTCAGACTGTAAAGCGGCCTGTGTCCAGAGCCGCTGTTGATGGTACTACCTAGTCCGACGTGATGACACCATCGTCGTCGGCGTAGGGCAGCACTTCGGAGACGGCGTTGACGACCTCGCCTTTGCGGTCGCCCTTCTGAATCGTGCGCGTGCCGACGCGCACCGTGACCCACTGGCCGCACAACAGGTCGGTGTTGGTCGAAGCAGGCACGCCGAACGCGTCAAACGTCTTCTTGAGGAAGGGCTTGGCCGTCGGCGCGAGCGAGGTGTTGTTCCAGAGCAGACGGCCCTCGTATTCGCCGTCGACAATCTCGAACTCCCACACCCAGTAGTCGTACTCGCCGCCGTCGGCTCGCTTGACCTCGACCTTCTTGAGTAGTGCGACGTACAGGTCCGACGGAATCAACTCGAACGTGCCCGCGGGCTCCGTCGAGTCGACCGCCTGCGCGTCCTTCGCGTTTAACTGTGGTGACATTGGTTTCTCATTTCTTGGTTGGTGATGCTGGTTGGGGTTACTTCTCTGCTGATGCAGATTTAGGGGCGCTGGAAGATGGGGTGCAGTCGTCGCAATCAAGGTCGTCACAGGGGCCGAACATCAGGTCGAGGACGCTCCTAAAATCACGCTGTCGTATCCATGAGTCGTACTCGCGTTCGTTATCGTTCATGGCTTCACCTCTGGGAACTTCGGCTCATCCATCCCCATCGCTTCAAAAACACCTTGCGGTGTAGGGGCGCTGGAAGATGGCCCAAATTTCTTTTCTACGACCGCGCAGTTGTCGAAGTGGCCGTCCATGTTGTCCTCTCGGATGTAGCACTGACAGCCGGGGCAGCGAAGTCTCCCGCCACAGTTGACGCATTGGCTCGTGCCGTTCCATCGACAGCCCTCACTCATGCAAACGAAACTCACGACCCCTCCGTTTCAGGTGTAGGGGCGCTGGAAGATTCAAGAATTGCGTCGATGACTGACAGAAAGCATTTCGAGTAGCCGTTCACCCATGACACTTGCTCAAAGCCCGCCTGCTTCGCTGGCTCATCACGCTTGAAAGCCTCTGTGAAAATTTCGTCAAGTCGCTCCCTCGTTAGCCCTGTAGGGGCGCTCGAAAGTTGGCTTTTGAGTTCAGCGATTATCGCCTCATCACTCATCCACTCTCTGTCGTCCGTGTCACGCCCCAGAACAGTGAGCACAGAGTCCTCAAAAAATGCGGCTCGCTTGCTGTGATAGTTGCACGACTTAATCAGTTCCTCGTTGGACCTTTCGAGATTTTTAAGTTCGGCGTCGTTCGGTGGTTCAGGGACACTGGGGGCGAGAGATTCGATTTCTTGGAGTGCGTCATGCAGGTTGACCACGGAAACCATGTCCTCGTCGTCCATTTCGTCAGTCGCGTAGATGTCGTAGGCGTGCATCGCCACCGCTCGAACCGCATCTTTCCGTAAAATCACGTCGCCCCTCAGTTCACTTGGGGCGAGAAGTTTAGGAAACGGATTCGTAAGTTGCCACTCGACTCCGCAGCAGATGTGCGGTTGCGTGTGCCCTGAGTCCAGCGAGCACACGTGTTCGTTGAACGTTTCACCGCAGATTGGCCCGCGACTCAGAACTTCGTCGCCCCTCAGTTCACTTGGCTCAGTCATGGGGTCTCGGGCAATGGGAACTCGGGGTGCTGATTCTTCATGTGATTGTTGATGAATTGTGCCATCACGTCGCCTTTCGTAGAGAGCGGCCGCAGTCAGGGCAGAACTTGTAGTTGACGTCGCTCCAGTGCATTGTCTCGTAGTCGTCCACGTCGTGTTGCTGTTGGAACGTGTGGTCGCATCCATCCTCGAAGGCTCGCATCGACGCGCGAATCACGTCACGCAGTTTCGTCCACATCACGCACTCCTTGGCTTGAACTCGTGACCACCGTGGCCTTGCGCGTTGGGGTCATGATACGCCGCGCTGCGTGGTCGGTCGCACTCCGCGCACCTCGGATTGCTCTTTGGTTCGTTCGGTGTCTTCATTGCCTCAGCCTCAACGCCGGGCATCGACAACTGCTCCTCGAAGGGGTGGTTATTGCTAGTTCGGTCGTCGCCGTGAATGGTGAACCTCACACCGCATCGTCGACACGGCGGGTCCTGAACGAAGCCCACCGCGTCACTCGTCTCGATGGCCCCATCATGGAACTCAAGACCACCGCGCGGCTCGGGACCACTGATGTACGTCTCGAAGACGCGTGCGGCGTTGAACAATGGCCCCTCGGCGACCTTGCCGTCCTCGCCTTGACTGACGATGACGTCAACGGTCATCGGGCTCAGCGCCTTGATGGCGAGTTCGAGTGCGGTCGCGCGTTCGTTCGGCGTGCTCATGACTTCTCCTCATTGGCGATTTGAATATCGTGATTGTTCTTGAACGCGTGCTCGCGTCCTTCGGTGAACACGTCGTAGAGACCACTCACGGATGCGTTCTCTTCGTGAGACCAATCGCACCCCGGCGTGATGCAACGCGCGACCATCATGATTTCCTCTCCGCTTCGATGAGCGCCGCGCGCCCTTTGTCCGTGATGACTTTTACTGCCGATGGGTTGCCACGATTCGATGGGCGTCGCTGGTCGGTGTCTTCGAGCAGGCCCGCCTTCTTCATGTCCGAGCAGTGGCGCCGCGCGTCGTAGTCGCCGTTGACGTGGGCCAGTGTGCCCGCCTCATCTGACGTGAGCCCCATGCCGCCCCTCGCCGCGCGAAGGAACACGCGCAAGAGCCGTACGCGCTCGCTCGTGCGCTTCGGTGACTTCACGGCGCGGATGTCCTTGCTGGTCTCGGGGTCGTCGCGATGCGCGGGTGTCGGGAGGTTATGGAGCGTGCTCATCAGTCCTCCACTCCGAGCCAGCCGAGCAAGTCGAACGCGTCAGTCGAAATGTGGTCGACCATCTTATACATCAACTCGGGCGTGACCTGTGGGCCGTCGAGCAAAATCGCCGTGCGCTTACCTTGACCCGCGGCCCAACCGAGTTCGAGGTGCGCGCTGCGGCCACACGGCAGGACCAACACG
>Ga0208589_1001205_pt1 | contig 11010 bp, 6 predicted proteins | sample NGESurshal092012_2_FD_184486 | JGI IMG/M metagenome (GOLD analysis project Ga0208589, IMG submission 184486) | Arctic peat soil microbial communities from Barrow, Alaska - NGEE Surface sample F53-2 shallow-092012 (SPAdes) | ecosystem: Environmental > Terrestrial > Soil > Wetlands > Peat ... | reverse complement strand
CGGTTGCGAAAGCCGATCAGGAAAATGATGTGCGCCATCAGCCAGAACCACCATGCGATCACGCCGGACAGGCGCACGCCGCGGATGTCGACCACGGCGGCGCCGCGGCCGATGCTGGCGAGGGTGCCGTAGTCGCTGTAATGGAAAACCTGGGGAGTGCGCCCGGTCAGACGATCGCGGATCGCCCGTGCGGCATGCACGCCCATCTGCTTGGCCGCCGGCGCCATGCCGGGAACCTGCTTGCCGTCCTGCTCCACATGCGCCAGGTCGCCGACCACGAACACTTCGGGGTGCTGGGGCAGCGACAGATCGGGCGAGACCCGCACGCGCCCGGAGTGATCACACGGCGTACCCAGTTGCGCACCCAGCGACGAAGCGGCCACGCCGGCCGCCCATAGCAGCGTGCGCGCCTCGATGCGCTGGTCACCCATCTTCACGCCGGTATCGCTGACCGCAGTGACCGCCGCGTTCAAGTGCACATGCACGCCCATGTGCTCGAGTTGCTGTTGCGCCTTCGTCGACAGCGATGGCGGCATCGAGGACAGCACGCGCGCGCCGGCTTCGACCAGGTGGATCTGTGCCGTGTGCGGGTCGGCCACGCGAAACTCGCCCGGCAAGGTGTGATGCGCAATCTCCGCTAGCGTGCCGGCCAGTTCGACGCCGGTCGGGCCGGCACCGATCACCACGAAGCTGAGCCACGACGCGCGCCGTGCCGGATCAGGCTCGCGCTCGGCGGTCTCGAACGCGTCCAGGATGTGACGACGGATCGCCAGCGCGTCGTTCATGGTCTTCATGCCGTGCGCATGACGGGCCCAGTCGTCGTGGCCGAAATAAGCATAGCTCGAACCCGTCGCGACCAGCAGATAGTCGTAATCCAGCACGCCGCCGGTCAGCGTCACCTGCCGTCGCTGCACGTCGATGCTGCGTACTTCGTCCATGCGCACGGTGACGTTGTCTTGCCGACGCAGGATGTGCCGCAAGGGCGCAGCGATATCCGGTGCCGACAGTCCGGCAGTGGCCACCTGATACAACAGCGGCTGGAACAGGTGAAAGTTGCTGCGATCGACCAGGGTGACGCGGACCGGCGCCGAACGCAGCGCTTGCGTGGCCCACAGCCCACCGAATCCACCACCAAGGATCACCACATGCGGTATCGCTTGCATTGCGCTCATCGATTCCTCACCTTCAATGCCCTGACATTAGTACGCATCAGGCATCGATCCCGTGATGAGAGCTGCGGGACACGCAGCTGGTTTTCGGACGCTCGATAAAACGCACGAGGTTTCCGGTTCAGGCGCTGAATTTCCGGGCCTGATAATCAGGCAATAGCCTCTGGAAGACGGGGCATGGGCTGCCGATCCGGCAGCGCTCCACTCAACCGATGGATGCAGGTTTCGACGCGACATCCGCGGTGCGCGAGCGGCCGCGATTACGGCCATTCACGAATGTGCGCAGTTTGCCGCCCACGACGGCAACCACGGGGTACCCCGACAGACGTATCGCCGGGAACACTCCCGGTGATATGGCCAGACCGATCTGGTGTTCGGCGCGCATCCGTGCCGCCTTCGCAGCAAACCAGGCCTTGGGGCTGGCCCGCAACATGTCCGACGCGGATTCTGTCTGACGCGAGCTCGCGATGGTCTGACGCAGATGGGCGAGATGAAGCTCGTTGAAGGCCTGGCTCAATGCGGCGATCTTGAAGGGTGATGCAACGAACTCGTCCAGCAGGCTGCCCAGCAGGGCAGCGACACACAGCGCGATCTGGCGATTCGCGCGCTCCACGTACGACACACTGGCCGGAACTTGATGAGCGCCTTCGATGGCGTTGACCAGGGCCCAAAACTCCGCATGGTTGAGCGGGCGCTGCTCCAGCGGCGTTATGCGGCGATCGATCAGCCACGCCTGATCGGCGACGGAAAGGGCGTGGGAGCGACGGCTGACGCGATGTCTCGCTTCCTCCATCGACAGACCGTCGGCGGCCACCAACCTTGCCGCGAGGGCTTCCTGCGTCAACGGTTGCAGCCGCACTGTGTCGTCATCGTCGTACCAGCGCCGGTACTCCAGCGTGGCGCTGTGAAAGAGATTCCGCGGCGGGCGCACGGCGACGCACGCCTCGGCGGCATAGTCGAGCATGGGGGCAATAGGACGAAGCCTGGCGGATCGGGCAGCCAGCACGCGGTCAAGCAGAACCTCGGCGATGACCAGGTGCTGATGGTAGGCCGCCCGGCGGTCGTTTTCGTCGACCACCGGAAAGTAGACAAACCGGATGCGCGGAGCGCGTGCCACCGCCACGGACAGCCCTCTGCCGGCAGCTCCGACGGTTTTCCCCACGCCATGACTATCCTGCCCGGCAAGCCGACTCCCGACAGGCGGAGCCTGGTGTGCGGTAGGCAAATTGCCCAGCATGACGTCGATGATCGGGGGCGAAACAGCAGCAGATTTGGCCGGCACGGCCTCTTGAACACTCACAAAACAACCTTATCGCCATGTGCGGTCGTGGGCTTATCTCCGCAAGCGCCGCATCCCGCTTAGGTACATCTCACGCCATCCGATCTGGACGACCACAGCGTAACCATTGCATCACCCATGCCATGGAAGTGTGCGCCAGCTCACACTGCGCGAACTCCGTGGTTGGTCCGGTGGCAAGGGCCTTCCCTGCGACTCAATCCCCGAAATCAGGTCAAAAGCAGGCAAAATGCGCAGTTGGCAATGCATGACCGCAACACATTAGCCTGAAGCGGAAGCGCGCCAACGCCCTGCCCCCTCGATCACGGATGCCAACTTGACGATTACGACGGCCACCACGCCACTGCCGGACGACGCTGATGCGGCGTTGCTGGAGCGCCTGCGCGCCGCGGCGGAACTGCTTGAAGCAGTCGCAGCCGATCGGCAATTGCTGGATCAACTGCCGGCGGATGACCGCCAGCGCCTGCATCAGGCGGTGGCGCAGGTCTATCACCCCGATCCCGGCGCGCGCCGGATCAAGCTGAAGGCGGCCGAGAAGACGCGCTACGCATCGAAGATCCGCGCCGACGATACGGTGCTGCACCAGACGGGGATCCGTGCGCTGCGCCGCAGGCCGGTATTCACCACGCCGAACGTGTTTGCGCCGGTGGGTTTCGAACCGCACGACCTCAACGTCGATGCCGACACCGCGCAGCCGCGCGAGTCGATCGAGCCGCAGCATTGCTATGTGTGCAAGCAGAAGTATTCGGCGATCCATTTCTTCTACGACCAGCTGTGCCCCGCTTGCGCCGCATTCAACCACGCCAAGCGCACCGAACTGGTGGACCTGCGCGGCCGTGTCGCGCTGTTGACCGGCGGTCGCGTGAAGATCGGTTATCAGGCCGGCCTGAAGCTGCTGCGCGCGGGCGCCGAGCTGATCGTCACCACGCGCTTTCCGCGCGACTCGGCCGCACGTTACACCGGGGAACCGGACTTTGGTGAATGGGGCCAGCGCCTGCAGATCTACGGACTGGACCTGCGCCATACGCCGAGCGTCGAGGCGTTCTGCCATGAGCTGGTCGCCACGCGGCCGCGGCTGGATTTCATCATCAACAACGCCTGCCAGACCGTGCGTCGTCCGCCGGACTTCTATGCGCACATGATGGACGGCGAAACGGCCGCGCTGCATGACCTGCCGGAACACGTGCGTGCGCTGGTCGGCCATTGCGAGGGCCTGCGCAGTTCGCACATCCTGCCCGAAGCGGGCGCATCGGCGATGACGCTTGCCGGCCGCAGCTCGAATATTCCCGGGTTGACCCGCGCCGCCGAACTGTCGCAATTGCCGTTGCTGCCCGAGGAATTGCTGGCGCAGAGCCACCTGTTTCCCGAAGGTCGGCTGGACCAGGACCTGCAGCAGGTCGACCTGCGCGGGCGCAACTCGTGGCGGCTGCTGATGGCCGAAGTGCCTTCCGTCGAATTGCTGGAAGTGCAGCTGGTCAACGCGATTGCGCCGTTCATCATCAATGCGCGCCTGAAGCCGTTGATGCTGCGCACGCCCGAGCGCGACAAGCACATCGTCAACGTGTCCGCGATGGAAGGCCAGTTCTATCGCAACTTCAAGACCACGCGGCATCCACACACGAACATGGCCAAGGCCGCGTTGAACATGATGACGCGCACGTCGGCGACGGATTACCACAACGACGGCATCCACATGAACAGCGTGGACACCGGCTGGGTGACCGACGAGGATCCGGCGGAGCTGGCCGCGCGCAAGGTCGTCGAGGAACGCTTCCACCCACCGCTCGACATCATCGATGGCGCTGCGCGCATCGTCGATCCGATCATCAGCGGCATCAACAGCGGCGAGCACATGTGGGGACAATTCCTGAAGGACTATCGACCCACGGACTGGTAAGTCTGAGCGCTGCCGACATGGCAGTCGCGGGTTGACCTGCTCGCTTGATGTCCATGCCAGCCGTCTCCAGCTTCTGAGGATACCCGCGCCACGGAGACCCGCGATGCCTGCCATGCATGCGATCGAAATCACCCACTCCGGCGACCCGGACGTTCTGCAGCTGACGTCATGCGCGATCCCGCAACCCGGTCCCGGCGAAGTACTGATCAAGGTGGCGGCGGCCGGCGTCAATCGACCGGATGTATTTCAACGGCAAGGCAACTACGCACCACCGCCGGGCGCTTCCGACCTGCCCGGGCTGGAGGTGGCGGGCGAACTGGTCGACGGCGACCTGGGCGGCGACAATCCGTTCGGCCTGCGCCGTGGCGATTCAGTATGCGCGTTGCTGGCGGGCGGCGGTTATGCCGAATATGCCGTGGCGCCGCTGGCGCAATGCCTGCCAGCGCCGGCTGGCTTCTCGATGATCGAGGCGGCGGCGCTGCCGGAAAACTACTTCACCGTGTGGAGCAACGTGTTCGATCGCGGCCAGCTCGGCCACGGCGAAGGCGGCGCGAACGAATCGCTGCTGGTGCAGGGTGGTTCCAGCGGGATCGGCGTCACCGCGATCCAGCTCGCGCACGCATTCGGCCATCGCGTATTCGCCACCGCCGGCAGTGCGGAGAAGTGCGCAGCGTGCGAGAAGCTCGGCGCGATGGCGATCAACTACCGCACGCAGGATTTCGTGGAGAACGTGAAACGCCACACCGGCGGTCGCGGCGTGGATGTGATCCTCGACATGGTGGCCGGCGATTACGTGCCGCGCGAACTCGACGCGTTGGCCGAAGGCGGAAGACTGGTGTTCATCGCCACGCTCGGCGGCAGCGAGGCTGCCATCGATGCGTCGCTGATCATGCGCCGTCGCCTCGCCCTCACCGGCTCGACTTTGCGTGCGCGTTCGGTGGCGTTCAAGGGCGCGATTTCCCGTCAGTTGCACGAGAAGGTGTGGCCGCTGCTGGAAAGCGGCAAGGTACGGCCGGTGATCCATCAGGTATTCCCCGCTGCCGAAGCCGCCCGGGCGCACGCGCTGATGGAGAGCAGCGCGCATATCGGCAAGATCATGCTGCAGTGGTGAACCGGGCACCGCCAACGGCACATGACGCATACCGTATTCACTGACGGCTGCATGACTCTCAAGCTGCACTCAGCCGTCACATGACGCCCGTGTAGCATAATCGGGTTGCAGCATCGCCAAGCGGGTCATCCGCGACTCGCCACGATACTTCCAACCCGACCGGGGGAATGATCATGGCCGAAGCCGCGCAACCGAAGGGCGAACCGGAAGAATCACCGCTGTCGCGCTGGTGGGTCCGTTCGGTACTGATTGTGCTGGTGTTCGGCCTGGCTGCCCTGCTGGCGATCACCCTGCTGGCTTATCGCAATGCGCCGCCGATACCGGGACAGGTGAAGGATGCCAGCGGCGCCACGCTGTTCACCGCAGGCGACATCAGCAACGGCCAGGCGCTGTTCCTGCGTTACGGCTTGATGGACAACGGCACCATCTGGGGACATGGCGCCTACCTCGGCCCCGACTATTCCGCCGAAGCGTTGCACGAGATCGGTGACGACACCGCCGCGGCGCTGGCGCAGCAGCAATACGGCAAACCGGTGGCCGAGTTGACACCGATGCAGATTGCCGCGATCCACGCGCAAGTTGCGGTGACATTGAAGACCAACCGCTACGATGCCGCCAGCGACACGCTGCATTTGACCGCGCCGGAAGCGATAGCCTATCGCCAGCAGCTCATCCACTGGATGAGCTATTTCCACGACCCGGCCGGGAACGGTGGACTCAAGCCCGATCTGATCACCGATCCGGTCGAGCTGCATCAGCTCACCGCGTTCATCACGTGGACGGCATGGGCCTCGGTGGTCAATCGTCCGGGCAGCAATTACTCGTATACGAACAACTTCCCTTACGATCCCGAGGTCGGCAATCGACCGCCACCCGGCGCGCTGCTGTGGAGCGCACTGAGCCTGGTGGTGCTGCTTGGCGGCATCGGCGCGGTGCTGCTGGCATTCGGCAAGTTTGATTACCTGGGCTGGGTAACCCGCGGACATCACGTGCACCCGCAAGTGATTCCCGGGCTGGCCAGTCAAGGTCAGCGCGCCCTGGTGAAGTTTTTCGTGGTGGTGATGCTGCTGTTCCTGATGCAGACGCTGGTGGGCGGCGGCGTGTCCCATTTCCGGGCGGACCCCGCCAGCTTCTACGGTTTCCAGCTGGAAAAGATCTTTCCCAGCAATCTGCTGCGCACCTGGCATCTGCAGACGGCGATTTTCTGGATCGCCACGGCTTATGTCGCCGCCTCGCTGTTCCTGGGTCGTTCGCTGCGCACCGACGAACCGCGCTGGCTGGTGCCGATGATCAATCTGCTGTTCGCGGCGTTCGTCGTGGTGATCGGGGCCAGTCTGCTCGGCGAATGGGCGGGCATGTCCGGTCTCCTCGGCAAGTGGTGGTTCTGGCTCGGCGACCAGGGCTGGGAATACCTGGAAATCGGCCGCTTCTGGCAATACCTGCTGGTGCTCGGCCTGTTCGGCTGGTTCGTCATGTTGTGGTGGCTGGCACGGCCGCGTACGGTGGCCAATCCAGAGGCACGACCACTGGCGCGGATGTTCCTGTACGCAGCCGTGGCGATTCCGATGTTCTATCTGCCCGCGTTGTTTTTCGGCGCCAGGACCAACTTCACGGTGGTCGATACCTGGCGTTTCTGGATCATCCATCTGTGGGTGGAGGGCTTCTTCGAGTTCTTCGCCACCACGGTAGTCGCGCTGACGTTCTTCCAGCTTGGCCTGACCCGGCGCAATACGGCGCTGCGAGTGATTTATCTGGATGCCATCCTGTACTTCGGCGGCGGCCTGATCGGCACCGGCCACCACTGGTATTTCAACGGCCAGAGCCAGATCAACATGGCGATGTCGGCGATGTTCTCGGTGCTGGAAGTGGTGCCGCTGACCTTGCTTACGCTGGACGCCTGGGATTTCGTGCGCACCACCCGCGGGGACTGCGATATCTGCGATCGGCCCGTCGCGGTACCGCACAAATGGACGTTCTATTTCCTGATCGCGGTGGGTTTCTGGAATTTCCTCGGCGCCGGCGTGTTCGGCTTCCTGATCAACCTGCCGATCATCAGCTATTACGAAGTCGGCACCATCCTCACGCCCAACCACGCCCATGCCGCGATGATGGGCGTATTCGGGATGCTGGCGATCGCCCTGATGATATTCGTGCTGCGCCAGACCACCGACGACGCGCACTGGCCGGGCATCGAGAAATACATCCGGGTCGGTTTCTGGGGCACCAACATCGGCCTGCTGATGATGGTGGCGCTGAGCCTGTTCCCCGGCGGCGTACTGCAGGTATGGGATGTGGTGCAGCATGGCTACTGGCATGCACGCAGCCTCGCCTACACCGGCACCCATACCGCACGCCTGATCGAATGGTTGCGGCTGCCCGGCGATCTGGTGTTCATCATCTTCGGCGCGATACCGCTGCTCATCGCCGCGATCAAGGCTTGGCTGGGTATGGTCCGTCCGTCACCGGCCATCACGCAGACCGGGTGACAATCCGCTGCCCGGAAGGCTGGAGCTGACCTGACCTTCGATCAAATGACGCTCCCGCGATGCTGCTGTAGGATTCGGCGGATACATTGCCGCCATGGATGGCCATGGGAGTTCCCCTGTTGAAACGCATCGTCTGCACCCTCTTGTCCGCTGGCATGCTGCTGTTCGCAGTGCGTGGCGCTGCACAGATCCAGATCAACCCACTGCCGGATGCCAAACCCATCGTCCCGGTCACGATTGGCAGCCATGAGCTGAATGCAGCGGATGCCGGGGCCTGGCTCGATGGTCTGTTCCCCTATGCGCTGCACAAGAACAATCTGGCCGCTGCCGTCGTCGTGGTGGTGAAGGACGGCCAGATCCTCGTATCCAAGGGCTATGGCTATGCCGACGTGGCGACAAAGAAGCCGGTCGATCCGGCCACCACGCTGTTTCGCCCCGGCTCGATCTCCAAGACCTTCATGTGGACGGCGGTGATGCAGCTGGTTGAGCAGGGCAAGCTCAACCTGGACGTGGATATCAACCGGTACCTCGATTTCAGGATACCGCCGCGCGACGGCGAGCCGATCACCCTGCGCGACCTGATGACGCACACGCCCGGTTTCGAGGAGACGATGAAGAACCTGTTCTCTGACGGCACCAGCTTGCCGATGAGCAACGAGACGTGGCTGAAGGAATGGGTGCCCGAGCGTGTCTATGCGCCGGGCGAAGTCTCGGCCTATTCGAACTATGGCGCCGCTCTGGCCGGCTATATCGTGCAGCGCGTGTCGGGCCAGCCGTTCGATGCCTATATCGAACAGCACATCTTTCAGCCGCTGGGCATGCAGCACGCGACGTTCCGCCAGCCATTGCCGGGAAATCTCCGGGCTGACATGGCGAAGAGCTACGCGTCAGCCAGCACACCACCGAAACCGTTCGAGCTGGTGGTGCCCGATGTAGCCGGTGGCATGTCGTTGAGTGGCGAGGACATGGCGCGCTTCATGATCGCCCATCTACAGAACGGTCAATACGACGACGTGCAGATCCTGCAGCCGGAGACGGCGAAGCAGATGCACGAGTTCACGCACTATTCGGTGCCCGGACTGCGGCCGATCGCACTTGGTTTCTACCACATGGATCGCAATGGCCAGACGATCATCGGCCACGGCGGCGACACCGAACTGTTCCATAGCGAGCTGATGCTTTTCCTGCAGCAGAACGTCGGCATCTTCGTCTCGATCGACGGCGACAAGGATGGCGGCCTGCGCCGACAGTTGCTGGATGGCTTCACGGACCGTTATTTTCCGGCCCTGCCGCAACTGCCCCAACCCACCCTGGCCACCGCGCACACGCACGGTGCATTGCTGGTGGGCCGTTACGTTTCAAGCCGTGCCTCGTTCGACAATTTTTTGTCCATCGGGAACCTGTTGCAAACGCAAATCCGCATGGCCACGGATGGCAGCCTGATCACGCCGGATTTCAAGGATCTTGCCGGACAGCCGCGGCATTGGCGCGAGGTGAAGCCGTTCATCTGGCTGGATGATGCCAGCGGCAGTCATCTGGGCGCACTGATGCAAAATCGCAAGCTGCGCTGGATATCGTTCGATGAGGCCTCGCCGGTCATCGTATGGATGCCGGTAACCGGCTGGCATTCGGCCGCATGGAACTTGCCGTTATTGTTCGCCTCGCTGCTCGTTTTCCTGCTGACGGCGCTGCTGTGGCCGATCGCCGGCGTGGTGCGTCGTCGCTGCGGCAAGCCATTCGCGCTGCAGGGTCCCGCGCGGCATTGGTATCGATGGAGCCGTGCTGCGGCAATCGTGAACCTGCTGTTCGCTGCTGGCTGGTGGTTCGTGATCATGCGATTTGATGCCAGCGCCGCAAATGCCAACGACCATTTCGACATCACGTTGCGGCTGATCCAGCTGGTTGGCGTGCTGGCGATCATCGGCACCATCGCGGCAGGCATGAATGCCTTTCATGCCTGGCACGCTCGTGATGGCTGGTGGCGCAGATTGAACAGTGCGGCACTCGTGCTCGCCTGCCTCGCCACGATCTGGTTCAACTTCAGCCTGCATCTGTTGAACTTGCACCTGAACTATTGATCCAGACGTTGATGCCGACAGAACGACAGTCCGTTTCCCTGATGCCCGTTCAAGGCCGGCGGAATCACCTGCATTTGAGCCACGCGTCGATCATGGCGCGATACGCGTAGTGGAGTACCGTCGTGATTGAACGCAGACCCTTCGACAGCCTGGGCGGAGCCGACCACGGCTGGCTCAAGGCCAGACACCATTTCTCGTTTGCCGATTACAACGATCCCAGGCGCATGGGCTGGGGTGCGCTGCGGGTGTGGAACGACGACAGCATCGCCGCACAGACCGGCTTTCCGCCGCACTCCCATTCGGACATGGAGATCATCACCTATGTCCGCGAGGGCGCGATCAGCCACCGCGACAGCTTGGGCAACGAAGGCCGCACCGCGGCCGGCGACGTGCAGGTGATGAGCGCTGGCAGCGGCATCACCCATAGCGAGTTCAACCTGGAATCGGATACCAGCCGCATCTTCCAGATCTGGATCATCCCGGACGCGCACGGCCAGCCGCCAGCGTGGGGCGAACGATCGTTCCCGGTGGGTGATCGCTCGGACCGTTTCGTGGTACTGGCCAGCGGTTTCAAGGAAGACACCGACGCCTTGCCTCTGCGCACCGATGCGCGTGTGCTCGGCGCCACCCTCAAGGCGGGCGAGACGATGGAATACGCGATGGCCGACGACCGTTTTGGCTATCTGGTGCCAGCCAAAGGCACAGTCGAACTCAACGGTGTAAAGCTCGACGCCAGAGACGGCGCCGCCATCCGCAACGAACCGTTGCTGCGCGTGAAGGCGCTGGAAGACGCCGAGCTGGTGCTGGTCGATACGGCGGCCTAGAGCATTTTTGGTGCAACTGCTTACAACTGCGTTGTCCTGGGATGGTATGGCCAAAATGGGATCCGTTCGGGCTGAGCGTAGCGCCGCAGGCGCGCACGCGGGGAGCGACCAGGGACGGTCGCGGTTTTGAGGAGCGAGGAAGTCGAAG
>Ga0208589_1001204_pt1 | contig 11013 bp, 11 predicted proteins | sample NGESurshal092012_2_FD_184486 | JGI IMG/M metagenome (GOLD analysis project Ga0208589, IMG submission 184486) | Arctic peat soil microbial communities from Barrow, Alaska - NGEE Surface sample F53-2 shallow-092012 (SPAdes) | ecosystem: Environmental > Terrestrial > Soil > Wetlands > Peat ... | reverse complement strand
CGGCTGATCGGACAGCAAATCCTGAAGCCGCTTCGTCGTATAGCGGCGGCAGTGGCCAGCCAGACGATCGAGGTCGTTATAGAGGAACATCAGCGCCGGAACGCTGATCAGCAGATGTCCACCCGGGTTCAGCACATCGACCAAATTGGCGATGGCGGTGGCATCATCCTCGATATGCTCAAGCACATTGATGGTGAACACGGTATCCACGCCGGCGGGAAACAGCGATCGCAGTTGCTCCCGGACGAGGATGTCGCAGACCGCAAAACTGCGATCGGGCATCGCCGCTCTCGCGAGTTCGACGCTGTCGCGATCGTGGTCCAGTCCCCAATAGTCACCAAATTTGCAGAGCACATCGCTGTACTGCCCGTGACCAAAGCCAACCTCGGCAATCTGCCCCTTCAGATACGGCTCGAACTGGCTGATTACCCAGTTCATGTAATTCTGCGCGTCGGCGATCGCGCTCGAATAGGTGTCAGCGCCGGTTTTGAGGCCGTCCAATGTTGGTTGCGGAAAGGATTCGATCATCAACACGTACTCTTGTTGGGGCCGTCCGAACTAACAGGTTGGCGCTCGTTTCTCAAGCCAGTCCCTTTGAAACGATCCTTTTCCCGCAGGTTCTGGAAAATGCCGCCCGGGATGAACGCCGTTGTGAAACCGCACCGGCGCCAGCCCACTGCTACCGCCCTTGCGTAAACGCCATCCGGGCGTGGATGGCATCCTCTGTTTGGATACCCGCTGCGCGCAATGCCGTGGCCGGGGCATCCGCTGGCCCGTTCAACCAGGGAAGGTTCGCCTCAATCCCTCGCGTCACCGGCTGTCCCAGCGGGCCGCCGAAATCGATCGGCCACCAGCCGTTCGGCACCACCTCGACGGTCAGTTCGTGGAGACGAAATCCTTTGCCCAGTACCGCTTCCGGATCGTCGGGCGCGACCAGCCGCGCGGAGCCGGGATCTTTGGGATCACCGAAGGTCAGGAGAACCGGGATCAGCGCGCCCGTCACCGGCACAGAGCCGGTCATCTTGCTCATCTCGTTGAACGACACCCTCGCGCTTCGGGCCGCGCCATAGGCGCGAAGCGCCAGGTAGTTCATGCCATCGAGATCGAGTGACTTGTCGAGATGCGCCAGCAAGGCGACCAGGTTTTTGCCGCGGCCGAGATCGACGAACACCGCATCGCCCCCGATACGGGTGCGGCCTCCGCGGCTGTAACCCCGGTCGGGAAACACCGCCAGCACGCTTGAAGCCGACTTCACCCCATCCGGCGTCTCAACCTCGACCGTCAGGCGGTATTTATGGCCAGGCCGGTTGACGCGAATCTGGTCGCCGACCACGAGCACCGCCAACAGCGCCAGCGGCCCGATCCATTTGGTGTTCATGCCATCCGCCCTTCCCGCGCTTTCCCTCACGCACGCTTGCCACGACGGCAACACCAGCGTCAAACCGGCAAGTTCCAGACAAGTCTTGCGCGCCTGCTCCCTTCCCGGCTTGATCCCGCGCCCGTTTGGCGAAACAGTACGGCTTGGAATCGAACTTGAACAAGGAAGCAATGCCAGTGCCAGTTGATGATCGCCTTTCCGCCCGCAACGATCTGGCATGGGCGATTTCGGTCGGTGGGATTGGCGCGATCGGTTTTGCCGCGCTGTTGTTGTTTGCGTGGTATTTCGCGGCAACGCTGTTCCTGATCTTCGCCGGCATGTTACTCGGCGTCGCGCTCAACGCCATGACCGACCGGGTCGGAAGCGTGATCGGGCTCCCGCACGCGCTGCGGCTGACGATTGTCTGCTTGGTGTTGGCGGGCCTGCTGTCGGGCGTGGTGTTTCTCGGCGGTTCCACCATCGCGCAACAGGCAAGGGTACTGAGCGACACGATCAAGTCGCAATTGGTCAACGTCAAGGCTTTCCTTGAGAAGGAAGGCATAGACACCAGCTATTTCGATCTTGGCAATTCGACCGCGGGGGCGTCACCATCGGAAGCGCCCGGCGCAGCACCGACGCCCGGCGCGAGCGCGGCGCGTAGTCTTCCAAGCGCAGGTACCCTCGCCTCGAGCGGCGGCGCAATTGTCAGCCAGACATTCAAGCTTCTGCTTGGCACGGTGAGTGCCGTCGGAAATTTCTTTATCGTGTTGTTTCTCGGACTGACCTTCGCCGCGCAGCCGGGCGTTTATCGCAAAGGGCTGCTGTTCCTGGTTCCGGCGTGGCATCGCGCACGCGCAACCGTCCTCGTTGACCGCATCGGCGAAACGCTGGAGCGCTGGTTGACCGCGCAGCTCGTGACCATGGCTGCGGTATTTCTCGTGACCTGGATCGGCTTGAAGATCATCGGCATCCAGAGCTCCTTCATTCTGGGCATCCTGGCCGGCCTGCTTGCCTTCATTCCAACGGTCGGGGCGCTGCTCGCAGGATTGATCGTGGTACTCGCGAGTCTCGCATCCGGATGGGTCGCAGCCGTCAGCGCATTGGTGCTCTTTCTCGGCGTTCACGTGATGGAAAGCTATATCCTCACGCCGATCATCCAGCGCGAGGCCCTCGACATACCCCCGGCGACCTTGTTCGCGTTCCAGATTTTGCTCGGCGAGGTGTTCGGCATCTGGGGACTGGCGCTGGCGCTGCCCTTGATGGCGATCGTGAAAGTCATGATCGATTATTTCAAGGCCGAGCAAGCACCACCGGAAACGGCCGCGGCTTAAGCCTTTGCTTCGCTGTTCAGCACTGTTTCGGTGTGCTCGACCTCGGGCGGACCGGCAAAATACTGGCCGACCAGGCCGCGCCATGCGGTAAAGTCTTCCGAGCCCCTGAAATCGACGGTGTGATTTTCCAGCGTTTCCCATTTGGCCATCAGCCGGTAGCGCGACGGCTTCTCGATTGACCTGTGCAGTTCGAACCCTTTGCCGCCCTTGGCGCGCAGGAACAGCGGGCGGGCCTTGGCGACCGCGGCCTCAAAATCCTTTTCGCTGCCAGGTTTGACGTCGATTTGGGCGATTTCGGTGATCATGGGACAGACCTCTCGTTGGGAAGCCGTTGTCTAACCCAGCCCTTGGCAAAGAAAAAGGCGCGCAAAGACTGGATCTGGCGGCGCCATAAGCCCTGCTCAAGGACATGCGCAGCGCGACCGGTCAGTTCAGCAGCAGCACCGAGCCCACCACGGCAAGCGAACAGCCGACAAACATCACGATCGGCCAGCGGCTCCGCGTCTGATGATATCGGCCCTGCGCGCGGCGCTCGGAAATCAGCGCGCTCTCGTATTCGTCCGAATTCGAGAACATGCAGGCAAATCCGCCGCGCGCCGATGTCGCGTCGGCTTCGAGCGACATCAGAATGGCTTGGGCATTTCGTCGGCGCGGTGAGTCCATAGTCGTAAAGATATGGAGCGAATGGTAAACAGCCGGTTACCACCAGGGATTTGCCACTACGCGAGGCTGACGCCCGGCCGCGCCACCTTGCCGGCAAGGCCCGCGGTCTTGCGCCGCCAATGCTCCAGCGACAACGGCAGTTCTTCGGCGGCCTCGACGCGATTTCGACCGCCGCGCTTGGCCTGGTACAGCGCGGTGTCGGCCGCTGCCAGCAGCACCTCCAGTTCGGTCCCGGCGGGCCCGCCGGCAACACCGATACTGACGGTGGTATCGACCGGCCCCTCATCGACCACGATTCCGGATTCGGCAAATGCTTCACGGACGCGTTCGGCTGCCAGCACGCCCTCCTCGAGCGAACAGGGCAGCAGCGCCGCGAACTCCTCACCGCCGATGCGTCCCGACAAATCGCTGATGCGCAGCGAATTGATCACGATGGCCGAGAACAGCTTCAGGATCTCGTCGCCCGCGGGATGGCCGAAGCGATCGTTGATCGACTTGAAATGGTCGATATCGAAGATCAGCACTGTCACCGGCCGGCCGGCGTTAGCCTCGCGCTCGATCACCCGCGACGTCGCCTCGGAAAAGCCGCGGCGGTTGAACATGCCGGTCAGCGGATCCATCGAGGCCGCGGTCTTGTGCGCCGTCACCGTGCGCTCCGACACCAGCATGAAGATGACGAACACGGTGCCTACCGCATAGAGCACGAGTTCGATCGAGAATATCGTCACCCAGATGCTGCTGCCGAAGGCCTCGTCCTGCTGGCGCAGGAAGTCGCCGAGCACAATCGGCAACATCAGCACCATGCCGTGCAGTACCGGCACCACGACCGCGGGCCAGCGCTTTTGCAGCGTCCGGCGCCGCTCGGTCCACAATTCCGACGCCGTCAGTCCCGCATACACCGCGACAATGCCGGCGCCGATCGTCAAGCGCAGCGCGGACTCCTCGGGCGACAGCGCCATGACGGCGGCGATCCAGGCGATCGCGCCGAGCACGAGCCCCGGCCAATTGGGATTGCGGCCGTGAAACACCCGCGACGCATTCCAGACCATGCCGCAAGCGACGAAACCGACGGATGTCAGCGCCAGCGAAAGCATCCTGCCAAGCGGGCTGCCTCCCAGCATGTTTCCCGCCAGCGTCCACAGCGCGACCGATGCCGCGCCGAGCAGATAGGCGGTTCCCCACCATTTCAGCGCAGCGATGTTCTCCTGCCTGCCGAAAAACAGCAGCATGGCCCCGAGCATCGCGGCCATCATGGTAGCGATGAGATAAAGCGTCGAGATATCAAGTGTCATGGATGTGCCACCCTGCCCGAGTTACACGCAAATACCAAAGCGCATCTGACGAAACGCCTCAGCATCGAAAGAACCTAGGGGGACCGGGTTGGCAATCCGTTTGCTCTGGTCAGCAAGTTTTCAGGAAAAATTGCGTCTATTGAGCGCTAAATCCGCCGCTGATTGCCTCCAATCGAGGATGCAGCACGGACGTTACCTCCGCGCCAGGACTCGTGCCTCGATCGACGGCGCGCGGCTGCGGTCAATTCCCTAAAAAAAGAAAGGCGCCCGCAGGCGCCTTTCGAAGTTCGCTTATGCCGCGGATCGCAGCAAATTTGAACGAAGCAATTAGCGCTTCGAGAACTGGAACGACTTACGTGCCTTGGCGCGACCGTACTTCTTGCGCTCGACCACGCGCGAGTCGCGGGTGAGGAAACCGCCCTTTTTCAACACGCCGCGCAGATCCGGCTCGAAATAGGTCAGCGCCTTCGACAGGCCGTGGCGCACCGCGCCCGCCTGCCCCGACAGGCCACCGCCGGTCACGGTGCAGATCACGTCGTACTGCCCGGCGCGGGCGGCTGCGACCAGCGGCTGCTGGATCATCATCCGCAGCACCGGACGGGCGAAATAAACCTCGACCTCACGGGCATTGACCATGACCTTGCCGGCGCCCGGCTTGATCCAGACGCGCGCAACCGCATCCTTGCGCTTGCCGGTGGCATAGGCGCGGCCGAACTTGTCGACTTTCTTGACGTATTTCGGAGCTTCCGGTGCGACCGGCTTCAGCGCCGACAACTGATCGAGAGACTGCATGGTATCGGACATCTTATGCGGCCCTCATGTTCTTGCGATTCATCGATGCGATGTCGAGCGTTTCGGGTTGCTGGGCTTCGTGCGGATGCTCGGCGCCGGGATAAACCCGCAAATTGCCGAGCTGGACGCGGCCGAGCGGTCCGCGCGGAATCATCCGCTCGATCGCCTTTTCGACCACGCGCTCGGGAAAGCGACCCTCGAGGATCGACTTGGCGGTGCGTTCCTTGATGCCACCGATGAAGCCGGTGTGATTGTAATAGACCTTGTTGTCGCGCTTGCGACCGGTCAACACGATGTGCGCCGCGTTGATGATGATGACATGGTCACCGCAATCGACATGCGGCGTGTAGGTCGGGAGGTGTTTGCCGCGCAGCCGCATTGCGACCAGGGAAGCGAGCCGTCCGACCACCAGACCCTTGGCGTCGATCAGCACCCACTTCTTCGTCACCTCGGCGGGTTTTGCCGAAAAGGTTTTCATGTGAGGAAATCCGTGAAAATGGAAATCGGCGCAAAGCGCGCCGAACTGGCCGGATTTCTAGATAGCCGCGGCGTCAACGTCAATGCCCCTCGATGTCAATTTGTCATTTTAAAACAATGGCATATAAATATGGTGCTATATTACCTTGAAAAACACTAAGTATTTGGAATGGAATAGGTCGAGGTTACATGCGCGATCGGATCGGGCGACGTTCCCGACAGCAGGCTCACCTCGCCCACCGCCAGCCGCTTGCCCAGCTTCAAAAGCCGCGCCGCCGCCAGCACATCCTGTCCCGGCTGGCCCTTGCGCAGAAAGTTGATGTTGAGATTGGTCGTGACCGCGAGCCCGACCGGGCCGATCGCCGACAGCAGCACCACATACATGGCGAAATCCGCCAACGCCATCAGCGTCGGTCCCGAGACCGTGCCGCCGGGCCGCAACATCCGGTCGCTGTAGCGCTGGCGCAGCAGGCATGAGGCACCGTCAGCGCTTTCGATCGCGATATCGCCGTCGCTGAAAGCCTGGGGAAACTCGGCGTGGAGAAACTTCTCGAGTTCCGCCACGCTCATTTTTGCAATTGCCATATCGCTGTGCCCGCCCTCGCCTGTGGCCGTCTGTTACATTAAGATGACGGCGACGCCCACCCGGATATTGTCATGACTGGTCAGACCGCCCGCGCCACGACGCCGCAATCGCCGATCCTGCTGCGCGAAACCATCGGCAGCATTGCCGTGCTCACGCTCAATCGCCCGGCGGCCCGCAACAGTCTGTCCGAAGGACTACTCGGCGAACTGCATGCCGCGTTGGATGACATTCGGGACGACAAGGACGTGCGCGCGGTCGTGATCGCCGCCAACGGACCGGCCTTTTCGGCCGGCCACGACATGAAGGAATTGACTGCAAGGCGCAGCGATGCCGATCGCGGGCGGGCCTATTTCGCGCAGATCATGAACGCCTGCAGCGCGATGATGCAGGCCGTGGTGCACCTGCCGAAGCCGGTGGTCGCGGCGGTTCAGGGCATCGCGACCGCGGCCGGATGCCAGTTGGTCGCAAGCTGCGATCTCGCGGTGGCCTCGGAAGCGGCAGGCTTTGCCACGCCCGGCGTCGATATCGGGTTGTTCTGTTCGACCCCGATGGTGGCGCTGTCGCGCAACGTCCCGCGCAAGCAGGCGATGGAGATGCTGCTGACCGGCGAGCCGGTCTCGGCAAGCCGGGCGCTCGATATCGGCCTCGTCAACCGCGTGGTCGCGGCCGGCACCGAACGTGACGCGGCGATTGCGCTTGCGCAAAAGGTCGCGCTGAAATCCGCCTACACGGTCAAGCTCGGCAAGGCCGCGTTCTACCGCCAGGCCGAAATGAGCCTTGCCGATGCCTATCGCTATGCGGCAGAGGTAATGACCGAGAATATGATGGCCCGTGACGCCGAGGAAGGCATCGGCGCCTTCATCGAAAAACGCGAGCCGAAATGGCAGGATAAATAAAACCCTCATCCAGAGGAGGCGCGCCAGCGCCGTCTCGAAGGATGGCCGCACGGCAGCCATGGTTCGAGACGCGCCAAGAGGCGCTCCTCACCATGAGGCATCCCGTACTGTTCAGGATCCAGTTTGACATGAACCATGACACCTACGCCGACAATTACATCCGCGAAATCCTCAACGGCGTGAAATCGATCGCGATGGTCGGCGCCTCGCCGGTCAACGTGCGGCCGAGCTATTTCGCCTTCAAATATCTGGCGCAGCGCGGCTACGACATGATCCCGGTCAATCCCGGTCACGTCGGCAAGAGCCTGCTCGGAAAACCCTTCGTCGGCTCGCTTGCCGATATCGGCCGCCCCGTCGACATGATCGACATCTTCAGGAATTCGAGCCACATCATGCCGGTGGTGGAGGAAGCGCTGAAGCTTGAGCCGCTGCCGAAAATCATCTGGATGCAGCTCGGCGCGCGCGATGACGAAGCAGCCGCAAGAGCGGAAGCGGCCGGCCTCAAGGTCGTGATGAATCGCTGCCCCAAGATCGAATACGGCCGGCTTTCGTCGGAGATTTCGTGGATGGGCGTCAACTCGCGGACGCTGAGTTCGAAGCGTGCGCCGGTGCCGACCCAGGGCATGCGGCTTTCGCTGAACCGGACCAGCCTCGGCGGCGGCGAGACCGCGGCATCCGATCGCGCCGCGAAAAACAAGAACGACGCTTCGTGACGCTATTGCGAAACGATTATTCCGGCAAAGCGGCCGGGTAAAACCGGAATATTCCCGACAATCGACAGGGCATCTCGCCGCCTTGACTGCGGCAGTCTCTGCCGCGATTGTCCCCGCGCTCCCTATGCTCATCCTGCGAGACGCGGCCTACGGCCACCCACTCGCGGATGCGGCTGGCATAAAGGAAAACAGCATGACCGATCGTCTTCCCGGATTTGCGACCCTCGCCGTGCATGCGGGCGCGCAACCCGATCCCACCACCGGCGCCCGGGCGACGCCGATCTATCAAACCACGTCATTCGTGTTCAACGACGCCGATCACGCCGCCTCGCTGTTCGGACTGCAGGCGTTCGGCAACATCTATACCCGCATCGGCAACCCGACCAACGCGGTGCTGGAAGAGCGCGTCGCGGCGCTCGAAGGCGGCACCGCGGCGCTCGCGGTGGCCTCCGGTCACGCCGCGCAGGTGGTGGTGATGCAGCAATTGCTGAGACCGGGCGACGAGTTCATCGCGGCGCGCAAACTGTACGGCGGATCGATCAACCAGTTCACCCACGCCTTCAAGAGCTTTGGCTGGAACGTGATGTGGGCCGATCCCGACGATATCGCCAGTTTTGAGCGCGCGGTCACGCCGCATACCAAGGCGATCTTCATCGAGTCGATCGCCAACCCCTCCGGCAGCGTCACCGACATCGAGGCGATTTCCGCGATCGCCCGCAAGGCCGGCGTGCCGCTGATCGTCGACAACACGTTGGCAACGCCATATTTGATCCGGCCGATCGACCACGGCGCCGACATCGTCGTGCATTCGCTGACGAAATTTTTGGCCGGCCACGGCAATTCGCTGGGCGGCATCATCGTCGATGCCGGCACCTTCGACTGGTCGAAGGACAACAAATATCCGATGCTGAGCGAGCCGCGTCCGGAATATCACGGCATCAAGATCCAGGAGACCTTCGGCAATTTCGCCTTCGCCATCGCCTGCCGGGTGCTCGGCCTGCGCGACCTCGGGCCGGCGCTGTCGCCGTTCAATGCGTTCATGATCCTGACCGGGATCGAAACCCTGCCGCTGCGCATGCAAAAGCATTGCGAGAACGCCAAGGCGATCGCCGAATTCCTGGCCGGCCACGCCGCGGTGGCATCGGTCAATTATGCGGGACTGCCGAGCGACAAGTACAATAACCTGGCGCGCAAATATGCCCCGAAGGGCGCCGGCGCGGTGTTCACCTTCAGCCTCAAGGGCGGTTATGACGCCGGCGTCAATCTGGTGTCGAACCTGAAGCTGTTCTCGCACCTCGCCAATGTCGGCGACACACGCTCGCTGGTGATCCATCCGGCATCGACCACACACAGCCAGCTCGACGACGCGCAAAAGACCAAGGCCGGCGCCGCGCCCGACGTGGTACGGCTGTCGATCGGGATCGAGGACAAGGAAGACCTGATCGCCGATCTCGAGCAGGCGCTGACGGCCTGAATTCGCAAGCGGTTGCGGCTTCATGCAGCCGCTATTCGATAACGAAAATGGCCGGACCAAAGGTCCGGCCATTCTTTTTTTATGACACGCCGCTATTAGCGAAGCAGTTGCAGCACGCTCTGCTGCGACTGGTTGGCGAGCGCGAGCGCGGACACCGCGATCGACTGGCGGGTCGACAGCGCCTGGCTGTTGGCCGCTTCCTCGTTGGTGTCGGCCAGCGTCAGGTTCGAGGCGCCGGTCTGCAGCACGTTGATCAGGTTCTTGGAGAAGTCCTGACGGATCTGCACGATCGAGAGGTTCGAACCGAGGTTCGACGCTTCCGAGCGCAGCGTGGTGGAGACGTTGGAGAGCGAGGACAGAACGCTGTTGGCCGAAGAGCTGTCCAGGAAGTCCTTGCCGACGGTCAGGGTCGAAAGACCGAGGCCGGCGGTGTTGAAGGTGACGCCCTGGATCGCCAGCGTGGACTTGCCGGTTTCGTCGAAGGTCAGGTTCAGCGTATCGCCCTCGAGCAGGTTGATGCCGTTGAACGAGGAGTCCTGCGAGGTGGTGTCGATCTGCTGCAGGATGTTGTTGTACTGGGCGATCAGCCCGGTACGGGTGGCCTGCGCGTTCGGATCGGCTACCGGCGCAAGTGCCGTCAGCCCGGCGAAGGACTGGCCGGCCGCCGTGGCGGAGCCGGTGATCGCACCGATCGTCGACGAAGCCGCGTTGTTGCTCGTCGTGATGGTGATGACACCGGTCGGATCGATGGTCGCCTGCAGATTGTCGCCGGCCAGCGCGGTGTTGAGCTGGTTCAGCGACGACACCTGGCCGGTGCCGGTGCCGAAGACGATGTTGGTGGCCGTACCGCCGCCGGTCGCGCCGATCGACAACGTCGTTCCGGTCAGCGCCGGCGCACTGCCGGTCGCCGCCTGGGTAACGCCGCCGGTGAGGCCGAGCGCGGTCAATGCCGCCGCGTCGCTCGAGGCGATGCTCAGGGTGCCGTTGATCGTACCGGTGTGCAGCACGACCGAACCGCCGCTGATCGAGGAGGCCGTGGTGCTGCCGCTGGCGGTATCGATCGCCGCAAGCAGGTCGGAAACGGTGCCGGTGGTGCTGACCTGGTTGGCGCCGGCGGCGCCGGTCACGAACGTCAGCGTCTTGCCGTCAACCGTCAGCGTGGCGCCGGCGGTGAAGCCGGTGGTCAGGGCGCCGGCCGCGGACGAACTGGTGCCCGACAGCAGCGTGGTGCCGGCCAGCGTCGCGCTAGAGACGGCGCCGCCGGAGCGGGCCTGGGTGACGGCGGCGAGGCCGAGTTCCGCCAGCGCGTTGCCGGAGCCGGTAACCGTCAGGCCGGAGGTGATGCCGGTCTGCAGCACGAGCTTGCCACCGTTCACCGACGAGGCGGTGGTGGAGCCGGTGATGGCGTCGATATCGCTCAGGAGGGTCGCAA
>Ga0208589_1001203_pt1 | contig 11013 bp, 9 predicted proteins | sample NGESurshal092012_2_FD_184486 | JGI IMG/M metagenome (GOLD analysis project Ga0208589, IMG submission 184486) | Arctic peat soil microbial communities from Barrow, Alaska - NGEE Surface sample F53-2 shallow-092012 (SPAdes) | ecosystem: Environmental > Terrestrial > Soil > Wetlands > Peat ... | reverse complement strand
CCTCGTCGTCTCCTCCGCCGTCACGCATCAAATCTCGAAGAGAGAACTCATTGTCGGAAAAAAGGCAGTTACGGATCGCCCCGTCCGCCGTCAATCGAAGTCGGTTGCACGTACCGCAGAACGGCTGCGTCACGCTCGAAATGAGCCCGATCTCTCCCTGACCGTCCTCGAACTTGAAGCGCTCCGCTGGCGCCGATCCTCCCACGTCGACGGCGACGAGGGACCAAACCGCGTTGATGCGTTCAAAGATCTCACGGCCGGGCACCAACTGCGTTTTCTCCCAGCGGCCCTGGGCGTCGAGCGGCATGAACTCGATGAAGCGAACGACGCGACCCGTGTCGCGAGCGAATCGCGCGAAGTCCAAGATCTCGTCGTCGTTCTCTCCGCGAAGGACGACGACGTTGATCTTGAGCGGCGAAAGACCGGCGGACTCGACCGCGTCCATGGCGCGTAACACGGTGTCGAGATCGCCCCGGCGACGTATCTCGTTGAATCGTTCAACACGCAGTGAGTCGCAGCTGATGTTCACCCGTTTGAGCCCTGCGTCAGCAAGGGATTGAACCACCGGGGACAACAACATGCCGTTGGTCGTCATAGCCAGGTCCTTGAAGCCGATAGCCGAGAGACGTGACACGAGATTCACCAAGTTCTTACGAACGAGCGGTTCGCCGCCGGTGAGCCGCAGTGAGGTGAGGCCCATCTCGTAGGCGATGGTGGCGACGCGTTCGATCTCTTCGAAGGTGAGAAGGGCCTCTCGAGGTTGGAAGGTCATGCCCACTTCGGGCATGCAGTACACGCAGCGCAGGTTGCAGCGGTCCGTCACGGAGATTCGCAGGTCGTCGTGAACCCTCGCGTATCGGTCCACGAGGGGCCCCTCGTGAGGCATCAAGAGAAAAGGGTCGTCGATCCGGGATTTGAGTTCCGCGTCGTCCTCACGTGGATGCGGTCGCACTGAGACGGGCACGGCCGGCGCCGTGTGCGTGAGTCGGACGGGTTGAGCAGGTCTTGCGTCGAAGCTCGCTTTCGCGATCGGAAACTCTGAGTTGGCCACTGCAGCCCATGCTAACGGTGCGCCAAGTCCTTCCACAGTTCGTTGAGTCTGTCGCGCAGCACCGATGAAGCATGGTCGCCTTCAGCGCGATTCATCGACGTGAAAAGAGATGAAACGTTATTCGGCCCCATCCTCGACGAGACGACCCCAGGTGCCCGACTTTCCTCCCTCTTTCTTCATGAGCACGAGATCGTCCACGCGCGCGTTCGGATCGGACGCGTGCAGGGAGTCCATGATGCTGAGGGCGGCGAAGGCGCACGCCGTGAGTGCCTCCATTTCGACGCCCGTGCGCTGTGTCGCGGTCACCGTCGCCGTTATCTCGATGCCGCCCTCGTACGGAGTGAGTTGGACGTCCACGTCGTTGAGGTTGAGCGAGTGACACAAGGGGATCAGATCCGACGTCCGTTTGGCGGCGTGGACGCCCGCCACTCGCGCGGCGTGCGCCGGGTCCATTCCGTCGATCCTGGGTTCGAGCGCGTCAAGGTCCGCCGTGGTCACGACGAGACAACGCGCCATGGCTTGACGCTTGGTTGGACGTTTGTTCGTGACGTCGACCATCCGTAATTTTCCGGCGGCGTCGATGTGAGAGAACTGACCCTCCACTTTCAACGCTCCTTATCACTCGAAAGAACCTCAACTGTCAACGTGTACACCGTAGGTCTCACTCGCCGCTTCGTCCAGACAGAGTCTGAGGTATGTCAACGCCGCAACCGGACAATTTGAATACGTATGCCGATCTCAATGAGCGGAACGACGGGTCTGCGTTACGGTGAGCCCATGCGCTACGAATACAAGCAGGTCTACATTCCGATTGCGAAAAAAGGCTGGAGAGAACTTGGCAGTGCGTTGGAGGAACTTCCCTCCGAAGGGTGGGAACTCTTCATGGCGGTTCCAATCATTGAGATGACTGCCCTCATGCCAGGAATCTCTGGCAGCCGGACGTCGGCGATCGTTCATTATTTTCGTCGGCCAGTAGCTGAACACGCCTAACTTGCTCTTGGGTCCCTCACGCAGCAGCGATGACGGCTTCGCGCGTTTTCGTTTTGAGCAATCAATAGTCGAGCATCAACGTCGCTAGCTTCCCATCACGGCCAACGCGATCTTCGTCTTCAACGTTGAGTAGGGGTCGTTGTTGCCGTCCTTGACCCTCGTGGCCGGATGACGTCGATTGTTTTGACTTCCGACGTGATTGAATCTGTTACTTTTCGACCTAGGTGGAGAATCGTTGGCGAACTACGCCTGAGAAGTGGAAGTCTTTGACCAACGCTTGGCGCGAGTGTCGGACCCAACCACGAGTAATCCGAGCGGTGCGCTACCATGCCAAGGTGCGTTAATTCCTGAAGTTTCTCGATTGAACTTGTCCCTCGTTCTTGGAGATTTCAGATGCCGACATCGCACTTGTCAACCTCTTTACACGCCGCCTCCGCGGTACTTGCCGCGCGAAATCTGACGTACGACCTCGGAGGGCGAACCGTACTCCAAGACGTCTCACTCACGGTGGGACCTCTCAGTTGCGTTGGTGTCGTCGGCCCCAATGGCGTCGGTAAGTCAACACTATTGCAGGTGCTCGCGGGACAAAAGACGGCCGATACTGGAAAACTCTCCTTGGACCCCCCGAGCGCGACGGTTGGCTACTTGTCGCAAGAGCATCCCCGCGCAGTCATCGAGTCTGTTCGCGACACACTCGCTCGCCGTACGGGTGTCGACGCCGCGGAATCTGAATTGAAGGATGCCGCTACCGCTCTCTCGTCGGACTCTCCCGGCGTCGAGTCGCGCTACGAACTTGCCCTCAGCCGGTTCGAGTCCCTCGGCGCGAGCACGTTCGATGCCCGTGTCGCGACCGTCTTGCAGGATCTTGGCGTGGCGTCAGTCATCGACTGGAACGTGTGCTCGTTGTCGGGTGGGCAGGAGGCCAAGGTCGCCCTTGCCGCGATCGAACTGTCGCGTTTTGACATTGTCTTACTTGATGAACCAACCAATGACCTTGACTTCGCCGGACTCACTCGATTGGAATCATGGATTCAACGGCGTGAAGGTGGAACCGTCATCGTTTCACACGACCGAGCGTTCCTAGAGAGAACCGTGAATTCCGTGCTCGAAATCGATGAGCACCATCACACGGCACGCGAGTACGGCGGCGGTTGGTCCGGTTACCAAGCAGAACGTTCGACTGCACTACGTCTCGCTCGTGTGGCGTTCGATGAGTACCAGGGGCAAAAGGAACAACTCACTCAGCGGGCGCAACGCCAGCGCCAGTGGGCAGTCGAAGGCGTGCGCAAGGAGGCGAAGAATCCTCGTGACAATGACAAGGCACAACGCGATTTCCGGCTGAACCGGACCGAGAAGCAGGCCCACAAGGCGCGTCAAATTGATCGAGCACTCGAGAATCTCGACGTTGTCGAGAAGCCGTTTGAAGGTTGGAATCTGCGATTTACCATCGATGAAGCGAAACGGTCCGGCGACGTCGTCGCGCGACTGAGCGACGTGGTCGTCGAACGCGCAACGTTTCGCCTAGGGCCGATCGATATCGAGATCGCCTGGGGTGACCGGGTTGCCCTCACCGGCGCAAACGGTTCGGGCAAATCAACGCTCATTCAGGTCATGCTCGGGACGATCACCTTGACACGTGGAAGTCGTTCGATCGGACCGGGCGTGGTGGTTGGCGTCCTTGGACAAGATCGTCGTGTTCTTCAAGGCGATCACGACTTGGTACGTCACGTGAGCGATCGCTGCGCCCTCTCGTTGAGCGAGACTCGATCGCTTCTGGCGAAATTCGGGCTCAACGCTTCACACGTCAGTCGATCTGTTCGACTGCTTTCACCGGGCGAAAGAACGCGAGCCGAGCTCGCGATATTCCAAGCACAGGGCGTGAATTTTCTCGTTCTGGATGAACCCACCAATCACTTGGATCTTCGGGCGATTGAACAACTTGAGAGTGCGTTAAAGGGATTCGGAGGCACGCTGCTTCTGACGACGCACGATCGGCGACTGCTCGAAGACGTGGAATTGACTCGGACGATCACGATGGACGGTGGAATGGCTAGTGAGGAGCGTTGACTGTCGCTGTCACTTCTTCGTCAGGGCCCTGCGACAAGTTGCGGTGCCAGTTCAAATAGGTCAGCCCATCATCGCTGGTCTTGAGTGATCCCCTCGACGTGTTGACGCAGAACGGAACGTACGGCCGCCATTTGCGGTGCCCATCCAACCGTGATCCTCGTCCATCCTGGGAGTCCCAGGTCGGCTCCGTCGCGCACTGAGAGTCCTTCTGACGCGAGTGCGTCGCGCAAGTCGGCGTAGGGGAGCGCGCAGGTGACGAAGTTCGCCTCGCTCGGAAAGAAGGTCACGCCAAGCTCCTTGAGCGTCGACTCGAGGAGCGCCCGCTCCTCGACGATCCGCGAGACGATGGAGGCGCGCCACTCGTCACAGCCGAGAGTTGCGGAGACGGCCGCGAGCGCTAACGCGTTCACGCTGAAGGGTGGACGCGCCCTTCGAATCGCGCCAATCAACGTCGCGTCGCCGACGGCGTACCCGACGCGCAGACCCGCGAGTCCCCAGTCCTTCGAAAAGGTCCGTTGGACGAGTAAATTCGGCCGACTCGCGCTGAGCTTGAGTACTGCGTCGCTGTCGTCGCGCTGCGTGAATCCGCCGTACGCCTCGTCGAGTACGACGAGGCAGTCGCTCGGGACTGCGTCGAGGAACGTGATGAGATCCTCCAGCTCGACGCCAATACCGGTTGGGTTGTGAGGACTCGGCAACCACACGAGCGTCGCACCGCTCGCGGCGGCGTGTGCCATGGCGTTCAGGTCGTGCGCGCCGTCAACGAGGGGCACTCGCACTATCGGCGCACCAGCGAGGGTGCTCGCCGTCGCGTCGATCTGATAACAAGGGTCGCCCACGACCGTGAAACCCTGACGCCGTACACCACTCTTGTCCGGCGCGTCGTCGAGGAGGAGCCGAGCGAGTAAATAGCAAAGTTCGTCGCTTCCGTTGGTGAGCACCAGACGCCCAACGTCGACACCGAGATGCTCCGCGAGTTGATCGAGGACCGGGTCCTCTTCCGGGTAGCGGTTGAGGTTCTCACTGGCCGCGCCGAGCGCGGCGCGCACGGCCGGAGGTGGCCCAAAGGGCGACTCGTTGGCGCTTAGCTTCCCATTGGATCCTGCGCCTCGCGCGGCGCGCCCGCGTCGATACCCGGCCACGGCAGTGACTTTCTCGAGTGCCCGCGCCGCAGGCGTGTCCGAGCTTGGCGTCGACGAGCTCGGTGGCTCTGTTTCGCTTTGAACTTGATCTGGCAGCGCGGTGGGTGACAGCGCGCGGATCACCACGCGGCCTGCGATTTTATCGAGGTCCCGCTCACCACGGATGCTTGAACGAGCGACGAGTTCGAGGAGTCGGTGGAGTTCCTCGTTGCTGAACGCCGCCATGATGACGGGTCGGAACTGCGTCGAGTGATTCCCGAGCACGCCAAGCGCCTCAGCGAGTTCGTGGTCACTGAGGTTTTCTTGGCTCTGCCAGGAGAGTGGATTCTCACGTTCGGTCCCTGAAAGCACGACTGATGTTTCAGGCTGGAGGCGCTGGGCCTCGATTCGCGCGCACTCAACGAATCCGCCCGGGCGCTCGCGCGCGTCGATGGACAACGTTCGTGCCGCGTCATCCTCGTCGAATCTGTCTAAGACGAGGCGCCGGGCCCTTGCGAGTGAAGGCGCGAGGCAACCAAGTGCCGGGTCGAGGGACTCGGGAAGTGGCGTGGCCCGTGTTGTTCGGAATGTGGCGTTTCCCCGAACAAGATGAGAGATCTCCATCGTGGTGAGGCCGTCGAGTTCGATGAGAACGAGACCGTGATCAACAGTTGCGGTGTGCAGTTCGCCCACCACGGCGGCGCTACCGCGTAGATCTGAAGTATCTGTGCTCCCTGCAAGAAGCATGAGGCCGACGGCGTCGGGAAGTACCCACAGCGGACGAACAGCTTCACTATCAATCATCAACGGGGTGTTCAACGCAGAACCTCTTCTGTGAGCGACGGGGTGTTCAACGCAGAACCTCTTCTGTGAGCGACGGGTTGTTGCCAGGAGAAAGTACTCGCCCAAGTTCGACGGCGTCCGCGTGAGGACGGACCCCACCCAGTCGCTCCGTCGCGCGAGCCGCTGCGTTCGCGACCGCGTCGACGATCTCTTCGCGTGTTGAAGTGCCGTGGACGAGTGTGCTCACGCCGATCGCGCCGCAACACCCACTCGGCGAAAATATCGGTGCCGCGACACAGGTGACGCCCGGCGCCGTGGCGCCCTCGTCGAGCGCGTAACCGAGGGCTCGAATACGAGCGAACTCCACGAAGCGCGACGAGTCGAGTCGACCGTCGTCGTCGGGTGCCGACATGAACGCGAGCTGCGCTTTGCCAACGGCGGTCGTCGCGGCCGGAAGACGAGCCCCGAGCGCGCTCGCCAACTCGAGGCCCCGAAGCGGCGGGTCATGCTTCGCGAGGTAGACGACTTCGTCGCCGTCGAGCACCGCGAAGTGCGACGTGGCTGAGAGTTCGCGAGTCAGTAATTCGAGTTCAGGCTGAACGGAGGCGACAGGTGTCATCGCGCGAACGTAGGCCGCGCCAATTTCGAAAGTGCCAAGTCCGAGGCGATAGTGCCCTTCGTGATCTTGCGAGACGAAGTTCCTCGCGACGAGCGCTTTCAAAAGGTCAGCGGTAGACGATTTCGGGAACGTGAGTCGTCGAGCAATTTCACCGAGACCGAGGTCGCTTTGCTCCGCGAGAAGCATCAACACGCAGACCGCGCGATCAACCGATCGCGTGCCGACCTGTGCGGATATGCGTACGTCATCACTCATACGCGTTCAACGTAGACGACGCCGCTTCCGCCGTCAAGGTTCCTTTAAGTACGGCGATGCCACTGTGTCTGACGAAACAGAGCTTTCACAATGTTGTCCTTGACAGCGCCCGAACAGACTGGTTAAATGACATATCAAATATCGGGCCAGGGGGACTTCGATCTTGAGTTCAGATTCTCAAACTACGAACATCGAACTCATCACCGACGTCGTCATCGCCGGTGGCTTCGCCGCCGCCGTTGAGGTCGAAGCCGGCGACCGACTCGAAGTTATCGACCTCGAGGGCCAACAGGTTTGCGATCTCATCGCGTTCGCCGCGCTGGACCGACGCGAATGGCTGTCGATGAGTCACACCCGGGCCGCCACGTTGCGGCTCAACCTCGCCCCCGGTGACCTGCTCCAAAGCAACTGGCGCCGCCCGATGCTCGAAGTCCTCACCGACGACGTTGGCATGCACGACCTCATCACGCAGATGTGCGACGCGCGTCGTTACCGTCTCGACTACCGCGTCCAAGGTCATCGCAGTTGCCGCAGCAACTTCACGGAGGTCCTCGAACCGTGGGGGATCCAGGAGTGGGAGATGCCCGATCCGTTGAACGTGTTCCAAAACGCCCCGATCAACCCCGACCGTACGTTTGGCAACGAAGTACCAACCAGCGTGGCGGGTGACTCCATCGTCTTTCGAGTCTTGATGTCCGCGATCGTCGCGGGGAGCGCCTGTCCGCAGGATCTCAACCCCTGCAACGGCTTCTCGCCAAGTCCCATCGGTCTGAAGGTCTGGCGACCCCGAAGCGCTGACGGTGACTCGTGAGCGCGATGGGGGTTGACGGCATCGTCCGACACCGCTTCGCGGACGTCCTCGCTGAGCCGGTCAGTCACTACACCGACGCCGTGGTCGCGGGCGGGTTCATCTTCATCGCGGGCATGATCGCCGATGACGCCACCGGCGCGCTGGTAGGGGCAGGCGACGTCGTCGCACAGACCGAGCAGATCTTCGAGAACATCGAGGCGATCTTGGCCCGTCTCGACGCGTCGATCCACGACGTCGTGAAGCTCGTCGTCTACGTGACGGATATCGACGATCGCGTCGCGATCAACACCGTCCGGGCGCGCCGATTCGGCGAGACCCGACCAACGAGCACCCTCGTGCAGGTGAGCGCGCTCGTGAACCCTGACGCTCGGATCGAGATCGAGACGGTCGCCTTGGTGCCTACTCGCGTTCGGAGCACGCAGTGAACGCCGACGTACGCGCGTCGACGCTTGGTCGTTAAATAGTGAAAAGCAGTTCGTAGTTCGCTGTTCGCAGGTCGTGGATGCAGTTCATCAGACAGGGGGAGAATGTCATGATTGGTCAGACGTTGTCGAAGTTTCGAAGGGCCACCAGTTTGGCCCTCGCGTGCGGGCTCACCGCCGGAGTCGTGGCGATGACGGGCGGGGCTGCGGTCTCCGCCGCGCCGTCGACCATCGTGATCGGCAACTTCAATCCGTTCTCGGGCGCGGACGCCTCGTTCGGTCCCGAGATGGTCGCCGGTTGCCAGCCCGCGGTGCGCCTCATCAACAACGGTGGTGGCGTCCTCGGCCACAAGTTCTCCTGCGTCGAATTCGACACGCGCGGTGACCCCGCCGACGCGGTTCCCGCCGCGAACAAGATGATCGCCACCAACTCTTCGCTCGGCGGCATCCTTGGACCGAGCGCTGACGAAGCGCTGGCGACGGTGCCGATCCTCGATCAGGCGAAGGTGCCGATGTTCGTCGACACGGGCCAAGCGTTCTTCGACAAGTCGAGCTACAAGTACTTCTGGCGCATCACACCAGCCGATGACGTGAAGGGCTACGCGCTCGCGCTCTGGGCGAAGAAGGCTGGTTACACTCGCGCCGCCGCCATCTTCGGCAACGACGCAGGCTCGCAGTCCGACGTGCCCACCTTGGTGAAGGCCTGGAAGAAGCTGGGCGGCAAGATGGTCGACAACGTCAAGCTCGCGCTCGACCAGTCGTCGTACCGCACGGAGATCGAGCAGATGCTCGCCACGAAGCCGCAGGTCATCTTCACCGAGATCGACCCCCAGACGGCGGGAACCTTCCTCTCCGAGTTGCAACAGCTGAAGGGACTTATCCCGGTGCTCGGCACGGAGATCACGCTGCAGTCGCCATGGCTGAAGGCCGTGACCGGAGCGATCGGCAAGCAGGCGATGACGAAGTACATCACCGGCATGCAGCCCTACGCCCCAACGGCCGGCGCGTCGTGGACGACGTTCGACAAGGCGCTCTTGGCCTCGAAGTCCAAGGTGCCGCAGCCCTCGCAGTGGGCGTCGGACCCGTACACGATGACGTACTACGACGGCGTCACGATCATGGCGCTCGCGATGCTCTCGGCGAAGTCCACCGACCGCGGTACGTACAACAAGTCGATCATGGCGGTCACCGAACCAGGCGCGGGCAAGACGGTCGTCACGTCCTTCGCGCAGGGTAAGGCGGCGCTCGCGAAGGGCAAGAAGATCCAGTACGTCGGTGCGGGCGGACCGATCGCGTTCGACAAGTCGCACAACTCTTCGGGAGCGTTCGAGGCCGCGATACAGGAGAACGGAAACGTCAAGATCGTTGGTGAAGTGACCGCCAACCAAATCGCGGCCCTTACCAAGTGAGTCGCCGTCCGGGGCCCTTGCCGGATCTGAGTCGTCATCGAAAAAGTGATGGCGGAGGAGCCGAGTGAACCTTTACGTCCTCTCGCTCGGTTTCGGGCTCATCACGGCCTCCATTCTCGCCATTGCGAGCGTGGGCTTTACGTTGCAGTTCGGCGTCACGAACATATTGAACCTCGCGTACGGCGACGTGATGACGGGCTGCGCGTTCGTGGCCTACCTCGTGACGCGCGCCGGAGGAAGCCTTCCCGAGGCGCTCATCGCCGGCGCAGGCACCGGCGCGCTCGCGTCCTACGGGTTGAACCGCTTCGTGTACACGCCCTTCGTGAAGCGCGGCACGCGAATGTTCGGCATGATCATCGTCACGATCTCCGTGAGTCTGGCGGTGCAGAACGGACTCCAAGCCGCCTTCAAGGCGACGTTCTTCTCGCTCGCGCTGCCGAGACCCAGTTCCTACACCTTCGCGGGCATGATCTTCACCAGCCAGCAGCTCGTGATCATCGGACTCGCGGTCGTCGCGATGCTCTTCGTCCACGCATTGCTGTCATGGACGAAGCTCGGACGCGCCATGCGCGCGACGGCGGCGGACCCCGAGCTCGCGAGGTCGTGCGGTATCGCGACCGACCGCGTGATCGACGCCGCGTGGCTGCTCTCGGGCGCGCTGTGCGGCACGGCGGGCGTCGCGCTCGCGCTCAACGTGACGAGTTTCACGTCGACGGCCGGCGGGCAGTTCCTCATCCCGATCATCGCGGCCGCGGTGCTCGGCGGTGTCGGTCACCCGTACGGAGCGATGATCGGGGCGGTCGTTATCGGGATCTCCGCTGAGCTCTCAGCCGCGGTCATCTCACCCTCGTACAAAGAGGTCATCGCGTTCTTGATCCTCATCGTGGTGCTGTTGATCCGTCCGCAGGGGATCTTCGCGGAAGTCGCAACCCAAAAGGAGGTCGTCGCGTGAGCTCGTCGATGCAGTTCTATATCTCTAACCTGCTCGTCTACTTAGGCGTCGACGTGATGGCCTGTCTAGGACTCAACCTGCAGTTCGGCGTGGCGGGCGTCATCAACTTGGCGTTCATCGTCTTCCAGGCCGCCGGCGCGTACACCGCCGCCGTCCTCACGCTCGGACCCCAATCGTCGCTCGGCGGGTTTCAGAGTTACATCATGGGGTCGCACCTGCCGTTCCCACTGCCGTTGATCGCGGCCGCGGTCGTTGGCGGCGCGCTGTCGTACGTCGTGGGACTCATCGTGTTGCGGCGGCTTCGCACCGACTACCAGGCGATGGTGTTCCTCGTCATCTCACTCATCGCGACGACAGTCGTGACGAACGCTGCCGGTCTGTTCAACGGGTCGAACGGCTTGGCCCTCATTCCAAAGCCCCTCGAGAGCGTGCTCAATCTCTCACCCGTCAACTACCAGTGGGTCTTCGTGGGAATGACGTTCGTGTGCACGATCCTCGTGTGGGTGGTGGTGCGACGTATCACCGGCTCGCCG
>Ga0208589_1001202_pt1 | contig 11025 bp, 15 predicted proteins | sample NGESurshal092012_2_FD_184486 | JGI IMG/M metagenome (GOLD analysis project Ga0208589, IMG submission 184486) | Arctic peat soil microbial communities from Barrow, Alaska - NGEE Surface sample F53-2 shallow-092012 (SPAdes) | ecosystem: Environmental > Terrestrial > Soil > Wetlands > Peat ... | reverse complement strand
CTACCAGCCCCTCACACGCGCCTAACCCGTCTACTATCACCCGAGACATCAATCTCCGATGTCCTGCGACACAACACTAGGCGGAAGGGGGGGGATTCGAACCCCCGAGGCGGGGGTTGCCCGCCTGCTGGTTTTCAAGACCAGTGCATTCAACCGCTCTGCCACCCTTCCGCGGGCCTGCAGATGCTACGCGCTTGCTCGGCAGGGTCCGGCAGTCTCTAAACTTGCCTGCTCATCCCAGGAGAGGTGGCCGAGAGGCTGAAGGCACTCGCCTGCTAAGCGAGTATGGGGGTCAAACTCCATCGCGGGTTCGAATCCCGCCCTCTCCGTTTTCGAAGGGTCGATTCACGTTGTTCGAAAGCGACGTATCGGGACATCCCAAGCGCTGGTCATGCTTCGTGCGTGCCTGATCTCATTAGTGAGCTGCTTGCGACAGAGGCGGCTATCGAAAAGCTCGGGGTTCGCGGCATCGCTACTCACGATGCACGCCAGATCCCTCGCAATCCCCATGTCCTTGTGCGGAACCCGCGCAGTGCTTCCGCCGCCAAACGCCGACTGCTCGTCGGTCGCACTGATGGTGGCCGAGTCCTGACGCTAGTCATCGAGCAGACGATTGACCCGACAACCTGGCTAATCGTGACGGGATGGGATTCCTCGCCGCGCGAGCGTAAACTCCTAAGGAGCTGAACATGGTGCATGATCCCTGGACAGACCCTGACCCTGGGCCGGGCGATTTCGACTCCGACCTGACGGCGGTCGATCTTCGATACGTCGAGGCGCACGTCGGAAATCCCGACGCCAAACTGACGATCGTCGTCGGTATCGAGGACGAGGATGCTGAGCGGTTGCAGCAGCTCGCAGCGCGTCGTCACCAGCGGCCTGCCGAAGTAGTCGCAGATCTGCTTCGCAGCGCCTGACTTCGAGCCTAGAACTATCGAGAGTGCCAAGACTGTTGACCCCGGCGATCGTGGGCTCCTAGCGGGAGATCTGCCCGAATCGCTCCTCATGGAGCCTTCGGATCAGGGTCCAGGGAGATTTCGAGGACTTTCCCAGGATCCCCGCAGATTTGAGAAGGTCGAAAATGTCTCCAGCAGAAAAACATCTCTGGGAGTGGCTCCGTTGGCTCCTGGGGATGTTGGACCCGCGATGGGCCGAATGGGGCGCGACTCGGTGCGTCGGTGGGGAAATCTCGGAGAATGCGGGGTGTATTTGGTCCACAGGCAACGGGACCGACGCCTCCTGGCGTTTCGCTCGCCAACGCACATGTCCACAGGCCGGCGCCGCCTGTGGATAACGTATTGATCGGACGTATTAGCCCTGCGTATGACTCCTTTGTAGGAACGTCGCGCGGCTCGTCGACCATGCCCTGTGGAGATGTCGAGATCCGCTACTTCTTCCCAGATGGCAAGCGTGGACACGTGGGCACCCTCGCGGCGAATGCAGGCAGCTGCTGCTGCCGAGCAATCGCGCGTGGAGCATGAGCTTGAGCGACTGCTCGAGCGTAAAGAGCGCCTGACTCGAGAGCTCGACCTTATTCAGGCGACCTACGAAGGGCTGGAGGGCGAGCTGGCGACACTTCGCCGCCTATCCGAGGGCTCAGGTCTCGCAGGAGACGCTCGTCGCTCGCCTCGCTTGCGCGTCGTCCCACGCGGCGGAGAGGCTCGGGTAAACACGGGCGAGATTGGCCCGACCATTCTACGAGGCTCGCGCATTCGCGAAACAGCGGCTCAGACGCTGGCGGCGACGTCTCAGCCCGACCAAGCCGTGCACTACCGAACGTGGTTCGAATTGCTGCGCCGGGAGGGCTTCCTTCCGGCCGGCAAGGATCCCTTGGCGACGTTCTTGACGCAGATAGCTCGATCGCCAGTCATCAGAAGGAGTACTGCCCCCGGCATGTACAGCCTCGACTTTGACGCTGTGCGACGAGAGAGCGCTCGGCTCGCAGAGGTTGAGGCCCAATTGCAGGCGGCCGACACCCTGGATGCGACAGCGACCGTGGCCGACATCACGCTCGCTCGCGAGCGGCGTTCAATGCTTACCACCCAGCTCGCCGCCGTAAGGCGACGCTATGCCGAGATATTGCGATCGCTAGAAACGCCGGGAACCTAGCAGAGATGCCTACGCCCCCAACAAGCTTTCGCCAGATCTCAGCTAACGAGCTGGTCATAGGACTTGTCTACGGTGCAGGCGCCGAAACGGAAACCTTTCAACAGCTACTGAAAGAGAGCCTCCACGGGTACGGCTATGAGCTACGCACAATCCATCTCAGCAACTACTTTCCATTGCTCCTGGGTAACGATACGTTCCAGCGAGAGAATCCTGAAGCGACCCGCAACCTTCAGAATATGGGCGATGCGCTTCGCGACAAAACCAAACTCAACGATGTGGTCGCGCGCCTCGCTGTATTTCTTATCACTGGAAAGCGAGCCTATGCCGACGAGTCGCGCGGCCGAGTGGTGTGGCTCATACGTTCGCTCAAGAGGAGCGAGGAGGTTGAGACCCTGCGTCGCATCTATGGTCCACGGTTTATTCTCTTTGCCCTCCACGTTCCAGAGCTACAGCGCCAGAAGAATCTCATGAACCGGTGGGAGCGCTGGGCAAATATCCCCTCGACACATTTTGATGCGGAGGCCCTAACAGACCTCCATCGTGACTACAGCGACCCTGCGGTCCGCTACGGGCAAGGAGTTCGGGATACATTCTCGTTGGCGGACTTCTTTGTCGACGGTCGTAGCAAAGCGAGCCTGAAAGCCGTCATTCCCCGGGTTGTTCACCTCATCTTCGGAGAGCCGTTTATACCGCCGTTTCGAGAGGAACAGGGCATGTACCACGCATTCACCGCCGGCCTGCGCAGCGCGGAGATGGGCCGACAGGTTGGCGCTGCACTCGTCAATCGGGCAGGAGACGTGGTCTCAGTGGGCACGAATGACGTTCCATCCGGGAGGGGAGGGCTCTACTGGTCCCCGGATCAGCCCGACGGACGAGATTTCGCTCGCCAGCCGCCACTCGACTCAAACACAGTTTGGCAACGGCGGATCGCGCGCGAGCTACTCGTACGGATGGGGGAAACCCAATGGGCTAACAAGCGGCGACTTACGGCACTCGGGAAGGGTGCGTTTGACGTGTCTGAGGAGCACCTCGACGACTTTTTGCGTGATCTCGACGGTACCCGTTTTAGCTCCATTACTGAGTTTGGTCGATCGGTCCACGCCGAGATGGACGCCATTACAAGCGCGGCAAGGCGAGGAGTCGCGACTAGCAGTACCACGCTTGTATGCACGACGTTTCCTTGTCATAATTGTACTAGGCACGTGATCGCTGCTGGTATTGAGCGTGTCTTGTACATTCACCCGTACGCCAAGAGCCTCGCTCGAGAGCTCCACGACGACTCGGTTGTTTTCGAGCCGACTACCCCCGGACCCGTTGAGGGAAAGGTTGTGTTCGAACAGTACGTCGGTGTAGCACCGCGGGCCTATTCGCAGTACTTCGATTTCGGCCAAGCCAACCGCAAGGGCCCCCGCGGGCGCGCCATGGCGACGGACGACATGTTGAGCGCTACCCCGCGAGCACTCGAAGACGCTGGGTCATTCGCCTTCGGTGGTTCAGTGCTACCCGCGACTCGAATCAGTGAGCTGGAGCGAGAGGCGGTAGCAGGCTTCGTAAGTCGTGCTGCAAGGAGGTCGGGGCTCCGAGTACCTATTCCATCCGATACGGAGGACGAAAAATGAGTGAAACCAGCATTCGGTCGGCCACGGAAAAAGACCTTGAGTGGCTGAACAATGGGCCCGACCCGAGTCAGGTCGAGCAGCAAGCGCGACAAGAGCTGGAGCGAGCGATCACCGCGACAGGGACACCGAGTCACTGGCGTCCCGTCGAGATCGAAGAGTCGCTGATGCGTTAGCGCTATAGGGGCAGCCAACTGGCTGCCCCTAGTCCTATTTCCGGACTCCCGCTCACCGCAGGGTGGTGACTCAAGCCTTGCCGCGGAGCGCGTCCGCCGCCTGGCATCACGCCCAACCGGCTCCAGTAGACCCCGTAGAAGCCGGTCAAGGCGCTTCTTTGCAACGCGTCCCGATCTCCCCGTTTCGCTGGGTCTGAGGCCGTTGCTCGAACTCGGATCGCTAGGGGCATCCCAAGTGCCGTCCATGCTTGACGCGTGCTTGATCTCATCAACGAGCTGCCTGCCACCCAAGCGGCCATCGACAAGCTCGGGGCTCGCGGGATCTCGGTCGACGAAGCCGGGCAGGTGATCTGGAATCGCTACGTCGTGATCCGAAACCGCCGAGGCAGCGCAGAGCGCCTCCAGCGCGACATCCGCAGACTTCTGATTGGCTGCAGCGACAGCCGCCGCGTTCTCACGCTGGTGATCGAGGGAACGATCGAGCCGACGACCTCGCTGCTCATCACTGGCTGGGAGTCAACGTCCGCTGAGCGCATGATCTTGGAGAAGGCATGAGCCGTCCAGACATCGACCCGCTGCCCGGAGACTTCGACGAGGAGCTCAGAGACATAGACCCAGCAGATGTGCGGTCGTTGAGGCTTCGCACGACCGCCGCCTGGTCGTGCAGTTCACGCTCGAGGGCGACGATGCCGCAGCACTTCAGGAGATGGCGCAGACTCAGGGAGAGAAGCCCGACGAGGTCGTTAGGTTTCTCATCCGCGCTGCTTCAGATCAAGCTGCGTAGCTCCCAAGACGGTGAACGTGCTGTTGGCCTGCTCGTTGGTGTCGGGGTCGAAGACACCCGGCATCATTTCGCACGTTCTGGTGACCGCGGACGAAAGGTCCCATGTTGATCTCTAGTGCATTCGAGTTGATGCAACGCCCGATCACACTGACTAACACGCTGCCCTTCTGTGCTGCCGTCGGCGGGATGCTCGGCGCGCTCTGGGACTACATGCGAAATCCCAAAGCGGGCTTCCAACAACCCCTTCCTTGCGCGGGGCGATGCTTGGCGCATTGTTCGCAATTTGCCTGATCGGCTTTGGCTCAAGCCTGGACGCCCTGAAGGCTGCCGTAGGCCCTCACGGGCGCGTACCGAACATCGTTCCCCCGACGCTAGTCCGCATAGTTGGCCTTGTTGGGCTCGCGGTCATTACCTTCGTCGTTTCTACCTTCCCACGCACCCAATTCTGGCCATTTGTGGCCGCCGGTTCTGGTGATCGAGGCAGCGAGGCCGAAGCCGTGGAAGGACTGAGGGGCGATTAGCCGAACCGCTCTTTGTGGAGCCCTGGGTAGATCCAAGTCTCCGTCAATCCAGGATGGCTCATACCGTGAGCCCAAGCGCACACGTTGACTGATCATTGGATGGCGTCTTAGCCTTGGGAGCTCCTAGGTTTCTGGCCCTCTGTACGCCCCGTCCGGTCGGTCAGGCGCCTACGCTAGGCTCATGGCCGCGTACGGTTCGGCCTGGCTCACCGGCCCGGATCGCTGGGCTAACTCCTTCATGGCATACGTCTCCACAGATCCCAGCCAAGCGCACGGGATTGCTCCGGAGGCCGAGTCGCTTGGGGTCTTCAAGGCCAATCGCGATGCTCCGTTTCATCGGTGGGTTCATCTGACCGAGGGCTTCAGCGCCAAGCTCGTTGCGCAGGAGCTGAGGAGGCGCCCGGACGTCGTATGTACCTACGACCCGTTTGGCGGCACGGGAACGACGCCTCTCGTTGCAGCGGAGATGGGCCAGACCGCTGCCTGGGCCGAGGTCAATCCGTATCTTCAAGAGGCGGCACGGATCAAGATTGCAGCAGCGTGCGCCCATATTGACGAACGCGAGCAAGCTATCTCGACGCTGCTCGAACTGTTGCGCGAAGATGAGCCGCCGAGCCCGGCTCACGCCCCTGAGTCCCCAATAGTGGCCGCCAATATAAGCCGGAACTTCTTCGAGCCAGACGCACTCGCCGACCTCCTCGGATGGCTGCATCGCTTCGAGTCTCTGTCCGGACTCGCCCGCCGCATCGGACTACTCGCGGTGACGACGAGCGCCATTCAGTCGTCGAATATGATCCGAGCGACAGACCTGCGCCGACGGACAGCCCGGGAGCTGGAGCGAAAGCGGTCGTCGGCGTGCGAGGCGGTGCGCGAGCGCGTCCGAATGATGGTTGACGATCTGCGCGAGACCCCGGTGGCCTCAGGCTCGGCAGTGCTCGTGAGTGCCGATGCCCGCACCCTGCCCGATGATTTTGGCGATGTTGATCTTGTCGTCACCTCGCCGCCGTATCTGAACGGGACGAATTACTGCCGGAACACCAAGCTGGAGCTATTGCTGCTCGGCCTAATACGAGACGAGGCGGGGCTCGCGGATATCCGCTCACGCTCGGTCACCGCCGGGATCAACAACGTCTCAAAGCGTATCCCGGAACCTAACGTCATCACCCCCGTTGAGGCTATCGCCACCCAGCTCGACACCTGCACTTACGACGTCCGCATTCCAAAGATGGTGCGTGCCTACTTCTCAGATATGCGAATCGTGCTTCGAGAGACCCGGCGTGTCATGCGGCCAGGCGGCCAGCTTGTGCTCGATATTGGTGATAGCCGCTTTGCTGGCGTCCACGTTGACGCTCCCGAACTGCTCTCCGTCATCGCTCAGGAAGTGGGCTGGGAGCTCGAAGGTGTTGAGACGATACGTCATCGCGTTGCGAGGGACGGGAGCCCACTGTGTCAAAAGCTACTCCGACTCTGTTCCCCATAGAGCCGGACGAGCTGGCCTTCGCTCCCGAGCCGGAGCCGCTGTCCGACGATTACATCATCGAGCGGGGAGCGCTGTTCGTTGATCGTCGCCCTTACGCGCTCGACCCGTATGCGGCGCGGAACTGGGGTGGGCGGTTGCACTCGCTGTGCTCGTATCAAGGCAAGCTTAAGCCCTCGATCGCTCACTTCCTCGTCAAGTGGTTCACTTCGCCGCAATCAGTTGTTCTCGATCCGATGAGTGGCGTCGGCACAATCCCACTTGAGGCCCGGAGACAGGGACGGCAGGCGCTCGCAAGCGACTTGAGCGACCTCGCGGTCGCTGTGTCGAGGGCGAAGCTTGAGGTAGTCGATGGGGCTAGTTGCCGAGATGTGCTTGCCGAGATGGCCGACTACATCGCCAACGGCGGCTCGGCTCTGGATAACCTCGTCCGCACCGAGGAAGCCGATTTTGGCCTGAATGGACCCGTCACTGACTACTTCCACCCGGAAACGCTCCGCGAGCTACTACTCGCGCGCCGCTTCTTCGCCCTGGCGGACGTTGAGCGTCCGGAGGTTGCCTGTCTATTAACTGCAGTTCTGCACATTCTTCACGGCAACCGGCCATACGCGCTATCGCGCCGCAGCCATCCCGTGACGCCGCTGAAGCCGAGCGGAGAGTTTGTCTACAAGCCACTTATCGCCCACCTGGAGCGACGTCTCGCCGTCACACTGCCAGAGCTCGCGGTACTGCCGGGTGAGGGACGTGCCGTCAAAGCGGACTTCGGCGCTCTGCCGATCGAGACGGGCTCTGTCGACGCGGTCATCACATCGCCGCCCTTCGCACAGTCGCTCCGGTTCTTCTCGAGCAACTGGATGCGCTTGTGGTTCTGCGGGTGGAAGGCTGGTGACTTCCGCCAACGACCAGCCGGCTACCTGGAATCTGAGCAGAAACACAGCTTCGATGCCGCTTACCGTCGGTTCTTCTCGGCAATGCACGAGTTGCTCGCTCCGGAAGGACTACTCGTGATGCATGTCGGCGCGACGCGGCGGTTCGACATGGCTGATCGCCTTGAGGGACTGCTGGCGCCCAACTTCCGTCTCATCTACGACGGCGCGGAGCACCTGGAAGATCCCGAGTCGCACGGCCTCATAGACAAGGGCTCGACGGTGCGACATCACTTTCTGTTCTGCCGTCGCGTCTGAACTAAACGCCCGCAGCTTACGCTCTCAGCGCACATCGCACCGGCTCACTTCGTATAGTCGGAGCCACTATGTGGTGTCGAGCGCATGAGCGTGGATAAATCGTGTCGGTCAATCGCGACGGTGGCGGCAAGCGGGCCGGCAAGACCGAGTGGGCTGATCGTCGGCGACCGGTCACAAGGCGCTCCGGTTTCAAAGTTCACGCCGATACAACGGGCGGGGAGCTCGATCAGCCGCACGTCGGTGGCTGGCGCTTTAGGGGTACCGGCTCACTGAGGATTCGCTTTGCGTTTCCGGCGACAGAGCTGGGTACGAGACTCGGCTGGGGGCTTTGGTTCACGATGTCCGAAGACGTTGAGGTATCCGTCGACGGTTTCGACCACCGACTGACGCTCAAGCAGTTCGCAACGCCAGACTGGGGTAAGGCTGGCAGCATCTGGCACTCGACCGGAAAGCCGGAACAGTTCGAAGTCGTATTTGAGAGTTCCGCGTCCGAGTGGGAGGTTGCTTTGTACGACGTCAGCGCTGGTGTTGTCGTGCATGAGTTCTACGACCATGCTGCGGCCGATCCCGACCCGAAGCGGGCCAAGCGCCTGCTCGGCAACATGTACGACTTTGCCCCCGAGGCGCTGTTCATCTCGCCGGACGTCCATGTGGAGGTGTCTGATCCAGTGATCGAGGGGTCCGCCTCCTGGATCGACGACCTCGCCGGGATCACGTTGAAGTCGTGCAACCGCTGTGGACGCTTCCTGCCGATCAACGCGACGAACGAGCGAAACCACCTCAGCTTCACCAACCACTGCAACAAGAAGATCTGCACTCACTCTACCTTTGGGAGGCTACGCGATGTAGCGCGCGGTGAGGAGCTTCGGCTGACCCACGGTTTTCAACTGGAGTGCCGCTTCTGCAAGAAGTTCACGGTCAACTCGGCTCACAATCCGCAGCGCACTGCATCCCAGATGAAGGAGGATGCCGCACGACGACGGGCGCTAGAGGTGCTGCTAGAGGCACTTTACGAGGGTAGTCCGAATCTCTTGCACCGCAAACGCTTCGCTGGTCGAGAGTTGGCCGAGAGCGTGTGGAAGCGATTTGGCGGGCAGTGCTTCAAGTGCGGCACACAGCTTGCCACACAGCGAGATATGCACCTGGACCATACGCGCCCGCTTGCGCTGCTGTGGCAACTCGACGAGACGGCCACGTGCCTCTGTGCCACCGACAACAGCGCTAAGCGCGATCGACCGCCGTCGGACTTCTATGACGAGAACGAGCTTGCGCGCTTGTCCAAGATCACCGGAGTGCGTCTCGACGAGTTGAAGGATCCGTCGCCAAACGTCGAGGCCATCGAACTCCTGGCTGGAAGGCTCGACTGGTTCTTCGATCAGTTCTTGCAGCGCCCGGAGTTGCAGATCGAGCGGGACGGCAAGTTGCCTGCCGATCTCCTCGTCAATGCTCTCCAGAAGGCGATTGATCGCGCGAGCGGTATTACTCTAAACCTAGACGCGCTCTACGCGCAGCGCGTAAGTGAATCGAGGAAGATCTGAGGAAGGCCGATAACTAGCTAGACGACAGCTGGGTAGGCACAGTGACGGTTATAACACCGACTGCGGCGGGATCGGCGTGCACGCTCGTTGACGTCATGCTGGTATCTGACCACTCGCCACGACTGCGGCACCCTTCGCGAGGTTGCAAGCGGGACAACAGACCTGGCCGTTCTCGACCGTAGTTGCTCCGCCCTTCGACCATGGGAGCATGTGGTCGGCGTGCCAGTTGTCCCAATCGCACTCCGCCCCGTCGCAACGGGTGCGGACCTGGCAGCGCTTGTCGTCCCTCAGCCAGATCACCTTCCGTTGCGCGTCGGTAAAAGAGCGCTGCGGGTCGAGCGGCGCAAGATCTGGAATCGCTCCGTGTAGGCTCTCGAGCAGGGTTTCCATGCGGAACCGCAGCGAATCGACGCTGTCGGTTGCGTGGCTGGTCCGCTCTTGGTAGCTGATGAGAGCCACATCACGCTCATCGTCTGGCTTTTCTCGGTCGGCCAGTCGCAAACGCTCGAACTGCTCGAACCACGCCGCGAGCTCATCCTCGCGTTCATTGATGTGAAAATTCTCCTGTAGGCTCGAGACCGTAAGATAGAGCGCGACTGCGTTGTACTTCTCCAGGAAGGGATTCTTTGAGGGGAACATCCTGGCCAGGTAGTCGAGGACGCGTCGGACCTTTCGCGCCTTGTCCGATTTTGCGTCAAAGTCCTGATTATCACGGTACATTGCCTCTAGACGCGTGTTCTTTACATCCGTTGGCTCTCCTGCGAGCTCGAGTTGGGTCATCTGGGCCGCCACGTGGTCATAGTCGCGTCGCGTGTTCGCGAACCGGCAGCTGGGGAAAAACGGATGCTCTGCGAGATCTCTGACGAAAAGCTTCATGTTGCCTGGCATCGAGTTGCGTATCTCGGCTGCACGGAGGGTGGTGCCATTCTGAAGCCGAACGAACATCTCCTCAACCTCCGCGTCTGCCGCCTCTAGTTCGACGATGGTTAGGGGGAAGCGACCCAAATCGATCCATGCGTCAGGAGGCATGTCCTGGTATCTCTTGCCGCGTAGGTCCACCCCCGCGATTTCGAGCTCGGAGTCTTTTGATAGCGGATACTCACCGTCAAAGAACTCCCAGATCGCGCGCAGGCGCTGCTGACCGTCTACCACCTCATGGGTGTACTCGCCGCCCTCGATGCTCCTGAGATAGAGCTTGGGAATATCCATCCCGCGGAGGATCGAGTCCATGAGAAGTTGCTTTTGCCTTCGCGTCCACACTGACCCGCGCTGGTATTGCGGCTTCGGGTCGATCTTGCCCTGCATCTTGTGCGCGATGTCTGGCGTCCAGGTGGTCTGATGTGCCTTCATGTTCTCCTTCGATGCTGACGGGTCAGGTTACTCGTCATCGTGCTAACCCGGGCCACGTAGTCGCCATATGATCGGAAGCGGGGCTCGCGGCATCGCTCGCGGCATCGCTACGCACGATGCACGCCAGATCCCTCGCAACTCCCATGTCCTTGTGCGCAACCCGCGCAGTGCGTCCGCCGGCAGGCGCCGACTGCTCATTGCTTCGTAGCGCCTGACTTCGAGCTTCGCGCGAGTAAGCCATCTCTGCAGGGGCGCGCTCTGCGCCGGCTG
>Ga0208589_1001201_pt1 | contig 11027 bp, 11 predicted proteins | sample NGESurshal092012_2_FD_184486 | JGI IMG/M metagenome (GOLD analysis project Ga0208589, IMG submission 184486) | Arctic peat soil microbial communities from Barrow, Alaska - NGEE Surface sample F53-2 shallow-092012 (SPAdes) | ecosystem: Environmental > Terrestrial > Soil > Wetlands > Peat ... | reverse complement strand
ACAAGACGTGCGCGTCGCACTGGCAAATCTCGCTTGCGCTTTCTATCAATACCCGGCGCAGCAATTGTGTACGATTGGCATTACTGGAACCGATGGGAAAACAACGACCAGTAACCTGGTAAGCGCCATCCTGGAAGCAGCTGGTACCCGCACGGGTCTGATGACCACCGCCAACTTTCGTATCGCCGGACAGGAATGGGAGAATGCCACACGGCAAAGCACACTTGAAGCATTAGAGATTCAACAGTTCTTGCGGCGTATGCTCGATAATGGAGTTACACACGCGGTGATTGAAGCAACCTCACATGGTCTGGAATTGCAGCGTGTGCGAGGTTGTGCGTTTGATATCGGCGTCGTCACTAACATTACACATGAACACCTGGATTTTCATAAAACGCTGGCAAATTATCGTCGAGCCAAGGCACGTCTTTTTGAGATGCTGGAGCCAACACGCGATAAAGGTCTGGGAGTACATTCATACGCAATATTGAATCGTGATGATAGCAGTTACGAAATATTGAAGCCTTATTGCCGGGTGCCAATACTGGACTACGGGCTTGACGAGCGATCTATGGTGCATGCTGTAGATGTGCAACTGAGTGCGAATAGTACCCGTTTCCGGGCTATTTTACCCGACACGGAATTGACGATAAAAACGCAGCTTGTCGGACGTTTCAATATCAGCAACAGTCTGGCAGCTATTGCCACAGCATATAGCCTCGGTATAGCGCCATCCGACATTGCACGGGGGTTGGCAAGTGTCACTGGCGTCACAGGGAGAATGGAGCGTATTGACGAGGGGCAATCCTTTACTGTTATCGTTGATTACGCTCACACGCCCGATAGTCTTGAAAAAGTTCTCGCGATCCGTGTTGGCGCTTTCGGAGCCACGCAGGATGTCCATGATCTGGCGCACGCCCGGGCCACCATCGCTTTCGTACTTGCGGTTCGGTGTCAGGCCGGTGACCTGGCAGAAATCCTCCTGCGGAATGCGCAGCCAGTAGTTTCCGTCGCTGGCGAGGGTGCGGTCGAAGCGTTCGACGATCAGGGCCTTCTGGTCCTCGAACCGGCCGATCTCGACATTGGCGACAGGCAGCCCGTATTCGCGTACCAGTTCCATGCACAGCCACTCAAGCTCGACCGACATGCGCATGTCGGCCTGCACGTTGCCAACCAGGCCCAGCGGCAGCTTGAAGATGTGGGTGGATGGCGTCGCGCCGTGCGGGATGCACCAGCGCCCGCGATGCCGCAGCAACGCGGTCTTTTCCTGCGCGCCGGCGATGGACAGACGAAACGCGTCGTCGTCGGGTGCTTCGCCCGGGTGCCGAGACATGGTGGTATTGCGCAACACATTTGCCACGCCGGCTTCGTTGAGCGACGTGGCCTCGATGCGGCGGATGTCGCCTGGCTCCGTCCCTGCGGGCAGCAACTGGATGGCGCCGACGCAATCGCGTCCGATCGCCGCGAGCAGGTCGAACGGGGCGATGGAGCGTGCTTCGTATCGATCACGCAATCGCTGCAGGATGCGTTGGTTGTCAGGAATCAGGTTTTCGAAATAGGCGGCAACCCGGTCTCCACGCAGTGACTGTTTTTCACCACTCGCATGACTGAAAGGTAGCGATAGCGACAACGGCCGCCCTTCAGCCGAATGGACCCAGTCGGCGTCGTAGGTCAGCCGGTCGGCGGCCCCCTTGGGGCGTTCCCAAGTGCCAACGAACAAGCCGTTCATCCGGATGTCGAGAGCCAGGGTATGAGCCATGGCTACCACTCCGGCTTGGCCGCATCGCGCAGATTCACCATGGATTTCTCCTGCAGCAGGAGTTCAAGGCCCAAGACCTGGCACAGGCGATGGATACGCTCGAAGGATGCTTTGCTGGCGTTGTTCTCCAGCTTGGACAAGGCTTGCACGCTGACGCCAAGTTGTTTGGCAATATCGGTTTGAGTGAGGCCGCGACTCAAGCGCGCGCCACGCAGCATGTCGCCCAACTGGGCGGGAAGACGTATTGGCATCTGGCGCATGATTCAACCCTCAGGTTGATTTGACGTAATTCAACATACAGGTTGATTCGTCTCATTTCAACCAGGAGGTTGAATTTGGCGTCGACGTCAGTTTTGTCCCGCGATGCCCAACGCCACCGCCTCGGCGATCCTGATGCCGTCGACCGCGGCCGAGAGGATGCCGCCGGCGTATCCGGCGCCTTCACCGGCAGGATAGAGGCCGCGGGTGTTGAGGCTCTGCAGGCGGTCGTCGCGGGTGATGCGTACCGGCGAGGAGGTGCGCGTCTCGACGCCGGTGAGGATCGCGTCGTGCATCGCGTAGCCGCGGATCTGCCGATCGAACGCAGGCAGCGCCTCGCGGATCGCGGCGATCGCGTAATCGGGCAGGGCGCTGTCGAGGCTGCCCAGGGTCACGCCCGGCTTGTACGACGGCTGCACGTCACCGAATACATGCGAGGCACGCGCGGCGAGGAAGTCGCCGACCAGCTGGCCGGGCGCGTTGTAGTTTTCGCCGCCCAGTACATAGGCATGACTTTCCAGCGCCCGTTGCAGCGCGATGCCGGCGAGTGGGCTGCTGCCGCTTTCATCAAATGTGGGGTCGAATGGCGCGAAGTCGGCCGGATCGATGCCGACCACCACGGCCGCATTCGCATTGCGCTCGTTGCGCGAGTACTGGCTCATGCCGTTGGTGACCACGCGGCCGGGTTCGCTGGTGGCCGCCACCACGGTGCCGCCGGGACACATGCAGAAGCTGTACACCGAGCGCCCGTGGCCGCTGTGACTGCCCCGGCAGTGATGCACCAGCTTGTAGTCGGCGGCGCCGAGCAGCGGATGGCCGGCCTGCGGGCCGAAGCGGGCACGATCGATGATCGATTGCGGATGTTCGATACGAAAGCCGATCGAAAAGGATTTTGCTTCCAGATACACGCCGCGTGCATGCAGCATCTCGAACGTGTCGCGCGCGCTGTGGCCGACCGCCAGCACCACATGGTCGGCGCGGATCTGCTCGCCGCTGGCCAGGGTCACGCCGCGCATCTGACGTTCGCCGCCCGCATCCGTCTCGATCTGCAGATCGTCGACGCGTTGACCGAAACGGATCTCGCCGCCCAGCGACTCGATCGTGGCGCGCATGTTCTCCACCATCGTCACCAGCCGGAACGTGCCGATGTGCGGCTTGCTGACGTAGAGGATTTCCTCCGGCGCACCGGCCTTGACGAATTCGGTGAGCACCTTGCGGCCGTGATGCTGCGGATCGCGGATCTGGCTGTACAGCTTGCCGTCGGAGAACGTGCCGGCGCCGCCCTCACCGAACTGCACGTTGGATTCCGGATGCAGGTTGCGCTTGCGCCACAGATCCCAGGTGTCCTTGGTGCGCTCGCGCACTTCCTTGCCGCGATCGAGGATGATCGGGCGGAAACCCATCTGCGCCAGCAGCAGCCCGGCGAACAGGCCGCACGGGCCGGTGCCGATCACGATCGGGCGCAACGGCAGATCAGCCGGCGCGCTGGCGACGAAATGGTAATCGGTGTCCGGCGCGGGCTGGATGTGCGGGTCGTCGGCGTAGCGTTGCAGCAGTTCGGCTTCGAGCGGCGTCTCGATGTCCAGCGCGTAGATCAGCAGGATCGCGCCGCGCTTGCGTGCGTCGTGGCTGCGCTTGGCCACGCTGTAGCCGGCCAGCGCCGTGGTCTCGATATCCAGCCGCTTGAGGATCGCGGCAGTCAGTGCGGCCTCGCTGTGATCCAGCGGCAGCTTGAGGTCGGTCAGTCGCAACATGTGCCGGGATCCGGAAAGCAGGGCAAGCCGGCGGATTTTCGCAGATATCGTGCTGAGGTGATCTGTGGGAGCGGCTTCAGCCGCGATTGGTGCAGAGCAGCGCGGTTGAAGCCGCTCCCACAGTGAGGTCACCCACCGATTACGCCTGACCGATGAAATCCATCTTGCCGATCTCGGTGCCGGCCTCGCGCAGGATGTCGTACGCGGTGGTGCAATGGAAGAACACGTTCGGGATCACGAAGTGCAGCAGGTAAGCCTGGCCTTCGAAGGTCATCTCGCCACTGCGCATCTTGAGCACGATCGTACGGGTCTCGCTGCCGTCGATCTGCCCGGGCTTGAACGTCTTGATGTACTCGGTCGCACGCTCGATGCGCGCATAGATCTGCTCCAGCGTGGTCTCGTTGTCCTCGAACGACATCGGCTCGACGCCGGCCAGACGGGCCGTGCCGCGCGTGGCCATGTCGCAGGCGATCTGCACCTGCTTGACCAGCGGCAGCATGTCGGGGATCAGCCGCGTCTGCAGCAGCACTTCGTCAGCGACGCTCTTTGCCTTCGCGTGTGCCTCGCCTTTCTTCAGCACGTGCGTGAGATTGTCGAGTGCGCGGACGAAGACGGGGACGGCAGCCTGGTACATGGAAAGTGTCATGGGGATTGCTCCGGTGGGGCGTGGGGAATCGGCTCGGGCGAAAACTCGTTGAATGGCATGGTGGGGACGATCTCGTCGGCAACCAAGGGGACGGCGTTGGATGCGTGACGGGTCACCCGCATGGCGATCAGCGCGGCGGCAAACAGCAGCAACGCGGCCAGCACGAATGCCACGCCCGGAAGATGCTGCACCGGCGCGTGGTCGCTGATGAACAGCGCGAACAGGTTGGCGAACAGCGCCGGACCGAAGATGCCGGCGAGGCTGGCCAGGCTGGTCAGCGCGCCTTGCAGGCGCCCCTGCTCATGCGGATCGACCTGATGCGTCATCATCGCCTGCGCCGGCGGCCCGGCCAGCCCACCCAGGCACAGGAACGGAATGCCGAGCACGAACAGCCAGGCGATCGTGGCGAAGCCGAAGAACACGTAACCGACGATGCACAGCGCGAGTCCGGCCAGGATCATCCGTCGCTCGCCCAGCCTCGGCATCAGCCGGCGCACCAGCACGGCCTGCACAAGTCCGCTGCACAGGCCCACCAGTCCCAGCGTGTAGCCGACGGCCTGCGGTCCCCAGCCGTAACGGTAATCGGTGTACAGCACATAAGTGGAGTTCAGCGAGAACTGCGCCAGATTGATCAGGAAGAACACCGCCGCCAGCCCGAATACCTGCGGATAGCGGCGCAGCAGCACCACCGCGCCGAACGGGTTGGCATGGCGCCAGTCGAAGCGCGCGCTGCGTTTTTCCTTCGGCAGCGATTCCGGCAGCACGAAGTAGCCGTAGCAGAAGTTGATCAGCGACAAGCCGGCGGCCACCCAGAACGGCAGGCGGATATGCAGATGGCCGAGGAAACCGCCCAGCGCCGGGCCGATGATGAAGCCGATGCCGAACGCGGCGCCGAGCGTGCCGAATGCCGCGGCGCGCTTTTCCTTCGGCGTGATGTCGGCGATATACGCATTCGCGGTGGAGAAGCTGGCCGCACAGATGCCGGATACCGCCCGGCCGATGAACAGCAGCCACAGCATCGGCGCCAGCGCCATCACGATGAAGTCGATGCCGAGCCCGAAACTGGAGATGAGGATCACGGAGCGCCGGCCGAAGCGATCCGACAGCGCGCCCTGCACCGGCGAGAACACGAACTGCATCAGCATGAACAAGGCGGCGAACGCGCCAGCCCACACCGCGGCCCGCGAGATGCTGCCGCCGATCAGCTGCACGATCAGGTGCGGCAGCACCGGGATGATGATGCCGAACGCCAGCATGTCCAGCATCACGGTGACGAAGATGAAGTTGAGTGCGGCGCGATGGCGCGGTGCGGCGGGAATCGGTGATTGATCCATGAGGCGAGACGATTCGATGGGAGATGCACGATAGCCGAACGGCGCTGGCGCTACATGTGCGCGTGCTGCGCGCCACGCCTAGACAGGCGCCGTTGCCGCATCGATCCACGCGGCAACGGCGGCGGGGTGTTCGAGGTGGAGGTGGTGACCGCCGTCGAGGTGCGTCACGGCGATGTGCGGCACGCATGCGGCGCGTGCCTGCATCGGTGCGCTGGGCAGGTACGAGGTAGCCGGTTGCGCCAGCAGCAATGCAGTGGGCGCGTCGATGCCGCGCAACAGTGCATGGACCTGCGATTCGGCCAGACGCACGGGACTGGGTCGGGTCAGCCGCGGATCGCTGCGCCAGCGCCAGCCGCCGTCGGTTTCGAGCAGACCGCGTACGACGATCGGCTGCGCCAGTTCGGCCGGCAGGCCGCTGGCCATGCTGCGCGCACTGGCCGCCTGCGCAATGCTGCGGAATACGCGCAAGGGTTTGCCGTTGTCGCCGCGAGATGCAAACGCGTCGCGGAAGCGCTGCAACGTGTGCGAGCCATCGTCGCCGAGCGGGCCGAGTCCCTCGATCAGCAGCAGCCGTTCGATCCGCCCGGGCACGGCGGCGGCGACCAGCGAGGCGATGCCCGCGCCCAGCGAATGACCAAGCAGGGTGTAGCGATCCAGTTGCAGGGCAGCGGCAGCGGCGAGCACGGCCTGCACGTAGTCGAGGTAGCGATAGCTGGCGCCGGCAGGCAGATGATCGGAGTGACCATGGCCGGGCAGCTCCAGTGCAATCACCCGGAAGCGTGTGGCCAGCAGCGGCGCCAGTCGCGCGAAGCTGCCCGCGTTGTCCAGCCAGCCGTGCAGCGCGAGCAGTGGCGGAGCTGCGTCGTCACCCCACAACTGCGCGTGCAGCGCGAGATGCGGCAGCGCGATGCGCTGCTCGGTCGGTGTGGTCATGTTTCTGACTGCATGCGTTGAACAGCATGGGCCAGGTGTTGCGGTGCCGTCGCGGCATCGAAGTTGGCGGCGAATTCCGGCCAGCCCTGGGTATGCCGCAGCACCAGCGCGGCGAGACTGCTGATCTGTTCGGCGCTGTCGTTCAGCGCGGGAATGTAGCGCAGGATCTGGCCGCCGGCGGCGGTGAAGAAATCACGGTTCTGCATGGCGATCTCTTCCAGCGTCTCCAGGCAATCCACCGCGAACCCGGGGCAGGCTACATCGAGTTTTTTCACCCCGGCGGCGGCGAGCTGGCGCACGGTGACATCGGTATACGGCTGCAGCCAGCGTTCGCGGCCGACGCGCGACTGGAAGCTGATGATCACGTCATCCACGTTGATGTGCAGGCGCTCGCGCAACAGTCGTGTGGTGGTCTGGCACTGGTGGAAATACGGATCGCCGGCCTGCACATAACGCTCGGGAATGCTGTGGAACGACAGCAGCAGCTTGTCGCCGCGGCCGTTGGCAGACCACCAGCGTTCGATGCCTTGCGCCAACGCGTCGATATGCTTCGGGTCGTCGTGATAGTCGTTGACCACGCGCAGCTCCGGCGGCCAGCGCAGGCGCTTGAGGCTGTCGGCGACCGCGTCGAGCACCGCGCCAGTGGAGGCACCCGAATACTGCGGATACAGCGGCAGCACCAGCAGCCGGCGCACGCCGCCGCGAAGCAATCGTTCGATCGTGTGCGCCACCGACGGCTCGCCGTAGCGCATCGCCAGGGCGACGCGGATCGGGCCCGTCGGTCGCTGCCGCGCCAGTTCCGCCTGCAGGGCGGCCGCCAGTGCCTCGCTGCGGAAGCGCAGCGGGGAACCTTCGTCGGTCCAGATCCGTGCATAGGCATGGGCGGAACGCGCCGGTCGCGTGCGCAGGATCACGCCATGCAGGATCAGCCACCATAACCAGCGCGGGTATTCGATCACCCGCGGGTCGCTCAGAAATTCCGCCAGATACGGCCGCACCGCCTTCGCGGTGGGCGCGGTCGGCGTACCCAGATTGACCAACAGCACGCCTGCCTGAACGGGCTGAACGGACGGCCCGTCGGAATGGCCGGCAAGGCCGGTATAGTGGTTGTTGCTTGGCATCGTGGCAGTTGTGGCTGAACCAGCTGTGCAGTCTGCCACAAGCCCTGTGCGCCCCGGCGCGCTTCCCCTTGTCCCCGAACCCGGAGTCGTCCATGTCCAAGACACCCCTGCATCGCCTGTTGCTGATCGGCCTGGCCCTGTTGCTGCCGGCGCTGGCCGTGCATGCCGAGGATCCGCCGCTGGTGCGCGCGCAGAACGCCGTGCGCGTGCTCAACGACATCATGCAGGCGCCGGACAAGGCGATCCCGGAGGATCTGCTGAAAGATGCGCGTGCGATCGCGGTGATCCCCGACATGCTCAAGGTCGGTTTCATCTTCGGCGGTCGCCGTGGCGAGGGCCTGATCTCGATCAAGGGCCCGGATGGCACCTGGTCCAATCCCAGCTTCATCAGCATGACCGGCGGCAGCGTGGGTTTTCAGGCCGGGGTGTCCTCGACCGACGTGATCCTGGTGTTTCGCACCCAGCGTGGCGTGGATTCGATCGTGCGCGGCAAGTTCACGCTCGGTGCCGACGCTTCCGCGGCGGCCGGCCCGGTCGGACGTACCACCAGCGCCTCCACCGACGAGCAGATGAAGGCCGAGATCTACTCCTATTCGCGCGCCCGCGGCCTGTTCGCCGGTGTGGCGATCGATGGCGCGGTACTGCGCATCGATTACGACGCGAATGAAGCGGTGTATGGCCCCGGCATCACGCCGCGGCGCATCTTCGAAGGCGGCGTGACCAATGTGCCGGGACCGGTGGTGAAGTTCCGCGATCAGCTTGAGGAGTACACTTCGCGTTGATGCTCGGGAAGTGTCGGCGCGATCCGCGCCATGACGGCCTGGCTGGAATCCGCCTCGAGGTTGATTATGGGTTTTGACAGTATCTGGCATTGGCTCATCCTCCTGGTGGTCGTGCTGTTGATCTTCGGCACCAAGAAGATCCGCAACCTCGGGCCGGATCTTGGCGCCGCCATCCGCGACTTCAAGAAAGGCCTCAGCGGCGACGACGAGGCGAAGCAGAAGGAAGAAGAAGCCAGGCGCAAGGCGGCGGAGCAGTTGCGCGCCGACCCGCCGCCGGCCGACAGCGCCACCACGCAGAGTCAGCGCGACTCCAGCGAAACCAAATAAGCGCGCGGCGGGCGGAGCGCGGCGATGATCGAGATCAGTCTCGGCAAACTGGTGCTGCTCGCCCTGATCGCGCTGATCGTGCTGGGCCCCGAAAAGCTGCCGGGCGCCGCGCGTACCGCCGGCGCCCTGTTGCGACGCGTGCGCAGTGGCTGGGACAACGTGCGCGCCGAGGTCGAGCGCGAACTGGAGGTCGAGGAAATCAAGCGCACCGCGCGCGCGGCTGCCGCCAGCGCGGAGGCGGCACAGAAGGATTTCAAGAACGCTGTGCATCAGGTGCATGAGCCGTTCGCCGAGGCCGTGATGATGACCAGGACGAAACCCGTCGTGGCGGAAAACGCCGAGACGGCCGGCGACGAACCGGCAGCCAGCATGCAACAGGAGCTGCCGCTGGGCGAGCCGGCCGCCGCATCGAAATCGCTCGGGGAATCTCCGCATGACAACGCCTGATTCCGATACGTCGGTACCCGAGGATCTGCAACAGGGACTGTTTTCGCACTTGCTCGAGTTGCGCACGCGTCTGCTCAAGGCGGTGGCCACCGTGTTGCTGGTGCTGGTGGCGCTGGTACCGTTTGCCAACCGGTTGTACAGCGAGCTCGCCGCGCCGCTGGTGGCACGCCTGCCGCAGGGCGCGCATCTGATTGCCACCGGGGTGACCAGCCCGTTCATCACGCCATTGAAGCTGGCCTTCTATGCGGCGCTGTTCATCAGCATGCCGGTGATCCTGTACCAGCTGTGGGCGTTCGTCAGCCCCGGCCTGTACAAGCATGAGAAGCGGCTGGCGCAGCCGCTGCTGGTGGCGGCGATGGGACTGTTCTACCTCGGCTGCGCGTTCGCCTACTTCCTGGTGCTGCCGGCGGCGTTCCGCTTCCTCATTGCGGTGACGCCGCAGGGGGTGCAGATGATGACCGACATCACGCAGTATCTCGATTTCGTGATGCTGATGTTCTTCGCGTTCGGGCTGTGCTTCGAGGTGCCGGTGGCGGTGGTGATCCTCGCCGCGGTGGGCCTTGTCGATCTGGCCAAGCTGCGCAGCGGTCGTCGCTACGCGATCGTGGGCGCGTTCGCGATCGCCGCGCTGATCACGCCGCCGGACATCACCTCGATGCTGATGCTGGGCATTCCGATGTGCCTGCTCTACGAGCTGGGCATTCTCGCTGTGCGCTGGCTGGTGAAGCCGGGCTCGCTGAAACCCGACGCGACCTGATAACGCCAGCGTCCGCATCAGGTAGCGGCGTGACCGGCGCTCAGTACAGATCGATCGGATCGACGTCCAACGACCAGCGCACCCGGCGTGCCGACGGCAACGCCAGCAGCGCCAGTTGCCACGAGCGCAGCATTCCATGCAGCGTGCCGCGGCTGCTGGCCTCAAGCAGCAACTGACCGCGCTGGCGGCCTGCGCGCAGCGGCATCGGCGCGGGCATCGGGCCGGCGACCTGCAGCTGATCCATGTTTGGCAACGCGGCATGGGCAGCGGCGAGAAAGGCATCGACGTGCTCGCGCGTCGGCGCATCGGCGCGCAGCAGTACCTGATGGCTGTAAGGCGGCAGCTGGATCTGCCGGCGTTCGGCCAGCAGTTCGCGCGCGGCGGCGGCATAGCCATGCGCCAGCAGACTGCGCAGCAACGGATGTTGCGGCTGGTGCGTCTGCAGCAGCACACGTCCGGGTTTGCGCGCGCGCCCGGCGCGCCCGGCCACCTGCACCACCAGCTGGGCCAGCCGCTCACCGGCGCGGAAATCCACGCTGAGCAGGCCCTCGTCCACCCCCACGATCGCGACCAGGGTGAGGTTGGGCAGGTCATGGCCCTTGGCCAGCATCTGGGTGCCGACCAGGATCAACGGTTGATCGTCCTTGAGCGTGGCCAGCAATTGCTCGAACGCATCGCGACGACGCGTGGTTTCGCGATCGACGCGCAGCACCGGCACCTGCGGGAACTGCGCGATCAGCGCTTCCTCCAGCCGCTCGGTGCCCTGGCCTTGCGGCTTCAGGTCACCGGCGCCGCAGTTCGGGCAGGCAACTGGCATGCGCGTCTGGTAATCGCAGTGATGGCAGAGCAGCTGGCGCCGCCCCGCGTGCAGGGTCAGCGGACGCTCGCAGCGTGGGCACTGCGCATGCC
>Ga0208589_1001200_pt1 | contig 11032 bp, 8 predicted proteins | sample NGESurshal092012_2_FD_184486 | JGI IMG/M metagenome (GOLD analysis project Ga0208589, IMG submission 184486) | Arctic peat soil microbial communities from Barrow, Alaska - NGEE Surface sample F53-2 shallow-092012 (SPAdes) | ecosystem: Environmental > Terrestrial > Soil > Wetlands > Peat ... | reverse complement strand
CCAGCCTGCTCGACCCTCGTCATCCACGTCCCTGCCCCCGCGGCCACCGTAACGTTATCGCCGCGTGCTGTCGCATCCGCCGCAAGCTGGATGACCAGCCGCTCCATCCCTCCCGGAGACAGGCTGGGCAGAACGTGAAGGATTCTCATCCTCGCCTCTCATCGAGGATGTCTTGCCACAGGTCCAGGTGCTGGTCAGCGCAACGGGACAGTGGGAACAACTCCGCTACGCGGGTCCGCGCTGCCCCGCCGAGGGTGTCCCCGAGACCGGGCGCTCTGATCAGCTGCTCCATAGCCGCGGTCAGCGCGCTGATGTCTCCGGGAGGCACCAGAATTCCGCAGCTGACATCGAGGGCTTCTGGGATCCCGCCCACGTCCGCTGCGATGCAGGGCAGCCCCATTGCCATTGCCTGCAGTAGGGCGAGCGGGAGATTCTCGTTCAGGGAGGGCAGGACGAACGCGTCCGCCTGCCCCAGCTGCGCAGCTACATCGGTCCGGTAGCCGGTGAATTCGACCTGGCGCGGCCGCCCTGACCGTGCCACGAGCTCCTCACACTCGCGTCGGTCGGGGCCGTCTCCGACCATCAGGAGCCGGAGATCAGCATGTTTCACAGCCGCGGCCAGGAATGCCTCGACCAGTGCAGGCGTCGCCTTGCACGGAGCGAACGAGCTGACGGTGGCAAAGGTGCGGACAGTATGCCGGTGCTGGCGGTCGGGGGGGATCGCTACCCCGTTGTGCAGTACCCGAAGCCGCCGTGCAGGGACTCGGAGCTCGCGTTGGAGAAACGCGGCGATGGCCCGGGAAGGAGCGACGGTGCAGGCGACCCGGCGTGCGACGAGTGCGTCGGCCACTAGCCGGCTGCCGCCAGCGAGGCCGGGGTGACGGCCTCGCAGGGGGCCTGCCTGCACCCAGCGGCCTGCGGCGCTGTCCGGGACGCCGTGGAAAGTCAGCACCACAGGCTTCCTGGCCCCGGCGGCCAGTGAGGCTACCAGGCCTGCCCGGCGATCCTGAGCGTGGATGATGTCAGGAGCGATATCTTCCAGAAGTTTAGAGACCGCCCTGAAGCCGCGGAGGTCACGCTTGGACCGGACGTGCGCCTGATGCAGATGGCTCTGCGGCCGCCCAGCACTGGACACAGGGACCGGGCCGACAATGATGATTTGCGGGCCCCCTGTCCGGGCGGCTAGCTCCTGCGCGACGCTCACGGCGAGATCAGCCGGCCCGCCTCGGTCCTGGGTCAGCAGCATGACTACCTTCATGGCGCGACGGCATCCCCTCTGATCAGGCGCTTGCTGGTGTCGAGGGGGCCTAGGGCGCTGAGGCCTCCTTTGATGGCCGCGACAAATGTGGCGTCGGAGAATTCCTCAACGAACGCGCGCGGAATCCACAGCGGCTGCGTGGCCGGCCGCCACCACCCGGGCCGAGTACTTACCGCGGTGGTGTAGCCGGCGGCCACCACGGCGGCGCGCACCCGGTCGTTGGCCAGCCCGGTCGGGTAAGCGAAGGAGGTCACCGGCTCGCCGAGAAGATCTTCGAGATCTTCCTTGCTGCCCCGAACTTGACTTTCCAGCTCATCAGGACCGCATGCCCGTAGGTCAGGGTGAGTGCGGCTATGCGCGCCGATCGTCAGTCCGCCGTCATGCATCTCCAGGAGTTGGGTACGTGTCATATACCCGGGGGTACCGAGCAGGCGGCTGGGAGCGTACAGCATGGCTGGCAGCCGGTGCTCGCTGAGAGGGACGAGCGCGTGGGCATGGTTGTCGGCCCAGGCGTCGTCGAACGTCAGCACCACGTGATGAGCATGAGCCTGGCCCGCGCAGAAAATTGTCCCGGCCTGGTCGAGTTGGGCCACGGGGAAGCGCTGCCGATATTCGCTCAGCAGCTCTACCTGCCGTCTGAAGACCGGAGGTGGCACAGCCAGCCGCCCCCCGTCGACGTCCACACGGTGCCACCCGAGGACAGCTGCCACGGGGCCCACGGGCCATGGCCACCGGGCCCGCAACCGGACCGCGAGGGCAACCGCCGGCCTCATCGCCCGTCTCCGGAGACAAACGTCCCGGTCCCGGTGCGTTCTGGCCGCGCCTCGGTAGATTCGCCGGCCTGGCTTCCCGTCGGGTGGGCCGCCAGGCTCGCGGCCAGAGCTGGCAGGAACCACAGCGGAGGGTAGTACTGCTCGGCGAGGAACAGCGCGCCTATACAGGCGACGAGGAAGCCAGCGGCAGTGGCGGCCTGCAGGTGGTCTCTTCGCTCGTCATCCGGAAAACGGCGCCGGAGGTCAGCCCAAGACAAAGCCAGGTATCCAAGGAAGAGGGCCAGGCCCACCGCCCCCTGCTCGGCCAGGATTACCAGGTAGGCTTCCTCGCCGCTGATAGTAAGGACATTGGATGGGAACGGCAAGCTCTCCTGGACGGTTGGCGCAAATTGGTAAAACCGGTAGACGTAGTTACCTGGTCCCACTCCAGTAAGCGGGTAGTGTTCCCATTCGTTAACCGCCACGCGGTAGAAACCAATACGGGTATTCACATTCTGTGTCGCTACGTAAGCCTTCTCGCCAAAAGCCTGGCTAAGGAGCTGCGGGGCTGCCACGAAGGCAATCCCAGCGACGGCACCAAGGCACATCGCCAGGCCCGCCAGCCAGCGCAGGCGCAGACGCCCGGTCACCACGGCCCAGAGACTGGCGAGTGCGAGCCCGGCAAGCGCACTGCGGGAGAAGGTCGCGAACGTGCATGCAAGGATCAGGATGAGGGCGGCACACCACAACGCCGTGGCCCACCTCGTTGCTGACCAGCGCACCTGATAGATCGCCAGCGGTGCACTGCTGCCGAGGATGAAACCGAAGTCGTTGGGATCCTGGATCGGCCCGCTGGCACGAGTGACGTGATGGCTGAAGAAGGCAATCAGGCCGATGATGCTGGCCACTGCCGCGGCCACAATGACCACTTTGACCAGGAAATCAGCTCGGCGCCGATCGCCTCTGACCGTCTGGACCACCAGGAAGTAGAGGGTGGCAAACGTGACGTAACGGAGCGAGGTGACGAGCGCGGGCTTGTCGCTCACCGCGACGGCAATCGACAGGCCGGTCCAGAGCAGGAATGCGCCGATGAGCCACATCTGCCGGGTGCCCAGAACTGGGCGCCTGTTCAGGACGCAGTCAAGTACCCAGGCGATCACCGCCAGCGCTCCGATGAGCTTGTCGATCGTGATGATGCCCGATCCGTGGTTCAGGTAGGCATTGAACGAAAAATCGGCTGCCAGCAGGGCAACTACCAGGTCGAGCCGGCATAGGAGGATGGTGAGAACCACCACGGCGGCCAGCCCGGCAAGAGCGAATACCGCCCAATTCACCGCCACGAGACCGACGCCGGATGCGGCCGTCAGCAGCACAACGCCGGTGAACAGCTGCTGGCGGCGGCGTCCCCGGCTGACCGCACCCGGAAACCATCGGTCAACGATCATGGCATGAGCCGGATCACCTGCATATAGTAAGACTAATACGGGCAAGGTCAGGAAGCTGTGAGCTTCAAGGGCGCACTAGTATTCCGAAACCCGGCTGGCGGAAGTCATCACTAGTTCCGATCCTGCTATGGCACATGGCCGCAGCCTGGCCGCACGCGGGGCGCTCTGGCTGTCGGTAAGCTCCTGGAGCGCCAAGATCGCTCAGACTGTGGCGCTGCTGGTACTGGCCAAGGCGCTGGCGCCTTCGCAGTTCGGGATCCTGGCTATCGCGGCGCTCACCTACAACGTGCTGCAGGCGATCAATGAGCTAGGTGTGGCCGACGCGCTGGTCTACTTGCAGGACCAGATCGAGGAGGCGTCAAGGACTGCGCTGTCCATGGTTGTGCTGGCCGGGCTGGTCTTGATGGGAGTGGCCTGGGGACTTGCTCCCGTTATCGCGTCCTTCTTCCACAGCCCCTCGGCAACCTTCGTGCTCAGGGGCTTCGCCGTATGCCTGCCCCTGGATGCGGCGGCGCAGGTGCCGGTCGCCCGGCTTACGCGTTCGCTGCGGTTCTCCCGTCGTGTCATCACCGACGCACTGCCGTCGGTGATCGGTGCGGCGGTCACCGTAGTTGTGGTGGTCAGTGGCTACCCGCTGATCGGGCTGGTGGCCGGCCAGATCGCGGGATCTGCAGCCAACGCCGTCGTGGCCATGCTCGTGGGGCCCCGGTGCCTGCCTGGATGGAACTCCGTGATGGCTCGCCGGCTGCTGAAATATGGAGGCTATCTGAGTGCCGCAGACCTCGTTAACCTGGGTTTGCTCAATGTCGATTACATAATAGTTGGGCACGTACTGGGCCCTGTGGCGCTGGGCGAGTATTCGCTGGCCTACCGGATTTGCTTCATGCCCTATCTGTCAATCGCCGTCGTAGCGAATGGGGCGGTCTTTCCCTATTATTGCCGGTTGCCTTCCCGGGATGCAATCGCCCGGGCGTCAGAGAATACCATCGGCCTGATCGCCGCTCTGAGTATTCCCTGGTTCGCGGCACTGGTCTTGTTCGCCGGTGACATCACCCTGCTGGGCAGTAAGTGGGCGCCGGCGACCGGGGCGGTCCGGTTCCTGGCCGTGTACGGGCTCTTCCTCACCCTCACCCTCAGTGCCCTCCAGGTGCTGAAAGCTGTCGGCCGCAGCGATCTTGTCCTGCTGGGCCGGGTGTTGCACCTGGCGGTCCTGGCCGCGGTACTGGTAGGAACGGTCAGTGCAGGCATCACAGTCGTCGCCTTGGACCAGGCGGTGGTGGCCTGTGCGATAGCTCTCGTCACCTGCATGTGGACGGTCCGGTACGCCTCTGTGCGGCCCGCCTCACTTGCCCGGTCAGTGGGTGCGCCATTGCTGGGAGTGGCCGGCATGATCCTCGTCGTGCTCGTGCTCGGGCGCCTTCTCCCTCTCGGCGATGTTCCTTCGTGGACTTCACTGCTGGTTCTCGGCCCGCTGGCGTTGGCGGCGTTCGCTGGAATCATGCTGGTTGTCATGCCCGAACTGGCGCGCAAGGGATGGGCGGCCCTACGAGGAACGGCCCAGTTATGCAGGCGATGCGATCCCAGAAGGGTGATACCGGCGGTGCATAAACGCACGACCAGAGCAAAGGCTTCACCACCCCCTCCTGTCGTCCTGGTGCTCCCGCAGCTAGATCGCTGGGCCGGCCAATGGGATCGACTGGTCGACTTGTCACCAATGCCAACACCCTTCATGCGTTCGTGGTGGCTCACCGGGGCCGGCGGCCCCCGCTGTCATTTCCTGCTCGTCGTGCAGGACGGCACGCTGCTCGGCGGCTTGGCCCTGGACGAAGGACGCTGGCTGGGGCTTCCGTGCCTGCGGGTGATGAGCGGGGGCCCGCTGTGCCCGGATCATGTCGACCTGCTGGCGGCGCCCGGCGACGAAATCACAGTTGCCCGACTAGCCGGGGCGTGGCTGGGCCGGCCGGGTGCGCGCCTCCTGGATTTCGCTGGCATCCCAGCCGGCGCGCGGCTGAGCACTGTGCTGCCTGGTCGTGTGCGCTGCGAGCCAGTCGCCGCGGCGCCGTGGGCTGCCCTGCCCGCCGACGCCGAGGTCTACCTGGCCGCCCGCCCCACAAAATTCCGCAAGAATCTGCGCCAGGCGTCAGCCCGGATGAGGGCCGCCGGTGTCACGTACCGCATGCATCGGGGCGCGTCGGCTCTCCGGTCTCTCAGGGATCTACGGCTGTTGCACCAAGCCCAGTGGGGCAATGGGTCCCGCTTCCTCCCCAGCTTTGCCCGCTTTGCCGCTGCCTGCCGCCTGGGAGCAGAATTCGACGAGGTCGCGGTCCATGAACTCACCGCTGGAGACACCGTTGTCGCCATCATGGTTACCTTCGAGGTAGCCGGACGCCTCAGCCTTTATCAAAGTGCCCGGCTCACCGACTTCCGCTGGCGCGATGCCACCGCGGTCCTGCTGGCCGAAATCATCGCTGATGCGTGTAGCCGCGGATTCGCTGAAGTGGACTTCCTGCGCGGGGAAGAGACCTATAAGGCAAATTTTGCCCCGGAGCGGCGCGAGCTAGTCCGACTGCTCGCCGCCAGCGGCAGGACCGGCCGGACCGCCCTGGCGGCCGGATTGGCGGCTCGCAAGACCAGGCACGCCACCACCCGCCTGGCCGATGGCCACCACCGCCCGTCCCGCCAGGAACAGACCTTCCGCAGAGCGTCCGGCCGCTAGGCAGCAAGGTTCCAGGCGTTCTCGCCAGGCCCATCTCCGTGGCTGCTCTTGTCGGCTGCGCGAAAGAGCGCCAGACTCGTCTGGTCAAGCCAAGAACCCCGGAACACCTGGTTGGGAAGTTGGCCACCGTCACCGAGATCGCTGTCATCATCCCAGCTTTTAACAATGCGCCTCATCTTGATCTGGCGCTGGCTTCGGTAGCAGGCCAGACGACGCCGCCCAGCGCTGTGGTAGTAGCGGATGACTGCTCGGTCGACGACACCGTGCAGCGAGCCCGCCGCTGGGAGGCTCATCTTCCCCTCGAGGTCATCCGGCTCACGCGGAACTGGGGGCCTGGGTTGGCCCGGCATCATGCGATCCAGGCCACGAAGGTACCTCTACTGGCCATGCTGGATGCCGATGACTTCATTCTCCCGGACCACCTGGAGACGATGGCCGCCACATACGCCGCGCGGCCGGGCTTGATCAGCGCCCGGGAGCTGTCGTGGCATCCGGGTCACGGCCTGGCAGCTCAGGCGAGCCCGAAAGGGACCTATCGTGCGTCACGCCGGCTGGCCCCATTGCTCCGACGCAATTTCGTCAACTTCGGCTTTTTCTCGCGGGACCAGTATGAATCGGTCGGCGGATTCGGGGAGGGGCAGGCCGAGGACTGGGACCTCTGGATCCGCATGGTCCGTGCTGGAGCGGCGCTAAGCATGGCGTCGCACGCCACCGCCGTGCACCGGGTACGCCCCGATAGCCTGTCCTCGGATGTGCCCGTCAGACTCGGTGATGGAATCCGCGTGCTAACCGAGGCGCTGCAGGCCGCGTACTCACCTGGTGAAGCGGCCGCCGCCCGAGCCGGTCTTCGGACCCTGCGCGGCAAGCTGGGCTTCTATCGCGCGATGGAACTAGTTGCGGAAGGACGGCTGCGGCCAGCTCGGCAGGTCGCTCTCAGCGCGCTCCCGGCCAGTGGCCCACGCGCCACGGCTGGCCTGCTGGCCCTAGCGGCGGCCCCTGCCACCGCGGCCCGGCTGGAACGGCTGACGCGGCGATACCGGATTCCCATGCAGGGTGAGACTTCCGCTGACGAAGCTCAGGCTCCCGGCCGTCACTGAACGCGGTACCAAGAGCGCCGACCGCCTGGTCCGGCCTACCCCTGCTTCCGGGGCCGTACCCCGGATCGGATCTGGGAGCGGATGCGCTTACCCAGCCCGTTGGTCCGCATCGCGACCAGCTTGGCTGCGTCAGCGGGCCCGGACTCGCCTGGTTGCCGCGGGTTCAGGTGGAATGAGCGCAGCCGGGAGTTGCATGCCTCGATCAGGTTATCCCGCTCAGTGGCGGTAGTGAAGTAGGTGAGTGTCACCGAAAGCGAGACGGCCGGCCCGTTGTGCACCCAGTGCGGTGCCACGGGGGGGATGTACACCCCCCGCCCAGGCACCAGGGGATACGAGGCCAGCTCAGCGGGCAGTGACTCTATCCGCCCGTGAGAGCCGTCCCAGTACCGCTCCACCTCGTGCCGCCGAGCCTGGTCGTCCCCGAACCGGCCGAAGCTGACAGTTTTGGCGCCGCTGACCTGCATCAGCAGGCTGTGCTCGATGTCGAAGTGGGCCGGCGTCACGGAATTCGGCGAAGAAACGAAAATGAAGCCCACCCGGTTACGCATTTTACCTTGCCGTTCAGGCATCTCCTGCTCGAGTTTATCGAGCATGTCATTCATCAAATCGGCGTACTGCGGGTCGGCCTCGATGTTGAGCAAAGTGAGCCAGGCGTTGGCATCCTGGATGTTGCGGATGACGTCGCCCGGCCGGGACAGCGCGCCCCTCGGCGGGCCGCCCTGCGGAACCAGCAGTGGCTGTGCCGCGGTGTCGCAGATCACCGACTGGCGAGGCAGTCGGTCGGCGAGATCAGCGACGGCAGCGATGGCCAGCCGTGGGTCCTCATGCAGGCCATGAGCGAACTCAGCAGGCTGTCCCGGGAAGAGTCCCTGCCGGGGAAGCTGCCCGATCGTTGGCAATTCCTGTTCAGCTGGAAGCGTCACAACGCTCGCCCCCCAAAGCTGCTGCGAACCAATTAGTGAAAATGCTGCCCCTTCCGGGCAGGTCTGTCAACGATTCTGGACCGGATTGGCGCCCCTGGGCCGCGCCAGCGAGGCGTGTGAGCCGGCTGTGGTTTGCATCAGCTCGCAGGCCGGCCCGCGACCCAGAAGATGCCGCTGATGGCGAGGTCGGCGGAGGCGACGTGGGCAAACTCAGGTGCGAAGCTGTGCCGCTCCGCGTCCACCCGCGCCACAGCCTGCCGCAGCAGGTGCGGCGGAAGTTCCGTGAACGGAACGTGTGGCACTATCTCGCCTTCACCCACCAGACTGGTAACCAGGATGGTTACTTCAAGCTCGCCGGTACTCTGCAGCTCCTCCGCGAGCCTCCGGTATCGGTGAAGGAGCACCCGGTTGGGACGTCCAGATCTCTGTGTCATCCGCTGATGGAGCGGCGCGGGAAACCGGAGGAAGGTCAGCTCCGGGTGTGCTGGGGTGAACATGCCGTGATCCCGGAAGTCGATCTTGTGAACCATCCGCCCGCCAGGCTGCAGGCACGAGGTCATGCTGCGAAGTGCCCCCAGCGGATCGTAGAGGTGCTCAAGAGTCGCCCGTGAGACGATCAAGTCGTATGCCGCCCGCTGCTCATCAGCCCGCCGGGCGAAGTAGGCCTCAGCCGAGAAGCCGACATTCCAGCTGATCCCTGGCAGGTGCTCATCATCGCAGTCATCGGGGCCGATGTGCTGGATACCATGGCGGGCGACCAGTTCCCGGTAAATCCGCTGTTGCTGGTGGAGGGTCCGCCTGCTCCGGAACCTGTCGACCAGATCGACCGTGTCACAGCCAGCGGCCCGCAGAAGAAGTGCTACGCCCGCGTTGTCGCCCGGTCCCACCTCTGCGGCGCTGCCGTACAGGCGATCAAGGGCTCCATAGGTCCGGTAGTCGTTGAACACCTCCTCCACGTAGCCCACCGACTGCGCGGTTGGCAGGCCCTGATGGGTGCTGCCCGACTGGGATTGGATCCGGCCAAAGCGCTCCCGCACGCCCCATCCTGCGTCGTCCACGGCATAAGCCAGGGCCTTGACCGTGGGCCAGCTGCCAAGAAGGGACTTGATCCTGGCCTTGGGCCCGGTGGAACGTGTAGCGGGAAGTGGCCGCGCCATACAGGGAGCTTATTCCCCCTGAGGCCTTCAATGTCCGCGGCTCGTGACGTGTCAGGCCGTTCCGGGTTAAGATTCGCAGGTAGCATGGCGCCTGGATGCCGGGGGATAGCACACGGGCATGATGGGCGATGCCGACGAACCGTGACAGCTCACCGTGCCGGCGAGTGCCGGACGAAGCCGCCAGGCAAGCGGGTGCAAGCCTGATGCGTAAGTCCACGTTGATCACGATTGCCTTGCTGGGGCTCATCGTGGCAGTCGCTGGCGTGGTCGGCTCCACCTGGGCTCCTCGGTCGACGGGGCCAGCGCGGATCGATGCGGTCAAGACCTTCAGCCAGCGACTCGATGAGGCCCAGGTCCGGGCTATGAGCACGGCGCAATGGGTTGCCGTAGCGCGTGATAACTCGATTGTCGTCCTTAACTCCTGGGACTTTCGCCTGATTCCTGTTCTCAAACGGGCCAACCCGAAGGTCCAGATCTGGGTGTACAAAGACTTGTCGGGAATCCGCTCCGATGATTGCACAACGAGAAGCGGCGATTGCGGTAGCTGCGGGCCGGGCGTTGCTGACAGCGACTACTTGTCATCGGGCCTGGGCTACTGCTGGGTGAGGCGTAACCACCCAGACTGGCTGCTCGCAACCAGGGGTTCAGGCCAGCCGCTCAGATTCAGAGGATATCGGCAAACCTGGGAAACCGACTACGGCAATCCTGCCTATCAGCGTCAATGGGTCCGGGACGTCCTGGCTGACATCCACGTCCATGGCTGGGACGGCGTGGAGATAGACAATGCCCTGACCAGGGCGGATGCCTACGGCGTCGCGGCGAAGTATCCCTCTGATGCAGCGGTCCAGGCTGCGACATTCTCAGCACTGAAAACGATCGGGCCGGCCTTGCATGCCGCTGGAGTCGCCTCAGTCTTCAATGTCGGCTACGCTACGCTGTTTCCGCAGCTCTGGCAGCGCTGGCTCAGCCCAGTGGACGGTCTCGAGCAGGAGTTTTACCTGTCCTACTCAACCCGGCCCAATGCCGTTGGTACGGCATGGAGCGCCTATGAGGATGAGGTCTCTTCGTGTGCCGCGCGGCACAAGAGTTGCTGGTTTCATACGGGCGAGTACTCCACCGCCGTAACCTCCCAGACCCGGACCTATGCGCTCGCCTCATATCTGCTGGCAACCGACGGCCACCAGTTCCTGGCCGTCGGCGACACCGGACCGGAAACCCTCCAGCCGCGGCTGGTGCTGGGCGCCCGAGTGAGCGTCATGTACCAGACCGGTGCGATATGGCGACGTTATTTCACCGGGGGCATCGCTGTCACGAATCCGTCCGCATCTACGTCCATCGTTTCACTGGGTGGCACGTACGTCGGCGGCAACGGACGCCCAGTGACCACTCTCAATCTGAGGCCAGCTAGCGGGGCGGTTCTGCGGATAGACCAGGACCCGCCCGTCGGCCAGCGGTAGCCCGGAGGACACGCCCGATAGCTATCTGTGACGGGACCCGTGGGCCCGCCTGGCGGGAACATGCTTGCCTGTCTTCCTCCCGGACCGGATCCGAGCGCCCTTGGCAGCGACCGAAAGCCGCCCTGAGCAGGATCTTCTCAATCTCCGGGACGGAGCGGGCCAGGGTGCTCCGCATAGGACAGGGTCGCGGCGGGCCACGCGATGTGACTTTCTCCCTGCCATATCTT
>Ga0208589_1001199_pt1 | contig 11038 bp, 8 predicted proteins | sample NGESurshal092012_2_FD_184486 | JGI IMG/M metagenome (GOLD analysis project Ga0208589, IMG submission 184486) | Arctic peat soil microbial communities from Barrow, Alaska - NGEE Surface sample F53-2 shallow-092012 (SPAdes) | ecosystem: Environmental > Terrestrial > Soil > Wetlands > Peat ... | reverse complement strand
ATCGTGCGCAACTGATCCTCGTTCGGCATGCTGCCGAGCGCCATCACGTCGAGCATCGCCGGATGCAGATGCGCCAGCAGCTTCAGGCGGCGGACGGTGCGCACCGGCAACGCGAGCGCGTCGCCGATGGCCTGCTCGTTCCAGCCCTGGGCTTCGAGCCGCTCGATCGCGCGCCAGATGTCCACGCTCGACATCGACGCGCGAATCAGGTTCTCGGCGACCGAGCGCATCGCGTCGGCGGCCTCGTCGGCATCGCAGACCAGCACGTCGATCAAAGGCAGTTCAGCCTTGATCGCGGCCTTCACCCGGCGGTTGCCGACCACGATCATCAGTCCGTCGCCGTTCGCGGTCACGCACGGTGGCTGGATGATGCCGACCGCCTTGATGGAGGCGACCAGCTGTTCGTCCATCGCCGGCGGGACCGGCGTGCGGCGGGGATTGTTCGGGTTAGGTTGGAGAGTACGGGGATCGACGCTGCGTAGTTCGGCCATGGCTGGCTCCTTTGGTTTGGGGTTTCATCCTCCCTGTTCTTCGGGAAGACCCCTCCCGCACGGCGCATCCCGGCCCGCCGGGGCAAGGGCGCGCGCAGCGCGAGGCCGCAGGCCGGTCCCTTGCGGCGGCGGACGGCGATGCGGCAGCCGTTTCCTCGCTCTGGTCTCCTCTCCTCCCGATCCTTTCTCATTCCATTCGGCACGCCGCGCGGCTGCGTGGTGCGCTCCCGGACTGCGGCACATGGCCGGTGCATCAGCCGAGACCGAGCTTGCGCGAGGATTGCGCTGCCGCCATCCAGCGCTGACCCTTGAGATGCCGCAGGAAATCCGTGGCCGCAGGAACGCGGCCGAGAACGGCGCGCACATGCCATTCGCCGACGATGCGCGTGGGCAGCGGATTCCGGCCGTCGACCGCAAGGAGAACGCCGAAGCGTGCCTCCGCTTCGAAGATGCCGAAACTGTGGTGACGCATCGCGAGATGCCGCGTATCCGGGAACCATGCCGCGGTCTCGAGGAACCAGCGGTGCAGCGGCAGGAGCAGTTCCGGCGCCACGCCGAAACGCGCCCCGCTTGCCGCGGCGAGTTCATCCGGCGTGCGGAGTGCGGCGGGCGTGAGCGCAGCCGGCAGTTCGATGTGGCTGAGCCAATCGGCGGCGGACGGCAGAATGCCGACGTCTTCCGCGAGGTGCTGCAGGCCGAGCAGCTCGACGGGGACGCTCGCGCCGCCGGCAATGGCGATCGTGTTGCCAAAAATGCGCACGGCTTCGACGACGCCCTCGCGGTGATGGCGCAGCGCGCGGTGCGTGAAATGCCCGAGCACGGTCTTGCTGGCGTCGAACCAGCTGTGGAGGGGGAGATAGTCACTGATCTCGCCGCCATGCCGGCGCTGCGAGGACAAGGCGTGATGATAGGGGTGCATGGTTCATCCTCCCCCCTGTGCGGCGACGGTTGTGGCGTCCGGCGGCACGATGCTGGCGGCGGCGAGACTCGCGGCGCGGAGGCGGCACGAGAATCCCGGACGATCGAGGGGTTCGAAGATCGGCGTCGGCCCTCTGAAGAAGCGCACGCGGAAAGCGATGGCCGTGGTGCCGTCGCGGAAGGTGACCGCCTGCGGCAGCGTCGCGATGCTGCCGGGTTGGAGGCTCTTGCGCTTTCTCCGGAGTTCGGCACCGGCCTGCTTGCCCGCCGCGACGCAGGCACGCCATTCGGCCGCGTAACTCGGGTTGGGGATGTCGGCGACGGGCGAGAGCAGGCGCATGATGCGGTCGGGACAGGCGCATTCGCCGGGTCCCATTGTCTCATCCATGTCCTTGTAGCCGAAGCCGTGCTTCTTCGTGTTGGAGATCAGAATGACCACGGCAAGTACGAAGAACTTGCCGCTCGCCTTGTCGGTGCATTCAAGCGCCATGTAGACGGTGTTCGCGACGCGAGCGCCGGCGAGCACACGGCATCGGCGGCGTTCATCATCGTGGTTGTATCGACCGGTAAGATAGGCAACGGGATCGTCGATGGGGTCGTGTCTGTAGAGCCAGCCCATGATGGGTCTCCTTGTGCTGAACGTGATGCCGCGCGGAACCGCGCGCGCGGTTGCGGCTGACCGCGCGGCGGGTGCGCCGGGCTTGGCGCGAATTGTCGGCAGAGGCTTTGGCTTCAGGCGGCGAGCCCCTGCGGCTCTTCTGCCAAATCGCGAAGCGCAGCGACGAGGCCAGCCTTGAGGCCGCTCGTGCGGCACCAGCGATCGAAGTCGGCCGGCGTGCCGCGCGGCAACAGCGGCAGATAGAGCGGGAACACGGCGCGCGCGTGATCGAGCGTAAGCGTGCCGTTGCTCCAGGGCGTGACATGCTCGGCCGCCCATTTGCGGTAGGCGCGCAGTTCGCGAAGATTGAGCGCATGGGCGCCGGTGCGGATGTCGCGCAGGAATTCGCGCATCGCCTGGTGCAGCGCCGGATCGTCCGGGACCTGGTCGTGCAGTCCCTTGAACTGGCCGACGCGGAGCGCGGAAAGTCCGCGATCGAGCAGAATTTCCGCGGTCACGGCCGGGACGCCGTGAACCCGCAGCGAGAGGATCTGGGTGTTGCCGCTGCGGCACTGGTCGTAGTAGCCGCCGACGCAATGGTGATGGGCGTTGCCTTCCTCAACCAGCGCCTGCGCGCTCGTGAGCGGCACGACCGCGATGCTGCCGCAGGGCGATGTCCAGGGCGGGCACAGCGCCGGCCAGCCGGGGCGGTCGGTTTGGTTCTCGTTGCGCAGCGCGGCGGCCGAGGCGGCGCGGCGGTGCCAGAGGCGGGCCGCTTCCCCGAACGCCTTGGGTCCGCGCGAACCGACCAGGGCGCGATGGACGCAGGCCAGGAAGCTCTGGATCGGAGGGAGTCGTTCGGGGGCAAAGTTATTCGGCTTCAGCATGTCCCCGGCGCAGTCGCAGAGCGTCGCGGTGCTCGACCGCAGGGCGGCTGCGGCGCGGCGCGTGGCAATTCCCGCGCTGAGCGGCTCCAGCAGGTCGTCGCGGAAACCCTTGATGGCGTCGCGGACAGTTTCGTCCTGACCGTAGTAATCGGCGCGGATGAGCGTAAGCTCCCGGCTCTTGAGCCAGGGTGAATTCTCCCAGGCCTGTTGCTGGGCGGGCCGGCCGCCGCCCGGCCATTGATGCAGCGGGATCGCATGCGCCTGGAGCTGGCGCGCGGCATGCTCGTGGCTCGTGTCGAGATACGATGCGTGTTGCTCGGTGAGCGGCGCGGCCTGGCGCAGGGCGCGAATCTGCGGCTGGGTCAGCGCAAGGCGCGCCGCCAGGGCCGGGACAAGCTCCTGCCCGGCATCGATGACAGCGGTGATCGCGCGTTCGCGCAACCGGTCGGCGAGGCTGGTATAAAGTTCGAACGCCTGCGCCCGTCGGACAACACGGCAGGCGCGTGTCGGATCGCCGTCGTGTTCGTGGGCGAGGATCCAGCCGAGGTCGCTGGCCGTGAGAATCTCCCGGGTGGATAGCAGCGTCGGAGCGTCGCGCGCGAGCAGTTTGCGCGTGTGCTCGATCATGAGGTGTTGCGTCTTGTCGGTGAGGCCGCACGCCGCCTGCGCGGCATGGGCCAGCAAGGCGCTGAGGCTGGCATCGTTGGCGTCGGCGGCGATAGAGTGCAGGACGAGCCTGTCCAGATCGTGCGCCTTGAGCCATGCCGGGGCACTGAAATTGTTTTGCCGGCCACGGCCGCGGGCGCGGGAGGCAACCGCCTGCGTGAGTTCGTTCAGAAGCTCCTCGACCACATCGTCCGTGCCGGCGAAGGCCGGGATCGACAAATGCGGCTTGGTGCTGTCGGGCGTCGGCGTATGGCGGATCTCGGTCTCGGCAAGAAGGGAGAGAACGGCAACGGCGCGAAGCGCGGGCGCCCTGGCAACCGGTGGCGGGAGCTTACCGAGTCCGGCGAGGTGCTTGCGCCGCGCGTTGATGGCGGATGTCCAGCTCATTGCGATCATAGTCATGGTTTCGTTCCTTCCGTTGAGTGGAAAGCGCTGTCGTCGATGGTGACCGACGTGGTCGCGGGATCGGGGTCTTCCTCGTCGATCCCGGCGGCGGCGTATTCGTCGTCGTCGAAGTCGTCGTCATCGCTTTCCTCGCCGTAAGTCATGTCGCATCGAACCTGGAGATCTTCGCCGGTCTCCTGAGGGTAGAGTGCGACGGTGCCGTAGCCGCCCTCGTTGTTGACCCAGTCGCCGTCGGGAATGTCCGCGACGATGCCGTCGAGACGCTCATCGAGAGTCTCGACCTGACCGAATTCGGTGATGCCGATCGAGAGCGATGGCAGCGCGTGCGTCGCGCGCCCGTCGAGGTAAACCACGCTGTCGAGCTCGCAAGTCCCCTCGTCGCCGCCGCCGCTGAGGCTGTAGACAACCTCGCTGATACCGAGCGCCTTGAGAACCGCGAGGCAGTGGGAAAGGTCGCTCATGACGATGCACTCCGGATGCGCAGCGGCGATGCGGCGTGCATGGTTATCGTGAGTTCAACGATGTCGCCGCTATCGGCGATAATCCCGGGGGGCGCCGGCCGCGCGCCACTTTGTCTGGATCGAGTCATTCTTATTTCTCCTCCTCCTTGCGGATGTCCTGGCAAAACCAACTCCCGCGCCGCCGTATGACGACGGACGGGGCAAGGGCGCGCATAGCGCGAGGCCGCGGGCCGGTCCCTTGCGGCGGACGGCGGACATGCGGCAGCCATTTCTCGTTCTTGTCTTTTCTCCGTCACTCCGCGCTTCATCCTGTTCTCCCGTTCTGGCTTGCCCTGACGCCAGACACGGCCAGCGCGTCAGCAGAGTCCGATGCCTTCGCGATGATGACGCGGCGCTTGACGTGTGATGCAGGGGTGCATGGCTCAGTCTCCGGCCTGTGCCGCGATGGCTATCGCGTCAGTGTGGGTGATGGAGGCTGCGGCGAGGCTCGCGGCCCGGAGGCGACACCAGTATCCCGGCCGATCGACGGGTTCGAAGATCGGCGTCTTGCGTCTGACAAAGCGCATGCGAAAAGCGACCTCTAGCGAGCGACAGACCGACGCCTAAGCCGCGCCCGCGCCGGCTTCAAGCGACCGGGGGATGGTGGGTCGGGGCAAGGGCGGAAGGCGTTTACTGAAGCATGATCGCCGCCGGAGCCACGCCGCAAGAAGCGCAGCAGGCCGTGGAAATGGTCTATCTCGAAGAGGAACAGCGGCTAGCCGCCGAGCAACGGGTCTCGATTGGGTACAAGGCCGAGGGGCGAAGGGCGAAGGGAAAGCCCCGCCTAGTCAGCAGCGTGGCCATGCATCACGGTAGACCAAAATCCCGCAGCTTGTGCAGCGGCAACAGATGACCGAAGCCGCAGCCCGCGCAGAAGCGCATCATGGACGACGCACGAGCCACCGCGCGGCTGCGACGAGCGATGGAGAGAAACAGGTTGTGAGGCGACTGACAGCCGAGCGCGCCGGGGCAGAGATTCCGCACAAGATCAGGAAGGGGTGCGCAGGGAGTAGACGAAATCGACGATGTTTCCATTGAGTCCCCCCAAGCTGCAATTTATCTCTGCCTGATTGGGCGTGACGGGCAGACTCCCTGTCGCCAGCAAACCGCTGGTGCCATTGATATAGACATCCTTCAATCCTGCGATCGGAGAAGTGGGCGTTGCGCGCGTGGCCAACGCCATACAGCTTTGAGGGTCAAGCGGGGTAAACTCAACCGCAAAGAGTTGCGACGACAACCCACCACCCCCAGCAGTATCGCACTTATTGGCGGCGACGGAAGGAGCGCCAATACCCGCGACCCATGCGCAAACACGCAAGGTACCGCACCCGTCGTTAGAGCCACTCAAGGGAGAAAAGGGGGAAACAGCGTAGTGGCCAGAGGCTTGGGCTCCTGGTATGCAAGCTGTAATCATATTGTTCACCAGATGGTTCGGCATGGATCCGTTACCAATCAAGTACTGCATAACCTTCACGATACCGCCCGAAATAGCAGCCGTCGCGTTATACGCGGCGCGCGTGGAATCCACGGTAAGGGAAATATCCTCAACCGCTTGTTCGACTTTGGCGGATTGCGTCGCCGAACTGGCATAAGTCCATATTCCGGAAATAATGGCGGCGGCTACGCCCAAAACTATGGCCAGCTCAATCAAAGTAAAGCCGCGCCGTTTGTGATTGCGCTGAATGATCATGATCCCCAGCAGGCCAAGAGCCAGCGCGCCGCATACCGTAGAGACGGCAAGTAAAAACAATTCAAGATTGCCGACTGCGGGCTTACCGCTCAGTTATACAGGCAATCTACACCCACTCCCATGAAGCCGCCGGCGCAGAGAGGATTGCCGTCAAACGCCTCGCAAACCCCGACTGACGACGGCAGGAATGCCGGGATGCCATACTGACCATTGCATAGGAAAACCGCGCAGTTGATGTCTTTGGCTTTAGCAGCGGTTGTGGGGTCGTTTTCGCCGTTGACACCACATTCCCCCAATCCGCCTCCCCCGCTTCCCAACAAAATCAGGTTATTATAGTTAGCGGAGCCGACCACCTGGAAGCCCACCCCATAAAGCGGCAATGCGCCGGGGACTGGTCCTGGCGGCATCGTTCCTGTCGCTCCCACTGGGCCGGGGGGGCCGGATGCTCCCGCCGCTCCCGCCGCCCCCGCTGGCCCGGTTGGCATGCTGACGCAGAAGAATCCGCCGACTCCGTCGGAGGAAAGCGCCTGAGTGGCAGGGCAGGTCGGCAGCATCACGGTGCCTAAGCCCGTTAAATCGGTTACAGAGACGCAGGAAAAGCCGCCCGCTACTTTGGTGAGCGCCTGATTAGCGGCGCATGGGGGCGTACCTTGAAGTTCGAGAACGGTGTTGGCGCTTCCCATATCGAGGTTGCCCATAGCCCCAGTAAAATTGAGGGTGTTCACGTTTGTGATTGTTGGTGCGAAGAGGGTGCTGAAAGAAGCATCGCCTGTCGAAGGGTCTATCCAGGCGGTGCCGGCGACGGATGTCGGCGGGCTGCCGAAGAAGGTTCTGCCATTGACGGGATTGATATCGATGTAGGTGTTCTGGCTCGCCCCGATGGGCATGTCCTGGCCGGCTGCGCTGCTGAGGCCGGTGGCAGGAGGAGCGGCGGCATAGGCGCTCGGACAGGCCGCCGAGAGGGAAAGCGCCAGCGCACCGGCGAGAACCCAGCGGGCGCTGGTCGAGCGCAGCGACGCTGCAGAGACTCTGATCCCAAAGTTATTCATGTGAAATTCCCTTCCGTTAAAATAACTGTCCCCCGCTAAAGATAATTCCCGAAGTCAGGGGAGTATCGCACCCAACGGGAGGAAGAGTGCGATACTTAGCCCCTGGCGTTAATACTAGCGCACTTGGGTTAATAAGCTTTTAAGACGGAAAACTATTCTATAGGAACTCAGTAAAGGGGTGATTTCGGCGGGAAATAACCTTTGCGTACAAGCGCCGGGGCGGCTTGCAGGTGGCGGGACGGGCGCACGGGGCGGGCAGGACGCCGCTTTCGGGCGAATCGTTATCCCGTTGCGACCGACACCATTTGAGGGGGAATTTCATGCCATACACACACATTCAAGCCGTGCTGAAAGCGCTCACGGTTGCCGGCATCAAGGCCAACATCTGGACAGGAGGGGCGGATTCACTTGCATGGGTATGGCCGGGACATCACGGCTTACATCACCTTCGACGACCCTTCCGCCGAGACTTGGCTTGACAGTTTGTTCGACGGTTGCGCCTTGAAGGTGTTCACCGACGCGGGCAGCGGCCAAGCGGCATCGCATCGCCGTCAAGACGTGATGCACCAGATCGGCACCGACCTACATCGCGCGGAAATCACGACCTGCGCCCCGCCCGAAAATCCCCGCGAGATAGTGCCGTTGCCGGAGGACGACGAATGACGGGGACACTGTGGAATCCGTGCCCTACCCGCAACTCCGCAATGGCTTTCTTGTGCGCGGCCACGCGGGCGCGCCACTCGGCCGCGTAACCCGGGTTGGGGATGTCTTCGATTGGCGAGAGCAGACGCATGACGCGGTCGGGACAGGCGCGTTCGCAGGGTCCCACGGTCTCGTCCATGTCCTTGTAGCCGAAGCCGTGTTTCCTGGTGTTGGAGATCAGAATGACGGCCGCCAGGACGTAGGAGTTGCCGGTCGTCTTCTCGGTGATCTTCACGGCCATGTAGACGGTGTTGGCGACGCGCGCGGCGGTCAGCACCCGGTATGTGCGGTGTTCGCCGTCGTGATTGTATTGATCGGTGAGGTAGGCGACGGGGTCGTCTACGGAATCGTGTTTGTAGAGCCAGCCCATGATGGGTCTCCTTTTGGTGAGCGTGATGCCGCGCGAAAACGCGCGCGCGGTTGCGGCGGGCCGCGCGGGGGTTGCGCCCGTCCCTCGTCACCAAGTGACAGGCGCGAATTCTTTGGAAACCGCTTGCTCAGCCGCCGTGTGACGGCGATGCGGCAGCGACGGTTCAGGCCGCCCTAGGCTGTGCCGGGCGATTCTCGTTGCCCATGCCCTCGGTGCCGGCCAGGTCCGCCTCGATCTCGGCAAGCTGGGCGAGCTTGCTCTCCAGTTCGCCCTGCAACGGGAACACCTCGCCCAGACGAAGCTCGTAGCCGGCCAGCCGTGCCTTTGCGTCCGTGACGCCGCGGCGCTGTTCTTCGATCTCCGTGTCCATCCGGTCGAGGGCATGCTCAAGCCGAGCGATGGCCCCGACCGGCGTCGTCTCGGCGTCGATGTTGATCGGCTGCGGGAAGTCCGTCCGTTCCAGCACGAGCTCCGGCTCCAGCCGCGCGTCACGACGGTCGATCCGGACGTCGCAGGTCAGGTCGAAGCCGCCGATGCGTCCGACCGTCCAGTGGCGCGCGGCACGTTCGCGAGCGGCAAGACGGATCCTGGTCAGCAGCGAAGCGCCTGCCGTCTTGCGCTGCGTGATCGTCCGTCCCTCGATCTCCATGGTGAAATGGTCGCCACGGGTCGATAGCCGCCGGGCCAGGTCGGTCGTGATCCTCGTGATCCGCTCCTCGGCATGCGCCTGGTCATATCTTGCGTCGCGAATCTGCCGCCTTATGGCGTGCTGGTCGTCCACATGCGCCGCGCGCTGGCGTTGCAGCCGGGCGATCTCGCTCTCCAGCCCCGCCTTGCGCATCAGCCGGCTGTCACCGGACGCAATCGCCTTGGCCATCGCGAACTGGTTGGCCTGGCTGCCCGCGTCCTCGAGCCGCCGAATGGCGCGATCTCCGGACAGCGCGGCCTCGATGAACCGCGCCTTGCGCTCGTTGTTCTGCCACATCGTCGCGTCCATCGAACCGAGTGTGGCGTAGGCAAAAATGTCGATCCCGTGGTGCTGGTTGCCCTGCCGATCAATGCGTCCCTCGCGCTGCTCGATCTGGCTCGGCAACCACGGCACGTCGAGATGGTGCATGGCCTTCAGCCGCTGCTGCACGTTGACGCCGGTGCCCATCGTGTCCGACGAGCCGATCAGCACCCGGATGCGTCCGGCCCGGAAATCGGCGAACAACCGCTGCTTGTCCGCCGAGCGCTTGTAGTCCTGCATGAACGCGATCTGTCCGGCGGGAACCCCGCGGGCGACGAGAAGCTGCCTGATCCAGCGATAGGCCGAGAAGCCGCGCGTCGCCTCGACGCTGATCGTGCCGAGGTCGGAGAAGATCATCTGCCCGGCGCCAGGGATCGGATACGACGTGCCGTCGGGCCGGAGGTAGTTCTGCTCTGCGGTCTCGGCCCAGATGCGATGCACGTTGTCGATCAGCTTGTTGAGCTTGTTCTCGGGTTCGTCGTCGCTTCCGTGCCAGACCAACCGCATGTCGATCGCTGCGTGCCGCCCGTCGGTGATGACGGAAAGCAGGATGTCGTCGCCCTTCTGCACCTTGCCCTTGCGGGCCTCGATCGCCGCAATCCGGCGCGCCAGGTGCTTTTGATAGTCCTTGAAGGCCGGGCTCGCCTCGGCCGTGACCAGTTGGCGCTGGCCGGTGCGGATGCATGGTAGCTTCAGTTGATCGCGCAAGTCCGTCTTCTGCACCACGTCCGCTATCGAGCGGAACATCATCATCAGGTCGGCGACGTTGATGAACGCGGCGAAGCGGGTCACTGGCTTGTAGGCGCCGCTCGGCTGCAACTCCAACTCGGTGCTGGTGTCGCCAAAGGCCGACGCCCAGGCATCGAACTCATGCACGCCGCGCTCGCGCAACGCCTCCGGCGCCTGGAACCGCAGCAGCGTGTACATCTCGCCCAGCGTGTTGGTAATCGGCGTTCCCGATGACTGGATCAACGCGCGGCCGGGCTGCCCGAGACGGCCGGGCCGTTTGCGGTCGAGGTAGCGCGCCTTCACGAACAGGTCCCAGGCCCGCTGCGAGCCGTCCGGATCGACGCCCTTCAGATTGATCTGGTTGGTGGCGAAGCTGAGCTTTCGGAATTCCTGCGCCTCATCGACGATGATCTGGTCGATGCCGATCTCCTCCAGCGTCACCATGTCGTCGCGCCGGCTCTTCAGCGCTTCCAGCCTCTCGCCCAGCTTCTCCTTCATCGCCTCAAGCCGCTTGCGGGTGACGCGATCGCCATCATCGCTGCGCAGCATGAGGTCCGCGCATGAGGCGATCTGCTCCTCGATCATCTCGCGCTCGAAGCCGGCCGGCACCGGGATGAAGCGGAAGGCCGCATGGGTGATGATCACCGCGTCCCAGTTCGCCGTCGCCGCGCGGGCGAGGAACCGGGACCGCTTCGCCTTCACGAAGTTGGTCTCGTCGGCGACCAGAATGCGGGCGGCCGGATAGAGTTGCAGGAACTCGCGCGACACCTGCGCAAGGCAATGCCCGGGCACCACCAGCATGGCCTTGCTGATCAGGCCGAGCCGCTTCTGCTCCATGATGGCGCCGGCGATGGCGTAGGATTTCCCGGCGCCGACGGTGTGAGCGATGTAGGTCGAGCCGCTTGCTACGATGCGCCAGATCACCCGCTTCTGGTGCTCGTACAGGCGGATGATGCTGCTGGCACCGGGCAGTGTCAGATGCCGCCCGTCAAACCGACGCGGCACCAGGTTGTTGAAACGGTCG
>Ga0208589_1001198_pt1 | contig 11047 bp, 8 predicted proteins | sample NGESurshal092012_2_FD_184486 | JGI IMG/M metagenome (GOLD analysis project Ga0208589, IMG submission 184486) | Arctic peat soil microbial communities from Barrow, Alaska - NGEE Surface sample F53-2 shallow-092012 (SPAdes) | ecosystem: Environmental > Terrestrial > Soil > Wetlands > Peat ... | reverse complement strand
GCCAGCCCCAGCGGCCCGAACGACCGCACGATGACCGCTGCGGACACCTTGTCGCCCCGCCGGTCCGGGGTGAGCGTGCTGGCCGCGGTGGCCTGGTCGCCCGCCGCGGCGGTGAGCGCCACCTGGCCCGGCTCCGCGTGCGCGCTCGGCGGCCAGGCGGCCCGCACCTGGGCCCGCAGCGGCCGGCGGCCCGGGTTGTGCACGGTCACCGCGGTGGGGGCGGACTCGCCCAGCAGCACCCGGGTGTCGCCGGACCGGGTGATGCGAAGCCCCCGGACGCTGGCCGCCAGCACCAGGTCAGCGGCGATCGCGGCGAGCAGTACCGCGTTGACGGCCAGCAGCGCCGGCCAGGTCCGCAGGCCCAGCACGACCAGCGCGCCGAGCAGCGCCGCCGCGGCGGCGCGGCCGGTCAGCGCCATGAGCTGGTCACCGGGGGACCGGGACGGAGGCGAGGACCGCCTCTAGCACCCCGTCCGCCGAGGCACCCTCGATCTCCGCTTCCGGCCGGAGCTGGATCCGGTGCCGCAACGTCGGCCGGGCCAGCGCCTTCACGTCATCGGGCGTGACGTAGTCGCGGCCGGCCAGCCAGGCCCAGGCCCGGCTGGTGGCCTGCAGCGCGGTGGCCCCGCGGGGGGACACGCCCAGCCGCAGCGACGGCGACTGCCGGGTGGCCCGGCACAGGTCCACGATGTAACCAGCCACGTCTGCGGCCACCCGGACCTCGCGGACCGCTGCGGACGCCGCGGCGAGCTCGGCCGGCCCGGCGACCGGCTTGATCCCGGTCGCCGCGAGGTTGGTGGGGTCGAAGCCAGCCGCGTGCCGGGCCAGGATGCCGATCTCGTCGTCCCGGCCTGGCAGCTCGACGGTGAGCTTGACCAGGAAGCGGTCCAGCTGGGCCTCCGGCAGGGGATAGGTTCCCTCGTACTCCACCGGGTTCTGGGTCGCGGCCACCAGGAATGGCTCGGGCAGCAGCCGGGGCTGGCCCTCCACCGACACCTGCCGCTCCTCCATGGCTTCGAGCAGCGCGGCCTGCGTCTTCGGCGGCGTCCGGTTGATCTCGTCGGCGAGCAGCAGGTTGGTGAACACCGGGCCCTCACGGAACTGGAACAAGGCGGTCTTCGCGTCGTACACCAGCGAGCCGGTCACGTCGCCCGGCATCAGGTCCGGGGTGAACTGGACCCGGGTGCTGCGCAGCGACAGCGAGGCCGCCAGCGAGCGCACCAGCAGGGTCTTGGCCACCCCCGGCACGCCTTCGAGCAGCACGTGACCCCGGCACAGCAGGCAGATCACGAGCCCGGTCAGCACCGGGTCCTGGCCGATGATGGCCTTGCCGACCTCGGTGCGGACCGCTTCGAGTGCGCCCCGTACGTCGGCGTCGGCGTCCAGGGCCTGGTATTCGGCGGTCACTGCGTGCGTACCTCTCCCTCGAGAGCGTCAATATCCTGCCCCAGCTGGACGAGCGCCGCATCGTCGCGGGGGGCAGGCCCGTACAGGATGGCCCGGACCGCGCCGGGTTCGCGCTCCGTCAGCGTGGCCACCGCTGCGCACACCGCACCAGCGTCGGCGCCGCCCGGCAGCGCCAGCCGGGCGGTGATCCGGTGCCGGGCCGCGTCGCGCAGCACCTCGGCCGCCCGGCCGCGGGACCGGCGGGACCGGTATAGCCGGCCGTGCCCCTCCACGGTCTCCGACGCGCGGACCACCACCGGAAGCGGCTCAGCGACCAGCGAGCCGAGCCGCCGGGAGCGCCACAGCGCCGCGAGCCCGGCTGCGACGAACAACTGGATCGTCACCAGGTAAGCCGGCCCGGGGATCTCCTGGAACAGGGACTTCTGCCCGGCGGCCGGTACCGCCGCCGGGCTGGGCACCAGCCAGACGATCCGCGGGCTGCCGCGCAGCAGGTTCAGCGCCAGGGCGGCGTTGCCGCGGCGGGCCAGCGCCGCGTTGGTCAGCGGCACGCCGGTGCCCAGCAGGGTGACCGTGCGGCCTCCGGTCAGGTAGCGGACCAGGCTGGGATGCCCGTCCACCTGGTAGCACTGCGCGGCGTCTGGGCCGGTGCCGTCTGCGCCGCTGCCGTCCGCGCTGCGGACCCGCATGAGCACCCCGCCCAGTGCCGCGTCCCCGGCCGCGGCCGCGGCGGCCAGGGCGCAGCCGGGGCGGACGGGGCGGACCTCGCCCGCGCCCGCCACTGTGACCTGCGTCGCCGTCTGAGCTCCGGGAGCCCCGGCGGCCTGCGCATTCAGCGCGGCCAGCATGGCGCTGTCCGGCTCTACCGCCAGCACGTCGCCGGGCAGCCGGGCCAGCTCGCTAAGTTGCCTGCGGCTGAGCAGGTAGGGGCTGGTGATGACGAGGGCCGGGGACTGGCCCGGACGCACCGGGTGGCCCGCACCAGGGTTTGCGGCCCGGCCCGCCGCGAGGGCCGCGGCCACGGTAGCCGCCCGGATCACCGGCTGCCCGCGCTGGGCCAGGAGGGCGGCCAGCGCCCGGGTGCCCTGCGGTCCCGGGTTGCCGGGATCGAGGTAGCCGTCGGTCGGCGGCGACGGTGTCAGCAGCGCGGTGACGATCCCGCCCAGCACCACCAGGGCCAGCACGGCGAGCGGCGCCCGCCAGCGGCGCAGCGCGGCCTGCGGCGGGCGCGCCGCTGGGCCGGCGGTCCCGCGCGCACCCGGGCTGGCGGTGCTGGCCGCACCCGGGCTGGCGGTGCTGGACGCGGCCGGCCCAGGGCCGGTCAGCACCGGCACCGGTCCGGTCATTTCGCTCCGCCCGCGTTCATCCCGGGGGCACCGGGAGCGCCCACGCCCACGGCCGCGCCGCTGCCCGCCCCGGCGAGGCTGGCGCCGGGCTTCGGGATGGCCGCGCTGATCCGGGTATCCAGCTCGCGGACCAGCGCGTAGCCGTCCCGGGTGCCGGTCCGCCCGCCATAGCAGATGTCATCGAACAGGAGGGCCGCGCCGCGCAGCGCCTCCGCCTCGGCGGGCAGGGCCATCGCGGCCTCGTCAGCCATCTCGTTCGCGGTGCGCCCGGCCCGCGGGGCGAGCACCGCCCGCTCGTCGAGTTCCCGTGCGATCGCCCGGACACCTTCCAGGGTGGCCCCGGCGTAGTCACCCGCGGCGGCCAGGCGGCCGGCCTGCAGCCGGTGATCGGCCGCGGTGCGCATGCCGGAGCCGGCCATCAGCTGGCCCGCCGCCCGGCGGGACCGGGCCAGCGGGCCGGTCCGGGTGAGCACCACCGTGATCAGCGCGGCCAGCAGGGCGGCCAGCGCGACCGCCGCCCACCAGCCGCCCGGGAACGCCCGGCCCGCCTGGGACAGGTCGCTCAGCAGGTCGGCGATCCCGTTCAGGATCCGCTGGATGAGCGGCTCATGCGGGTGGTAGATGGCCTTGGACAGCTCGGCGCGGGCCAGCCGCTGCCCGGCCGCGCGGCCGGTCAGGGAGCCGATTGGCCCCCCGGAGGTCACCACGGCGGCGGGGCACCCGCGGCTGACGGAGGTGTGCCCGGGGCCGCAGCCGGGCCGGCCGACGGGGGCCGCCACACGGTGGCAAAGTCGTCCCCAAATGGTCCGCTGCCAGGCGGCCCGCTACCCGGCTGGCCAGTTCCGGGCTGGCCAGTCCCGGACGCGGTCCGCAAGGCCAGGTCCAGACCTTCCTTGCGCATCCGCATGTCCACGTAGAGCAGCACTGTCACCCCGGCGGTGATCGGGCGGGTCACGGTGCCCGCCGCGATCGTGCCGATCACGATGATCACGGTGCGGCCGATGCCGCTTCCCGCCACCGCGCCGAGGACGGTGAACGGGAGCTGCAGGATGCCGCCCGCGATGGCCACGATGATCACGGCCAGCAGCGTGATGCCGAACACCCGCCAGAAACTCCGGGTGACCAGCCGCCAGGACCGCGCCAGGGCCTGAGTTGGGCTTGCGTTCTCCAGCACCACGACGGGCGTCACCAGGCTGAGCATGGTCGAGAACCAGATGCTGAGGACCAGGGCCACGAGCCCGAGCACGACGAGGATCGCGTACACCCCCGCAGGCGCGCCGGCCAGGGCGGCGACGCCCACGATGAGACCGAAGATCAGCAGCGGCCCGAGGCCGGCCAGCAGCCCCAGCAGCGTGGCCAGCAGCAGGCTGGGCAGCCGCGGGCGGGTGACCCGCCAGGCGTCTGCGGCGCTGATCTGCTGCCCGCCGACGCCCCGGGCGATGATGGGGGCGAGCAACCCGGCCAGGACGGCCTGGACGATGTAGGTCAGCAGCACGGTCAGCCCGAACGCGGGCAGCGCCACCGCGACGATCCGGCCCACCAGGTGGGTGGCCTGGGCCGTGGTCAGCTGCTGGCCCGGGCTGGGCAGGTTGAGACTGGCCGCGCTGAGCAGGGTCTGGGTGATCGTGGCGGAGATGATCGCCGAGATCGTCATGACGACGGCGGCGAGGCCCAGGATGGCCTTGGGGTTGCGGCGGATGGAAGCGAAGGCCCCGTCCAGGATCTCGCCGACGCCTAGCGGCCGGAGCGGGATCACGCCGGGCTTGGGTGCCGCCTCGCCGTACCGCGCCCACTGGCCGGGGGGTGGCTGGCCGTACCCCTGCTGGCTGTAACCCTGCTGGCTGTACCCCTGCTGGCCGTAGCCAGGCTGCCCGTGCCCCGGTTGGCCGGAGCCCTGCTGCCCGTAACCGGGTTGCCCGTACCCCTGCTCGCCGTACCCCTGCTGGCTGGTCCCTGGCTGGCTCCATCCCGGCCAGGCGGGCGGATCCGGCTGGCCACTTCCGGGCTGGCCAGCGGGCGCTTCCCCCGCTGGGGGACTGCCCGGGCCGTACCCGCCGCCGGGCGGGAACCATGGCTGGGGCCGCTGGGCCTGCCCGTCCCCTAGCCCGTCCGACGGCGGACTGTCTGTCATGGTTCTCCTTCGCGGCACGCGGCCGCAGAACTGCTCGCCAGTAGCCGGGCTTGCCCCCACGTCCCCGCTGGCGCCCATACTCGCACGAAGCCGGGGCGTCATGAAGTCCCGCCCGCGGAACAGGGCGGGCTGGTTCGCGGCCCGGACGCCCCGGCGCCCGCCGCGTCGACCCGGCCCGGGCCGGGGGCAGACTCAGATCATGAGCGTGCCCACGTTGCAATGGCTCGGCCCGCCTCGCGGCCCGGCTGTCGCCCTGCTCGACCAGACCCGGCTGCCCGCCGAGGAGACGGTCGTTATCTGCGAAACCGTCCCGGAGCTGGTGGATGCCATCCGGCGCCTGGTGATCCGCGGCGCGCCGGCGCTCGGCGTCGCGGGTGCGTTCGGCGTGGCGCTGGCCGCCTGCCGGGGGGATGACGTAGCCGCCGCGGCCCGGGTGCTTTGCGAGGCCCGGCCGACCGCGGTGAACCTGGCCTGGGGCACCCGCCGCGCGCTGGCCGCCTATCAGGCGGCGCTCGGCGCCACGCCGGGACCAAACAACAACCACAATCCGCAACGGCTGGCCCCGGGTGCTGCGCTGGACGAGGCGCGGGCCATCGCGGCTGAGGACGCCGCCGCCAGCGCGGCGATGGCGCGCTACGGTCTCAGCCTCATACCGGAAGGCGCCCGGGTACTCACGCACTGCAACACGGGGGCCCTGGTGTCCGCGGGCGGCGGGACGGCGTTCGCGGTGATCCTGGCCGCGCACAGGGCCGGGCGGCTGGCCCGGCTCTGGGTGGATGAGACGCGTCCCCTGCTGCAGGGAGCCCGGCTCACCGCCTATGAAGCGCAGCGGGCGGGCATCGACTACGCGGTGCTGGCAGACTCCGCCGCGGCGGGGCTGATGGCCAGCGGCGCGGTGGATGTGGTGCTCACCGGGGCAGACCGGATCGCCGCGGACGGCAGCGTGGCCAACAAGGTCGGCACCTACAGTCTCGCAGTGCTCGCCCAGTACCACGGCGTCCCGCTGCTAGTGGTGGCACCGGTGTCCACGATCGACTTCGGCACGGCTACAGGCAGTGACATCGTCGTCGAGCATCGCGCGGCCGCGGAGGTAACTACCCTGAGCGGGCAGGTAATCGCGCCCGAGGGCAGCGCAGCGTATAACCCGGCGTTCGACGTCACGCCTCCGCCCCTAGTCAGCGCACTAGTAACAGAGCGCGGTGTTACGCGACCCGTCACTGCGGGTAACCTACGTCTACTACGCACTCGCCCGCCTCAGCGGAAGAGTGCCCTCACCGATGTTTCCATGGAACTATGAGGCTCATGAAAGGTCGTGTCCTCGTCGTCGATGACGACGCTGCCCTGTCCGAGATGCTCGGCATCATGCTCCGTGGCGAGGGTTTTGAGCCCACGTTCGTCTCGGACGGGGACAAGGCGCTGGAGGTGTTCCGGGACAGTCATCCCGACCTCGTGCTGCTCGACCTGATGCTGCCGGGTATCGATGGGATCGACGTCTGCCGGCAGATCCGCACTGAATCTGGTGTGCCTATCGTCATGCTCACCGCCAAGAGCGACACTGTCGACGTGGTCCTGGGACTTGAATCCGGCGCGGATGACTACATCGTCAAGCCGTTCAAATCGAAGGAGCTGATCGCGCGCGTCCGGGCCAGGCTGCGCCGCACCGACGACCCGGCGCCCGAGATGCTGCAGATCGTGGACGTCGAGATCGACGTGGCCGGGCACTCGGTCAAGCGCAATGGGCGGCCGGTCAGCCTGACCCCGCTGGAGTTCGACCTGCTGGTGGCGCTAGCCCGCAAGCCCCGCCAGGTGTTCACCCGCGAGGTCCTGCTGGAGCAGGTCTGGGGTTACCGGCACGCGGCGGACACCCGGCTGGTCAACGTGCACGTGCAGCGGCTCCGGGCCAAGATCGAGAAGGATCCGGAGCATCCGGAGATCGTGGTGACCGTACGCGGCGTGGGTTACAAGGCAGGACCGGCCTGATCAAGGAGCCGGCCCCGGCCCGGCCAGCCGCAGGCCGGCCGCGCCGGGCAATGTCCCGATCAGCGTGAAGAAGGGCGATGGAGGGGGCAGCGAGCAGCAGCGAGGCGGGGCGCGGGCCGCGCGCCACCCTGCCGGGAGGCGCGGCCGCTGACCCTGCGGCCGCGCTCCCCGGCCTGGGCCTCGGCCGCCCGGCCGCTGGCTCGCGGATCGCGCTGCTGGTCCGGCGGGCCGGCCGCCGCCTGCCACCTCAGGTGCGCCGTGCCCTGCGCACACTCGACCGCCGGGCCCGGATGGTCGCGGGGCGGATGCGCCGCCGCTGGCACCGTTCACTCCAGCTGCGCGTGGTCGCCACCACCCTGGTGATCTGCGTGGTGGTCGTCACCGTGCTCGGGTTCTTCCTGGTCCAGCAGATCGAGAGCGGGCTGCTGAACAGCGCGCGGACCTCTGGAGCGCATCAGCTCGCCAACGGGCTGGCCGTGGCCAAGGACGAGCGCGGCCTGCAAGGCTCGGCCGGGGACCGGGACAACTCCCTGGTCTCGCTGGCCTCGACGCTGCAAGGGCTGAGCGGGCCTGGTGACAACTTTGATGTGGTGATCCTGGCCCAGCCGTCCGGGGATTCCGCGTTCGGCGGCACCTACGGCAACCAGAACGTCAATTACCTGAGTGTCCCGGGCACGCTGACCCGCCAGGTCACCCAGGAACAACAGCAGGGCCGGACGGACGAGCTCTGGTCCACCCCGACTCTCATGCGGTACCGGAACGGCCGATCGCCGGCTCCCGGGCTGGCGATCGGCGGCGTGATCAACGGGCAGTACCAGCTCTACTACCTGTTCCCGCTGGATCAGCAGCAGGCCACGCTGAGCCTGGTGCAGCACGTCATGCTGTTCGGTGGCCTGGCCCTGGTCGCGCTGCTGGTCGGCATCGTCTCTCTGGTCACGCGCTGGGTGGTGGTCCCGATCCGGGAGGCGGCCGGGGCGGCCAGGCGGCTGTCCGACGGCCAGCTCGACGAGCGGATGCCGGTCCGGGGCACCGACGACCTGGCCGCGCTGGCCCGGTCGTTCAATGACATGGGGGCGAGCCTCCAGGAGAAGCTGCACGAGCTGGAAGAGCTGTCACAGGTGCAGCGGCAGTTCGTCTCCGACGTATCGCACGAACTGCGCACCCCGCTCACCACGATCAGGATCGCGGCGGACGTGCTGTTCGCCGCCCGTGAGCAGCTGATGCCCGCCGCGGCCCGGTCCGCGGAGCTGCTGGAAGGCCAGCTGGAACGCTTCGAGTCGCTGCTCGGTGACCTGCTCGAGATCAGCCGCTACGACGCGAACGCGGCGACGCTGGACGCGGAATCCGCCGACGTGTGCGACCTGGTCCGGCGCGCTGCGGCGGACGCCGAGCAGCTCGCCGCCCGGCGGGGGACCCGGATCGATTTCCGCCTCCCGCCCGAGCCTTGCGTCGCCGAAGTGGACCGGCGCCGGGTCGAGCGGATCCTCCGCAACCTGCTGGACAACGCGGTTGAGCACGGCGAGGGCCGGGACGTGGTGGTCACCGTGGCGGGTGACCGGGACGCGGTGGCGGTGGCGGTCCGAGACCATGGTGTGGGTTTCGGGCCCGCTGAAGCGCAGATGGTGTTCGACCGGTTCTGGCGGGCGGACCCAGCGCGGGCCCGCACCACCGGCGGCACCGGGCTGGGCCTGGCCATCTCACTCGAGGACGCCCGGCTGCACAACGGCTGGCTGCAGGCCTGGGGCGAGCCCGGGAGAGGCTCGGTCTTCCGGCTGACCGTGCCCCGGGCCGGCGGGCAGGAGCTGGTCGGCTCGCCGCTGCCGCTCGGGCCGGACGAGGCGGAGCCAGGCCCGGAACTCATCCATGCGCCACTGACCCTGCGGGTGAGCCCGGCCCGGCCAGGCCAGGAGCTAGCCGGCACCGGGCTCCCCGGCACCGGATTCAGCGCCGGGTACGCCGGAATCCAGCCCGCGGGGAGCCGGCGGGCAGGGACCGATCCCGAAGACCGGGGTAGCGCTGGCGCGGGCAGTGGCTAAGGCAGCGCCGCAGCTCCGCTGGGTCACGGCCGCCATCGCGGCCCTGGTCTTCGCGGCGGGCTGCGGGGACGTGCCAACCAGCGGCCTGCTCCAGCACACCGCGCTGCCCGGCACCGGCGGCCAGCAAGGCACGGTCTGCTGCGGGGTGATCGTGAGCCCGCCTGCCTCCGGCTCGAGCCCGTCGGAGATAGTCGAGAACTTCCTGCTGGCCGGCACCGACTTTGGCGACCACCACGCGATCGCCCGCCAGTACCTGACCAGGGCGGCCAATCGGTCCTGGCAGCCGGGTCCCGGGCCTGCGGTCACCGTGATCGCCAGGCCGCCCACGGTCTCGTCCACCCACCGGCCATTCGGGTCGCAGGACACCGCGGTGGTCGAGATCAGCGCGCAGGAGCTAGGCAAGCTCAGCACCAGCGGCCAGTACACCCCGGCGGCACACGGCCAGGCCCAGCTGAACCAGGAGTTCACCCTGCAGCAGGTGCACCATCAGTGGCGGATCGCCACGCTGCCCTCGGGCGGGGTCAACCAGCCGTCCAGTGAGCTTTTGCTGACCAAGGACCTGTTCCGCCTGGCTTACCAGCCGCGCAACCTGTACTACTTCGACCCCGCCGGTAAGGGCAGGGACCTGGTGCCCGACCCGGTCTTCGTGCCCATCGATTCGTCGGATCCGGCCGCCGAGCTGGTCCGGGCCCTGCTGGTCAGCCCGCAGCAATGGCTGGCGGGGGCGGTGCTGTCGGCGTTCCCGCCCGCGGCCGAGCCGTCGCGCCCGGTCCAGATCCTGCCGGGGAGCAAGACGGCGGTGGTCGCCCTGACCCTGCCCAAGTCCGCGACTGGCCCGACCTCGCTGGCCCAGATGGCGTCGCAGCTGGTCTGGACCCTGACCAGTTCGCCGTACGGATCCGCATCCATCCAGGCGGTAAAGCTGGTGGTCAACGGTCACGTGTGGACCCCGCCCGGTGTCAGCAGCGCGGTGCTGAGCCGCAATAACTACCCACAGCCCGCGCTCGAGCCGCCGCGAAAGGAGAACCTGTACTTCCTCGGCAGTAACGGTGCGGCGCGGGTGCTCGGCCCGCAGGACAGCAACCATGCGGTGCCCGGCCAGGCGGGAACCGGCCAGGTCCCGCTGACCAGCATCGCTGTCTCACCGGATCAGCAGTACCTGGCGGGCATCGGCGGGCCGGCCGGCGCGGCGACGCTCTACACCAGTTCCCTGTCCGCCGCGGCGAAGCCGCACGCCAGCGCGTCCGCGCGGGCGCTGCACGTCCGGATGAGCGGTGCCTCGATCACGTCGGTGAGCTGGGATCGCAACGATGACCTGTGGGTCGCGGGCTCCTCCGGTGGCCAGGCCCGGGTGTGGCTGCTGGACGCGTCCAAAGGCAAGCCGGTCAGCGTGGGCCTGCCGGCGGGCCTCCGGGACGTGACCGCGCTGCGTGTCGCGCCGGACGGCGTGCGCGTGGCCATGATCGCCAAGGTCAGCGCCCACGCGAGCGGCGGCAACGGCCCGGGGACGGAGGTACTTCTGGGAGCCGTCGTGCGGACGCCTGACCAGCTATCTGGCCAGGTGATGCTGTCCATTGCCGGGCCGATCGGCGCGGACCTCCTCCGGCCCAGCGCGCTGAGCTGGTACGACGCGGATCACCTGCTGGTCGTGAACCAGGCACCTCCCGGACCTCAGCTCGAGGAGGTGCCGGTCGACGGGGACCGGTCGTCCTATCAGGGCCCCGAGCCGGACATGGCCTCGATCGCCGCGGCGGGTCCGCTGAACAGCCTGTTCGTGGGCCTGCAGACCGGGTACCTGGCCAAGTCCGTCGGGCTAGGTGAGCTGTGGAACCAGTTCACGGCCGGTCACGCGGTCACCTACCCAGGCTGACCATATTCCCGTCGCCGGCCGTGCCGAGATCAGCGGCATGGCGAAATTCGCCCCGCCGCGACCTTGCTCCCGATGCGGCATCCGCCCAGGTACTGGGCGTGTCGAAGTAGACACCGCCGACTCCTGACATCTGGGCCCGGGCAGGCTAGCGTCGTTCTATGGCACCCGCCCGGGTCCGTGGTTGCGCTGTGCAGGGTTTCCCGCTCGCTGCGGGGAGCCCGGCTTGGCAAGCCGATGCCAGCCGCAGGCGAAACGGCCCACGTAAGGCGACTTGTCGTCG
>Ga0208589_1001197_pt1 | contig 11053 bp, 13 predicted proteins | sample NGESurshal092012_2_FD_184486 | JGI IMG/M metagenome (GOLD analysis project Ga0208589, IMG submission 184486) | Arctic peat soil microbial communities from Barrow, Alaska - NGEE Surface sample F53-2 shallow-092012 (SPAdes) | ecosystem: Environmental > Terrestrial > Soil > Wetlands > Peat ... | reverse complement strand
GCCATCGCCAGGGAGGCGAGCTGCTCGCGCACCGCGAGCTCGAGGCGCGGGGCATGCAGCTCGCGCGCCTTGCGCAGAAAGCGCGCGCGACGGCGCACGCGCCCACGCGAGCCGAAGCCGGGCGGCGTCGGCGAGCTGGCGGCGTCGAGCGGGCGGCTGTCGTCCTGCGGCTGCGCGGGCGCTGCTGCGGGAGTCGTGGCAGATGGCTGATCCACGGCTACCTCATGCTACCCAGCGCGTCCCCGGGCTGTGCGCCATGCGTCGGCGACGCGTTCGGCCATGCGGACTGTGGAGTAGCGCTCGGCGCTGCTGCGCCCGGCGACATGCGCGTCGCGGTCGAACAGATGCGGCGCGAGCGCGGCGCGCCAGCGCGCGAGCTCGAAAGGGGCGCACAGCGTGCCGGCGATACCGGCGAGCGCGTCCTCGTGGATGCCGACGGGCGTCGCGAGCACGGGCACGTCGCAGGCGAGCGCCTCGAGCACAGCAAGCCCGAAGCCCTCGCGCGCGGAAGGCACGAGCACGGCGTTGGCGGCGTTGACGAGCAGCGGCACGCGCGCGGGCTCGACACCGCCGAGCGAGAGCAGCTCGACACCGGCGTCGTCGGCGAGTTCGCGCGCGAGCTCGTAGCGCTTCTCGGGGCGGCTCGGATCGGCAGGGAACAGCAGGTACGGCTGCTCCGCATCTAGCCCGAGCTGCTCGCGGGCGTGCGCGCGAGAGAGCGGCACGAAGCGCTCGATGTCGACGCCACACGGCAGCACGTGAGCGCGCGCCGCCGCGCGCCGCGGCAGCTCGGCGGCGAGCGACGCGGAGACGGTCGCGAGCAGGTCGATCTTTCCCAGCGCGGCAAGCGTCAACAGGCGCGTGCGCGGGCGGCGCACGTCGGTGCCGTGCAACGTCAGCGCGCGTGTGTCGGCGGGGACGGCGAGCGCCGGCCAGGCGGTCAGGCCGAAGTGCGCGTGGACGACGTCGAAGCGATCGCCGGCGAAGTGGCGGCGCAGATCGCGTGCGGCGCCGGCCAGCGCGGCGGCGCCTGGAGCGAACTCGTACAGCTCGACCTCGAGCGGGTCCGACGCGCGGTCGCCCGTACCGTGCTGTCCCAACGCGCGCAGCGCGGCGACCTGGTCGCGCACGAAGCTGCCGCGCTCGGGGTGCGCTGCGTCGGGTCGCATGTTCGAGACGACGAGCGCACGCACGGGACCCGACGGTAGCGTTTGGAATGATGGTTCGCGTGGAAGGCCGCTCAGCGAGCTCGTCGGACCCGCGTGCACGGCCGATCGCCGTGTTCGACTCGGGCGTCGGCGGCTTGACGGTGCTGCACGAGCTGCTCGTGCAGCTGCCGCACGAGGACTTCCTCTATCTAGGTGACACGGCGCGCTTCCCGTACGGCGAGCGAACGCCCGAGGAGCTCGCGCAGTTCTCCGCGGAGATCGCCGAGGAGCTGCTGCACCGCCACGCGAAGCTGCTCGTCGTCGCGTGCAACTCGGCGACGGCTGCGGCCATGCCGAGCCTGCGCCGGCGGATGCTCGAGACGACGCTCGGCGTCGACGTGCTCGGCGTCGTACGACCGGAGGCGACGCAAGCCGTCGCGGCGACGCGCACGGGGCGGATCGGGCTGCTCGCGACGCCGACGACGGTCGCGAGCCACGCATACGACGAGGCCGTCGCGGCGATCGATCCGCACGTGACGCTGTACGCAGTCCCGTGCCCGGGGCTCGCGGCGATCATCCAGGCCGGACGGCAGTTCGACGAGCAGGCCGTTCAGACGGTGCGCGAGGCGTGCGCGCCGCTGCGCGAGGCCGATGTCGACACGGTGATCCTCGGCTGCACGCACTACCCGCTGATCAGCCCGATGCTGCAGCGGATGCTCGGCCCGCAGGTGACGCTCGTCAGCTCCGGCGCGGCGCTCGCGCGCCAGGTCGAGCACGCTCTGAGCACGCGCAAGCTCGGCAACCCGGGCGAGGGCGAGGGCGACTATCGCTTCCTCTGCACGGGCGACGTCGAGGCGTTCGAGGAGCTCGGCACGCGCTTCTTGCAGATGCCGCTCGGCGAGGTCGAGCACGTCGAGCTCGCGGCCGTCGAGGTCGCGGCATGAGCGAGCAGGCAGCCAAGCCGCGCAGCTACGGGCGCTCCGCGGGTGAGCTGCGCCCGATCGAGATCGAGCCGAACTTCATGCGCACGGCGACCGGCTCGGCGCTGATCTCGGCGGGGGAGACGCGCGTGATCTGCACGGCCTCGGCGGAGGAGAGCGTGCCGCGCTGGATGTCGGGTCGTGGCACGGGCTGGGTCACGTCCGAGTACGGCATGCTGCCGGCGTCGACGGGCCAGCGCAAGCAGCGCGATGCGACGCGCGGGCGCCAGGACGGGCGTACGGTCGAGATCCAGCGGCTGATCGGCCGCTCGCTGCGCGGCGTCGTCGACTTCAAGGCGCTCGGCGAACGCACGATCTACCTCGACTGCGACGTCTTGCAGGCCGACGGCGGCACGCGCTGTGCGTCGATCACAGGCGCGTACGTCGCGCTGGCGCTGGCGTGCGCGGCGCTGAAGGGCAAGGGCAAGCTCGCGCGCTCGCCGCTGACGGGCTCGGTCGCGGCCGTCTCGTGCGGGATGGTCGCCGGGCGCGCGCTGCTCGACCTCGACTACTCGGAGGACTCGACTGCGGAGGTCGACGCGAACGTCGTGATGACGGGCGACGGCGGCCTCATCGAGGTCCAGGCGACGGCCGAGCGCACACCGCTCTCGCGTGCGCATCTCGACGAGCTGCTGGCGCTTGCGGAGGCGGGCATCGAGCAGCTGCGCGGCGCGCAGGAGATCGCGATCGCGATGGCGACTGCCGGTGCGAGCGGGATCGACGCGGCTTGAAGCAGGGTCGCGTGACGTGAAGCTGATCCTCGCGACGCACAACGAGCACAAGCGGCGCGAGTTCGCGCGGCTGCTCGCAGAGCCCGGCGGTGGATCGCAGTGGCAGCTCGAGACGCTGCCCGACGACGTGACGCTGCCGCCGGAGGACGGCGAGACGTTCGCCGAGAACGCGCTCGGCAAGGCGCGCGCCGCGGCGACGGCAACCGGACAGACGAGCATTGCGGATGACTCAGGCATTGCAGCCGCCGCGCTCGGCGGCGCTCCGGGCGTGCGGTCCGCGCGCTACGCCGGAGAGGATTCATCAGATAAAGAAAATCTGGACAAGCTGCTGCGCGAGGCGCCCGCCGGAAGCGCACTCGAGTACATCTGCGCGATCGCATATGTCGACCCGGTCGTCGGCGCCGAGCGGCTGTTCGAGGGACGTTGCGCCGGTCGCATGGCGCCTGAGCCACGTGGCGAGCACGGCTTCGGCTATGACCCGGCGTTCGTCCCCGACGACGAGCCGGGCGAGCAGACGATGGCCGAGCTGAGCGACGCGCAGAAGGATGCGATCAGCCATCGCGGACGCGCCGCGCGCGCGCTGCTTGCGTGGTTGACGGACCCGGCAGGCGCTACAGCAGGTTGATCGCCGCGGCGATCGCGACGGCGAGCCCGAGCCCGGCATAGCCTTCGTAGCCGCCAAGCAGCAGGAACAGGCCGGTGAGCAGCGCCACGAAGACCGTCACGAGCCAGGCGATTCGAGTGACGCTCATCGGGGCATTGTGGCTGATGCCCCGGCTACAGGGCGCAAAACAGTCGCTCGACGCGCATCGAATGCAGCCGGCACAGGCCTTGGCGCCCGTCCGCGCATGGTGTTAGCGTCGATTATTCGGTTGCACGAACGAGGAGGAAGCAAGTGACGAAGGCCGAGCTGGTCGACCAGGTCGCAGATCGCGCCGATCTGACCAAGCAGGATGCTGGACGCGCAGTAGACGCCGTGCTTGCCACCGTCGAGGATGCGTTGCGCCGTGGCAGCGAGGTCACAGTGGCGGGATTCGGCAAGTTCCACGTCAGCGATCGCGGTGCGCGGATGGGGGTAAACCCGCGTACGGGTGAGCGCATCCAGATCGCGGCCAGTCGCGTGCCGCGCTTCACGGCCGGCAGCGGCCTGAAGAGCGCGGTGAAGGGCCGCTGAGCCAGACGCCGCATTTCGCAGATGCACTGACCGCGCGGGTGGCCGAGCGCGAGTCGCAGATCGTGCTCGGCCTCGACCCCGATCCGGGCGCGCTGTGGCCCGACACCGAGACCGACGCCGACGGCAGCGCAGCGGAGCGCGCCGGGCGGGCTGTGCTCCGCCACTGCACGGCCGTGATCGACGCGACGGCGACTGCGTGCATCGCCGTGAAGCTTCAGCTCGCGCGCTTCGAGCTGCTCGGCGCGCCCGGCTGGGAAGCACTGCACGCGGTCGCCGCGCATGCGCGCGAGCGAGGCCTGCTCGTGATCGCTGACGGCAAGCGCGGCGACATCGATGTCAGTGCACGCGCCTATGCGGCGGGCTTGTTCGCGGGAGCCGACACGCCGTTCGGCAGGGTCGACGGCCTCGGCGCGGATCTCGTCACGGTCAACCCGCTGATGGGCGTTGACGCGCTCGAGCCGTTCGTTGTGGCTGCGCGCGAGAGTGGGGCCGGCGTGCTCGTGCTCGTACGCACGTCGAACCCGGGCGCGGCCGACCTCGAGGACGTGCGCGTCGACGGCGGCGGCGCCGTGTGGGAGCGAATCGCGGCGATCGTCGCGCTGCTCGGCGCCGACGGCGTCGGCGAGTCGGGCCTCAGCGACGTCGGCGCGGTCGTCGGCGCGACGCAGCCTGCGCACCTCGCGCGCGCTCGCGAGCTGATGGGCAGCGCCGTCTTCCTGCTACCCGGCGTCGGCGCGCAGGGCGGCCGCGTCGAGGACCTCGCACCGGCCTTCGCGCCGGGTCGAGCCGGCGGCCTGATCACTGCTTCGCGCAGCATCGTCGGCGCTTATCTGAAAGGCGACAGCGCGGCTGCGGAGGCGCAGCCGGCAGCGGCCGCGCTCGCCGAGGCGGAGCGGTTGCGTGCAGCTGCGTGGGCGCTTTCCGCGCAAGCGCGGTCAAGCGTCAGCAGGGCGCCTTCAGTCCGCTAGCCTTCGTGTGCGGTCGGGGGCAATGCGGCCGTCCGGCAGGTGCAAGGAAGGTGGTGAGGAGCCAAGATGATCATCACGGTCACGCTCAACGCGGCGATTGATAAGTCGCTCTCGGTACCGAACTTCCGCCTCGGCAGACGTCATCGGACCGTCGAGCAGCGCACGATGGCGGGCGGCAAGGGCGTCAACATCGCGCGCACGCTGAAGATGCTTGGTCAGCCGGTGATCGCGACGGGCTTCGCCGGTGGCGCGACGGGCACGCACATCGTCGAGCAGTTGACCGAAGAGTCGATCCTCAACGACTTCGTGCGGATCCGCGAGGAGTCGCGCACGAACACATCTGTGCTCGACCCGACGACCGGTCAGCAGACGGAGATCAACGAACGTGGCCCGGCCGTCTCCGAGCGAGAGGTCGAGCTGTTCCGCGACAAGCTGCTCTACCTAGCGCGCGGCGCGGCGATCGTCGTCTTCGCCGGATCGCTGCCGCGTGGCGTCGAGCCGGACCTCTACGCGAGCCTGATCGGCGACCTGCAGCGACTCGACGTGACGACCGTGATCGACACCGACGGCGAGCCGCTGCGCCAGGCGGCGCGCGCCGAGCCGGACCTCGTCTCGCCGAACGTCTTCGAGGCGGAGGAACTCGTCGGGCACGAGTTCGCCGGCGAGGACGAGCGCCTTCAGGTCGTGCGCGAGATCGCCGCGATGGGCCCGCGCGAGGTGATCATGACGCTGCCCGACGGCTGTTTCGCACAGCTGATCGTCGACGGCCAGCCGCACACCAAACGTGCGCGCATCGAGCAGCGCGAGCCGATCGCGCGCCGTGGCTCCGGCGACGCATTCCTCGCCGGCTACATCGCCGCGCGCTACGAGGGCCGCCCATCCGATAACTGCCTGCGACTCGGAGTCGCCTGCGGAGCCGAGTCGACTGGGCGCCTCGAAGCAGGCCTGATCGACCCGCGCGAGGCACGACGGCTGATGGGCGATGTCGAGCTCTCCGCCGTCGAGCTGCCGGCGCAGGTCGGCTAAGGCTTATCCCGTCCGGCGCGGACCGCGGCGACGATCGTCGCGATGCTGACGACACCTGGACGCGACTGCGCACGCTTGAGAACTTCGGCGACGGTCATTGCTGAAAGCCTAATATATGGCGCGCGCGGACTCAACCGCCGGCGACGTCTCGCCTGAGGAACACGAGGTACCCGGCTCCGAGCGATGGCACGGCATACAGCGCGCAGACCCACAGCGAGTGCAGGATCGGCCCCCAGTCGGTCGGCGTACGCAGAAGACCGTGCCAGGCCTCGAACTGTTCGGTCAGCAGATAGGGGCGGACGCCTTCGAGCCCGGGGATCTGCGCGACGATGAACAGCAGGATCACGACGCCGATGCTGCCGACGACCGACGCGGCGCTGTTGCGCGTCGTCGTCGAGAGCAGCACGGCGATACTCGCGACGGTGAGCAGCGGGATCAGGTAGACGGCGTTCGCCGCGAATACGAGCAGCAGGCCCTTCGGCGCCGAGACGACGGTGCCCGAGAACGTCGTGATGCTGTTGAAGCCCCACGCGGCGACGCCCGCCGCAGTGGCGACCGCGGCCGAGAGGAATACGGCGAGCGTCGCGTAGAGCATCGCCGCGAGCGCCTTCGCGGTGAACACCTGCCCGCGGTCGACAGAGCGCGTGAGGATCGTCTTCAGCGTGCCGTTGCCGTCCTCGTTGGCGACGATGTCGCCTGCGACGAGCGACGCGATCAGCGGCAGCATGAAGACCGACAAGAAGTGCAGCATCAGCACCGGCGTCGCGAGCCCCGACTGCGTGATCTGCGAGGTGAAGATGCTGTCGCTGCCGTGCCCATGGTCGTGTGGTTCGCGCAGGCTCTGCACGATCACGAAGATCAGCGGCAGCACGACGGCGAGCCCGAACCCGAGGAACGTGCGCTTCTGTGAGATCAGCTTGCGCAGCTCCCAGCGCCAGACCGTCAGCGTGCTCGGCCGGCGCGCGCCGGCCGCGGGCGCGGCGAGCAGCGGCGGCGATGCGCTCGCGGCGCTCATCCGACAGGCACCACGCCGGAGGTGGTCGCGCTCGATGCCGCGCCGGCGCTGCTCTCTGCGGCGCCATTGCCCGACCCACCTTCGCCGCCCTCGGTGAGGCGGAAGAAGAGGTCCTCGAGCGTCGCGAGCTCGGGTGTCAGCGCGAGGATCGCGATGCGCTCGCGCGCGAGCGCAAGCGATAGCTCGCCGACGGCGCGTTCGTCGGCCTGGAAGCCGAGGCCGTGCTCGCCGATGCTCGCGTGCTCGATGCTCGGCGCCTTGCGCACGACCTCGAGCGCACGCGCGTCGTCGCTCGTGCGCAGCCGGTAACCGGCGCCACCTTGGCGGCGCAGATCGGCGAGCGCACCCTCGTAGACAACGCGCCCGCTGTCGACGATCGCGACGCGATCGCAGAGTTCCTGGACCTCCGGCAGCTGATGACTAGACAGCAGCACCGTGATCCCGTCGCCTGCGAGACGGCGGATCAACAAGCGCATGTCGCGCATCCCGCCTGGGTCGAGCCCGGTCGCAGGCTCGTCGAGGATCAACAGCCGCGGGCGGCGCAGCAGCGCCGCCGCGATCCCGAGGCGCTGGCGCATGCCGTGCGAGAAGCCGCCGACGCGATGCTTCGCGCGCGCCGTCAGCTCGACGATCTCGAAGACCTCCGCGATCCGCTCGCGCGCGCCGTCGCCGTCGAGCGCCGCGAGCAGTTCGAGGTTCTTGCGAGCGCTCAGGTACGGGTAGAAGCGCGGCGCCTCGACGAAGCCCGCGACGCCTTGCAGTGCGCGTGCGCCGTGGCGCAGCGGGTCGCGACCGAACAGCTCGACCGTTCCCTCACTCGGCGTGATCAGTCCGAGCGCCATTCGCAGCGTCGTCGTCTTGCCCGCGCCGTTCGGGCCGAGGAAGCCGTAGACGTCGCCGGCCTGGACGTTCAGGTCGATGTGGTCGACCGCGACGACATCGTCGTAGCGCTTGACGAGGTCGCGCGCCTTGACGGGCGGCGCGTCGTCGGCGACCAAAGCTAGAGGCCCTTCGCGACTGCCTCGATATCCGCCGGCGTAACGGCGCCGACGAGCAGGTAACGCACGCCGGAGCGCTCGAAGCCGAGCAGCGTGCCGAGCGCGGTCGGTAGCTCCGCGGCCGTCGTGCCGTTGACTTTCACCTTCGGCAGCGATTCGGGTAGCTGCAGGGCCTTCTCGCCAGGCTTCGCCTTGCTTTCGAGTACGGCGACGCCCGTGATCCCGCTGCCGTGCGTCGTGACCTTCGGCTTGTCCGCCGAGCCGTTCGTTTCGCCTTCGGCGTGCTTTGTGCCGTGCTTGCTTCCCAGCTTGAGGATTTCGACCTTCGCATTCGCCGGCGGCGTGAATTCGAACACGGAGCTGTCGACGGGGCCGTAGGAGACTTCGCTCGCGGCCAGTTCGATCACGGGCGAGGAGCTCGTCGAGGAGTACAGCGCCGTGCGCAGCGGCACGCCGTGGACGGCATCCCACGACAGCTCGGCGCCGCCGATCAGGCTGCCGCTTTCCTTCGGCGAGATTCGCGCCGTGTAGGCGGGCTGGCCGGCGATGTCCGTCGGCGTCGCGCCGGAGACGATCGTGTGCTTGCCGAGCTTCGCGATCGCTTCTTCGATCTTCGTGACGCTCGGGATTTCGTGCGGCTTGGAGGAGGGCTTGTTCTCGGGCTTGTAGATGAGCGTCAGCTTCGAAGATCCGTCGGCGCTGGTGTCGGTGTGGACGACTTCGCCGTTCGCCGTTTCGTAATCCGTCGGCGTGTATTCGTAGAGCGTGTTCGACGCCGCGTCGTAGACCTTCACGGTGTGCCCGTCGTAGAGCACTTGCGTGTCGCCCTTTTCTGCCTGTAGCTCAAGGCGCACTCGACCGTCCTTGGCGATCCACAGCCGGCCGGAGGCGCCCGAGAGCAGCGGGCTCTGCGAGAGCTGACCCGCTTCACCGCCGCTGGCCAGTTCGGAGCCTTCGAGCAGGTGGTCGGTCAACTTGACGCTCGCGCTGACGCCTTCGACGGGTGCGGCGCCGAGCGCGTCGTGGACGGCCTGCGCGAGTGGCTTCGGCGTCGGTGTCGGACCGGAGCCGAGCGCGAATGCGATCGCTGTGGCGGAGGCGCCGAGCGCGACAACGAGCGCGCAGAGCAGCAACAGGCGTGAGAGCGGCAGGCGGCGAAGGATGTTCACGAGCTTGCGTCCATTTCGATGCGCTTCGGATCCTCGATTCAGACCAACATTCAGGTTAGCGCCGTACCTTCGCGCGCCCTAAAGGGCGCCGAGCCGTAACGCGACGCTTGTGCCAATCGGCACGAGCATGCGGCCCGATCGCCCGTCCGCCCTCGCCAGGCGATATGTTCTCGCGCGCATGGTCATCATCTTCATACTCGCATGGGTGCTGCTCGGGCTCGGTGTCTTCTTCGCGGCTATGCGCGGCGGCCCGCGCGGTGTGCGCCAGGCGCTGCACACCGAATCGAAGGTCAGCCGCAGGCTCGTCACACTCGGCGTCGTCGTGCTGTTCGCGGCCGGCCTCGCGGTCCCGGCGCTCGTGCTCGCGTTCAACGGAAACGACAAGGCGAGCGTCGGCGCGGGCGGAGTGCATCTGACCGCCAACGAGCAAGAGGGACGCGAACTGTTCTCGAAGTCGTGTGCTGTCTGCCACACGCTCGCGGCGACGAAGTCGGTCGGGCAGATCGGTCCGAACCTCGACGTTCGCGTCGGCGCCGACATCTCGACGCCGGCCGGGCGCAAGGCGCTTGTGCTGAGCGCGATCGGCGAAGGCCGCGCGCGCGGCCTCGGGCAGATGCCCGCCCTGCTTTATCAGGGCAAGGAAGCCGAAGACGTCGCAGCGTTCGTAGCCGCCGTAGCCGGCCACTGAGGCGCCCGACGGCCGTCGGGCGCCTGCATCCTTAGCTGCGTGCTGCTTTTCCGGTTTAGCCAACCGTCGATACCGGCGAGCCGAAGCCATCGCTAAGGTCAGACACGCATGACGGAGTCGCCGAAAACAGCGGAGGACGTCAAGGCGATCGTCGCGGAGCAGAAGATCCGCTTCATCCGCTTCTGGTTCACGGACATCCTCGGGCAGCTGAAGTCGTTCTCAATCAACGTCGAAGAGCTCGACGACGCGTTCGAGTCGGGGATGGGCTTCGACGGCTCCTCGATCACAGGCTTCAACGCGATCGAGGAGTCGGACATGATCGCGATGCCCGATCCGAAGACGTTCGCCGTGTTGCCGTGGCGCCCGGAGGAGCAGGGCGTCGGGCGGATGTTCTGCGACATCGTCACGCCTGAGCGCACGCCGTACGAGGGCGACCCGCGCCATGTGCTGCGCCGCGCACTCGAGCGCGCGCACTCGATGGGCTTCGACGTGTTCAACGTCGGCCCGGAGCTCGAGTACTTCCTGTTCAAGGACTCGCGCGGCACTGAGGTGCTCGACGAAGGCGGCTACTTCGACCTGACGACGCTCGACGCCGGCTCGGATGTGCGCCGCGAGACGGTGCTCGCGCTCGAGCAGCTCGGCATCCACGTCGAGTACACGCACCACGAGGTCGGCCCGTCACAGCACGAGATCGACATGCGCTACGCGGACGCGATGAAGATGGCCGACGACTGCATGAGCTACCGCATCACGGTCAAGGAGTACGCGATGAAGTACGGCTGGCACGCGACGTTCATGCCGAAGCCGCTGTACGGCGAGAACGGCTCGGGCATGCACACGCACCAGTCGCTGTTTTCGGACGGCAAGAACGCGTTCTACGACGCCGACGATCAGTACTTCCTCTCAGACGTCGGCAAGGCGTTCATCGCCGGCCAGCTCAAGCACGCGCGCGAGATCTGCTCGATCTTCGCGCAGTGGGTCAACTCCTACAAGCGCCTCGTGCCCGGCTTCGAGGCGCCCGTCTACGTCGCCTGGTCACGGCGCAACCGCTCGGCGCTCGTGCGCGTCCCGCTCTACCACCCGGGCTCTGAGAAGGCGACGCGAATGGAGCTGCGCTGCCCCGACCCCGCGTGCAACCCGTATTTGACGTTCGCCG
>Ga0208589_1001196_pt1 | contig 11060 bp, 8 predicted proteins | sample NGESurshal092012_2_FD_184486 | JGI IMG/M metagenome (GOLD analysis project Ga0208589, IMG submission 184486) | Arctic peat soil microbial communities from Barrow, Alaska - NGEE Surface sample F53-2 shallow-092012 (SPAdes) | ecosystem: Environmental > Terrestrial > Soil > Wetlands > Peat ... | reverse complement strand
GGCAAAAGTCCCGCGCGGCCAGGCGAAGTGGATTTTGGCCGCGAGCGAGACGCGACGACGAAGCGTATTGCAGCCAAATACGCTGAGGCGGAGCAACGAAGCTCGCGGCCAAAAGACACGAGCATGGCCCGCGAGACTTTTGCCACAGGCTGCTAGGCCTATTGCCCGAACATCCCCCACCCTCACCCTCCCCCGGCGTACCAAGGGAGGGGATTGAGAGGCGAACTTCACGCTAAATAAAACTGCCTGCCCGATCGCTAATTCCCACTGAACTCCCCGGCCAATTCTGCCGATATATCGATTATCGGACCATGCGCCTTTTCTCCGCGCTCATTCTCCTCACGATCATCGCCCCCGCATTCGCGGCCGGGCCGGAGCCGAATCGCGTCCTCAAAATGATCGACTTCGAGGAACGCCAGCTCGGCAACAACGAAGACCTGCCGATGCACTGGGTCAAAATCTCCGGCAGCGGGTTGCCGCATTATCTGAACGCCGCCTTCAGCGAAGACCGCGCTCGCAGCGGCCAGTATTCGTTTCGATTCGATCTCAACGGCGGCTCGCTCGTCTATCGCTACGATCCCAAGGAAATCCCCGTACTGGTGGGGGCGCACTATCGCATCGAGTGCTACTGCCAGACGACGGTGATGCCCAATGCCCGCGCCCGGCTGACCGCCTATTTCACCGACGCCGACGGCCAGCCTCTCCCTGATCTGGTGCGCAGTTCCGAGCTTTACGCCGCCAAGGCGGACAACGAGGGATGGCACCGCCTCAGCATCGAACTGGACGTCGACGACAAGCGGGCGTCGCACATGGCGGTGGAATTGTCATTGCTCCAGCCGTCGCTCTACGCCCCGAAAGTTCTCGGCGAGCAGACGCTCTTTCCGCAGGATATTCAGGGCACGGCCTGGTTTGACGACCTCTCCGTCGCGCAGGTTCCGCAGGTGAGGCTCTCCACCGACCGGCCGGGAAATATCTTTCGCATCGGCGACCCGCTGCACCTGAACGCGATGGTGAATGATCTCTTCACCGACGATTTGCAGTCGCGGATTCTGCTGGTCAATTCCACCGGCCAGATCGTCTATCAGCGCAGCGGCGCCATGGACCTGTCGGCGGCCCAAAGCATGGGCGCGACGCGACGGCAACTGATCATCGCGCTGCCAAAGCAGCCGGCCGGCTGGTACCGGGCCAGCATGCAGATGACCAGCCGCGGCCGCGACCTCGGCCAGCAGGCGCTGGATTTGATTCAACTCGCCGACGGCGCCGATCCCACCCCGCCCGACCCCCGATTCGGCGTCATCGCCACCGATTTGCAACGTGATGACCTCGACCAATTGCCCGAACTCCTGCCGCTGCTCTCCGCCGGCCGCGTGAAAATCGCCGTCTGGAGCGAGAAGAATGACATCGGCGAAAGCGATTCGCCCAGCTTCGACATCCTGCTTGAGCGATTGCAATCACAGGGGATCACGCCCACCGGCTGCCTCGTGAGTTTGCCCCACGCACTTTCGGAAAAACTCGGCGGCAGTTCCTGGATTCGCCTGCTGATCGCGAAGCCCGACATGTGGCAGCCGCAGTTGGCATACATGATTAGCCGCCACGCCAATCACCTTCAGCGCTGGCAACTCGGCGCCGACGATTCCGAGGCGTTTGTCGCCGACAGCCGCATGCGGCGCATCTATCGTTCGGTTTACGATCAGTTCGCACAGCTCATGCACAATCCCGACCTGGCGATGCCCTGGCCGGCGTGGGAAGACCTGGGCAACCAGCTTCCGGCGACGGTGGCGCTCTCGGTTCCGCCTCTGGTTCTGCCGCAACAGATTCCGCTGTACATGCACGACCTGCTCGGCTCCAAGACGACCTCCCCGCATAATTTTTCCGTGGCGCTGCAGCCGCTGGAAGATCGCTACAGCCGCGAGGTTCGGCTGCGCGATTGGGCGCGGCGGGTGATTTATGCCGTCGCCGGCGGGGCCACCCGCATTGATCTTCCGCTGCCGTTTTCCGTGGATCACCTTCCCGGCCGCAACATGTTTGAGCCGCAGGAAGCGTTTATCATCGACCGCACGCTCATGCGATTCCTGGCCGGCGCGGAATACAAAGGCCCGGCTCCGCTGGATGAAAACGTGGATGCGCTCCTGTTTGACAAGAACGGCGAGGGAATCATCGCGCTCTGGACGCACGGCGATCAGCCGAAAACCCTGAGCCTGAATCTCGGTCCCACGCCGCTGAAGGTGGACCTCTTCGGCAACGCCACCCCGCTGACCAGAAACAAAGATCAGACGCAGATCACCGTCGGCCCGGTCCCGATCTTTCTGATTGGCGTCGATAGCGTGTACGCGCAGATTCGCTCCGGCATCGCGTTCGACCAGCCGCTGCTGGAAAGCGCGTTTCAATCGCACACGCGCCATTTGAAGTTTGTGAATCCCTCCAAAACTCTGCTCACCGGAACGCTGCATCTGCGTGCGCCGCCGGGATGGACGCTGGAGCCGGCGAGTTTTCAATTCTCCATCAATCCCGGCCAGACCTTCGACCGCGAGCTGACCATTGAGTTTCCCTATAACAGCCTGGCCGGTAAAAAGCCGGTGCTGGCCGAATTCAGCCTTGAGGGCGAAAACGGTTCGAGCTTCAGCGTGCCGATGTCGCTGACCCTGGGCCTGTCCGATGTAGGCATGCGGAGCATCGCGCTGCGCGATGGGACGGATCTGCTGGTGCAGCAGGTCATCACCAATTACGGCGAATCACCGATTGATTACACCTCGTATGCGTCGTATCCCGGCGTGACCCGCCAGGAGCGCATCGTCAGCGGCCTGGAGGCCGGCCGAACCACGATCAAGATATACAAATTCAAAAACGTGAAGTTCATCAAGGGAGCCACCGTCCGCTGCGGCGTGAGACAGTTGGAAGGCACTCGCGTACTGAATGATGAAGTGGAGATTCAGTAAGCGCCCGCGCCAGTTCTCCTCCTATCCCCTCCCCTGGTAATCCGCGGGAGGGTTAGGGTGGGGGTTTTTCTTCTGATCGATTTCTATCGAACTCGTCTCAATCGCGCCACATACCCGCCGTCGTGATAATGCGCCGCATCTCCATCCGACGCCGGCCAGGTGATGCGCTCATCCATTAATTCAAATTCCGATCGCGCTTTCAGAAATGCCGCGATTCGCTCCTGGTTTTCCGCCGGCCACACACTGCATGTGCTGTAAATCATCATCCCGCCGGGCGCAACCCAATCAGCGCTGTCATGCACAATCGCGTCTTGCAGCCGTGCGAGGGAGGCGAGTGTTTCATCGTCCTGCGCAAACCGCGCCTCGGCCCGCCGGGCGAGAACGCCGCTATTGCTGCACGGAACATCCAGAAGAATGCGGTCGAACCGGCCGTCACATTTTTCGTGTGTCCCGGACAGCATCGCGGTTTGCAGAACTTTTATTCTACTGATGCCTCGCGCCGAAAGAAGCCGGCGCAGCGCCGTGCAGCGCAATCCGGACGGATCAACCGCGACAATTTCCGTTGCTTCGAGCATCTGCAGCGTTTTCGTCCCCATGCCGCAGCAGCGGTCCATAACCCGATGATGCGGCTGAATGCCCATCGCCGCGACCACGGCCGCGGCGGTTGGGTCCTGCACCTGTGCCAGGCCGGCGGCGGCCCATTCCGCCAGATTCGCCTGACGCGCCCCTTCCACCACAAACATTCCCGCCGAAGAATGCGGGCGAAGCGAAAGTGCCTCGCCCGCAAGGTCCTCTGCTTTAACTCCCGCCGAAAGACGAAGAATGGTCGGCGGCGTGGTGTTGTTATGGCGGCAATACGCCAGTGCCGCCTCCACGCCGATTAATGCCGCCACGCGATTGAACAATTCCGACGGATGCGACAAAACCGCGCGTGCATATTCGGCAGGATCAGTCGCCGCTCCAGGTAACGGCGGCGCCGCGTCGCGCCCCGCGTTCCGCAACACCGCATTCACAAACCCCGCCGCCCGGTCACGCCCAAACCGCCGCGTTTGTTTCACCGCTTCATCCACCGCCGCCGATGGCGGAACCCGGTCCAGGAATCGCAGTTGGTAGAGTCCAATCGCCAGAATTTTCCGGCAGAGCGGTTCAATTTGAGCGCCATCGCGCTTTGAATAATGCGATGATAGATAATCCAGCAGGAAAAAATTCTTCACCACGCCGGCAACGATGTGTTCGCACAAAGTCCTGTCGCGCGGATCTGGAAGCGTAATGTCGCGCGGCTCCAGAAGCCCGCTTTCCCAGCCCGGCAGGCTTTTTGCGTCGAGTTCCAATAGTGCGGCGTCGCGTGGTGACATGGCAGCCAATTATTCGGGAACAATCGATTCCAATCGCATCCCCGGCATCCACGCATGTCCGCGCCGGAAATCCGCCAGCGACATCACCCGCCGCCCTTCCGGCTGCAACTCAAGAATCTCAACCGCTGAAGCGCCACCGGCAGCGTTGATGCGGCCGTGGGAGTCGATCTCTCCATCGCGCCAGCGCGAGCCTTCCGATTCCGCGGCTTTCGTTCGCGCCAGCGCCACGCGCGCAACTTCTGTCCCCTCCGCATCCAGCAGGCGCACATGACACCCCGGCCACGGCCACAGCCCGCGAATCCGCAGCGAAATCGACTGGCCCGATTGCGACCAATCCAAATGCGTATCCCGCCGGCTGAGTTTGCGCGCCGCGGTTGCCTGTGATTGCCGTTGTCCCGCTTCCACGGCGCTTCCCGCCGCCATTTCCTGTAGCACGCGCTCCACCAGCGCCGGGCCATCCGCGGATAAACGATCGTGAAGTTCGCCGGCGGTTTCGGTTTCGCCAATGGTTAATTTGGATTGCGCGAGAATCGCCCCCGCGTCCATCAACTCCGCGAGCCGGATGATCGAATTCCCCGAAACCGCATCCCCCGCAAGGATCGCCGCATTCACCGGCGCCGCGCCGCGAAACCGCGGCAGCAGCGAGCCGTGAAGATTAATGCTCCCCAGCCGCGGATGATTCACCTGGTGCGGCGCAATCTTCTGCCCGAACGCGATCACCACCATCACATCCGCGTCCGGCAGCGACTCGGCATTAATATCCGCCGTCCGCACCAGCGGCAGATTGTTCTCAATCGTATACTGAGCAATCGGCGTAGGTGTAGGATGCCGCCCGCGTCCCGCCGGCCGGTCCGGCTGGCTGACGACACAAATCACGCGGTCTTTCAGCGCTGCCAGCGTCGGCAGTCCGAACGCCCCGCTGCCGGCAAAGATAAGGCGCACAGGGGGCATCAGCAGCCGCTCCGATCAAACAAAGATTCAATCCACGAATGGACACGAATGGACACGAATAATCTAGGCATTTCAAAAAACATATACCATCCAATTCTTCTATCGGAACCCCGCATGAATCCCTCTTGCCCTCTCGCCCTGTACTCAGGGAGAGGGCGGGGTGAGGGTTCTTTATTCATGTTCATTCGTGTCAATTCGTGGATTATTTCCTGTATTTCTTCAAGATCCTTCGCGTCCATTCGTGGACTATTTTCTTTTCTTCTCCGGATGCTCCGCCGCGTATTTGTCTTCCAGTTCGCGCAGCTTCTTCCGATGAGTCATTTTCGCCACCGCCCCCATGCGGTCGATGATGAGTGTGCCGTTGAGATGGTCCATCTCGTGCTGCCAGATGCGGGCAATGTAGCCGGTTTCAATCTGCTCAATGGCGTTGCCATTCACATCCAGCGCGGTCAATTTAAGGGCCTTGGATCGCAGAATGTCGGCCTTGATCTCCGGAATGCTCAGGCAGCCCTCCTCGGCGGTCTCATCGCCGTCCGGGTCGCTCAGCACCGGGTTGATGATCACGCGATCATCCCCCGCCTCGCCGCTGTGGTTCATCACGAACATGCGTATATTCTTCCCCACCTGCGGCGCCGCCAGGCCAACGCCTTTGAACTCCCGCATGAGTTCCAGCATTCGCGCCGCCAATGCCGCCAGTTCGGGGATGAAATCCGTCACCGGCTTGCTCATCTTGCGCAAGCGCGGGTCGGGGTAGGAGATCACGGTTAGTCTTTCCAGGCTCATCGTGCGTAATATTAGAGTATAATTCGTTCGGAAGGAACGCAGCCATGCGGGACAAAGTAAGAAAGTGTGAAGGCGGGTCCGTGCGCGAGAAGGTAAGAAAGTGCGAAAGTATGAAGGTAAGAAAGAATAAACCCAAACTCTCCATCACCTTCTTACTTTCTTACTTTCTTACTTTCTCACTTTCTATCGCCTCGGCCTTCGCCGACGACTTCGTCAATCCCAAGGCCAATATTCCCCCGCTGGCAACGCCGCAGCGCCGCAACGGCGGCGAAGGCATGCCGCCGCTGCCCATGCCCGCTACTCCACTTCGCCGCAGTGAGAAAAAACGCGAGCCATCACCGCCGGCGCTGGTCGGCTCGGTCACGTTTTCCCCCGCGAGTCTGAAGGGTAGCGGCCTCGACTGGCAGACCACCATCATCGACATCGAGAAATGGGTTGATTTCACCAACACAACCCTCGGCCAGCGCTACCGCTATGTCAACACCGATTTCAGCAAGTTCAGCTACGACCCCACCGATCTGCCGATTCTCTATTTCACCGGCTGGAAAGCCCTCCCCAAATTCGACGACGCAACCATCGCCCACCTCCGCCAATTCCTCACCGACGGCGGCACCTGGGTCGTCCACAGCAGTTGCGGCCGCCCTGAATTCAACGAAAGCTTCCAGCGCGAAATCCGCCGCATCTTCCCCGACCGTGAGATGGCCCCGCTCCCCAGTGATCACCCGATTTTCTCCAGTTACTACGACATCAAAACGATGCGCGTCAGAAAAGGCAACGACCCCTGGGCACAAGTCCCGCCCTACCTGGAGGCCGTGAACATCGGCACTCGCGCCGCCGTGATCTTCTCGCCGATTGATCTCTCCTGCGGCTGGGACGCCAACGCCAAGCCCATCGTCGGCGGCGTGCTCTACGATCAAAACGACGCCCTCAAGCTCGGCAGCAACATCGTCACCTACGCCCTGGCCGAGTACCAATACGGCCGCTTCTTCTCGCACGCCAAGATTTATCATCAGGCCGCCGACAAAACCCGCGATCAACTTGTCCTCGGCCAGCTCGTCCACAACGGCGACTGGGACGCCACGCCGCACGGCTTGCCCAACCTGCTGAAAATGATCGACACGCAAACCACGCTGCGCGTGCAGTTCAAACGCGTGGCCGTCGATCCAGAAACCATGAACCTCTACGACTTCCCCGTCCTCTACATGAGCGGCCAGCGCAAATTCGATTTCTCCGAATCAGTGCGCAAAAAACTCCGCGCCTATTTCGACAGCGGCGGCACGCTCGTCGCCGACGACGTGATCGGCGCCAGCGAATTTGATTCCTCCTTCCGCCAGGAGATGAAGGCAATCTATCCCGATAAGCAACTCACGCCGCTGCCGCCCGATCATCCGCTCTTCAACTTTGTCTTCGACGTGCGAACCGCCAAGCTATCCGCGCTGGCCAAGCAACTATTCGGCGATTCCGTCCCGCCGCGGTTGGAAGTGATCAATGTGGACGGCCAGTTACCGGTGATCTATTCCCCGCTCAGCATGAGCGCCGGCTGGGAACAATTGCCGCGCGCCTATGACAAGGGATACGCGGATGATGATGCACTGAAGTTGGGGGTGGATGTGTTTATGTATGTGGTTTCGCATTAATGAGTGATCAGGACTGAGTACTGGGGACTGAGAGGAAACGCTGCAGAATGCGAGACTTGTAATTGCAAATGGACGGAGCCGGCCCTGCCGGCCCGGCTGGATTCGCCGAACGCAAATCGTGAATTGAATCCCAAAGCTCTAACGCCCACCCGGCCCGCCATTGCGTCCATTGTCCTGAGGTCTATTGTCCTGCTGGCGATTGTCCTGCTGACGATTGTCCTGCGGTCGATTGTCTTGGGGCCGCACATCCTTCTGTGGCCGGTTCCATCTTCCCGGCGTTAACCGGTGGGTGTCGCGGTCATATTGAGGCCGTTCCCAAACCGCCCCCGCTTCCGGCGGACGATCATAACGCCCCGCGCGCCACTGATAGCGCCCGCCATCCCAACCCCACGCCCCGCCAATCCAGATATAATCTGGCCCCGGCGCCGGCGGCTGCGCTTCCACCACCTCCGGCGGCGGAGCCTGCTCAACAATAATTGGAGCCGGCTCCTGATACGCCACCTGAGGTTGCTGCGGCGCGGGCGCCTGAATCACCTGCGGTTGCTGCTGCACGACCTGCGGTTGTGGCTGTTGTTGCTGCTGCGCCTGCCGGTCGTCGTCGTGGTGATGGTCGCCCCGATCACATCCCAGAATGCCCACCGTTGCGATGCTCAACGACACAAACACTGCTGATTTCAAAGCCGTCATGATTGGACCTCGATCCCGTTAAATCCTCGTAATGCATTTGCTCCCGTCGCACCGAGCATAGGCGCGAGTGCGGCCGCCATGGCGCTTCTCAGGGATATCGCACCCACAAACCAAAAAGGCGGGTCACCTCCGCCGCCGTTTAGCCGCGGCATTTATGCCGCGCGTTCCGACCGCTCCTGTGCCCCCTCTCCCTGTACTCAGGGGGAGAGTAGGGGTGGGGGTTGAAGACCAAGCAGCGCTCACACGCGATCGGCTTGCCATCACGGATTTCAGGTTCCATCGCTCCGTGATATTCGCGTCCAACTCTGATTAAATGAGAGTTTATTCCCCAGGAGATATGCCCATGCTCAACCCCCGTCTTGTAATCGACCCGTTGACCAAGCGTTTCCAAGCCTACAAGGAAATGGCCGAGAAGGCCGTCGCCCAGGTCTCCGATGCTCAACTCCATCAGCCTCTGGACGAAAACACCAACAGCATCGCCGTCATCATGAAGCACATGGCCGGCAACCTGCGCTCGCGCTTCACCGATTTTCTAACCAGCGACGGCGAAAAGCCCAACCGCGACCGTGACTCGGAATTTGTCGATGACAATAAAGACCGCGCGGCCATCATCGCCGACTGGAACAACGGCTGGCAGATTCTCTTCGACGAACTCGCCCGGCTCACCGACGCCAATATGGCTCGCATCGTGAAGATCCGCGGCGAGCCGCACATCGTCATCGATGCACTCCTGCGCCAACTGTCCCACCACAGCTATCACGTCGGCCAGATCGTTCAACTCGCGCGATTTCTGGCCAAGGACAAGTGGATGGTTCTCACCATCCCGCGTGGGAGCTCTTCGCGGTTTAATGAAATGATGGAAAAGAGGTATGGTGGGGGCGGATAGGGGTTGAGGGGCACGCGAGACCCCAAGTTCTCCGATGCGAATCACAGCCAGTTGCGTGCAGCTCCATCAAGTTGAGTTTTGACATCCTCAATAACTTCCTGTGTCAAATGGCCGTGGTTTTGGTCGAACGCGTCTTCCAACTGCTGAAATTGCTCGCGATTCGGCCGCACAGTCAATCGGCCGCAATTTCCGCGCCACCGATCGAGATATTTGATCGCCATCGCGATTGCTGAGTCGTCGCCATAGGCCGTTGCCCTGAGAAGCAGGGGAGCGCTTTCCCACCATTGAAGCTCCGCCATCAGCGATATCAGCAGCCGGCGCGAATGCGGCTGGTCTGTAGTTTCAAAACTCGCCCAAATCCGATGCGGCTGGAGCAGCCCGGGACTGCCACGGAGAACATCTCGCGCGGCCCTCGCCACGCCCGCGCTTGCGTCGTCAATCGCCGCGAAGATTTCGTCCGAATATCCGTCCGAATCCAGACGACCGACGGCGCGAACAGCGGCCTTCCGCACTATTGGAGTAGGGTCTTGTAAAAGCGGTATCAATTGTCGGGCATTTTGTCGCTCACCCACTTCCGCAACGCCGCAAACCGCCATGGCGCGATGCCGAGCGCTCCGATGGCCGAGTTCGGCAGCGTAAACATCGACGAATGAAGTGCTTCCCCGCCCGCGAAGATAAAATCTCGCCGCTTCGCGAATCACCCGGCGCGTATCGAGCAGTCCATTTTGCAAATGATCCTGCGCCAGTTCCGGCAGCCTCTCGGCATAGCCGAACAGGGATTCCCGCCGAAGCAAAGCGTCACGATGGCGGCCGAGCCGGTCCAACAGGATGCGAAGTTCATCTCCCTCAAGCCGAACCCTCAGTTCCTGCGCCGCGCGAAGACGAACCGGCGGATCACCTGATTCAGTCGCTTCGACGAGAATCGAAAGAAGGTCTGATTTTGGGCGTTCCAGCAAAAATCGTAGGACCGACCTTGCCACCTGCCGGTTGCCGCGCACGATTGATCTGCGCAGTATGCTCCTCGTCTCGTCTTTAGATAACAATTCCACAATTGAGTCAATCAAAGGCCGATGGTCCTCCCTGGAATTGATTTCAAGCCGATAGATGAGCGGCAGGCAGCGAACGAAGTTCGCCGCATAGTCTGGCAGTACCCGTGCTTCGACAGCAGGTTTTGCGGCAATTCGCACTTGAGGAACCCAATCGTTCAATCGGATCAGAAGAAACGGCAATTCTCTCCCGTCTCTGAAATCGCCGAGCTTCTCGACGGCCGCTTGCCGCACATAACCGCTGCCATGGAACGACAGCAGTCCAATTGGCCCGACCAATCCGCGCGCGATGGCAGCCACTTCGTCTTTAACGACATAGCGGAACGACCATTCGGACATATGGCGGAAATTGGCATCGGTCTGCGCCAGCTCGAGCACATTGGCCGTCATAACGATTCTCTCGATCGTTTCGGCAGCCATATTCCGTGAGCTTTCCTTACCCCTGCAAAGCAAGTTGAAGAGACTCCGCAGCGCTGCCGGGTCGCGCAATTGCCCGATAGTTTCCAGATATTGTCTTTCCTCCTGCTCAGGTAGCGGTGGAATTTTGGGGTTACCCGCTTGATTGAGCTTGCGGAAAATGCTGCGAATGTTCTCGGGAATGGAATTCATGCGGATCGCGCTCACACGCCCCGTGAATCTTATAAGAACCTCGCCACTTCATCCATCCTTCAGTTTCAAACATGTCGAAGCCCGATAGTAATGTCCGGTCTTAGCCAAGTAGAAATGTCCGGTTATGGGATAACCGGCGGATGGAGAAAAACCGGATTGAGATGAGTCAG